>Ga0078972_1002429_pt1 | contig 61624 bp, 80 predicted proteins | sample YelNatPaOPGAMG01_FD_67568 | JGI IMG/M metagenome (GOLD analysis project Ga0078972, IMG submission 67568) | Hot spring thermophilic microbial communities from Obsidian Pool, Yellowstone National Park, USA - OP-RAMG-01 (SPADES assembly) (version 2) | ecosystem: Environmental > Aquatic > Thermal... | reverse complement strand
TCCACCGATTGGGCAATACGGCCTCAGCCTGCAGAAACTCCGGGGATGCGTTATCCCAGTGTAGGAAGTACCCTTAATACACTTATCCACCAGACAAGTTTCAATCACGCAGCCGATGCATGGCTTCCTGAAATAAGGACAATTCATGCAATTAAACCCGCATTTACCTATTTTCAATAAGATTACTTTTATATCTCTAGAATTTAAGCGAATATGTTGGATGAAATTTATAAGTTAATTAGGTCAGGGGTTCGAGTCCCCTCCGGTCCACTTTTCTGTTTTCATGTTTTAGATATTAAGAGATATTTAACTGATTAAACAATGTTCAACAATTCATTCTATGCACGATGATCGTTTACAAAACCTTCACATCGTCCCTCCGGTTTTCAACACGTGTTCTATTCTCTATTTCCTGTATCCTATTTGCTCTAACGCTATTATGACGCTTTCAGCAGCCTTCTTCAACATGTTCATCTCGTTCTCGCTCAGTTTTTCCTGAACCACTTTGAAGCCTTTTCTCCCTGCTTTAACAGGTACTCCTAAGCAGACATCCTTCACCCCGTATTCACCGTCTAAGACTACTGATGCGGGTAGGGCTTCTTCCTTATCTGACAGTACTGCTTCAACCATTCTGGCGATTGCTGCACCTGGCCCATGGACTGTTGCTCCCTTCATGCTTATTATGTTGGCTGCTGCCTTCACAGTCTCGTTTTGAACCCAGTCTAAATCACTGTTGCTCAACCCGTATTCCTCACGCATCCTGTCTCTCAGTATCACCATATTCTCACCATGTTCTCCCAAGACGAATGAACTTAAACCCTTAATCCTAATGTTCTTGTTCAGCCTCATCACTGTTTTCAAACGGCCTGAGTCAAGGAGACCGCTTAACCCTGCTACCCTATGCCTATCTGCCCCGCTCTTCTTCCAGAAAACGTATGTCATCACGTCAACCGGGTTTGACACAACTATGAAAACCGTTTCATAATCCTTGCCACCGTATTCCCCAGCTATATCCTCTATTATAGGCAGGTTTCTGCTTAAAAGGTCCATTCTACTCATCCCAGGCGTTCTTCCGAAGCCTGCTGTTACTACGACGGCATCTAAACCGTGTAGGAGGGAAATATCGTTAGTGCCCTTAACCTCGGTGTTCAACCCAAGTATCTCAGCAGCGTTCTGAAGGTCAAGAGCCTCGCCCACTGGCAGTTTAGGAACTATGTCGTAAAGCACTATTTCATCCACATTAGGTAGTAGGAAGGAGGCTGCGGAGCACCCCACCTTCCCTGCGCCTATTATTCCTACCTTCTTGGGCATCGATGATTTTTAAGTGAACCGCTATACTTAAAAATATCAGTTTGGATGAAGTTGAAAAAGGAAGCAGTATTGCATGATTTAATAATAGTGGGTGGGGGTCCAGCGGGAATATTTTGCGCCCTAGGCATACTCGAAAAGCATCCTAGTGCATCGGTACTAATACTTGAAAAGGGGCGCGACATATCTGAAAGAACATGTCCTGCAAGGAAGCTTAACAAGCTTTGCGTTAGATGCGGGGTCTGCAACATCTATAGTGGCTGGGGCGGTGCGGGAGCCTTCTCAGACGGAAAGATAACACTTGACCCGGAAGTCGGGGGGTGGCTTCCAGAAGTTTTATCTGCTGATAAGACGCGCCAATACATAAAGAGGGTGGACGATGTTTTTCTTGAGTACGGTGCTCCAAAGAATGTTTACGGGGATGATCAGGATGCTTTCGAAGAGTGGAGGAGGAAATCTAGTCTCGCAGGTATGAAGCTTCAGAAGAACCCTGTTAGGCATATGGGGTCGGATCTCTCTTTTAAAATCCTTAGCCGAATGAAGGATGATCTTGAGAAGAATGTTGAAGTTAAGGTTGCGACTGAGGTTGAAAGCTTCATTGTTAATAATGGTGTTGTAGAAGGAGTTGAAACCAGGAACGGGGGGAGCTTCTCAGGGAGATTCGTGGTAGTGGCTCCAGGCCGGTCTGGAGCAGGCTGGTTGAGAAGGGAGTTCACCAGACTGAACATACCTATGAAGCGTAATCCTATTGACCTAGGTGTCAGGGTCGAGGTTCCTGCAGAGATAATGGAGGATATAACCCGCGACCTTTACGAGCCTAAGCTGAAATACGTTTCTAAACGGTTTGACGACAATGTTAGGACCTTCTGCGTAAATCCTCATGGGGAGGTTTTAACAGAGTTCTATGAGGGAATAGTGACTGTAAACGGTCACAGCTACAACAGTTATAGGACTGATAACACTAATTTCGCCATCTTGGTTTCAACAGATTTCACAGAGCCCTTCAAGGAGCCAATTGAATACGGGATGTCTATAGCTAAGCTTGCAAACCTTATTTCAAATGGCGTGGTTGTTCAAAGACTAGGAGATCTTCTTCAAGGCAGAAGATCCACTCATGAGCGTCTCAGTAGAAGCCTGATTTCCCCAACCCTACCGGATGCAACACCAGGCGACCTTAGTTTCATCTTGCCATACAGGATTCTTTCAAACATCGTTGAGATGCTTAAGGTGATGGATAAGCTGATACCCGGCATTTTCTCTAAGCAAGATACTTTACTCTACGGAGTTGAAGCCAAGTTCTATTCTTCAAGAGTTGAGGTGAATAATCAGGGTGAGACCCCCGTGAAAAACCTGTTTGCCGTTGGAGATGGTGCCGGCATCACCAGAGGCTTGTCACAGGCCGCGGCCTCAGGCCTCTATGTTGGGCACGTTATATCGGAGAGGCTTAGAGGCTAAACCTGTAAGCTACCAATCTTCCCGAGAAAAACTAGGTCTAGGCTGTAGGCCTCTGACTCCTGAAGATTCATTGAACCACTTTTCAAAAACCCTCTTAAATCCTCAGATATCTTATCAGGATTGTTAACAATAAGCTTCCCAATATTCTCGTTGAAAGCTGGCATTAGAAGTATTTCTGTTTTCTCGCTGAGCAAACCTCTGACCCAAACTGGGAGAATATACCTGTAGCCAAGGTCGTCGACAAGCTCAACTGCAGGATGAAAATGCCCCACTATAACAGTCTTAACAGTATTTCCCTCCCTGCTCTTCTTCTCCAGAATAGTGTCGAGCCTCTTATGCCCATGTGTGAAAAGAATATCGTTTAACACAATCCCGTCAGGATCTATAAGCTCAACCATGTCAGGCAGAACCGCATACAGGTCCCCATCATGGTTCCCAGGTATGACACCAACCCACTCGAATTTCTCGATTATCCTGTTCATGAAGGATGGGATATCCCTCCACTCCAGCCCCCTCGGACCGTAGACGGTATGCTTCAAATCCCCAAGGATTAAAAGTCTCCTAGCGGAAGTCTTCTCGGCTAGACCTAAGACGTGTGTTAGGATTATTTGAGTAAGGCTTGGAAGCTTAATTCCCTTAAGCCTTATCTCACCCTCATACCCTATGTGGGTATCGGTTATTACGAGAGTTTCTCCGACTAGGAGTGCCGGTTCTCCTTTAATAAGCTTATATCCAGATGCTCTGTTCAAATCTTGAGAATAGGTACGTATGATTAGAGATAAGGATAGCGCTGACAGAATACCGGATGAGATTGCTAGTTTACTTAGGGATCAGGGTGTTACAAGTGAATGCGAGGAGAAGCTTTTCCAAGCCTTTGGGGAAAGGGGTAGGAAAGCACTTAAAACAGTGGTTTCTAAAAGAGTTAAGAAATATGTGTTGTCCCCATCTAATAGGGTTAGATGGATCATTGTAGGTAGGGAGGAGGAGTATCTTATAATCCCGCTGGTAAAGTATTGTAGTTGCAAGGATTTCTTCTTCTACGTTATGACGGGAGAAGCCTATACGTGCTACCACCTGCTTGCTCAGAAAATAGCTGAGCTCTCTGGCTTATTCTCTGAAGTCAGAGAGACCGATGAGGTTTACGACAGGGCTGTTGCTTCACGAATCTTTATACAGTAGTTTGCACCCTGAACAGTTCATAGGTTAACCATGCTGTCACAGTCCAAGCTGCTAACACATCATCGTAAACCGAAACCTTCTCCCTAGCCATACTCCATATTTCCTCCGAGGGCCTACCCCTTGGGTATGCTCCTATCAGGAAGCACGCAGGTTCCCCGGCTGCTGAAACCCTCTTAACGTAATCACCGGTTTCAACTCTTTCCCCCCAATGCGTAAGAAGAGTTTTACGGGGGAAGCCTGAGAGAAATTGCGAAGCATCTTTCTTCGAAACCGTCTCGATTAAAACCCTGCCGTTTGAATCAAGGATTCTTCCTGTTGAAAGCAGCCTCTCCATCAAGCCTATAAAGTTATCATAGGTTACTGGGATCCTTATCCTATCCCTAAAGATGATCCATTTTCCTTCTAACGTGTGCACCAATACTTCCAGAACCCCCCTTCTGTAAACAGGTGAATCAGAAACTATTTTGAGACAGGTGTGTAGAATATCCGGTCTACCCCTTTTCTCACTGTTTTTAAGCCTTAGAATAGCCTTATGATGCTTGCTTCTCTCAAGCATGGTTTCCCAGGGTTTTTTACCCCTTCTAGAAGCATTCTTAACCACCTGGGGGTGGGAAACCAGTTCCTGAGGAACTAACTCCATGCTCGAGTCGAAAAAACACACCAAGTATTTCATGAGTCTCGCTTCATGCTAAACCTTATAAAACCTTTGTTTCTAAACGAAGACTTGAATACTGTTGGAGACCGTGCACGTTAAAGCAGTTCCCGCGGACGAGTTGATAGAGAGGCTGGCAGAATACCTTAGGGAGAACGTTAAGGAGGTTGAGGCTCCCCAATGGGCTCTGTTCGTTAAAACAGGCAGCCATAAGCAGAGGCCGCCTGACCGGTTAGACTGGTGGCATTTGAGAGCTGCATCAATGCTCAGAAAACTATACGTCAAGGGCCCGATAGGTGTTTCAAAGCTTAGAAAAATCTACGGTGGAAGGAAGAAATACCCTATGAGGAGAGCGCACAAGGTGAAGGCTGGGGGAGCCATAACGCGGCGTATACTTCAACAGCTTGAGGCAGCTGGATTAGTAGCCAAGTCCAACAGGGGAAGATGGCTTACGCCTAAAGGCGTATCCCTTCTGGATAAACTGTCTCTGGAGATAGCTAGGGGGAAGGGTAGTTAGGAGACATGAGTGAGGACGAGGAGCTTGCAAGAATCATCGAGCAGAGACAGAGGGAGATGGAGAGAGAGCTAGAGGAAGATAGGCGTAAACAGGAGGAGCAACGGGTCGTAAAAACTTTGAGTCGAATCGTCTTCACGCCTGAGGCTAGGAGCCGTTTAAACAATCTTAGACTCGTTAAGCCTCAGCTTGCAGACCAGGTTGAGAAATACCTCATAGCCTTGGCGCAGCAGGGCAAGCTTAAAATACCTGTTGAAGACGCTCAATTGAAGGAGATTCTGGAGAAAGTATATTTATCAACCAGGAGAAAGATGGGGTGATAAGGATTGGCTAGGGACAAGACGATGGGTAAGAAGCTTCGCATGCAAGCCGAGTTGAAGAGAGCCTATTCTGTACCAACATGGGTTATAGCTAAGACACGTGGAAAAGTCAGGTTTACACATAGATGGAGAAACTGGAGAAGAAGCAAGATCAAGCTGTAGGGGGATATCTGCATGAGTGAGAAGGATAAGGAAGTTTTAATATCTCTTAACCTGACGAGGGTTAAGAACGCTCCTGTCCCAGACAGGCGTGAAGTCGCAATTAGGAAAATAAGGGAGAAAGCGTCGAAAACCTTCAAGGGTAAAGCAGTCATTATAGGCAATGATTTGAACGAATATATTCACTCCAACCCTGGAAGGATCATGAAGGGTCGTCTAAGAATCATGGCGGTCGTCGGTGAGGATGAGGTAGTTTTGAAGCTTCCGGAACAAGAGCCGCGATAAGTCATGGAGGTCGCCAAGGCTTCTATCTGGAAGACTCCTTACATAGGTGCTTACTCAAGCGTTTTCGGAGTTAACGCTGTAGTCAATAAGAATACGCCCGCGGGGTTCTTGAAGCGAATCAGGAGTTTTCTAAGAGTTAAATCGATCGCAGTCACAAACATAAGTGGTGTCCACGCAGTATCGTCGATGATAGCTGCAAACTCTAACTTCATAATCGTCCCAGATACTGTTGAGGATGAAGAGCTGAAAGAATTGAGGTCTCTTGGAAGGGAGATTCTGGTTGTTGAAAGCAAGATTAAAGCATGGGGAAACATGATGATTCTTTCGGATAAAGGTGTGCTATTCTCTTCAAGAGTACCTAGGAAGGAGGCAGAGAAAATAGTAGACTCTCTAGGCATTGACCATGATTTCGCTACCCTCGCAAACTACATGGCTATAGGGGCTCTTGCAGTACCCGGTGAAGAACTATGCTTCGTTTCGAAACTGCTTACCGAGGGAGAAAAAAGGCTTCTTGAAGACTTGTTGAAGCTTAGGGTTCACATGGTTACGGTTAACGACGGGCTCATGTTTATACGGCTAGGCATGCTCGTAAGCCCCTATGGAATATTAGTCGGCGACTCGACGACAGGAGCAGAACTTATGAGTATCTCCTTAGCAGTCTCCTAAGCATAAAGGAAGTTTTTTAAACACTAGTTTAGAGGAGATGAGTATGGCTGTGTTCAAAGTGTCAGGCGTATTCAGGAAGCCTTTGAGGGAGACGAGTTTTTCAATGGAGGTGGAAGCGTCTTCCGAGAAGATTGCTTTAGAGAAAGCCTACTCGCTCATAGGAAGCAGGCACCGGGTTAGAAGGGAGAATATTAAAATACTCAGCTTAGAGAAGGTTAAGCCCGAAACCCGATGAGTGAAGAAGAGCTAAGGAAGGCCATAACGGAGCTAAGATCATTCGAAAGCCTTATGGAGGAGCTTAGGTCAAGATATCAGATAATCATTGCTTCGATAAATGATCTTCAGGTTTCAAAGTCTGCTTTAGAAGATATTTCTAAGGCGGGTGAAGGCGTTGAGCTTTTCATCGATATAGGTGGAGGAGTATACGGTAAGGCTGTTTTAAAAGACACTAACAGGTTTCTCGTTAACGCCGGTTCAGGAATACTGATTGAAAGAAGCCTTGAGGACGCGTTTAAACTGGTGGAGAGGCGGCTGAACGACCTTAATAATGCTCGGAGCTCCGTTGAATCGCAGATTAGCACTCTACAGGCTAAGATAGAGGAGAGCCGGAGTAGGGTTCAACTGTTGTATGAAAAGCTTAGGAAATAGTGTTCTTCATGAGGATAGGTGAGTTATTCAAGTCGCTTGTTGAAGCTGTTTCAACCAGACCGTTAAGCAGAGATAAGCTTGAGGAGGTTTTAGATGAGTATGAGCTTAAACTAGTTTCCTGCGATGTAGCTCTCCCATTGATAGACGAGTTGAAGACAAGGCTTGTTGAAACGCTGGAGGGTCAGAGAACCCCTATTTTCAACAGGGAAGCTGTTAAGACTCTTGTTGAGCAAGAGTTGAACAGGTTCCTCCTCAAGACCCTAGATCAGGGTGAAATCAATCTCGTTGAGGAAGCTAAGAAGTCTCCAAAACCTTTCAAAATCCTGTTCATAGGTGTTAACGGGGTTGGGAAGACTACGACGATAGCGAAGGTTGCTCACATGCTTAAGAAAAACGGTTTAAGTGTGGTTTTAGCATGCAGCGATACTTTCAGAGCAGGGGCTGTTGAACAGTTGAGCCAGCACGCCAAGATGCTGGGTCTTCCCATAATTTCTAAGGATTACGGTTCAGACCCTGCAAGCGTAGGCTTTGAAGCCGTCAGCTATGCTTCTAGAAGTGGAATCGATGTTGTTCTTATAGATACTGCTGGAAGAATGCATACCGACACCAATCTTATGGATGAACTTAAGAAGATAAAGAGGGTTGTCGAACCTTCCTACATAATACTGGTTGTGGATGCTTTAACTGGGAACGATGCTTGGAACCAGGCTTCTGATTTCAACAGTCACGTGGGCTTCGACGCCATTATACTGGCTAAGTTCGATGCTGACGTGAAAGGGGGGGCAGCATTATCAGTATCATATATTTCTAGGAAGCCGATTATATACGTGGGAACAGGGCAGAACTACGCTGATCTAGAGAGGTTTAACCCTGAGAAGCATGTCAAAAGCCTTCTCACAGCTATTTAAGCACATGAGGAAAAAGATATATTCCTGTCTTATGTAGAAAGCCAAGTAATGTGGCTTACGGAAAAAGTGAAAACAATGGTCAGAGTCCTTAAGTTAAGCGAGAAGCCGGATAGAGCAGGCTTCATGCTGTCTCTGAAAGTGTTCCTTATAGGTCTCCTATTGGTGGGGGGGATCGCCTTCGTAATTCATCTCATTGCTTCATTTCTCCAATTGACCGGCGTGAAATTTGGTTGACGAGGATTGAGGGTTTGAAATGGAAGAGGGAAAGATAATCGAACCGAAGTTTTTCATAGTCAGAACCTCAATAGGGCAGGAGATGACCTCCGCCCTCCTCATTAAGAGCAGGCGTGAAACCGAGGGTCTTCCAATACACTCTGTTGTTGTCCTACCTGGTTTAAAAGGCTACATATACATTGAGGCGGACTCACCCTTCCCTGTTGAGGAGGCGGTAAGGGATATAAAGTACATAAAGAGGAGGGTTCAAGGCAGCCTAAGCATAAACGATCTTAGGAAATACTTTGAGGAGAAACCTGTGATAGCTGAGGTTAAGGTTGGGGATGTTGTTGAGATTGTCGGAGGATTGCTTAAGAAGAACCGTGCGAGAGTGGTGGAGGTGAACCCTGATAGGAATGAAGTTACTGTTGAGCTTGACGGCGCAATAGCTCCATTCCCAATAACCCTGAAAATGGACAGTGTGAGGGTTGTCGAAGGATCCTCTGGGAAGCTTTAAAACATGTTTAACAGGCGGAAATCTTGAATAGCGGTTTTTTAGGAAATATTTTTAAGGCTTTACAAAAAGCCTCACGTAAAGAGGTGTGTTAGACTGGCAAAGAAGACTCTTAGCCTCATCGTTGAGGGTGGAAACGCTTCACCAGGACCCCCCTTAGGCCCAGCCCTGGGTCCGCTGGGTGTTAACGTGGGGGCTGTAGTGGCTAGGATAAACGAGGCCACTAAGGACTTTAAAGGCATGAAGGTTCCTGTTGAGCTGGAGGTTGATACTGATACTAAGCAGTTCACTGTGAGTCTTAAGACTCCTACAACCTCCGCGTTGATCGCTAAGGAGGCGGGCTTAGACAAGGGTTCCGGAACACCTGGTAAAGAGGCTAAGGGCAACCTGAGTTTCCAGACTGTTGTCAAGATAGCCAAGATGAAGATGAACGACTCATACTCCCGGTCGCTGAAAGGAGTTGTGAAGGCGGTTCTTGGAACCTGCCAAAGCATGGGTGTGACTATTGACTCCAAGCCTCCTAAGGAGGTTTTAAATGCTCTTGAGAAGGGAGAGTATGATGATGCTTTAAGCAGGGAGGGTGCTTAACGATGTCAACATCCATGTCGGTCAACAGAGGTTCCTTGGAGGATGCTTTGAAGAAAGCCTTGTCGAACGAGTATAATAAGGCTAGGAAGTTTAAACAGAGTGTTGAAATGGTTTTATCAATGTCCGGCATCGATCTTTCTAAGCCGGATCAAAGGTTCGCCGAGCTTATCGAGCTTCCCCATGCCCCTTATAGGAATCCGCCGAAGATATGTGTTTTCACAGAAGGCGCGCTGACAACTGAGGCTAAGAACCTGGGGCTGGATTTTCTTACGAGAGACTCTTTAAACGCGATGGCTGGCAAAAAGAAGAACTGTAGGAAAATAGCTCAATCATACGACTTCTTCATTTCAGAGGCGCCCCTCATGCCTCTGGTCGGAAGAGTGCTCGGCCAGTTTCTAGGGCCTAAGAACAAGATGCCTTTGCCAGTTCCACCTACCTCATCCATCTCGCCACTTGTAGAAAGGCTTAGGAGAAGCGTTAGGCTCGTGCTTAAATCCAGCTTAGCAGTCTCGTGTAAAATAGGGCATGAGGAAATGTCTTTCCAAGAGCTTTCAGACAATGCGAATGCTGTGATGTCTGCGGTTGAGAGGAAGCTTCCTCGTTCAGCAGCCATAAGGTTCATAGGGTTCAAGACAACTATGGGTAGGGTAGTTAAAACATCTAGGGGGGCTAAGGCTTGAGCCAACAGGTTCTTAAGATGAAGGTTATTGACGAGCTGCTGCATCTTATAGAGTCAAGTAAGACTGTGATGCTGGTGAACGTTTACCGGGTTAAGGCTTCAACCATAAACGAAGCTAGGAGGAGGCTCAGGGGGAGAGCTGTTTTAAAACACGTTAAAACCACGTTACTCCAGAAGGCTGCGGAGAAAACAAGAATCCAAGAGTTGAGAAGCTTTCTTAACAAGCATGCTTCAAAAGGCTCGGTGATGCTGATTCTTTCGGACAATGATCCGTATGAGCTTCAACAGGATTTGAGAAAATACTCGATAAGGTTGCCTTTAAGCGCCGGCGACACTGTTGACAGGGAGATAGTTGTGCCAGCGGGGAACACGGGTCTTCCAGCAGGCCCAGTAATCTCTTCGTTAAACGAGGTTGGTTTACCCACTAGGATTGAAACAGGAAGCATATGGATAACCCGGGACACAGTTATCGCGAAACCCGGTGACAAGGTGACGCCTCAACTGGCTTCAGTTCTTTCAAAGCTTAACATAAGGCCGGTTGAAGCATTCGTAAAATCCTACGCCGCCATCCACAATGGGGTCGTCTTCACAGAGGCGCTTCTTCTGAAAACACCTGAGGACATTATGAAAGAGGTTTACAAAGGGTTTGAAAACGCTTTGAAAACGTCTCTCGCAACCTTCTTCCCAACGCCTGAAAGCATCAGCATAATGCTCAGAGAAGCTTTTTCCAAAGCCGTTACACTAGGGTTCAAAACACAGTACTACGATGAAAAAACGGTTAAACTACTATTGCAGACTGCTAAAGCCTCGGCAAGCCAGCTTGAGGCAATGCTTGAAAAAGCTTAAAAACACCCCGTGTAGAAATGCTCAGAAAATTCTGAGGTGAATGCTGATGTCAGAATATATTCACGCGGCCCTGCTCCTGCACTCCGCGAAACAGGAGATTACAGAGGACAGGATAAAAGCAATAATAAAGGCAGCAGGCATAGAGCCTGATGAAGCAAGAATAAAGGTACTTGTTTCTTCACTCTCCAAGGTGAACATAGATGAAGCATTGTCCGCGCCACTAGCAATAGGGCCAGCGGCACCAGCTGCACCGGCAGCTCAGCAGGCACCGGCTGAAAAGAAGGAGGAAAAGAAAGAGGAGAAGCCTGCTGAGGAAATGGCCGGTCTCGGAGCACTCTTCGAATAGACGTAACCCCGGCTGTTTTTCAGCTAGATTCTCGCCTTAAAAATCCAGTTCTATATATGGGAAAAAACTTTAAAATAAAGTAATACGATGCCACTCTATTAAAAAGGGCCGATCGTCTAGCCTGGTTAGGACGCCTGCCTGACTGCGTCGACACGCAAGGATACGCAGGAGGTCGCCAGTTCGAATCTGGCTCGGCCCATTAATTATCATCTATTTTCTCGGCACCTGATAGTTCGCGAAAACTAGCATGCTATCCCACTTATGGTTAATAGCTATATAAGAAAACTCCTGAAAGAGAAAGCTATTACGAGATAATAAAGAACGCTAAGCTTAAAATAACATTGATGCTTAAAGCGTTTTCCAATTATTCGATTGCGATTCCTAGGAGGCATACATTTGCGTCGCTGAGTATAGAGGAGGTTTAACAGAGTTTTCAGCTTGAGGATAGAGTCTGTGGAATGGAGAGGAAGTGACTGATACTCTAAGGGCCAAGGAAGAAATAACCCTTCTACTGTCTTGATCTTACACCACACCAATGGCATTCTTCTAAATGCATAGTCCGTGGATTCCCGCATTTCTTACACTTCCACTTCTCTGCCTCATCTTCTAACCACTCCTCTACTTGACCCGATTGGATTCTTCTGAGATTTTCAATCAGGTTTTCGCCATGTTCCTTGCAGGAGTTGGCTATCTCAAGGAATCTATCACATTTCGGATATGAATCGCATTCATAACAGAATGCCAGACCCTTCGCTTCCAAACACTGTAGGATCCTGCAGTTTTTACCCCAAGGCTGATTTTCAACATCTCACCCCTCGCTCAGGTCTTTCTGACAACCCTTACAACGAATATCCTCTGGCCTACAACCCTCTCGCTCAGCAATCCTTTGCCGAAGCTCTCGGCGGAGTCTACGTATGCTCTATAGATGATACATGCGCCACAGTAAAGCCCGCATCTTCCAACCAGATCACGGTTTGCCATTTAACATCTGTTATATTTCGATGCTCTTCTTATGTTTTTATGTAGACAACTGTGAAAAAAGAGGGCAGATTGAGCAATATCCGCTGTGGACATAGTTCCACTCCATCCAAGCTTTTTGGACGAACCCTATTCTGGAAAATCTAATAAACGCACGGGAGTATCAGGTTCTTGAAAAGATAATGATGTTCCAATTAAGGATGCAGAAAGAGAGTTGAACAATGGGCTTAGAAGCCTTGAGGAGGATTATAGTGGAGCGTTAAAAATATTTTCAGGAGTGTAGCGATTACGCTGTTAAAGCCGTTCTCGTAGCATACGGGCTGGACTATCCGAAAGTTCATGGGTAGGGAGACTTCTCGTCGAGAACAGGAAATGTTTCCTGAATGGTTTAAGTCAAGGGTTGAGACTATGGGTGAGGTTGCAGATATGCTGGCTAGGAGTAGGCCGAGGTTCCGCTACCCCTACGAATATGAGTCGGAGGACCATAAGGTTTTTGCTGAGAAAATCCGACCGGCTATGGAAGAGCTGTTTCAAAACTGTAAGGTGCTTATTGAAGAGCTATTCAGGTAAGACCAGTTAACAAGCTGCGTAGCTCTCGTTAAAGAGAGCACTGGTCAAGCAAGCTAGTTTCCACGTATTGTTCGATTAATACTTATGTCAATTTCTCATCTGGTAGACTTTTATATTCTCATCATAGGGCGGCTGGATTACTGCTTTTTCTGTGATTATTCCTGAAACAAGCTCCGGAGGAGTAATGTCGAAAGCAGGGTTCATAACATCTACGCCTTTAACTGTAATGAGTTTACCTGCGACATGGGTAACCTCCTTCGGGCTCCTCTCCTCAATCGGAATATCCTCAGGTCTAGTGTTGAGGTCGAACGTGGAGAAGGGTGCAGCAACGTAGAATGGGATATTGTAATGTTTAGCTAGAACCGCTAACGTCAGAGTCCCGATCTTGTTCGCAACATGCCCTGTTGCAAGTATCCTGTCAGCGCCAACAAAAACCTTATCAACCAGTCTCCTAGACATAACGTAGCCTGCCATCGAGTCACAGATCAGTTTAAAAGGTACTTTGTACTTCTTAAGCTCCCAAGCAGTGAGCCTCGCACCCTGAAGCAGAGGCCTTGTTTCAGTAGCTATGACCGATATATTTCTTCCCTCCTCCCACGCGACCCTGATTATTCCAAGTGCCGTACCGTATTCGACAGTACCAAGCCCCCCAGTGTTGCAGTGCGTAAGAATCCTGTCCCCTTCTCTTATTATCTCTAAACCATTCTTGGCAATCTTCAGATTTGTTTCAACATCATCCTCAGCTATTCTTTCAGCTTCCTTAAGCAAACGCTCTTTAATTCCCTTAACAGTCTTTTCCTCCTCGATTGTCTTAACACACCTATCTATTGCCCAACCCAGATTCCTACCAGTAGGCCTAACACTCCTCAAGTGTTCAGAAGACACCAGAATCTTCCTCCTAAGCATTTCAGCATTATCTCCCCTGTATCGTAAGGCTTCCAAAACAAGTCCATATGCCGCGGCAATCCCGATTAATGGGGCTCCTCTGATTCTCATATCCCTGATTGCAGAAGCTACTTGCCTCGCGCTCCTCAACCTTAGCCAAATCTCCCTATGAGGCAGCTTAGAGGAGTCAATCGCATAGAGAACACCTTTCTTGAAGACTATGCTCCTCATCACTTAAAACACTATAACCAGAGAAATAAAAATTCTCTGAGGAACATTAGCTCGCGGAAATCCTTATATTCACACAGTCGGCAAAAATACTGTGGGCGGGGGTCGCGTAGCCTGGCCAATCGCGCGAGGCTTAGGACCTCGTCCCGAAGGGGTTCGTGGGTTCAAATCCCACCCCCCGCACTGCTCAGGTTCAAATGGTTCAATGTTTATAAACAAATTAACGAGAATTTTGGAAGGTGGTAATGACTGTTGAAGGTTCTTGGTTTAATTGGAAGCCCTAGGGTAAACGGTAATACTGATTTACTGGTGAGTCGAATATTGGATGGTGCTGGTGCGAGCAATCATCTAACTGAAAAACTGTATCTGTATGACTTAGATATTTCTCCCTGCGTTGATTGCAGGAGATGCAAGAATGGTGACTTCCAATGTGCAGTTAATGATGATATGCAGATACTTTACCATAAACTTAAAGACGCTGACGTGATTATTTTTGGTACACCATTATATTGGTATGGGCCTACTGGAAAGATGAAACTCGTGATCGATAGGCTTCGCCCATTCATAGCCTCGAAGAGACTGAAAGGTAAGAAAGCCATCCTAGTTACCCCATCTGAAGAAGGGCCTAGTGCATGCGGTTACCTAGTTGGAATGTTTGAGCTATCGTTTAAATATTTGGAGATCAACCTAGTCGACAAAGTCTTGGTTAAAGCATATGAAAAGACCGAGATAAGAGAACAACCTGAAACTCTTAAAAAGATGTTTGAACTCGGGAAAGCGTTGAAATAACACGTTTCATTACATCGCGCTAAGCCACCGACACGTTAAATCCATCTGATCCTTTAAGCTATGGTTGCTCTTCAATCAATACCAATTGAAAAACGCGTCAAATGCTTAAATAAAAGGTTTAACCACCTTCATGTATTAAACTTAAAATTTATAATCAACTTTACGCCATGCAAAAGCATGTTTTTCCCTGAATTGAGGAGTAAGATAGTTGAGACATTTCGCGTGTTGAATGAAACCAGCCTAACATTCGGCTTCTCAGGAAATATTAGTGCGAGAACGCCGGAAGAAGGGCTTTTCCTAGTAACTCCAAGCGGGTTGAAGAAAGCTAGATTGAACCCGGATGACATCCTACTAGTGGATTCTGATGGCAGTGTAATAGAAGGAAATAGAAAACCCTCTGTTGAAACCCCTATGCATCTTGCGATCTACAGGAATAGGAGGGATGTTAAAGCGATTGTTCATGCTCATCCCATATATTCTACGGTCTTTGCTGTTACTGGTGTTAGCATAACTCCGATAACTGAAGAGATGATTTTCTACACCGGAGGTGAGGTTAAAGTTGCTAAGTACGCGCTTTTCGGAACAGAAGCACTTGCCAAGAATGTTGTCTCAGCACTTCAAGACAGAAAGGCCGTACTCCTGATGAGCCACGGGGCGGTGGCCTGCGGGGAGAATTTGGATGAGGCTGTAGATATACTGCTCTGCGTTGAGAGGGAGGCTAAGATAATACTGCTTTCAAAACTCTTAGGGAAGCCTAAGCCTCTACCTAAGAAGACAATAGAGTTAGAAAAGAAGCTTTACAGGGAACAGGTTAGAAAAAAAGAATTCCAAGATTTTTGAGAGTTGATACTGATAGGCAGAGACTTAACACATATACTAATGCTGTCCTCTTTAAAAACAGGTGATACGAAGAATCTGGTAAGAACTCACGCCTAAAGTAATGGCGCCATTCAAACGTATTGTTTTTTTAAGTTTCCCGCTCCTACCTCCTGTCAGAAGAGAAGTAACTGACCTTATTATAGAAGTTTCTAAACATATTGGGTTAGAACAGCAATAATCAGCTTCTGCCAGATGGGGGCAGCATTTTCATCTTCGAAAAAGACTCCGAATTGCTATGTTCTCTACCCGTTTCAATATTGTTGAAGGTTGGATGAAGTTTTTCGTATTAAGTTTATTAATTTATTTGAGGAGGTAAAGATGGTGATTATTGTTGAAAGAAGGCGATAATGCACCGGATTTCACTCTTAAATCAGATGAGGATAAAGAGATTTCGTTAAAAGATTACCGTGGTAAAAAGGTTATACTCTATTTTTATCCGAAGGACGGGACTTCAGGGTGCACTCAAGAGGCTAGGGACTTCAGAGACTTGGCTGAGCAGTTTAATAAGGAGAATACAGTAATTATAGGAGTCAGTAAGGACGGTGTCGAATCCCATAAGATTTTTAAGAAGGAAAACAACTTGCCATTTACACTTCTAAGCGATCCTGAAGCAAAGGTTCTTAAAAAATACGGCGTATGGAAAAAGAAAATTCTTTATGGTAAGGCCTTCATGGGTGTTGAGAGAACAACATTCTTGATTGATGAAGAAGGAAGGATAAAGAAGATTTATAGAAAAGTGAAGCCAAAGGAGCATGCTCAAACTTGCTTATTAGACTTGAAAAGCTTGAGTAATAAAAAGAGTAAACAAGTGTGAAAACCGAGGGGAAAGCAAAATTAATTACTTTCTCATGTAATGCTTTATTGGAGGCTGTGGTAGATGAATAAGCGTAGACTAGGTAGGACTGGAGAATGGCTTTCAATAATCGGCTTCGGCGGAATCATAGTTATGAATAGGGATCACTCTTCTGCAAGCAGCATAGTCGCTAAGGCTGTTGAAAGAGGCATCAACTATTTCGATGTTGCACCTAGTTACGGGAACTCTGAGGAAGTACTAGGGCCTGCGCTTGAACCATACAGGGATAAAGTTTTTCTAGCATGTAAGACTGAGAAGCGTAGCAGAGAGGAGGCTGCGGCAGCTTTAGAAAGATCTCTTAGACTCCTGAGGACGGATCACTTCGACCTTTACCAGCTTCACTCGGTGGATACTTTAAAGGATGTTGAGCAAGTCATGGGTCCAGGAGGAGCTATCGAAGCCTTGACGGAGGCCCGCGAACAGGGTCTAGCAAGGTATATAGGTTTCACATCGCATTCCGAGGAGGCTGCGTTAGCATTGCTCAATCGTTTTGACTTTGACACCATGCTTTTCCCGTTCAACTGGGTCTCTTGGCATCAGGCTAACTTCGGTCCAAGGGTTCTGAACAAGGCTGTTGAAAAAGGTGTTGGCATACTTGCAATCAAGGCCTTGGCTAAAAGAAAATGGAAGCCTCATGAGAAGGATAAGTACGAGTGGCCAAGATGGTATGCCACCGTGGAAAGCTTTGAGGAAGCGTCTCTCGCCTTACGGTTCACCCTTTCCCTTCCAGTGACTGCTGCAGTGAGTCCGAGCAGGGTTGAGCTCCTCTGGTGGGCGTGCGATATTGCTGACCAGTTTAAGCCGTTGTCGGAAGAGGAGAAGAATCAAATAGCCGAACGGAGTAGTAGCCTTGAACCAGTTTTCCCCCAGTAGGGGACTAGATTTCTGGGAGGGTCCTGCTAGAAAACAGGCTTCACAGTTGAGGGTTATTATGCTAGTTGACTTAGACTATTTCTTCGCCCAGTGTGAAGAGGTGCGAAACCCTTCATTAAAAAACAGGCCTGTAGTTGTATGCGTATATTCTGGGAGAAGTGAGGAGAGCGGTGTTGTAAGCACTGCAAATTATGAGGCGAGGAAATATGGTGTTAAATCAGGTATCCCCATATCTGTGGCAAAAAGGAAGCTGGAGAATATGGATGCTGTTTTTCTTCCTGTTGACCATGAGTATTACAATAAGGTTTCAAATAACGTGATGAAGATCCTTAAGCAATACGCGGATGTCTTCGAGCAGGCGGGTATAGACGAGGCTTATCTGGATGTAAGTAGTAGGGTTGAAAAAGACTTCGATAAGGCTAGGGAGCTGGCTCAAAGAATAAAGGAGGATGTTAAGAACAGCCAGAAAATCACTTGTTCTATAGGTGTGGGACCGAATAAGCTTGTCGCTAAGATTGCGGCTGATTTCCAAAAGCCTGACGGTTTAACGGTGGTTAAGCCTGAAGGAGTTGAAGAATTCCTCTCTCCAGTACCTGTCAACCAGTTAAGCGGAGTTGGAGTGAAAACTGAGAGCATAATGAGAAGCCTAGGCATTGAAACAATAGGAGATTTGGCAAGATATGATTTTCAAAGGCTTATCGAGCTTTTCGGAGTGAAGCTGGGGACCTATTTCCACAATGCTTCCCGCGGAATAGACAGTAGGCCAGTTCAAGAACATGCGGAAACTGCTTCCCTAAGCAGAATTTCAACTCTAAAGGAGGATACGCGTAGCCTAGAAGCCATCGTTAAAAAGATTGATGAGCTGAGCGAGGAAATCCATATCGAGCTTATTCAGCAGAAACTGCGTTTCAAACAGGTTGGGATAATCGCAGTCATGAAAGATCTTAGCGTCCGTAGCAGGTCAAGAACCCTTGAGAAACATACAAACGATTTAGAGGTTCTTAAGAGGAGTGTGAGGGAGCTTTTCGAAAAGCTTCTGAAAGAAACGGGTCTCGAGGTTAGAAGAGTGGGTGTGAAGGTTTCAGGTTTAGCCAAAGATAGTATTCAGAAGCGATTGCTAAGCTTCGCAGGAGACGCTGAAAACCAGTAAACCTTTAACGTTTTCTTTTCACATCGCTTATTTCTTAAGTAGCTTGAGCCCAATGCTTGTGACGATGGAGAGACCTATGCAGATAAGGAATCCTCCTACAAAGCTAAACCAGCCGATAGTTCCGTTTGCCAGCATGTTTAGAAATAGGCTTAGGGCAAGCCAGAAAACCATTCCGGAAACCGTATCAATCCTGCTTTGCAAAGAGTCCCGATACAAGAATTTTAAACCAAGAATGACTATCTGCAGAGCACCGAAAACCAGTGTGAACTGTGCGGCAACACTATAGAGAACAGGGTGGTTACTTGCAGGAGCAGGTATGGCCACGTTTCCCGAGAACTCTACCATTCTAAAATCCTTGAAGAAGCTTATGATCTCCTCATGCAGATTCGGGTTCAATGCCCATGTTACACCAATAAGCACTATGAACATCCCGAAGGAAAGGGTGCCTATCCACCCAGTGTCTCCCGTTCTTTCAGCATTCATGTTAATTCTTGAAGTTGCAACACACCTGCCTGTTATAAACATTATCACAATGAATTAAACTTATAAAGAACATGTTTAAAATGATGGGAAGAATGGTAAAAAGAAGGGTTCTTTTCATAGAGCCTCCTAAAGGCATCTGGTTTGTGATGGGTGACTATCTTGCTCCTCCCTACGGAATAATTCAGCTCGCCGCCTATCTTGAGAGGGAAGTTAAAGATGCTGAGATCAAGATTTTGGACTGCAATGCGCAGCAAATAGGCTGGAGGGAACTGGAGCACCAGATAGAAGCTTTTAACCCTGACATCGTGGCTTCAAGCGGCTCCGCTACTTGCAACGCTTACATTACTGTAAGAACTCTTGAAACAGCTAAAAAAGTCAATCCTAGCATATTGACTGTTACAGGAGGTCAGCATTTCACAGCATTGGCTCAGGAGAGCTTAGAAACATACCCAGTTATAGACTTCATAATCCGGGATGAGGGTGAGCAGACGCTTGCGGAGCTTGTTAGAAACATTGATGATGCTTCTAGGCTCCCGAGCATAAGGGGTCTCTCCTTCAGGCATGACGGTAGGATTATACATAACCTTCCCCGGCCTCTGATTGAAGATTTGGACAGCCTTCCCTACCCTGGTTACCATTTCGTCAAAGATTTTGTTCACAAGTATCATTTCGCAGCGATGGCTGGCCGGGATGTGCCTTACGCGCTGATTGAGGGGTCGAGAGGTTGCCAGCATGCCTGTACTTTCTGCTCGCAGTGGAAACACTGGCATAGAAGGTGGAGAGCCAAGTCTCCTAAACGGGTTGCTGAGGAGATGGAGTTCTGCTACAGAAACTATGGAAGCAGGTTCATCTGGCTAACCGACGATAATTTTAACTTCGGTGAAAGAGCAAGTGTTCTCGCTGAAGAAATTATTAACAGAGGGATATCTGAGGAAATAATGTGGTTTACTCAAGCAAGATGCGACGACGTAGTTAGGAACAAGGATGTTTTGCCGAGGCTTAGAAAATCGGGGCTCCGCTGGGTACTCCTAGGTGTGGAGAACCCTGACCCAGCTACATTAGAATCCTTTAGAAAAGGAATTACTTCTGAAGAGGCTAAGCAGGCTGTGAAACTTTTGAAGGAAAACGATATTTTCACACAGGCAATGTTCATAATAGGTTCACGCAAGGATACTGTCAAATCTATTGAAAACCTGAGGCTTTTCACGGATGAGCTTGACCCAGACTTCGCCATATTCGGAATACTCACGCCTTTTCCCGGAACAATGCTCTTTGAAGAAGCTAGGAGAAACGGTTGGATAGAGGACTATAACTGGTCTCACTACGATATGGTGCATGCAATAATGCCTACGGAAACTCTTTCCCGCAACGAGGTTCAGGAAGAATTATACGAGTGTTACAGGCATTTCTACGGCTCATGGAGCAGGAGGCTTCAAGGATTGTTCTCCACGAACAATTTTAAGAGGAGAATATTTCTCTACATGGCTTTCAGAGGAATCATAAGGCAGATCCGAGATCTTTTTCAAAGTGAGATATATGCAGCAACCGGTTGAAGGCTTCACTCCTATTCTATGCGTTGCTCTTTCACTCATAGGTCTGTCAATAGTTTTAGCAATAGTGTTAAACCCGCCTCCTATGAGTAGGGACTTTCCGTTCAGAAAAACTTTAATCGGAATCTTATTCAACGTGATTTGCCTAACAGGTGTTTTTGCAGCCCTTTTTCCAAAGAAGTGTTCTAATATCTTTTTCAGAGGGAAAGGAAACGCCAAGTCGCCTCAGCAAATTAAGGGGCATCATCCGGATTGCGAAGCGTTTTCAACACACGTTGTAAGAATAAGGAGCCACACACTTTGTGCGGCATGCACCGGTTTATTCATCGGAGGGATTTCCGCAATGTTTCTTTCAACAGCATTTTTCTCAGGCTTCTTTAGCCTAGGAGAAACTGTTACCCATCTAGTGTTGATTGGTGCTCTAGGAGTCGTGTTTGTCTTCCTAGCGCAAATGGCTAATGGGTTCACACGGTTGCTGCTAAACATGTTTTTCCCAATCGGAGGGATGCTCATTTTAACCAGTGTCGACGAGCTTTTCGGAAACATGTTTCTAGATATTTTTATAAACGCGCTGATAGTATTCTGGATCTTGACGAGAATCGCGATTTCCTCCTGGAGTCATTCAAAAACCTGTTCTCGATGCAAATCCCCCTGTACTTGGAGAGACTCAGAAAAAACCTATTGAAAATCGGCTTCTACCTACGTCTTCCCTGAAGAGCTCCTATCAGTATTAGCGCACCAAACAGTATTAGGAACAGGGGTCCCCATTCTATACGGTATGGTGCTGGTAGAAGAAGATTTACTCCCATGAGAATTAGAAGAATGCCGAATATCAGGGCCATGACCTGCCCAAATCTCGGAATGCCAAAACATTCATCCTCATGCCTCCTATACTCTCTTATCTCATGGGGTGGAGTCGAGTATAACGGTGCCCCACACTGAGCACAAACCTTAGCCTCATCCGTATTGTTGTAACCACATTTAATGCAGTACACCATTTAAACTTCGAACAATGCTATCCCGCCCTCAATATAAGCCTTTCTATAATGCTTATTTCTGCCATTGACGCGTTTTGACATGTTAGTTATGTTGCTCAATAAAACCGTCCCTATTTAACTTATTTTTATTAATCATCGAAGCTTTCTTTTAAAGAGAACACTATTGTAAGATTTACTATTATGAAAAGGATAAAAACACTATCATAGGTATAGTAATCACGATACATCCCCTTGATCTTTGAAAATACTTAACCTGGTAACAGGAGCTTGCAGGCTTAAACAGGTCTTAGTAGAGTAATTGCAAATCTAGGAATGTTGATGCTCCGACCGGGATTTGAACCCGGGACCCCCGGCTTTCCTCAAGCTTGAAGGTTCGAAAGGCCGGTATGCTTACCGGGCTACACCATCGGAGCACATCGGAGCGAGGAAACACTTCTTTAAAGGGGGAAATAAACCTTTTTCTTTTATTTCAGCATAGCCTTAGAAAAGGTTTTCGAAGGATTATAGATTCTTAAAGGGTTGTAGGCGGTAATCATATTCTAGGGTAATTGTTGACTTAAGGATGAAGAGTGAAATGCTTACTTGACTATCTTCACGTAGATTTTTTCACCCTCTATGTCGTAGTCTTTAAGCCCCTCTTTTTCAACTGGGACACCTGTTTCAACCTCAACCATCTTAGCTCTAACTAGGCTAGCCAAGTCTTTCAACAATGGTTTCAATCTAGCATACCCTTCTTCAGCAACCCCGTAGACTGTTACTTTGCTGAGTATATCGGTAGGGTTTAAGCCAAGCTCCTTTCTATATGCTTGGATCCTCCTAGCCACGTCCCTCATATATCCCTCAGCGATTAGCTCCGGTGTCCTCGTAGTGTCAAGTATTATGAAACCCGGTTTATCTGAAGTCATAACATGATTCTCAGGCGGTTCGTATTCGAACAATAGGTCCTCGCTCAGCAGCTCGAAGCTTTCACCATCTGTTTTCAACAGGTATTTACCCTCCTTATCAAGCGTCCTCTTTATTTCCAACGTCTTCTCCATTACGAGGGCTGATATCCTACTAATCTTATCCTTGAATTTCGGCCCTGCGACTGAATAGTTTATTTTCACGCTTGTTTTAACCCCTGCTTCATCAAGGCTGCTTCTCAGAGAAACTTCCTTAACGTTCAGCATTTCTCTCAAGACGCCGAGGTTTCTCTCAACGCTCTTCGAGTATTCTTCACTTAATACCAGCATTATTCTCTTTAAAGGCCATCTTCTTTTAACCCCTGCTTTCATCCTGGCCCAGTTAGCTAGGCTTATTACCTCGTTAATTTTCTCAAAATCCTTCTCCAACTCATCGTTCACAAGCTTTTCATCTGGAGTAGGCCATTCTTCGAGGTTCACTGATTCCCGCGTATTTCTACTGAACTTTCTCATAATCCCTTGATGAACCGCTTCAGCTAAGAATGGTGTCATGGGATTCATAAGCCTGTTTACTGTTCTAAGAACATAGAAGAGCGTTGCGTATATCGTCATCCTTCTTTTAAGCTCCTCAGGTGCATCGCTCCAGAGATCCTTCCTTACAAGAGGAACATACTGTCTGCTCAAAGTCTCCACCACAAACTTCTCTAAAGACCTCGCAGACTCGTGTACCCTCATATTCTTGAAGCCTTCAGTCATAGTTGCTACAAGTTTCTGAAGGCATGAGAGCACCCATTTCTCAGAGTCTTTAACAACACCATTTTTAAAAGCCCATTCCAGGCTGAACTTATCATAGTCGAACCCATCATATTCTGCGTTCTGCTTAAGAAGCTTGCCTAGGTTGAAGAAGGTGTTTAAAACCTGGTAGGGTCTCTCCATCATTTCCCCGAAGCTGAAGCTTATGTTTTCCAACGGATTTGTCTTCCAGAGTAGGTAGAACCTGCAAAGGTCTGCTGAATACTTTGTTATAACATCCTCTGTGTTTATAACGTTTCCAAGGCTCTTACTCATCTTGTTTCCTTTCTCATCCAGCACCTGTCCATAGAACAGGAACGCTCTATAAGGTGCCTCAGCACTGTTCTTCAAAATAACGTTTTCAACTAGCAGTGTGAAAGCCCATCCCCTAGTTTGATCTATGGATTCAACTAGAAACTCCACTGGCACAAACTTCTCAAACTCCTCGTCAGTAAGGCTTGCGTATGGTGCAGCCCCACTGTTATGCCAAGTGTCGAGAACATACGGCACCCGCTGCATAACTCCTCCACAAGAGCATCTCACCTTCACACGGTCTATCCAAGGCTTATGGAGCTCAAAACCCTCTCCGTCTGGAAGGCTTACCGCTCTCCCAACGATCTCTTTTCTCGAGGTGAGCAACTCCTCCCTACCGCATTTTTCGCAGACAAATATGGGTAGCGGCGTCCCCCAGACTCTTTCCCTAGATATGCACCATGGTTTCCCCTCCTTTATGAAAGCTAGGAACCTGTTCTTAGGTGGACTATAGAAATACTCTACTTTGGACGCTGCATCAACAAGCTTGTCGACAATCCTGTCAAGCCAGTAGAAGTACTCAGTCCTAGCAAGCCATATGAGCCTATGCTTAGACCTCCAACACAACGGGTATTCATGAACTATCTTCTCAGCCTTAAGCAGGAGGCCTTTCTTTTCAAGCATGTCTAAGACAGTTTGATCCGCATCCCTTGCAAACACTTTGTTGAAGACTCCTGCATCGCCAGTGAACTTCGCCTCCTCGTCGAAGGGTGAGAAAACCGGTATCTTCAGCTTCTGTGCTAGTTCAAAGTCTTCTTCACCGTTGGCAGGCGCTATGTGGACGATTCCTGTTCCAGTGGTTACGTCAACAAAGTCTGCAGTAACTATCCGGTGTATCCTGCTATCCTCTTTCTCAAGCTTCTTCTGCTGCGGCACCTCCTCCAGAAGCGGGTAAAGATACTTCTTCCCCTCAAGCTCGCTTCCGAGAAGAGTCTCTTCAACAACATAATCCGATATGTTAAGCTTGCTCATCAAATCATCCACAAGGTTCCTTACCATTATCCACTTCTCTACGCCAACTCTGACCCTAGCGTACTCCGCCTCAGGGTTTACGGCGAGAAGCTCATCAGTAATTATTGTGAAAGGCATCGTCGTCCACACTAGGACATAGTCTCCAGTTTCAAGCTTAACCTTGAAGTAAACAGACGGATCTTCAACCATACTATACTCTTGGCCAACCTCAGCGTTGCTCAGGGAAGTCTGGCAGCTCGGACAGTAGGCCACAACTCTATACCCCTTTCCTAGAAGCCCCTGTTCGTAAGCCCTCTTAAGGTATTTCCACTCTCTCTCAATATACTCGTCTCTATAAGTCAAATACTCCTTATCGTAATCCATGAACATTCCGAACCTCCTGTCAACCCTCCTCCAGTCAGCATGGTATTTGCCAAGAATCTTCTTTATCTCAGCGACAAACTTCTCCTCCCCAAGCTTCTCAAGAGCCTCCTTCTTGTTGGAGAAGCCCAGCTCCTTCTCCGCCTCTATCTCAACTGGAAGCCCCTGAGTATCCCAGCCTGCTCTGAATAACACGTAGTAACCTTGCATCGACCTCCACCTATACCAGAGATCCTTGAATGCGCGCCCCCACGTGTGGCCGACATGGCAACGGCCGTTGAGCGTTGGGGGTCCCTCTATGTATCCCAGGTTCCCAATGTTCCTATCCTGCCTTAATCTCCTAAGTTTCTCAGGTGTCTTATTCTCCTCCCAGAACTCTATTACAGTTTTTTCAAGCATTTGCGGATCATACTCGTCTTCGAATAGTCTTACAAATCTGTCTTGAAGCATTTTTCAGACGCCTTTCTCAAGTAGGATGTTTCTCCACGCCTTTCTTCTTTAAAAACCTAATCTCAGCCTTCTCATGGAACGTGTTGAGCCGTTAATAATAGTGGCTAAGCACCTACCTAGGCTAAATAAGCCCTTTTATAAGGTTTTTATTGCGTTTTATCAAGATTTTTCACTCTTTCTCGGCGAAAAGACTTATTAATGTTTCCTTAGAACCAAAATAAGGGTAATTTAAATGTCAGAGGAACTGTCCCTAGCGGCAATGTACCGGCTCCTAAGAAAGTCAGGTGGCGAAAGAGTCAGCGAGGAGGCTGCTGAAGAACTCTCTAGAATATTAGAAGAAATAGGAGTAAGAATAGCAAGAGACGCCGCCCAATTGGCTGTATTCGCCAAGAGGAAGACGATAAGAGCTGAGGATGTTAGGATGGCTGCTAAGAGGTATATGCCGCAGGTCTCAGGTACGTAAACTGGGTGCAGGTTCGATGATGGTTATGCTATTTGCGTGAGGAGGCTGAATGAGGTTCTTCTTTGGAAAGCAATGCTGTGCTTCTCTTTCTGATGTGTTTCAGGGAAAGTTTAACAGTTCTTAAAGGTTCGAGAAGGTTTGCCATAGTGCGCACTACGTATCTTTCTAAGCGGATATTACCTTCAAGGGTTAGAGAATGTGGATACGGCGGTCAATAAGGAGGAGAGGCTTGTGGTAAGAGTGTGTTTCACCGATGAGAACGGAAACTATAGGTCAGCTTTCTGCCTTAACCCCCAGTTGAAAGTAGGAGTTCCAGACGGTATGACTAGAATAGAGTATATAGAAGTCTTGAAATATCGAGATGCAATTAACAGTCTTGCTTATTGCATCCATATGCTTAAAAATGAACCCTCCAATAGTGACATGAAAGGATGGGTTGCAGAATTATGGGTATATGGTAATCAAGGCTCATTCTTAGATAAGTTCTGTGAAGAAACAGGAATCCCTCAAAATACCATTAAAATAGATATACATGAATGGAAAGAGCAGGGACCAGATTTAACAATGAAGGCTATACGAAGTATAACGGATAAGTATGGAAACTCCTTCATGGAGGGAGAAGTTATTGCTGTCTTTAGCGTTAAAAGTACCACGACGCATGACCCAGAAATTTTTCAAAAACAGGTAGAGAACGGAAGAAAATGGCTTAGGGATTTCCTTGCTAATCCGGGTAATGACTTTAAGACCGCTAAGTATGGTATCTCTGTTGTGTTGGATTATGATATATGGGTCTCTTCAGAAGATGGGTTAAGTATGTCTGAAAGCATTGGTAGCTATAATAACCCATATATGGAGATCATATGGAAAGGTGACTAAAATGACTGGGGAAGAGGTTGAGAATAGTATAAAACTCATCGGAAGACTACTGGAATACCTGTCGAAAGGAAGTCATAAACTAGAGGATCTCACAAAATCGGAGGCAGGGACAACCGTAACATACTATGAAGGGAAATTCCTAATTGTATGGATAGAGAAGAGTAGCTCAGGTATACCAATATCTTGGAAGATTGCTTATTATTTCTCTCCTCGCATCTTATGCAGTAGTGGGATGATGGAGATTATATCGCTTGGTCTGACGAACGTGCAAGAATATATAATGTATGCTACGCATTCTCTTTATAAAAAAGAGTTTAGGAAGGCTAGGGAAGCTGGGGATAAGGAAAAGTGGGATAGGCTTATGAAGGAATGGGAGGAGAAGCAGGATGAGATCCAGAGGGATTTTACTGAGAGGAGGAACTTGGATAGATACATGGCTAACGAGCATTTGAAAAACCTAGTGCTTCACATTAAGTACGCAGATGAAATCGCTAGGATGGTCGGCGAGAAACATGGTGTTGAAGTGATCCACCATGTGTGTCCTCCTCCGGAAGAATACGATTTCTTCCGCGCAGTATTCAATGCTAAAGATATGAGCGAAGACCAGATATTCGAAGAAGCACGGAAGAGGATAGATGCGGTGAGAGAGGCCTACGATCCCTTTTCTCCTCCCTACCACCCAAGTCCCCGTAACCTAAATAAAATACGTCAGAGGCTACAAGGGTCTCGTAAGAAACACCGGATGTAAAGAAGGGGTCATTAACCAAGTTGTTCATGCAACTTGGCGTTTTCTAAGTTTGCTTACTGCTAACTTTTTGTTTGATTATTTTCTAATATTGCCTTCATTGCATTGTGTTTTCAAGCGTTTCTAATCAAGTTGGGAAGCCTGTGCATTTTAAGAAAGTCGGAGGGAGGATAGTTAAATCGGTTGAGAATTTATGTGGAAAAGCAAGAATATTAGAGAGTACTGAACAGATAAAACGCTTAAAAGGTTGTCTCCTCATTTTTGTTTAAAGGATAGAGCATGGAGAAAATAGAGGAAATAAAAAAGGTATTGTCTGAACATAAAGAGGAGCTTAGAAAAAGATTCAAAATAAAGGAGATCGGGGTGTTCGGCTCTTATGTTAGGGGGGAGCAGAAGAAAAGGGGTAGTGACATCGATATCCTAGTTGAGTTCGAAGAGCCTGTGGGGCTTTTTGAATTCATGGACTTGGAGGAATACTTGTCGAATCTGCTCGGCATGAAAGTTGACCTTGTATCAAAGAAGGCTTTGAAGCCGAAAATCGGCGAACAGGTTTTAAGGGAAGTAGTCTACGTATGAGAAAACGCTATTATCAAGACTATCTTAAGGACATTCTTAACTCCATCGACGATATTGAGAACTTTATCGGGAGTATGAGCTTCGAGGAGTTTAAAAAGGATAGGAAAACGATAAACGCTGTAGTTAGAAGCATTGAAGTCATAGGGGAGGCCGCGAAGAATATTCCAAGAGCATTAAAAGACAAGTATAAGGGGGTTCCATGGAAGAAAATGGCAGGGATGAGGGATAAACTAATTCATGAATACTTTGGAATTGATGTAGAAATCTTATGGAAGACAGTGAAGGAGGACATTCCTCCTCTTAAAGAACCAATTCAGAAAATTCTGGCGAGTTCGGTAGGAGTGTAAAAAGTCATGCAAGCCATGTGTAGTGAAACTCAATTTACTAGAATTGCAAGTTTTAATTTCCGTAACATAGGTTTAGTTGAAGAACAGCCGAGTCTTTCAGCGTCGAACAGGAAGATCATGTGTTGGTTGAGAAGATCTTGATAATTATAGCAAGCCTTCTGAGGTTTTTTCTTAAAGGAGAACTTAATCTTTAAACGCTTGACATGTTAGGGTTGAATATAGTTAAGAGCTGAGGATGTGAGGATGGCTGCTAAGAGGTATATGCCGCAGGTCTCAGGTACGTAAACTGGGTGCAGGCTCAGCAGGTGTCTGCACTTCTCTCTATTAAGATTATATGAGTCATCTTTTTTATGGAACAAGACTGTGTTCAATCATACTCTGTTTTTAAAGGGCTTAATCACAGGATCCTGACTCCTTCTTCATCTATGGTTTTAACCCATCTAGAATCCTTAGCTTCCTGATACTCTTTCAGAGATAAGATATGTAGCTCCAGTCGTGGAAGCTTAATGTTCTTCATCATAGCCCTATACACCTCATCCTTTATGCATTGTGAGTCGTCGAAAACCACGAAAAGATCTATGTCGCTTCCAACAGTATACCGCTTTTTAGCATAGGAGCCGAAGATTATGACCTTCTTCAACGCGAGTCCTTCAGATAAGAGTGAGGTACACCTGTCTACCTCTCTTATAACATCCTCAAGGCTAAACTTTGGAAAGAAGACTCTTACAGAATTCGAGTATTTCCCCCGCATATTTAATCAGCCTCCCAGCCTCGCCACCAGTATACCGTCTTCGCGGAGAAGAGGAGGGGTGAGCATTAGGATATCTTGTAGGAATATAGGCTTTATCGAGTTCCAAGGAGTATTCTAACAGCATGTCGTTAACAGGCTCCTTCTCCTTAAGATGAACCAGAAGATCGTAGACTGAGCGACCCCATGCTTCAGCACCGAGCTTTTGAAGCACTGCCTTAACCGCCTTCTCTGCCGACTGTTGTGCGGAGAAACAGGCCCAGTTGCAAAAACCAGATTTCAAATCGTGCTTCGCATGCTCCAAGTCACCCTCAGCCTGATCAATCCAATCCGTGCTCCTCTCAACCATATTGTGAGTTAGTTAGAGAAGTTGCGGATACTTAAGAATTATATTTGTAGATGCCTGCCGTGTTTTAACAGTTTCCGTATTTGCTAAACCATAATTTACGTATTATTGATAGACGGTAGATAACATGCTTAAAAGGTCAGTTTCTCCCGCCTCCATTTAAATGGGGAGCATGAAGAGAACATGGGAAATAAAAAAGATGAAGGTTTAGAAGACCGCCTTCCGTTGAAAAACTGATTACTGCTGGCTCCTTTAAACCCTGATTATTCAACTCCCTGTTTGCTAAATGTCTCCAATATGTGGAATCGAGCTATATGTCCAGAAGAACCTTAACTCTTGCTCTTCCGAGGGATTCCTCTATCTCCATGTCGTGGAATGTGATGGCTTTCACATGCGTCCTGCTTGCATGCTGCCCCGGCTTAAACCTCTCTCCTTTCAGAACAGCCTTTAGAACATACTTCTCCTCCTTCCTTTCTATCTTGACTTTAAAGGATGAAAACACCATTTGCTCAGCGTCAAGCCTAATCAGAATGGCTTCAAGCCACTTGTAGAGGAGCATTTGAACATCTTCAGCTTCAGCAATCTCTTCAACAGTCTGTTCGGGCCTAATCTTAGACGTGTCTGTAATAATCTCCGTTAAGCCTAGTGCCGCGTTCTCAAAAGCCTCTTCCAAGCTTTTCCCATATGCTTGAACATAAATGTCTGAGGTGTGCTCCGGGTAATCGTATCTTCCTGGACTAGGCTTCACAGCTTAAGGATGAACAGCGGTGGATAAAACCTTTTTCAACAGCTTTTTTCCTGAGGCAGTATTATCCGGAAAACTTCTAGCGAGTCTTCCTGCATAGACTTGTTAACCTTACCCCCATGGCTTATTTTTATCTACGTTGCTCCAAGTAGTGTTAAAAACCTGAAGACGAGTCCACCCAAGGCTAATGCGAAAAATATTTCGGAGAACGTTATGAGCAACGCCTTCTTCCAGCCGAACTCCATTATCAGGGTGGCTATGGTTGCTATGCAGGGTATGTAGAACATTGAAACAACTGTAAACACAACCATTTGAACAGGGGTCAAAACTTGGGAGAAAACTGTTGTCCCGAGAAGGTTTGCAAGCATTATGAGTGCAAGCTCCTTCCTTAAAACTCCGAAGACAAGTGTAACTCCAGTTACTGCAGGCAGTCCAAGCCATACCACTGTGATGGGGCTGAGCACTGCTGTAAATGCTTCTAGGAGGTCGAGTGTTTCGAAAAGCTTTACTGTGAAGGTTGCAACTATTATTAGGGGGAACGCTAGTTTCAGAAACTCCAGCAGCCTGAACCAAGTTTCCTTTAAAACCGTTTTAAAATGGGGCATCCTGTAGTCAGGCATCTCCATGATCAGGCCTGTCGGCTCTCCGGGGAGTGCTTTGAAAGCGATTCTTCCAAGAAGGAAAACAACCATTATGTCTAAGGCGTAGAGCATTAACGCCCATTCAATACCTATGAATCTCCCAACTAAGCCGAGTATGATAACTGTGCGGGCTGCGCATGGTACTAGTGTTGTGACGAAAGCGGCGATAAGCCTCTCCCTCTGCGTCTCCATTATTCTGCATCCCAAGCAGGCGGGGACATTGCAACCGTAGCCGAGCATTATAGGTATGAAGGCCTTCCCATGCAGCCCCATTTTATGCATGACGCTATCCATCAGAAAAGCAATTCGACTGAGGTAGCCGGAATCCTCTAGGAAGTATAGAGCCAAGTAGAACGGGATAATGTAGGGCAGTGCTATTGTGGCTCCGGCTATCACCCCCTCGATAACTCCTCCCCAGATAAGTTCTCCGAAAAATCCTGTTCCAAGAATTTTCTCGAAAAGAGGCTTAAAACCGTAGAATAGACTGCTTAAAAGCTCTGAGAAAAAGTTTCCGACAGCGAAGATGAAGAAGAACATTGAGGATAGTGATGCAGCCATTACGAGGTATCCCGCAACTCTGTGAGTCGTTAAATCGTGAAGTCTCTCTCCGAAGGTGGTTTTCAACGGTGGAACGAGCCTCTGCACCTCCCTGGCTATGCAGTTGGCAGCTTGGTATCGTTCAGAGGTTATCAGGGTTGGGCAGGAGTGGCCGTGAAGACTTTCAAGCTCCTCAGCAAGCCTTCTTGCAACTGTTACCACATGAGGATTTACTTTTTTAACCTCTTCTTCAATCTCCCTATCTCCCTCAAGAAGCTTGATAGCCACATACCTCGGCGGATACTGGAGGCTGCTGTCTCTAAGGGCTTCAGCAAGCCTCGCTATTCTTTCCTCAACCTCCTCTCCATACTTAACTCGCTTGGGTTTCGCCTCATGCTTGCCTTCGAATATCTCAACAGACTTCTCCAAGAGTTCGAAGATCCCTACTCCCTTGACTGCGATCGTTGGTACTACCGGTACACCTAGAATCTTCTCGATCTTCTCAACATTTATCTCAATTCCTTTCTTCCTTGCCATATCCATCTGGTTGAGGGCAATGACCATGGGCGTTTCCAGTTCCATGAGCTGCAGGGTGAAGAACAGATTTCTCTCAAGAACAGAAGCATCGACAACGTTTATCACAACATCAGGCTTCTCAACGGCAATGAACTTTCTCGAAATAGACTCCTCTATTGAATAAGTTGATAGTGAATATATTCCCGGAAGGTCGATTATATCTATAGTATACCCTTTAAAGTGGAGTGTTCCTTCCGCCTTTTCAACGGTTTTCCCAGGCCAGTTACCGATGTGCTGATGCAGCTTAGTTAAATAGTTAAATATGACTGATTTACCGACATTCGCGTTTCCAGCGAGAGCTATAACAATTTTCTTCATGCTCAACCTTTTCCCTCGCGCTTTCCTGGGTTAGAAGCATCGTGTGATGACACTTTTTACCCTTCTACCTCCACGAAGATTCTTTCAGCCATCCCTCTGCCGATGGCAAGCCTGTATCCTCTCACAAGAATCTCCATGGGTCCATGGAATGGGGCTGACTTAATGACAGTAATCCTTGTGCCAGGTGTTATACCCATATCCATCAGCCTCTTCTTAAGCCCCCATCTGGCTCCATGCCCGTACCCGGATTTAACTGAAATAACTATTCCTGTTTCTCCATCCTTCAACATGGCTAAGGGTACTTCGCGTTTCCCTGATTCCTCAACGCCGCTCAATCTTCCACTACCTCCCTTACATGTATCACTGATGCCAAGGCGTTGCTCACTACGAGATTCTCCTTATCTACCCTGATCCTTATCAAATCCTCTAACTCGGGTTTTTCAAGAACCTCTACTAAGGCTCCGGGAACCAATCCAAGCCTCTTAAAATAGGATAGGAGGTCAGGCTCTTCTTCAATCACTTTGACAACCGTGCCTCGCTCACCTGTGGAAAGCGCTAACAATGGCTGAGTCTCCTCCTCCAGGATTCTTCCCTGCTTGCTAGGTATCGGGTTTCCATGGGGGCAGGTCTTAGGATAGTTCAACACTTTCTCCAAGTGGTCAAGCATATCCTCGGTTAAGCTGTGCTCCAGCCTGCAAGCCGTCTCATGAACATTATTCCAATCCATTTTCAGAATATCAACCAGCAGCCTCTCAGACAACCGGTGTCTCCTCACAACTTGCAATGCTATTCTACGACCCTTCTCAGTAAGCTTAACCCCTCTGTAGGAAACATGCGTTACAAAACCCTCCTCCTCCAGACGCTCCACAGTGTTTGTAACAGTTCCGGGTGCTACTCCGAGGGATTTGACGATGCTGCTGGTTCTGGCAACACCCTCCTTCTCCTGAAGCCTGTAGATGCATTCTAAATACTCTTCAACCACCGCAGTAACCTCTTCCTCAGCAGTTTTTACGGGCATTCTAAATTAAAACTACGAATACTCGTAAATTTAAGCCTTCTGTATGAGTCAGGCCAATAATGCAAAAGTTGAGATTAATTTAAAAACAGGCATGAAGCTGTCAAGAAAGGGGTTTATGAGGCTGACCGTGTTGCAAGATAAAGTTCATCGTTGCATTAAAACCTATAGTTTTACCGTTTTAAGCATCGTCATTATTCTGAGCATTTACGCAGAGACTGCTTACGGATGGAGTAATGGAGGATATAGCGGTGACCCTTCTAATCCTGACTACGGGACTCACGACTGGATTGCTCAGCATGCCTTAGACTGGTTGCCAAGTAACGAGAAAAACTTCATCATAAGTAATATTGCAACCTATCTCTACGGGACTGAGCTTCCGGATAACAGTCAGGCTCCAGACGGGATAGGCGATACTACTAAGCACCATGTCTACTATCGCGCTGACGGTTCTCTGCAGGATGATGCTTCAGCCATACGGGCTCAGGAGGAGTTTGAAACAGCGGTTTCACTTTACCTTTCTGGAAACATTTCTGAGGCTGTTAAAAGACTTGGAGCCATGACGCATTATGTTTCAGACATGGCTGTCTTCGCACATGTGATGGGGGCTTCGACAGACTGGGGGAAAGAGACGCATCACAGCGATTATGAGAACTATGTAAACCAGAGGACCAACAGCTATAACGATGAGTTCAATGTTTTCCTGAGTTTTGACGGCACCTTAGACTTAATATTCGCTTACAACGCTACTCTAAGGCTTGCCTTCGACACGACTTTCAACATTGACGGGGATCTCACATGTGTGTGGATGGATAGGAACTACGATTGGGAGAACACTGTTTTCAGAAACAGATGTGGTGAATCCCTTAACCTAGCGGTGAATCTTGTAGCTGATGTTTTACACACTTTCTACCTTCAGGTTTTACAAGTATTTGACTTCACAATTTCAATCAATCCTTCAAATGGAACTGTTCAGCAAGGAGGTAACGTAACCACCACCGTCTACATCAGCCTCCTAAGCGGTTCCCCCCTGCCAGTAACATTATCAGTGTCAGGTCTGCCGAACGGAGCCTCAGTTTCCTTCACTACCTTATCCGGACCCCCTCCTTTCACGAGCAATTTAACAATCATAACTTCAGGATCAACGCCTGCTGAAACATACACGATAATAGTAACAGGTAGATACGGTGATCAAGCTAAGTCCGTTGAATATATGCTTGCAGTCACAACGCTTGAACCTGCCGCGTATGATGCATCTCTAATTGTAATTTTAGTCTTCGTCGCACTGCTCCCAATAATTTTCAGTCAAGTCTTTAAACATAAACACTGCTAGCCTTTCACAGGCAGCTTCAAAGGTGTTGAATAAACCTCCGTAAGGCTTATATATGGTATTACTGAAAATGATTTTAGTAATACTGGTGATGCTGAATGTATTTCAAAACACGTGAAGTAGTTGCAATCGCGCTGTTCGCTGCCCTCTGGGGTGTTCTGAACTCCACGCTAGCTCCAATCATATTCAGAATGTTCGGACTACCCATCTTTTGCGACATGATAGGGTTCGCATCCCTAATTCTTGCAGTCTGGTGGGTGAGAAAGATTGGAACTGCGACTGCGGTGGGTTTTGTGACGACAATCATAAACTTTGTGCTTAATCCAGGCGGAGTCCATTTTCTCGGCTTCACGGTAGCAAGTATAGTATTCGATGTTTTAACGAGGCTGATGGGCTATGAAAACTGTTTCAGGAAAAGGCTGTTAGGCAGCATTCTAACGCTTCTCGCCTCAGCCGCCTCGGCTGCCGTAGCCGGCTGGATCATAGGGAGCTTCTTCATGGCTGCCCCGGATCTTGCAAAATGGGGTGGCGTGCTCGGCTGGATGGTGTTGCACATGGCTGGCGGCATAGTGGGATGGTTGATCGGCATGGCTATCGTGCTAAGTCTTGAAGCGAGGGGATTGAAAAAAGAAGGTGTAGCCATCTAAATGATAACCATAGTACCTAAAGATATTCTGGAGGAGGCTGTTATGCTCCACGGTCACTTGGGTCCTTTCCTAGTGCTGGGTTTGAAAATAGGTCTGAAGGCGAAGAACATTATGGCCATGCCTGTTTGCGAGGTGTCCACCGTACTGAAAAAGCCATATGTCTGCGTAGTCGACGGTTTGAAAACAGTTGTCGGGGACAACGTAGTGTTAAGGGATGGCGACGGATTATCGGCCAGATTCAGCAACGGCAAGGACAGTATCATAATAAATGTTAGGAGAAGCATAGTTGATAGATACGCGGCAACTCCTTGGGAGAAGTGCGAGGAGAATGCTTATGAAGTTATGAATAGCAGTGACGAGGAGCTTTTCGAAAACTGTAATTTTTAAATAATGCTTTCAATGCGTGATATGTAAGATGTATTATGGAGAAATTCGAGATTGTGGGAATGATAATTGCTGTTTCTCTGTTAGGGGCCATAGGGAACATACTTTTCAAAATCGGAACTAAGAAGTGGGGCTCTATACCTCCGCAACGCTTCCTAGATATTTCATTTAGCATCCAGTATCTTTTCACACCCTCTATTTTCATAGCTCTGATCCTCTTTTTCCTAGGGAGATTTCTGATGGGAAGCCCATTATCCGCATTAGGAGTAACACAAGTGTTTGTTGCCATAACAGTATTAGGCCTCGTATTCACTCTGGTTCTCGAAGCCTTAGTCTTCCACCAGAAATATGATGCTTGGACATATATCGGCATACTCATAGGGCTACTATCCATAGTATTAATTTCAAGAGGCGTGGAAACATACTGACGCATGATAAAATGCGGACATTAAAGAATGTAAGACGTTTTCCAACCTTGAACTTGCCTGACGGGGGAAAGTCTCACCAAGATTTCTCAGCGAGGCAAATCTTAATCCTGACGTGTATTCTTACAGCCATACTTCTACTAGGTGCCATTATAGTTAACAAATTCTTTCGCGGATTAAATGAAAACGAGTATAGGAGTAGGGTGGAGGCACTTCTTAAAGAGGCCATTGAGTTAATTAAGGATTTCAGAAGCTTCTCCCTAGAGGATGTGCAGGTTGAAGTCATAACCATTGACTGGGCTAGGGAAAACTGGGGCAGATCATTCGCCGAGGCGGATAGGGAGAGCATACTTAGGGAGGAAAGAATCTATAAAGCGTTGTTCATGATGTCGGAGGATGAAAGCCTTTACGAGGCTAGGGTTGAATGGTGGGGAATGATAGTTTCCGCGGTTTGGCAGAACAAAATCTACGTAGTGAAAGAATACTTTAACCCCTACGACAGATTTAACGCTGAGAAAACGCTGGTGCACGAGTTGACTCACATGATGCAAAGCAAATATTTTAACATCCCATATATACCTACGTTCGACGGGGATAAAGCTAGAGCAGCCCTTATTGAAGGAGATGCATGCTTGATGGAAGAAGCCTTTGTAAATAGAACCAAAGGAGGGGTCCTCATGATGGGAATGTTCTCCACTTCCCACGTATCTTTTGAAGAAACACCTTCTACCAGTGAAATCGGTGTATACGCACGGTTGCCTGACTCAGTTTCACGTTTAAACTATTTTCCGTATGAGTATGGCTTAAAGTTTGTAAAGGCTCTTTACGCAGAGGGTGGTTGGCAGGGAGTTAACCATGCGTACGAGAACCCGCCAGTAACAACAGAGCAAATAATGCATCCAGAGAAATATTTCATTAATGAGACGAGTAGGCTTGTGGAAGCACCTGCAGTGACCATTGAAGACTGGCAGAAGATGAAAAACGAGAGGTTCGGCGAATACTTCATCCTAGTCATGCTGGAAAACTGGCTTCCGTCAACTGAGGCAGCTAGAGCTGCAGGAGGCTGGGGTGGAGACAACTTCACCTATTACGAGAGGGGAGATGATTATCTTTTAACATGGAACATAACATGGGACTCTGTGGAGGATGCATCAGAGTTCGTTGATTCATTCCAAAAAATTATGAGAAAGGTAGGGGCTGAAGAGGTTGATGCAAACATTTGGAAAGCAAACGGGAGGAAATATTCAATAATATGGAATAATATCTCAACGGTAATAGTATGTTCGACGAAAGATGAGGTGATTAAGGAGGTCTTTCAACCAATAGGTGGTATTGTTGCAGAAAATAGGAGCTTGTTTGAAACAGCATCTTAAACATTGTTTTCTGAATCCTTTAAAAAATGTTTTCTCATAGTTTTACTCTCAAGAGCTTTAATCTTCTCTTTAGGTTTTGCAGCAACATATTTCAACGAAGGGCCTTCACCTCCGTTGACAGTAGTTATGCGTCAATTCTGCCAGTGGGACAGCCCGCACTATATTGACATCGCGAAGAACTGGTATGTTAACGTAGGGGAGCAACGCTTCTTCATTGTTTTCTTCCCTCTCTATCCCTTATTAATCAGGTTAACAGTCTTTGACTGGCATTACGTGAACCTGTCAGCACTCCTGGTTTCAAACATAAGCTCAATCATCGCCACAATATACTTGTTTAAACTTACTAAGCTAGACTTTAAGGAGGACGTGGCTAAGAGGGCTGTTCTCTACCTCAGCTTCTTTCCGACAGCCTACTTCCTCTGCGCCATCTACACCGAGGGGCTTTTCCTAGCCCTAGCTATATCCTGCGTCTACTATGCACGGCTTGAGAAGTGGCCGTTAGCAGGCCTCCTAGGGATGCTTGCCTCCCTGACGAGAATCACTGGTCTTGCACTTATACCTGCTTTAATCGTAGAATATCTTTCTAAGAGAGGGTGGGGTTTGACGAAACCGAGTTTTAAAATCCTCTGGACAATACTTCCTCTAGCAGGATTCTTAGTATACCTCATGATAAACTACCAGGTTACTGGAAGCTTCCTCGCCTTCATTGAGATTCAGAGAGAACACTGGTGTGAAACCTTCGACCCACTGCTCGGCCTGAGGAGGGCCTGGGACTGGACAATTAGCGCTGCCTTCCCGGAAAACGTTACGGTCGGGGCCGCCCAACCGGCTTTCGCAGCCCTAGGCCTATTAGGGCTTATCCTGGGTTTTCAACTCCACCTCCGTCACTCGTACAACACCTACACTTTCTTCGCATGGGCTATAAGTGTTTCAACAAGCTGGTGGATAAGCGTCCCCCGCTACATGCTAGTCTTATTCCCGTTTTTCATCATACTCGGCATCCTAGGCCGCAGAAGAAAATTCAACCTTATGGTTGCTCCAATCTTCCTGATGCTCCTGAGCTTCTTCACATTCTTATTCTCTAAAGGCATGTGGGCATTTTAGGTTCTTAAACAATTACTTCTACTCTACTGTTTTAAATACTTCTTAGGATTAGAACAGAGTCTTCTTCGAATGGGGCTGAAAAAACTCGCGTTTCTCCTCCGGCAACCATTCCGTCGCCAGCTGTCTCACCAGTGCTAGAGTTAAACCATTCAACACGAAAGTTCCCCTTTGCTTTAGATAGGTTAACCCATATCGTTAACGGGTATTCTCTAGGAATATAGATCACGTACTCGGCTTTGGGGTTTGCTAGACAATAGCCTGTTTGAGTTAACTCTGGGTGAGGAATAAGCTCTGCAAGGTTAAGTTTATCCGCCAGTATGCGAGTATGCCCCATTGCTCTCCTAACCGGGTCCCATCTAGGATCGATTTTTCCAACATCTTTTAGTTTCAAACCGGTGGGTCCGCCTGCAGTATAGCCGCTGTCATACGGATCCATGAAAAGAGGATTATATCCTCTAGCGAAAGCCTTCCACACCCAAGCCGGGTCTCCGCCAATCCCCCAAAGGTGATCCGTATCCAGAAGCACAACCTTCCTACTGTCAGCCGGAGGAGGATCATACCTGTAATTGTAACCATTGTTAGCAATAGAATTGGGAGAAACCCATTCCGCAGGGCTTCTGAAAAGGTCCTCGTTCCTTCCTGGGCTTTCAGGGGTCCAGGGAATAGTCATGCCGACGGGGTGTTGCTTTGGCATTGTTTTCTCATACTCATGGATGAAGTTTATCATATGGTACTGCCACTCGACGGATTCGTTATGGCTTTCATTCGATATCTCGTAGAGCACATTATCCAAATCGTTAACTGTGTCAATAACTTTCCGAACATAGGTCTTCTGCAAAGAAGTAATTTCAGGGATCTTAAGCGTATGAATCAGCCGGCCTTCTCCTGATCCCTGAGGATCCCCGTCTATACCGTTTATATTATTATTCTTATTAAAAGGATGCTGAGTAAACGGGTTTATCCTCCTACCCTTACTCTCAACATCCCACCCTTGGAAAAGCATTATTGAAACATAGATGCCGTGTCTTCCAGCTGCGATAATCCTGTTGCGCAGCCTCTCGAAATAATCCTCATCCAATTCTTTTAGGTTAAACCTTCTAGATAGCGTACGCCTGTAGGGAAGAGGGTTGACCAGCAGCTTGTCCTCACTCCACCCGTGTAGCCATTCTCCACCCGTGCCGCATTCCCACATCCACATCCGCGTGAAGTTATGATTATACTTTTTCAGAAAATCAAGATAGGCTTCATAATTGAACGGTGAATCACTATCATACTCTTGCAGATTGCTCCAAGTATGAGAGCCAGTCAGATAAACTGGTTTACCTGTTGAATCACAGAAATACCGCGGGTTAGCTGGGTGTGTCCTTAAGGGGGCGGATGAGCCGGCTGAAACCATGCTTCGAGTAAACTGTCAAGATTAATATTAACTTTTTTTGGGGGACATGAGTAACAGTTATAATGTGCTGATTAAGGAGAAGCAATTAAGGAAACCCTTTAATTAATAAATGGTATTGCTACGGAGCAGAGGAGCTGAGTAAGTTGAAGTAACGATTTAAACACGTTTTCTGAAACTTTAAAGACTGTTTTCTTGCCGGTTATGAAAACATTTAATACTTGGCCATGCTTATAAATCAATTAAAATGTCTAAAATGGGGGGATTGGGAAGTAAAAATAAGAAGCATCTTGGAATGTTTCTCCTACTCCTCGGGATACTTCTCTTTCTTGGAAGCCTACTGGGTCTTGCAAACACTGTCATATGGCCTGAGGAAAGCCTACCATACCGTTTAGGAAACTTCCTAGTTTCAGTCTCTATGGTCATTATCATCGCAGGATGCGTAATTGGAGTAAGAGGTCTTATGCGAAGAAGCAGGGAGAAGAAAGAGGTCAGTGGAGCGAGTGCTAGTGCGATGGGTACAACACTGACTGAGGAACAGGTGAGGGAAAGGGCTAAGGCAATAGCTGCTTTTTATAAGGAACTGGTGGCAGCAGGGATGAAAGAGGATGTTGCAATAGAACTTGCCAGAAGCCAGTTCATCAGCCCAGCAGAACCAATTAAAGCGCGCGCCGCCGAGGAGAGAAAGCAGGAAATCCTGTTCTCAGGAAAGACCCGGCTCGCCAGGATTCTCCTCGGCGTAATGATTCTCCTCTTCTCAATTCTGCCAGTCATTATTTTCCCGCTCTCCATAATTTTCCCGCTTATAGTAAGCATATACTTGATTAAGAGCAAGAAGTCAAGGATATTCTCCGAAGCAATCTTAATGTGCTTAAGCATACTCCTATTCATGGGGTTCCTAAGAATCCCGCTGGTTACTACGGGCCCAGCTTTGCTTTTAAAAAAGTTTCTACCAGTCACAGCCTTAGACGAGCTGTTCTTCATAATGCTCTACGTAACTTCAACACTAACACTGACGGGGACGATCTTCGTTTTCACGGTAAGCCTTGTGAAAAGATTGAGGAGAATAAGCTCGAAGACAAGCTCCATAATCGTATTAGCGTCAACTTTACTTCCGTTCATCATAGTTATGCTGGCACCGACACAGCCCTCACCGGGACCGATGATCTCCGCCTCCATAAGCGCCAAAAGCGGAGTAGGAAATAGGCTTGAATGGAGCTTCTCGTCAAACCCCTATCCTGGTTTTCTAGAGCATGATGAGGCCAGTGGGCTCTGGGTCTATCGTATAAGCCTCGTCTCCAAGCTGCAGAATCCAACAATAATAAACCGAGTTTCATTCGACTCCGAGATTTTAAACGCCCCCTTCGGCGAAAACATAGGTTGCGAAGGCTTGGAGAAAACTGTTGAAGGCATAGTCTTCCAGCCGGGAGCGGAAGGTCAGATCATAATAACTCTAACCAAAGCATTCAATAAGATAACTTTATTCGACAACAATGGAAACATATACAGGCTCATATGGTGAAAAATTCGTTATCTCGCTAAGCGTTTGTAAGCTCACGTTAATGGCTGTTGTTAGAGACGGTAACCATTTTCCTCTCTAATTTCGCAAGTATAGCCAAATTCTAGATAGCGCCGGGGAAGGGATTCGAACCCCTGCGGCCCGCATGGGCCACTGGCTCTCAAGGCCGAAATATTTGAAGGTTTCGAAAGGTTTTTGAGAATCGACAGGCAGCTGGGAGAAAGGACTGTTGAGAGACATCTTATAGAGTTGAGGAGGCTTTTCGAAAACTCAGGCTTCAATCCCCTGGAGGCTTCGAAGACAGATATCAGGAACTACCTGATGAAGCTTAGAGACATGCCTCCGAACAGCTATGCCAATGTTTTAAAAACATTAAGGATTTTCTATAGGGATTATTTAGGGAGGAGGGAAGTAGTTGAAGGCTTCGAATTTCCAAACCGGCCTATAAACATGGTTAAAACTCCTTCGAAGAAGGAGCTCCGAGAATTCTACGGTTGGTTGAAAGAACCGATGGCTAAAGCCTTGTTTCTACTCTATGCTTCAACCGGCTTAAGGAGGAACGAAGTTCTCAGCCTCAGGTTTAGAGACATAGATTTTGAGAAGAGGATGATCATTCCAAACGGAGGATCCAGGACTAAGAAAACATGGATAACCTTCTTTAACGAGGAGGCTGAAAAAGCCTTGAAAGAATACCTAGGCTCGTTCAACACCTCGAATAAAGATGCTAAACTATTCCCGGTTTCTGAAAGCTATTTCAGAAAACAATGCCAAGGCTTCGAGAAGGAGAGAGGCATAAGGATAACTCCCCAGGTTCTAAGGGAATGGTTCTCTTCAGAAATGGGGAGGCTCGGAGTTCCAGACAGGTTTATTGATGCCTTCTCCGGCCGGGTTCCCCGGTCAGTATTGGCTAGGCATTACACGGATTACAGTCCTGAAAGATTGAAGGAAATCTACGATAAAGCAGGCTTGAAGATACTCGAGGATTGAACATTGAACTCCAAACTTAAGGGATATCTAGCTGAGAGGAAGATCCGGAAGGCTTTCGAATCAGCCGGCTGGACAACAATACGATCCGGAGGCAGCTTCGGGTATGCGGATATAGTAGCATTGAAGAACAAGACATGCATCCTCCTCCAGGTTAAAGCAACTGGGAGAAAATCGTTAAGAGTTGAAGGCCTGCCTCTCGAGGTCCAGGGTTTTCCATTATTCCTGGTTGTCGACTATGGCTATGGATGCATCAGGGTTTACCGGCCGGGGGACCATGTTTCCAGGTTGGGGGGAATCCCCCTAGACGTTTTCATTAAGCAGCTTGAGGCTACGGCTGTTTTCATCTAAACATGTTTAAACAGTTAAAGAACCTTGAGACTGTGCTGCTAACGCCCGTGCAGCCTGAAACTTGGAAAAAGACCGGTTGTATCGCGGCAGGTACATATATGCTTGGAAAAATACCACATGTACCACTGGTACCGGTATTTGAGGGATGCGCACGTGTTAATAAAAATTTAGTGAAAACTTGAAAAACCTGAAAACATGCTTCGTTAATACTGTCTAGAAGGCTTTTCATGGTTTTCAACCGCCTGAAAACTTGAAAACCCTAGGAACCCGGTTGTTTCACCCTGTTTAAAGGGGCCTTCCTCTCTTCCCGGTTAGGCTGCTTTTACGAGATCTCTCCCGCTTCAAGGTTTTCACCACCCGGTATGAGTAAGGTACCGCTTCGCCGGCTGGGTTTTCTCGATTCTCGGAAGCTGGGTAGAGCAGGAGGTAGACATTATTATTTTATTCGCCATAGTTTCTTACGAAGCCTAGCGCAACGCGCTTTTCTTTTATCAGAAGAAATTAAACAGTCATTAAAATCGGTACCACTTGTACCACATGAACCGGTACCTAGCGAACGTGCAGGTAGCCAGATAAATGAAAAATGGGAACAAAATGGAAATGAAAATCAAAATGTTGTTCCCCAGGTACCGGCAGCCAACACCAGCAGGATACTGGTACCGGTTGAACATAGCACCTTGTTCCGGAGAGATCCCTAGTGAAAGAAGCAGTGGCAGCGCTACCTGTTTTAAGAAAACCGGTTTAAACATGGCTTTTAACCCGGTTTTTTCAGGGTTTTCAGGTTTTCAGTAGCCTGAAGGCGCTAAAAACCCTATTAACAACCTATTTACAGACCTTGTTTTCAAGAATTTCAGGTTTTCAGCGATTTTTTTCATTATGCCTATCCATCCCCCAGGTACCGGTACCAGTGGTATAAGTGGTATCGGCCCTAGGCTAGGCCGAGCCTCCGCAGCTTGTTGAGAGCCCTACTTACAGTGGCCTCGCTCAACCCCAGCGTTTTCGCAGCCTGCCGCTGGTTTACACCAGTTTTAAGGATCTCGAGTATCTTTAACGCTAGTTCACGCTGCTCCATGCTGTGGAAGGCTTGTCTCAACCGGTCTTCTCCCCGGTTGAGCAACAGGGGGGCCAGGATGCTCTCAACCATTTCTATGGTTATCCTAGGCTGGCCCACATAGGTTTCTAGGGCCTCCGCCGCCAGCATTTTAAACTCGCGCATGCTTCCCCCGGCTGCTTGGGCGATCCTAAGGATCGCGTCATCGCTGAACGGGTTTTCGGGGAAAAGCTTTTTGAAGAAATTGAACAGCTCCTCAGGCTTGAAGGGCTCGAGCCGGTAGAAAACCATTTTTCCAAACAGGTAGTGGTCAGCCGGGTTGAAAGCCTCCCCCTGCAGCGTCACGACAATGTTAATCGGCCTCTTTCTTGAAAGATGAATACGCCAGTAGGATTGAACCTGATCCAGGTCCCTAAGGAGCGCGCGCTTGCTACTGTAGTCAGGCAAATCGATAAGCACGGTATGAACTGTTTCATCAATCATCGTTTTAAGCTTATCTAGGTTTCTGCTTATGATTCTCAACGCTTCACGCTCGTCAGCCAGCTCAATCAGTTTCCTAAAATCATCATTACTCGGGGAAACATATTTGAAAACATATTTATATCTTTCATCCCTGCTCATTCCCTTCAGTTTTTCAAGAATCAGTTTTGCAAGCACAGCATCATAGTAAAGCCTGCTTTCAGCCTCCTGAACAACATCATATATTTGGCTTTTAGGCCGCATCCTAATCAGAAAACACGGCTTTTTAAGGCAGGTGAGCCTCCAAGCGATCCATCTTAAAGCCCTGCTTTTACCCACGCCCCTTGGGCCTAAGAGGCCGATAAGCATGCCGCGCGCATACTCGAGACGCCGGGCCAACCGGTCAACCGCGACGGGTATAAGGTAGGGCTCCTCAGCCTGCTCAGCCTCAAGGTTCTCCATGCTGAGCCTTAACGCCCAGTTAAGGATCTCGCTCATTTTTTCCTCCTTCCCCCGGTCTTTTTTAAACCCACAGCCTTCCAGAGGACCAGGCGCGGCACCTGGAAAACCCGCCATTCAAGCGACTGGTTAAGTTTCTCGAGCTCCTCCGGCTTGAGAATCAGCTCGAGCAAGCAGCGCGCAAACTCTTTAGCGCCCTCTAGGGGGAAGACCAGGGAGCCCCAGGTTTTCCAATCCTCAGGATGCTTCTCATAATAGTTTAGCGCTTCAACATGCCTCTCTCGCGCGCTCCCGAGGAAAACAACTTCAACCTCAGGCTTCCTGGTTTTCTCACGCAGCGTCCTCTTGATGAGGAGCCGCGGCCGCTCGCCGCGCTCTACAGTCTGGTCAATCTCCTTCATTAATTCAGGTAAATAAACCCGGATAGCGCTAACCTTGCCGAAAAACCTTTTAGCTCGAGGCTTCTCGATCCTCATCCTCCACCACCTGTTTTTTCAACAACTCTAGGATCTGCGTGAAATAAAACATGAAAAGCCATGCATGGTTGCTGCCTATGATTGTTGGCATATAGGGGGTGAAAAGACAGGCTTCAACCCAGTCCTCAGGCTTCAAAAGCATGGTCCAGCTGGAGGCTTCAAAACTGCTTGAAACCTTGAGAAGCATTCGCAACCTGTTTAAATTCATACTGGTTGAGGACCTCCACCTTCCTGCCCATCCCCCGGCTGCTGCAGTATGCGCAACATTTCCAACCGGTGTTCCTCAGGTAGGAAGCCAGGAAACGTGAAGATCGCCTTCATAATTGGAAAAAGCGTGGCGACAGGTATTTCTTCAACGCTCTGCTCAGTGATTTTAGGGTTCGCCTTTTGCAGAGCGCGCGCAGTAATTTTAATCGCGATGTCGAGGGGCTTCCCTATCGATGCGATTTCTACAAGCTCCTTAACCGATAAAGGGCTGAACCTAACGGTTTGACGCAGCTCCGGAACATAAGCTTCATAAATAACCGGTTTTCCGGGTTTAAACATTTTCGCCTTCGTCATCCTAATACTCCCCTCCTCCGGAGTTCTCTCCCAATGCCTTCACTGATCTGTCTTAACAAATCCCTGTCTAGAACACCCTCAATATTAACCTCAATCTTCTCTATGATGACCTCTCTGCCGCCGACCATTCCCCGAGCTATCTCCGCGGGCACTATGGGCTCACCCTTATGCACGTATGCCAGGCCGCTTCTCACCACTATTCCACCCTGCTGCGCGCCGGGTACCGCCATCATGGCCCGGGCCGCTTCCTCGGGAATCGGCCCGGTATACGTCTGCTCATAGTTCATCTTGACGGTTGTCTCATGCGGCGCGAATATTCCCTGGATGAAGTCCCAGATAGCCTTGAAGAAGTCGTAGACTGGTTTAAGCACTGCGCATAGCGTGTTGAACGCTCCAACAAGCGTGTCCCAGGCTGTTTGAAGACCTCCCAATATCCATTCACCAAGTGTAATCAGGATGTCGGCAAGCTGGTTGACAGCGTTCCTGAAGGGCTCAATATTATTATAGGCCCACACTAGGCCGGCGACCAGGGCTGCTATTGCTGCGACAACCGCGACGATCGGGTTCGCAGCCAGGAAACCCATCGCGCCGCTAACAGCCTCGATTCCTCCCTGGAAAACATTCATAATCCCTCCAGCCTCGCTGATATAGTTACCCAACTGCATAACTTCTTTTTGCATATTTATCGCTTGTTTAATGAATGATGGAGCCTGGAGGATGAAGCCCGCCATCATCGTTAGATTCTGGTTCCTTGCTTCGGCGAGCTTTCTCTCTGCAGCTTCAGCATCCTCCTGAGCCTTGTTCAAGTCTTTCTGAGCCTTCTCAAGATCCTTCGCAGCAGCCTCAGCCTCCCTGCTTCCAGGACCATACTCCGCCACGACCGTGTTAAGCCTGGCTTGAGCAGCCGTTACAGCGTCCTGCGCAGCCTGCAGGCGTTGAGACGCTTCGACGCGGGCCTCCTCCAGCTGGTTGATCCTGATCTGCATCGTGTTATACTGGGTAAACATGTTGAGAGCCTTGCCAGCCATGTTCGACACGCCTTGAAGCGCGTCAACCATCTGGAGGCCGACCTTATGCTGATCCTCCCAGGCGTCGACTAAGAGCCTAGCAGCCTTCTCGTCCGCGTTCAGCTGCCGTGATAATTCACGCATCTCAGCGTTAGCAGCCTTACCCGCAGCGCCACCTTGCTCAACAGCCTTCGCAAGCTCGTTAACCCTGGTCCTGAAGTCCTCAGCGTTCTTAGCAGCCTCAGAGAGAACCGGGGAAGCAGCGTCAACAGCCTTAATATTCAGAAAAACCTCAGGCATCTTTCTAAACCTCCTCAGCTAAATGTTTCTCCAATATTCGCGCGATAAGCCTACTACGCGGAATCATGCCCCTTTTATGCTCAAGATGATCATATATCTCGACAGGCAGGGTTATGTTTAACCTTTTGAAGCTTCCCCACCCCGATTGTTTTATCTTAGCCAAAAGTATTCTTTCAGCTCCTCGCTAATCTCTTTTAAGGGTAATAATTGCCGCAGCACTTCGTCCCGCTGCTCACATAATTTAGCCCGCTGCCGTTTCAGGTCTTCAATTTCTCTCAGTTTTCTCTCAGGTGTTACCTCCACAATTGCCTCATCGATCTTATTCAGAAGTTGTTCAAAGGTCCATTCGCCGAAAAAAGTTTCTAGAAACTGTTTAAGCCGATTAAGCTCTTCCTCACGCGTTACTGTGGGAAGGATGCTGCCGCGGAACGTGGGGGTATGATGATAAGTCGTGAAAAACGCGGAATCAATCTGCATTTTTTGCTCAAGAACCTCCTCGCGCGCCTGGTTCAAAAGCTCTTCTTCTCCCTCGCGCGTTAGGCGATACTCGCGCCTCCTCTCATTAAACAGTCTTTCGACATTGAGAGAATGATAACCAAGAATCACAATCTTGAATCGCTCAAGGGTTGGAATTAAGATCCGAGTTTCAAACAGGGCCGCTTCTTCAAGCTCGTCTACTCGTTGGTTGAGGCTGAGGGCTTCCGTGTTCAAAGCCTCCGCGCGCGCTTTGATTGTTTTAATTTCCTTTATGATCTCATTTATGTTCATTTCCTATCTCGCCTCTCCAGGTAAGCTGAGATCGCGTCTGAGATGAAGCGCGATCTCGATATTGCCCCCCGCGCCTTCTCGAGTTGCTCGAAGAGTTGTTTTGGGAGGCTTATCCCAATTTTCTTTACATTTGTTTCCATTTTTTCACACCGGGTTAGACTAGTATGAAATGTTTATAAAAACCTTTTACATCATTATTGGATGAAAATAGTCCATGAAGAAAGGAGGAAGAAGAAGAGGAGGCAGAAATCGCTCTTTAACAAGCCTTATAGAGAATTTTTTAGAGGCCCTTCGCGAAGATATCCTGGAGAAAAAGGGCAGAGAAAGGACTTTAACATTCGTAAAATCAAGGCCACGCGCTCTACTTTTCGAGAAGCGGGAGATCCATATTAGCGGGAGGAAGAACCAGCAGCTAATTAAAGAGATGCTGGAAGAATATTTAATCGAGGAGCATGAGGGTAAGTATTCACTCACGTTTTTCGGCTTCCTTAAGCTCCTATGTTTAAAACCGCCCCCGGAATCAGACATTATTCGCGCGCTTGCCACTGGGACAGGTGTTCTTCGAGGAGAAGAATTGGAGAAAGGGGTTGAGAATTATAATTCATGGATTCGAAAGGTTAAGGAATTGGTTAAAACGGCTGCGAAGCATTTTCAACACCCCTTGTTTGAGAAATGCGAGTTGTTTGAAAACGATAATCCTTCCTATCCTCCTCCCGGCCTCGAGAAGCCAAAACCCTTAAGCCGGATCTACTATGTCTATTATGATGCTGCGAAAAAGCTTCTCGATGATGAAACGTTTTTGAGAAACATTGAGAGAATTAAATTGTTGAAGAAAGAGAGGCAAAGGCTGTTCGAGAAGCAGAGAGAATTCGAGGATTTTAAAAAACAGCGGGGGAGAAAAGGAAGGTGGAAGCGTGCCAGCTTCAGGCGTCTTCTTAAAGGTGCACTCTATGAGGAAACCACGTTAAAGGATTACGTCGCTAATAAAATCATGGAATTCGATGAAAAAAATAAGTTTCAAAAAAAGGTCATAGAATCGTTTGAAAGGGGGCTTCTCCACGGGTATGCGAGCAAGTTTCTATCCCTATGCGGAGAGCAGGATATTGTTATACCGAGGGACCAGGATCTTTATAATGTTTTAAAAAACATTATTCAAGTTGAACGGGTGACGTTAGAGAAACAACTCGAGAATCTTCAAAGAATTAAACATCTTGTGGAAGAGGCTAAGCCCTAGCTTGTTTAATTACTAGACGATCTTTCTCAATAGTGATTTCAACCGGTCCAACTTTAAGGGGGAAAGCAGAATCTTTCACTAGGTCAGCCGGTAGCCAGACAACTCCGGTTGCGCTCCTCTTCTCGAGTTTGAAGCTGCCTTTAACGCGTGCTACCATTTTCTAGGATACTATGGTATCCCCCATTATTTAAATCTTGCTGAGTATTTGAATCAGGATTGTTCTGAGTAGGGATGTTTAAGCGTTTAAGCCTAGCTTATTTCTTGAAATCATGTCGTTCGAAGCAGGGGGCCTTTTAAACCGGAGGGAAAAGTTTAAATAGTATCCTACGGAGTATTATACTGAGTAAAGATGAAGGGGAAGAGGATAACCATAACACTCGATGAATATGAACGTGAAGCGATACACAGCGCGTTAAAAAAATATCCACAGCTAAAAACGGTTGAGGGCGCGATCCACAACGCGATCATCAATGCGATTCCAATTTGGGAAGGAAGGAGGACCGGACAAGTGACATATCCTAATTGTAAGGGAGGGCGGAAGTAGATGCCATATGCTAAATGTGTTTCCTGCGGGATGGGCGTAGGCTGGAGCAACTTCAGGGGTTCTAGGCTAAGCTATCTGAAGTGTCCCAAATGTGGAGGAAAGCTGAAACGCGTGGGCTTTAACGAGTACTACCAGCTTGAGAAGAGGGTGGACCTCAGGTTTGACTGAAAACAGAAGGAGGAGGGGGCCGGGTGGAATGAGTAATATTATCGAGGTCCAGTGGTGGGAGAATGGTTTACTAAAATATGTGAAAGCTAAGCCTAAGGCGACCTCGAGGGGAAACCTAAGGGTTGACATGGGAGGCAGGATCCTGGTTTTCAAAACCCTGATTGAGCCGTGCGACGTTGTTGAACCCCAGAACGGATGGGTTAAAGTAGGGAGAGTAACCAGGTTTGGAGAAGTCGTGTTAGGTGAGGGGCGATCCTCAAGGGAGATTGAGGAAGAGCGTACCATGGATTCAAAACCCACCCTCTTGATCAGGGAGGTCTGGTAAAGCATGGGGCAGCTGATTAATCCAGACACTCAGGGCTTCCACTTCGGCGAGCTTAGGAAGGCTAGGAAACCATACGTCTGCTGGCTCTGCGGCGCGGAGATTAAGAAGGGTGAGGAATATATTTGGCGGAAACCGTTTTGGCGCGACCAACCGTTTCAAGTCTGTCTCCGACATGCTGAAAACGTTGGGCTGCTGAAAAAGAGGGATGCGGATTAATGAGGATGGTTGAGGAGGCTTGAAGATGCTTTCCTCTGCCGAGATTGATTTTCTGCTTGGCCGGAGGCCGATGAATTCGAATCTTAAGAAGGTTTTGAAGCATCGGATTAAAACTAAATTTTTAGCCTTTCAACAGGCCGATTTACCGGCCATCCTGGGAAACGAGTGGAGCCGGGAGCTATGGCTGCAGGTTACTGGAAACGTTAACCGGGTTAACAATGTTGTTAACCCTCTGGATAACCATGGTTGCTCAGCTTCGAGAATCAATCTGATGAAGCGCCGGGGAAGGGATTCGAACCCCTGCGGCCCGCATGGGCCACTGGCTCTCAAGGCCAGCGCTCTGATCAACATTTTTAAATTTATTTAACCGCTCAGCCACCCCGGCCTGATAAAAGCCTTCTCCTGCTGCCTTTTATGTTTTCTGTAATAATGAGGTCAACTTCTTGGTCGCGGGCGCTATCCTGGCAACCATTTTTAACATAAAATGGCTTCCTACAGAAGTAACTTTATCGCATACATAGTTTCTGATGAGGGCGAGTCGTATCGTATCGTCTCCCAGCTTGACTCCTTTAGATCTTGAAAAATTTTCAACCTGCAGAGATTAGGGGAAATATTGACGGGGAGTCCTTGCCTGCGTTAGAACCCATTCATGGGGAAAGATGATATGTTAGTTGCAATTCGGGTTTAGTATTTTTTTTTTAAAAAAAGTTTGCATTATTAACGCAAGCTTTATATAAAAGTTTGCGTTAACAAATTAAGGATGGTGAGTGTAGAAGCCATAAAATCGGCGATAGTGGATAAGGAGGAAGAGTTAAGGAATAAAGTGAAAACAGAGCGGATCGTAGAAAGGGAACTTAAGATAGAGAAGATAAGTGAAGATGTTGCGAGCATAATTACTGGGGTAAGAAGATGTGGAAAATCAATCCTTGCATTTCTGTTGACTCAGCAGAAAAACGCTGCCTATGTAAATTTTGAGGATGAAAGGCTACAGCTTAAACAGGAGGAGCTGAACACCATTTTGGAAGCTATAGTTTCCTTAAAGGGGGAAGTTGAATTTATAGTCTTCGATGAGATTCAATATGTGAATGGCTGGGAGAGATTCGTATCTCGAATATTGCCGACTAAAAAGGTGATCATCGCTGGCAGTAATGCAAGGCTAATGAGTAAAGAATTTTCAACTTTTTTAACAGGGCGACATATCAACTTTGAACTTTTCCCCTTCAGTTTTAGGGAATACTTGTTTCTAAACAACTTCAGCCCAAATACATACTTAACAAAAGATATAGCTAAGACAAAAAATTTGTTGGTTGAATACTTAAAGATGGGTGGATTCCCTCTAACTTACAAGGTTGGAAGATATTTCCTCTCAGAGAACTATAGAGACATCGTGGAGCGAGATGTAGTACAAAGGTATAATATAAGAGTTAGGAACGCGTTAAAAGATCTGGCGAAATATTACATTTCAAATTGTGCGCAAGAAGTATCCTTTAATAAGCTTAAAAACATTTTAAACTTAAAAAGTGTTCATACAGTAAAAAACTATTCCCTTTACCTTTCGGCCGCGTATTTAGTTTTCTTGTTAGAAAAGTATTCACCGAAACTTAAGGAGAGTATTATTGCACCGAAGAAGGTATATTGCATAGACAACGGGATAGTAAACACAATAGGCTTTAAAATAGCTGAAAATCTCGGCAACTTTATGGAAAATTTGGTTGCAATAGAACTATTAAGGAGAAGGAGTTACTGGTTCAAAGAATGGGAAGTCTACTATTGGAAAGATTCTCAGCAGAATGAGGTGGATTTCCTGATAAAGGAAGGTCTAGGAGTAAAGCAACTGATTCAGGTCACATACGCTTCTGGAAAGGATGAGGTTGAAAGCAGAGAGATAAAGTCACTAATTAAAGCCTCTGACCAGCTAAACTGCAGAGACTTGCAAATAATTACTTGGGACTATGAAGATGAGCTAAAACTCGAAAACAGGGTGATTAAGTTTTTACCGTTATGGAAATGGCTTATAGCTAAGCCTTAAAAACTGGTTTTCAAACTGTTAAAGACCTGTCAGTAGGATGATGGGATGGAGGCCGAGCCTGCTGAATAGAGTATTTAACCCATTAGGAGGAGCAGCATTGTTATTTTCGAAAGAGCCTTGCACAGAGGAACATTTCCATTTTTAAATTGGATGAGCTTTTCGAAAAAGGTTTTTCCCGTTGCTTGATAATGTTATTCCAGAATGTTTAAAAACAGTTTAGTCCAGATGCCTCATCTAGGGTGGCTGGTTGTCTGAGGACAGGGATCTGGAGCGTATTCTCGAGGAGAAGAGGAAACGCCTGTTAAACAGGCTTGCTAAGACCAGTGAGGCGGATAAGCCTCAGAAAAGTGTTGACGATGTTGACAGGCTTGTTTTAAGCCTCTTGGATGAGAAGGGTAGGGAGATACTTTCTCTTGCTGAACAGGATTTTCCTGTTGAAACCCGGAGGGCTAAGCTTGTTCTCTACGCTCTTGTTAAGAAAGGCTTCGTCACGGGCCCTGTCGACGCCGGAGACCTATACAGGTTTCTAAGGTACCTGGGGATACCTGTAAGATATGAGGCTCGTATAGTTGTTGCAGACGGGAAGAATAGGAAGCCTCTTTCAGAAATCCTTTCGGAGAGGATGGCTGAACTCGAGGAGTAGTCGAGTGTCTCCGTTTCCACCATGCCCGTAAGCCAGAAACCCATAAAAATCTTAGCGTAGCACAGTTATACTCGGAAACTTGCGTAGGAAAATCTCAATAGTGCTCCCCGCCTCCGTCATCGGGGTCTCGGATGATCTCAGGGTTAAAACGTTTAGAGCCGGCTTGATAGGTAGGGCTGCAGCCATATTCATGGTTGACGAGGTCACCATCTATCTGGATGACCATGGTGCTGAATCCATCAGTAACCAGAAGGTTTTCGCAAAGCTCCTCCGCTACATGGTTGTTCCACAATACTTGAGGAGGATTGTTTTCAAGAAGGAGGAGGACCTAAGGTTCGCCGGCCTACTTCCTCCTCTTAAAATCCCTTCTCACACAGTACCCTCATCCCTGAAGCATGTTTCCCCAGGAAGCTTCAGGCTTGCTTCAATAGTTAAAACAATAGGTGGCAAAGTTGTTTTAGAAACCGGTTTGGAGAAAAGGCTCACCGCCCCCAACCCAAAATCCCCTTTGGAAGCTGGGGAGGGCAGTATAGTTCTTATCAGGGTTGAGGATGCTTCCAGGCTTTCAGCTAGGATAGTTGATTCCGCGGAATCCCCGTTCTACCTTGGGTACCGTGTTTCCTCGCCTAGGGCAACCCTCGGAGAGTTTTTGAGGGATGTGAAAGCTGTTAAGATAGGCACCTCTAAATACGGTGAACCCGCTTGGCAGAGGCTCAGCAAGCTTAAGACAATCCTTTCTAAGAATGAGGGGGTGATGATTGTTTTCGGCTCCCCCTCAACGGGTTTGAGAGAAATATTGGCGAGGGAAAAACTTAGGGCCGGGGATGTTTTAGACATGCTGGTTAACACTGTGGGTGAGCAGGGTACTGAAACAGTCAGGACGGAGGAAGCCCTATACATCACACTCCCACTGATAACCTCTTTAGCAAGAGGATGCTTAGAAGCATAGGAAAGCTAGTTGAAAACGCAAGTCTCAAGCCGGTTTTCCGCTGGGGGAAAAGGTTAAAACGGGTTGCTCCTCCTTTTGACAACCACGTTAACTAAAAGGGGATTACTACAATGGGTCATAGAAAGCAATCAGCCCCTAGGCATGGTTCGCTCGCCTTCCGTCCTAGAGCACGTTTTAGAAGGCTCACTCCCAGAATAAGGTTCTGGCCTGAGGTTGACGGGAGGGTCAGGCTGCTCGGCTTCGCCGGCTACCGTGTCGGCATGACTAACGGCTTCATAGTTGATACTTCAGAGTCTTCGCCTTTCAAGGGTAAGGAGGTCTTCACCCCCTTGACCATTATCGAAACCCCGCCGTTAAGCGTTGTCGGCGTCAGGCTGTACGGCAACAGTGTTCAGGGTCTTCAAGTTTTTTGGGAGGGATGGGCCAGCAGTCTCCCCGAGCATCTTAAGAGAAGAATCACCTCTCTCGGGAACCGTAAGGCTTCTTCTCCTCCGAATGTTCCTGACGGCTTGGTTGAAAGGATTAGGGAGGTTAGGGTTATAGTGGCGACACAGCCCTATAGAACTGGAATAGGTAAGAAGGCTCCTGAAGTCTTTGAAATAGGCGTCGGAGGAGGGAGCAGCGTGAAGGAGAGGGTTGACTACGCTATGTCCCTCTTAGGCAAGGAGGTTAAGGCAGGCGAGGCCCTGGAGGAAGGCGGTTTCATAGATGTTTTCGCCGTTACAAAAGGCAAAGGGTTCCAAGGGGTTGTGAAAAGGTTCCGGGTCAAGATTATGGATAGGAAGAGCAATAAGACTAGGAGAGGCATCGCCACCCTAGGCCCATGGAAGCCCTCCGGAGTCATGTACACTGTTCCCAGACCGGGTCAAATGGGCTACATGCAGAGGCTTGTCAGAAACCTTCAGGTTTTGAAAATGGTGGATAACCCTGAGGAGGTTAACACTGTCTCAGGCTTCCACAAGTACGGTGTTGTCAGGAACCCTGTTGTAATCGTTAACGGAAGCATACCGGGTACTCCTAAGAGGCTTGTTAAAATAAGGGTTTCAGCCAGAAAACACGGCGTAAAAGTTAAGCAGCCGCCTGTTTTAACACACATCAACATCAGGAGGCCTGTTGCAGCATGATGAGGCTTGAAGAAGTAAAGGTGAAGGTTCTGAACGAGAACGGTGAGGAGGACGGCGAGGCCTCAGTACCCCGCTTCATACCAGAAACCAGTGTTGAAGAATATCTTATTAGAAGAGCATTCCTAGCACTCCACTCCCGGAGGCTTCAACCCCAGGGCAGAGACCCGATGGCGGGCAAGAGGACAACAGCGGAAAGCTGGGGCGTCGGATACGGTATGGCAAGGGTCCCAAGGACAGAAAGGGGTGTGGCAAGGCTCGCCCCCATGACGGTTAAGGGCCGTTTAACACATCCGCCGCGCGTTGAGAAGAAAATCAGGAAGGAGATAAACAGGAAGGAGTATAGGAAGGCATTCCTCTCAGCACTTTCAGCAACCTTCAGCAAGGAGACTGTTGAGAAAAGAGGCCATAAGCCAGGCTCCGCCGCCATTCCAATAGTTTTCACCGAGGACGTGGAGAAAGTTTCGAAGACACGCGACGTCATCAACCTCTTCGAGAAAATCGGCCTCGGCCAGGAGCTTGAAAGAATCTACGAAAAGCCGAAAATAAGATGTGGGAAATCTAGGTGGAGGGGTAGGAGGCTCAGAAGGAGAGTAGGCCCACTGCTCGTAGTATCCAGCTCCAAGGCAAGCATAGTTAAAGCAGCATCAGGCATACCGGGAGTTGACGTTAAGACTCCTGAAAAAATATCCGTCATGGATCTCGCCCCCGGAGGAGTACCCGGGAGACTAACCATATGGACGCTCCCAGCCCTAACCAGAATCGTGAGGAGAGTGGAGAAATATGTCGCAAAATAGTGTTATAGTACGGCCTGTTTCAACAGAGAAATCCTTCAAGCTCATCGAGAGAGAGAACAAGCTAGTATTCATAGTCGACCCTAAGGCAGACAGGAAAAACATTAAAGAAGCAGTTGAAAAAAGCTTCAACGTTAAAGTTGACAAAGTGAACATCGTGAGAAGCATAAAAGGAGAGAAGAAGGCAGTAGTCAAGCTCGCCAAAGAATACAACGCAATGGATATCGCAAGCAGGCTCAAAATAGTGTAGGAGGAGTAGAAAAAATGGGTAAGAGACCAATAGTAAGACGACGCGGCTCATCCCCCAACTTCATGGCACCAACACACAGAAGAGTAGCACCAGCCAAATACCCGCTGATAGCTAAAGGAGAAAGACTCGAAGGAACCCTAGTCGCACTCCACCACGACCCAGGCAGAGGAGCCCCCCTAGCAGAAATCAGGCTCGACAACGGAAAAACCTTTCACACCATCGCAGTGGAATCAATGCACGTAGGCCAAAGAATATCCGTAGGATGGGGAAGCCCACTCGCAATAGGCAACATACTCCCACTAGGCGAAGCACCAGAAGGAACAATGCTCTCCAACATCGAACGCAACCCCGCAGACGGAGGAGCACTATTCAGATCATCAGGCAACTACGCAGTCATAATCGGAAAAACAAACGGAACAGTCATACTCCAAAACGCAAAAGGCAAAACCCTCATAGCCGACACAAACGCACTCGGCACCATCGGAGTCACCGCAGGAGGAGGCAGAACCGAAAAAACATTCCTCAAAGCAGGAACCAAGAAAAAACTAATGAAAAGCAAAGGAAGACACTGGCCACAAGTAAGAGGAGTAGCAATGATAAGTGCGTACCACGTCCACGGTGGGGGACGACACCAACATTTGGGGTACTCTACTTCTGTTAGCCGTAATGCTCCGCCTGGTGCTAAGGTTGGCTTGATTGCTCCTAAGAAGACTGGTAGGAAGAAGGTTAGGCAGGTATCAGGGTAGTCGAGCATCCTATCTACGTCCTTCATTAGCCTCTCGTCGAGGCCAAGGAGCTTTCCGAGCTTCCTATGCACTTTCCAGCCCGGCATTTACAAACCCTGCTTTTTAACTATGCAGCAACCCATTATATATCCTCTTCCTCTTCAACCGTCCCAGCCATCATCTGTAGCGTGCGCTTAGAATTGTTTAAATCTAACTTCTACATCTCTTACTTCGAACAGATTTGAGTTGGAGCAAAACCCTTTTGATTCAAAAACTTGAGGAAATAAAAAACAGAGGATGGATACATAGTAGGCGTTCTAGGTCTAACGTTGGAAGCGTCGGCAATACTCTTGAAGACCTACTTGGTATAAGAGAGAATAACCTGCCGCTAGCAAATGCAGGAATATGGGAACTTGAAGCTCAACGAAGAAATACTCAATCACTTACAACTCTTTTTCACTGTGAGCCAGAACCGGGCAAGGTGATTCCCAAGATATTCTTACCGAAGTATGGTTGGCCTCATAAGAGCATAGCTGGAGGACGCTCGCTAGGGTGTGGGTGTTGACTAGCCGCCTAATCGAGATTTTCGAGGATCAAGTGCTTATTGAAAAAATTAGACGCAAGTTGCCATATCTATTTCAGTTAGCTGAGCTAGAAGCCTCCAGAGCAGGCAAAATCGGGATGGAAGTCGGTTCAGTCCGAGAGAAGATCTTGATTGCCCTTCTTATTTACAAGTTTGGCAAAGAAAATGTTGAAACTGAAATACCCATAACTGAACCTGAAGTAGATGTAAAAGTATTCGACCAACCAATAAATATTAAGACTATTACAGGACTTGGTGGCGTGAAAATCATCTGGACAGTAGATGCTCAGAAAGCTAGAGAATTTAGAAGAAGCTATACTCCGAAATGTGATGTTTTATTAGCATTAATCAAATGGGGAAGAAGTGGTGGCTTGTACTATATCCCTCTTGAAGTACAGCAACAAGTCTTCAAAAACATGGGAAGAAATAGGTACATCCGCCTACCCAAGCCAGGTACGAACCCTCGAGGTGTCGAGTATACGAAAGAAGCCTTGCTGAATCTTTTACAGGAACAGAGAACAAGAAAAATAGAAATTGAATGGAGAAAAACTAGAATAGAGTTCGATCCTTACAAAAGATGGGTTGATTATTGGAAAGAAGATTATTAACAAAACATTGACCTAAGCTGGAACGTTTGATTCATTAAAATAGGTCAATTATAGAGAAAGAAACTTTATATGAAAGGGGACAATTTTGTCTGAGATATCAGATTGTTTATTCTTTTCCTTCCTTTTTCTACATACTCAGGATTAATATCTATTCCTACGAAATGTCTACCTGTTTTTATCGCTACTATACATGTCGTTCCAACACCACAAAATGGATCTAAAACCACATCGCCTTTAAAAGTGTACAGCTGTATACAACGGTAAGGCAATTCTTCTGGGAAAGGAGCGGGATGGCCAACTCTTTCAGCTGACTCTGGGGGGAAAGACCAAACGCTTTTAGTAAATTCGATAAATTCGTCCCTTGAAATAGTGTCTACTCGCTTTTCTTTTTTTCTCTCAAAAGTTCCCTTTGAGAAAACAAGTATGTATTCGTGAGTGTCTCTTAATGTAGGATTAACAGCTGATTTCCAGGTTCCCCATGCAGTAGAGGAACCAGCAACGGCATCTCCCTTATACCATATTATTTCTCCTCTCATGAGAAAACCCGTTTTCTCGAATATATCAATTATATGCTTATGGAGAGGAAGATACGGTTTTCTTCCAAGATTGGCGACGTTAAAACAAACTCTTCCACCCCAAACCAATACTCTATAAACCTCTTCTATAACTTGTATCAAAAACTCAAGGTATTCGGAGAGTGTTAGATTCTTATCATATTCTTTACCAACATTATAAGGTGGTGATGTTACCATTAAATGTATACAGTTGGATGGAAACTTCTTTAAAACCTCTTTAGCATCGCATAATAATACCTGATCTAAAAATTCTTTAGGCACTTCCTTTTCAATCAAATCTTCCGCATTAGGTTGAGGTAATTCTAATCCGCTATAAAGCTTCCTAGAATAGAAGAGGGATGAGTCATGAGCTTCCCTGCCTTTCGCGCCAAAACTGCTTGTTTTAGTTCCTTTTTTCCGTTTTTTAAGCGTCATTCTCCCTCGACCTCTTTCTAAACGACTTAACCTCATCCTCCTATAAAACCTACCCTATAGCTATACACAAAGGGATATTAATATTTGCGCGCGACAACCTCAACGGGCATGGGTTGGGTAAGTTCCTCAGGGTAGAGTATTGCGAAGCTGCGTTTAATTCCCATAATCTTATAATGCTTCAAATAGTCGTTCTGAACCTTAGCAATAGCTTGGAAAGTCGCGAGAAGCGCGCGCCGTTAGTAGCGACGGGATGACTAGGATGACGCTCTCCGGAGGCTTCTTGAAGATTCAGGGGGTTAAAGGCATGGGTGACGGGGCAGAGTTCAGGGTTGAGGAAGCGTTTTTCAGAGAGCTGAGCACTTATGGGCCGATCCTGGAGGTTGCGCTGCCGAGCGGGGAGAAAATCCTGTTCCGGGTGGAGGTAGGTGGAGACGGCAGGACGATATCCCCTAGGATGGCTCTGGCAATTGGACCTAGGGCGCCTGAGATGACTCCGATAGAATACTACAGGGAGCTTAAAATCTTCCTCAGCGAAGGGGGCAATGTGTTCCAATACGTTTTGAAGGATGTGCTGGTAGTGGAGTATGTGGATAGCAAGGGGGTTCACAGAAGGGTTATTGGCTTAAGCGAGCCTCTTCCAGATAAAGTGCTGGATGAGCCTCAGCATGTCGCTGCGAAGCTGTTTACTAAGTCATTTTTGGAGAAGCAGGGATACAATATTTTAGAAGAAGAAAAACATCTTGAATGGTGGGATGAGGATGTGTTCTTCGATTTCCACGTGGAAACACCCGATATGAAAATAGCGATAGTTGAATGCAAGCATGGCGACGAAACTGTTAGTAAGATAAAGCAGGCGGATAAGTATCTTGAAATTGCTAGGGGAAAAGGCTGGAAACTGATTTACAGCTTCCTGCATGCTCCCCAGACCCCTCAGGCCGAGGAATTGCTTAATCACTTGGTCGAGCTTATGAGACAGTACCCGGACACGGTAGAGGTTTTTATAAGTGGAGAGAAATATGGAGGATAGAGGAGAATGACGGAGTACTGGATGGTGATTAAACTCGAGCCTAAAATGCGGAGGAAGATTAGAGAGGAGTTGAGGAAGATGTACATGATACTGGCCGGAGAGAGCTGGCTTATGGAGAAAAAAGGGTTAAAGTACATACCGGCTATTATTAATTCGGCTTATGCTTATGGTGAAAAAGAGGTGGAGGAAGCGAAGAAGAACCAGTATGTTTCTGAATTAATGAGCAAGGTGGATGTGGTAATTAAAAAGTATCCGGATAACATTAGGATTGACCGGAAAACTTACGGACCCGGTTTAAAGTTCTTCTGGCCTGTGGAAGTCTTAGAGATGGAGGAGGTTAAGAAAGAACTGGAGATACTATTAACGAGAGAACTGTTTTCAAAGGATAACCCTGAAGATAGAAAGATAGCCGAGGAATATATTAGGAGAACCGGAGTCTCCTATCAAGAAGAGCACCTAACACCAGAGCAACGTATCGCCTACCGTATCGATTTCGTGAACGGTTTCATGAAGGAGTGGGGCAAGTTCTTAAAGAGAATCTATGAGATTTACAAGCAGCATAACATTAAGATGTGGCTTCACATAGAGGGAGTGTAGGCGTTTTAGTGTTTGGTGGCGGTTCGATAGGCTGCTTTCGTATTGAGTGGAAGGATTATGCTTGAGAAGGCTCTTGGCAAGGTTAAGGTTGACCCTGATTGGGATCTGCCTGACTCTGATGAGAAGTAAGTTTTTAAAACCCGCTTTTCTCAATTCTCTTTAATTTTCTCCGGCTCTTACTGTTAAAGCTAATAAGCCTGAGTGTGGATTAGCCTTGTCAAGATTGCGGAGGATGCTTGGAATAGGCATCGTTCTCATCCTGTTTACTGCCGGCGCCACTGGGGTTTTCATCTACAACCATTATCTGGGTGAGCAGGCTAGGAAGCCGTACAGGGATGCTGGCCTCGGCGAAGAACAAATAAGCTCTTTCCTAGCCAAATATCCCAAGCAGAACGGTAACTCTACCTGGGTTGATTTCGCTAAATCTTGGGTCAACGATAAGGCTTTGGCTGAGAAAAGTTTTGAAGCTTTTGGCAATCTGAAAGACAGCTTGGACTATCTTTATTTCGCTAATAATAACGGCTTTGATGGCTTAGGCTTTCTAAATGATTTCCCACAGTTCGCTAGAGATTATCAAGAAGTATTGCCAGCTTACTCCGCAAACTCTACTCTGGTTAAAACTGTTTACGACCAGTTTCAGAGAGACCCTAGGATAAATTTGGATAGAAATGATTTGTTCTTGAAAGGTTTGAAAGAATATCAAGACTTGAACTTGATTAAGAAGAACCTGATGATTCAAACTGTTCAAGCTTTGAACAACTTAACTTTAGCTTACGAGCAAGGATTGCCAAGGCTTGATAAGGATTCAGTGTGGCTTTTAACAAATGCTACTCAAATCAGCAAGGAAATAGTTGATTTTGAGCCGGTGATAGTTAAAGACGTGGATGGAAATAGGATAGTAATTCAGAGCTCTGATTTAGCTAGAGATTATTGGATGGTTGCGAACTTGCTTAAAGAGAGACCTGTTTTAGCTCATCAAGCTGAAAAGTTCGAA
>Ga0078972_1002426_pt1 | contig 61679 bp, 61 predicted proteins | sample YelNatPaOPGAMG01_FD_67568 | JGI IMG/M metagenome (GOLD analysis project Ga0078972, IMG submission 67568) | Hot spring thermophilic microbial communities from Obsidian Pool, Yellowstone National Park, USA - OP-RAMG-01 (SPADES assembly) (version 2) | ecosystem: Environmental > Aquatic > Thermal... | reverse complement strand
AAGAAGTGCCTATATTACATGCGAATTATTTGTTTCGCGGTATAGCACTTGAGCCAGGTGTCCATAGAGTTGAATTTGCTTATAAGCCCTTCTCATTCAAATTGGGCACGATATTATGTGCCATCGCCTTGATATCCGTGGTTATAGCATTGTTTAGATAAAATAAATTTTAAGGTATTACTTGAAATTTATATTTTAGTATGCAATATAAAAAAAATTAACTAAAAAGCACACCTGCATATTGGCACAAGGGTGCTTGCAAAAGTCTTGTTGCTGAGATGACTGCAGGTGGAAGCATAAAACCAAGGAGGATAAAATGTTTGATGTAACAATGAAAGACCTGTTAGAGGCAGGCGTGCATTTCGGTCACCAGACAAACAGGTGGGATCCAAAGATGAAGCCTTACATCTTTGAAGCGAGAAACAAGATCTATATTATTGATCTTCAGAAAACCCTTGAGGCATTGAAGGTGGCATACGAAGCTGTTGTAAAAACAGTTGGAGAAGGTGGTAATCTTCTATTTGTTGGAACCAAAAAACAAGCCCAGGAATCTATAAAAGAAGAGGCTGAACGGGCAGGCATGTTTTATGTAAATGTCAGATGGCTTGGAGGCATGCTAACAAACTTTAAAACGATTAGAAGTAATCTTTCAAGGCTTGAGTCAATAGAAAAGATGCAAACAGATGGAACATTTGAAAAGCTCACCAAAAAAGAGCAGATGCAGCTTACAAAAGAAAAGGATAAATTAGTGAAATACCTCGGTGGTGTCAGGAACATGAAAAAACTTCCAGATATGTTGTTTGTTGTTGATACCAATCACGAGAGTATTGCTGTCAAAGAGGCTAATAAGCTTAATATACCTATAGTTGGTATAGTGGATACAAATTGTAATCCAGAGGTTATCAAGTACCCTATTCCTGCAAATGATGACGCTATAAGGGCAATCAAGTTATTAACATCTAAAATAGCTGATGCCTGTCTTGAAGGTGCAAAGATAAGGGCTGAGAAATTCCCGGAGCTTGAGGCAACACAACAGGAAGCCCAAATACAACAGCCAGATACGACCATAGCTCAAGCGGAGATAGGAACAGAAGAAAAGGAAATGGATGTACCGGACGAGTTTTAAATATATTATGCATACAAAAGATAAAATAATTAAGAATTAAAAAAGGTTGGATATAAGGAGTAAAATAAAATGGCTGAAATAACTGCTGAAATGGTTAAAAGCTTAAGAGAGAAAACAGGTGCAGGCATAATGGAATGCAAAACAGCACTCAATGAAGCAGGGGGTGATTTTGAGAAGGCTATAGATATACTACGGAAAAAGGGTATTGCCTCTGCCTCTAAAAAAATAGGCAGAACAGCAGCAGAAGGTGTAATTGAAGCGTATATACATGCTGGAAGTAAGATTGGTGTAATGGTAGAGATTAACTGTGAAACGGATTTTGTAGCAAGAACACCTGAATTTAAAACATTTGCAAAAGAGATAGCAATGCAGATAGCAGCAGCAAATCCTTTATATGTAGATAGAGCCTCGGTTCCACCCAATGTAATTGAGAAAGAGAAAGAAATATACACAGAGCAATCCAGAGCATCCGGTAAACCTGCTAATGTTATTGAGAAGATGGTACAGGGGAGATTGGACAAATTCTACAAAGAGGTTTGCTTGCTGGAGCAAAGCTATATAAGGGATCCAAATGTTATTGTAGGAGATCTGCTTAAATCACTAATATCAAAGGTGGGAGAAAACATCATTATAAGAAGGTTTGTCAGATATCAGATAGGAGAAACTACAAAGCCGTAAAAGATGAATGAACTGAAATATAAAAGGATTTTATTAAAGCTTAGCGGGGAGATACTTGGTGGTGAAAAGGGCGCAGGTTTTTCTTCAGCTACCTTAAAGGATATAGCAGTTCAGATAAAGGAGATCATAGGGCTCGGTGTCCAGGTAGCTATGGTGATTGGTGGTGGGAATCTTGTTAGAGGTGATGGTTTATCACAGGAGCTCGGTATAGACAGGGCAACTGCTGATTATATGGGTATGTTATCAACCATTATCAATGCAATAGCACTTCAAGATGTATTGGAGCATCACAATATTCACACAAGGGTACAGACAGCTATAGAGATGCATGAGATTGCAGAACCGTATATAAGAAGAAGAGCTATAAGGCATCTTGAGAAGGGCCGTGTTGTAATCTTTGCTGCTGGAACCGGCAATCCCTACTTTACAACTGATACTGCTGCTGCTCTTCGTGCAATAGAGATAAAAGCCGATATATTGATGAAGGCAACAAAGGTTGATGGGGTATATGATGCAGATCCCAACATTGTTAAAACTGCAGTGAAATTTGATCAACTAAAGTATATAGATGTTTTAAAACGAGGGTTAAAGGTAATGGATTCTACAGCAATATCTTTAAGTATGGACAATAACTTTCCGATAATCGTCTTTGATATTAACATCAAGGATAATATAAAGCGTATAGTTCTTGGAGAAAAGGTGGGGACGCTTATCACAGGAGGTTAAAATGGACGAAAGGATCCCGCAGACAGCCAAAGAAAAGATGGAGAGATCCATCGTAGCATTTAGAAATGAACTTTCTAAACTAAGAACAGGCAGGGCATCTGCTTCAATACTTGATATAGTAAAGGTGGATTACTATGGAGTACCAACACCTATATCACAGATGGCTTCTATTTCTACACCAGACCCAAAACAGATAGTAATACAGCCATGGGATGTTAAAGCCACAGGCTTGATAGAAAAGGCAATACTTGCCTCAGGTTTAGGACTTACTCCTGTAAATGATGGCAAGGTTATTCGTATAGCAATACCACCACTTACAGAGGAAAGGCGAAAGGAGTTAACAAAACTTATAGGTAAGATGTCTGAGGAGGCAAGGGTAGCCATAAGAAACATACGGCGAACATCAATGGAAGAACTGAAGAAATTAGAAAAGGATAAACAGATCAGCGAAGATGATTCAAAGGTACTTCAAAAAAAGGTTCAAACACTTACAGATGATTATATAAAAAAGATAGAAGAGATCGCAGATAAGAAGAACAAAGAAGTTATGGAGGTATAGATATCAATTGCAATTCTCACACATACTATAGAACAATCCTATCCAGAGGTAGTAAAGGTAGTTAAATATATATATCAGCATCCTGAAACTGGATTACATGAATATGAAGCAAAGGAAAGGCTTTGCAATCTATTAAAGGCTAATAAATTTTTGATAAGTAATGTAAAAGGGCTTCCAACTGCCTTTGTTGCAACTTACGGTACCCGCAAGCCAGTTATTGCATTGCTCGCAGAATACGATGCATTAGAAGGACTCGGTCATGCATGCGGGCACCATCTTATAGCTGGTATGTCAACGCTTGCAGCGATTGGAATAGCAAAGGTACTCGATCCGGATGAAGGAACTATTGCTTTGATAGGGTGTCCGGCAGAGGAGACAATAGGAGCGAAGGCATTACTTGTTAAAAAAGGGATATTCAGGGATATAGATGTCGCAATGATGATACATCCTTCAGATAAAACAGAGGTCATAAAATTGTCTCTCTCTCTGGAACGGTTTTCAGTGGTATTTAAAGGTCTCACTTCTCATGCATCTGCAACCCCATGGAAGGGGAAAAACACCTTATCAGCTATGATCTCTTTGTTTCAAGGTATTGATGCGAACCGTATAACCCTTCAAGAAGGTGTTAAGATAAACGGTGTTATAAAAAAGGGAGGGGTAGCAGCGAATATTATTCCGGATATTTCTGAGGCAGAATTTTTTGTAAGGGCAAAGGATATTAAATCGCATAAAATTGCCGTGAAGCGGTTTTATCATACAGTACAAGGGACTGCATTGGCTTTAGGTGTAAGTTATATGATAAAAAGGATAGGTAATATTTACTACCCATTAAAACCAAATATAACATTAGCACATCATTTTGAGAGTCAATTGAATAGACTACATATCAATATTGACAACTTTTTTACGGATAGGGAACTTGGTTCGTCTGACATTGGCAATGTAAGTCAGGTTGTTCCGGTGATCCATCCAACACTTGCAATAACAAAATCATCATGCCCTGCACATTCCCGGGCTTTTAAACTTCAGGCTGATAAGCCGAAAGCTTATAAAGTTATGAAGAGTGGTGCAATATTGCTTGCATTGACTGCACATGGATTGTATAAAGACAAAGTTTTACTTTCTAATATAAAAAAAGAACATTATATTAAATATAGTTGACCATGTACATAAATAGGTGCTAAAAAATAATGTTCAAAACATAAAAAGGAGGAAATTGACATGGCGATGAAGATCACAGAAGAGTGCATTGCGTGTGGGGTATGTGAGCCAGAGTGTCCGCGTGGTGCTATAAGCCCTGGAGACCTGTATGTAATAGACCCTCAAAAATGCACTGAAGATGAGGAAGAAATAAAAGCAGGTAAGATAACAGTACAATATTGCGTTGCAGTTTGTCCTGTTAATTGCATAGTTAAAGCCTGAAAAAAGGGGACAGCCTCTAAGGTTGTCCCTCTTTTTTTATTGTTAAAGATCAATGGATCCATTGTCACTGATTAAAAAGGGGGTTGTTGAGATTATCCAGGAGGATGAGTTAAAACAAAGAATTAACTCAAAAAGATCCTTGCGGATAAAGGCAGGTTTTGATCCTACTTCAGCAGATATACACCTGGGACATACAGTACTTATGGAGAAACTGAGACACTTTCAGATGGAAGGACATACAGTTGTTTTTTTAATTGGAGATTTTACGGCGATGATAGGTGATCCAACAGGTGTATCGGTGACAAGACCTCAACTTTCGAGAGATCAGGTACTTGAGAACGCAAAAACATATACAAAGCAGGCTTTTAAAATACTGGATCCTGCTAAAACTGAAGTGCGGTATAACTCAGAATGGTTTATGAAGCTTAATATGGTAGATCTTATAAAATTAGCTTCAAAGTACACTGTAGCAAGATTGCTGGAAAGGGATGATTTCACAAAAAGATACTCAGAAAAAAAACCTATCGGTGTGCATGAATTACTTTATCCTCTAATGCAGGGATATGATTCTGTTGTATTGCAAGCAGATGTTGAAGTTGGAGGTTCTGATCAAAAGTTTAATTTACTGGTTGGCAGGGCACTTCAGGAGGCTTATGGACAGCAGCCTCAGGTTGTTCTTACAATGCCACTCCTTCCAGGGCTTGATGGGGTAAGAAAGATGAGTAAGTCTTATGGTAATTATATAGGTATAGATGAACCCCCTGAGACAATATTTGGTAAGGTTATGAGTATATCTGACGAGCTTATGTGGACATACTATGAGCTTTTAACCGATCTGCCACAGAATGAAATAGAAACATGGAAAGAACAGGCGAAATCAAAAAAAATTAATCCTATGGAGGCAAAAAAACAACTCGCCTTTTTGTTGTGTAAAAGGTTTTATTCTGAGCAGGAAGCACAAAGGGCAATGGAGTCCTTTGAAAAGGTCTTCTCAAGAAGAGAGCTACCAGATGATATGAAAGAATTTAAGCTCAGGTCATCTGAAGAACCTGTATTTATGTATCAAATACTTGTTGATATAGATATTGTTTCAAGTAAAACAGAGGCTAAACGTCTTATTCAAGCAGGTGGTGTTAGTATAAATGGCGAACCAGTTAAGGACCTCTTTTATAAGATAAAAGCACAGGGCAGCTATGTAGTAAAGGTTGGTAAAAATCAACCATTTAAGCTTGTATTTGGTTAACCTTTTCTGTTGCAATTTTTAAGTTAAAGTAATAAAGGATCTGTACGCCCCCGTAGCTCAGTTGGATAGAGCAAGGGATTCCTAATCCCTGTGCCGCAGGTTCGACTCCTGTCGGGGGCATGGAAAGGAATAATATATGTTTATAATGAACAATTCTATAAAAAACCTGGCAAACTATATCAATTCTGTATGGGAGGTGTATGGTTCTGTAAACCAGCCTATTATCGCACTTCCTGATAAATCGCCTGAACCTACATGGGCTTATGTTATCGCAATAAAAGAAGGAAAGAGGATGCAAATTTTTATCTACCTGTTTAGAGAACAGAGCAAGGAAGGTGTGTTTTATACTTATGAGGGCGGGGTGGTTGAACTTGTAAACGCAAAAGCTGTTTTTAATGAAGCCCTTGATTTTACAGGCAGCATGGGATTTATTATGGAAAAAGTAGAACTTGGTGACACGGATGAGCAAAAGGCAGAGATAGTAAAAAATATACCTGCCTTTTTAACAGACTTGACCACCTATAAGCTACCGTCAGCAGGTGATGAGCTTATACTTGATACTGAATACAAGAGTCCAGAGATGGATGCTAAAGAAAGTGAAGTTTTGAAAATAAAGGGAGGCAATCAATGGTTGGCAAAGGTATTAAGTTTATTTTAATTTTATTTATTTTGGTGGCGTTCATAAGTTGCGCAGGTAAAAACCCTGAATTGATCAAACAGGCAAGTATGAGATATGATATAGGTGTAGCCCTTTTAAATAAAGGGGATTACCCTGGTGCAATACAGCAACTAACATCCGCCAAAAGTTTAAATCCAGATGATCCCTTTACCTACAATGCGCTTGGTCTCGCCTATTACGCTGAAGGCATGAAAGAACAGGCAGAAGATGCATACAAAAAGGCAATTCAGCTTAATAAAAATTATTCAGATGCGTATAATAATCTTGGTGTATTGTATCTTAGCGAATCAAAATGGGATCAAGCAATAAGTGCTTTTCAGTCAGCATTGGCTAACCCTTTGTACATGTCTCCACAAATAGCATGGGTAAATCTTGGCTGGGCATATTATCAAAAGGGAAAGCTTGATGAAGCTTTAAAGGCGTATAGAAGCGCTTTAACTATTTTACCTGATATGCCTGCTGCACATAATAATATAGGTCTGGTGTATCTGAGAAAGAATATGTTACCAGAGGCGGAAAACGAATTTAAAACAGCGATATATTATTTCAAAGGGTACGCGGAAGCATATTTAAATCTTGGTATCGTCTATATGAAGGAAAAAAAATATGCAGAGGCAAAAAAGCAATTTGAGACAGTGATAAGTTTAGCACCGGATAGTACCTTTGCCGTAACTGCTAAAAATTACATGGGTCTGTTAAAATAAAATGGATAGCTTCGGAGAATATTTAAGAAAGGAAAGAGAACTCAGGCATATAGAATTAGATGAAATATCTAAAATAACAAAAATTAAAAAAGCGTATTTTCAAGCAATAGAAAATGATACTTATGAGGATCTGCCAGATATTGCACTTGTAAAAGGGTTTATAAGGGCTTACTGTAATTATATAGGTCTTAATACAGAACAAACAATAAATTATTTTCAGCAATTTTATAATGAAAAATTTAGTAAAGAAGAGCAGCCCAGAGCCAGCTTTTTAAAAACATATCTACACCAGATAAAATTAGCCATTTATATTGTTGTGCCTCTTTTATTGGTAGGTATTTCTTTAATATTGTATCATTCTATGGGTAAGAGCAAAGAGAAAGTTGCTAAATATAATGAAGGTGTGCAGCAGCTGGGGCTTACATCAACTACATTTACCAAACCAATTACCGCAAATCCCGCTCTCATCACACAAACGGTTGTATCAGAAACGGTCACAGGGACATCTATCACCTCAACAACAATTTCGCAGCACACCCTGCTCCTGAAGGCAACAGAGGATACCTGGGTCAGGCTTGTGCCGGATGAAGATGAAAAAACAGCCCGAGAGGCTTTATTAAAACCAGGTGAACAGGTACTATGGAAGTTTACAGGGACTGCTTTGTTGACCGTTGGCAATGCACAAGGAGTAAATCTCATTCTTGATAATAAGGTATTACAGCACAATAAACGCAGGGCAGAGGTAATAAAGCTTAAATTATAATTAAGCTGTACTTTGATTAGAAATGTTAAAAAGAGCCACCCTTTTTATACTAATTTTTTTACCATTTATTGGTTCATGTAGCCTTATAAAACCTATTGTAAAACATAAGCCATACTCACTGGATAGTATAACCCGTACACTTCTCACGCAGAATTATGAGCTTGCGTACAAACAGTTGCAAGAATTTGATGCCTCCCGGCTTTCTCCTGAAGAGAAAACAAGGTATGCCTTTATAAAGGCATTTTTAGAGTATAAGACAAAACACTATGTAAGTGCACAGAAAGATTTTAGTTTACTGCTTTCACAAAATATAGATATGCAGGATTACATTAACTGGTATCTTGCCAATAGCTATATAAAAACCGAAAATTACAATAAGGCTATGGGGTACCTTAAAACAATTGCAAGCACTTATACATTAAGCGTATACTTCAAACCCTCTATCCTTCTTACAGCTCAGTGTTTGAGTGCGTTAAAGTTGTATAGCGATGCTATAGAACTTTATTCTACTTATCTATCTGATTCTGCGTTTTACAATGATATTCCGGAGATACTTACCAGAAGAGCTGCACTTTATGTAACGGAAAATGATATACAGAATGGGGTAAGAGATTATCTACAGGTTTACACATTGTATCCAGATTCACCTTATGCAGGTATAGCCTTTAGCGCACTAAGTAAGATAATAGATGTTTCTGTTTTAAATATCGATCATTACAAAAGAGCAACATTGCTTATGATGGCAGGACATTATGCAAAGGCAGCAACCGAACTAAAGCTTGCTATTGATCTGAACAACCAGCCAGACGAATATGATCGGTTTGCCTATTTATACAGAGATTTAGGGATAGCATACTATTATACAGGAAGGTATAATGATGCTTTAGATGCATTTAAAACAGCGATTAAATACTCCAGTAAGGAAAAGCCTGAGATCCTGTTCTGGCTTGGCAAAACCCTTATGAAGGATGGGGATATAGATGCTGCTAAAAAGGCATTTTTGCAAATTGTAAAGACAAGAGGCAGTTATGAGATAATGGCGATGTACAAACTTTACTATATTTTTCAGCAGGAGAACAATATTCAAAAGGCACAATATTGGTTAAACAGGGTTGCTCAAACAAAAACACCATTTTCCATTGCTGCTTACTGGGAGCTTGGCTGGTACTATTATAAAAATGGTGATTTAAACCATGCCATTACTTATTTTGATATGCTGGAGCACTCAAGGTATAGCGATGACCTTGAAAGAACAAAGGCAAGGTATTGGAAGGCAAGGTGCCTATTAAAAAATGGAGCTATATATAAGGCACAAAATATATTTTTTGATATTGCCAATGCATCTCCAATAAATTATTACTCAATAATGTCGCATATGTGGTTGGGTTCAAACATCTTAACCTTTAATGAAAACGAAATATTGCTTCCTCAAATAACAGATCCTGACATAGCCACGCCATTTTTTTTTCACTACACAAGATATAAGTTTTTATTATCTGTCGGGTTAAGAAGTGATGCTTTAAACGAGCTTAATGCCATTTCTATGTTAAATCTACCGCAAGAGGAATATCTTTTTTTATGTTATGAATACTATAAAAATGAAGATTATTTTAATAGTTTGTATCTGGCTCGAACGATACTTGGGAATATGTTGCAAAGGTTTAGCGAGGAAACTTTACCAGTATGGTTTTATAGCTATCCTTCGGGGTTTTCAAATATAATAAAGGCGTATGCAAAAGAATACCAAATCGATCCCTTTATCCTGTATGCATTAATACTGCAGGAAAGCAGGTATAAGACAGATGCAATTTCTAATGCAGGAGCACTGGGTGTTATGCAAATTATGCCATCTACTGCCTCAAAGGTGGCAAAGGCTATCTCTCTGGAACCGTTTTATCCCCAACTATTGTTTGATCCACAAATAAATATAGGAATTGGGGCATGGTATTTTAAAAAACTTATTATGAAATATAAAGACAATTATGTGTTATCTCTTGCTGCATATAATGCTGGTGAAAAGGCAGTTGATACATGGATAACTAATTCAGAGGATTGCAACACGGATGAATTTATTGAAGATATTCCATTTGACGAGACAAGGCATTATGTCAAGGAGATAATTACAAACTGGGTTGTTTATAAAATGATATACGGTGGCACCGCTGACCTGCAACAGCACATATACATGGAGGGCATTTTTCTAAAAAAATGCCCTCAAAAATAGAAATTTATCCTTCTACAGAATACTCAATTGTGTCAAACCAGAAACCTGTTTTTTTAATATTGTCAATCTCTGCCTGGATCATTGTGTAGTGAGCCTCTTCCATCTCTGCAAGTCTTTTGAATGTAGCCTGTATTTCAGGGAATGCCGTGTTTCTGGCATTGGTGGAATAATAATCTATTGCTCTCTGTTCAAGTGCTCTTGCAGTTTCAAGTGCTGAAAGTTCATTTGTGTTTGCCTTGCCCATTGTTTGAATATCCTTTTGACTAATCTTTGGTAACAAGGGTTCCACAGCAGATCTATCAACCTCAACTGCCTGCCATCCCTTCTGCGCCATCAAATTGTTTATTTGGTTGCCAAGTAGTGTCATATGTCCGAACTCATCTATAGCGAGCCTTATAAACATATTTTTACCACCTATGTCTTGCGTTTGCCTTGCAAACTTAAGATAGTTTAAGAGTGCCTCTTTTTCCGACTCTTCAGCAGACCTTAATATTTTTATTAACTCTTTCTCTTTGTTTTCCATTTATTACCTCCTATTTAATCTTCTGTTAGAACATATGCATCATATTCGTGTTGAAGCTGGTCACGGTGTGATTGCTCTTCTTTTATAAGTCTATAAAGCACCTTTTGTTGTTCTGGTTCTTTAACAAATTTACTCATGTCAGTATATAATTTTACCGATAGCTCTTCTCTTTTCATTGCTAACAATAATATCTGCTGATATTCCATATGAAATTGCATATCATTAGAATATGGTTCTTTAAGAGAATAATCGCTTATATTAAGTACAGAGAGATCCGTCAAGACCTCTTTAGACAAATGCATTTGTTCGAGTTTCTGTTTATGAGTAAGCTCCTGGTTAGCAAGTTGCTCAAAGAGGCTTTTAGCACCGGATGTTTTTGCATTTTTCTGTGCTTCTTTATAAAAGTTGTATGCATCTGTTTCCCGTTCTATAGCGAACTGTAATATATTCTCGTACTGTTGTTCCATAAACTCTCCTTTAAAATTTAAACATCTTTATTAAGATGTAAAGAATATAAAAATTTATATAGATAGAGGTCAACAAATTTATTAATGGATGCGTTGGGTGGAAGCAGCTATATGTTTGTTTGACAAATAAATCAAAATATTTTAACAATAATCTGTATGAAGGTAAATCATAAAAATAAAGAAAAAACTGAAAAAATGCAAAATGCTATAATATCAGCTGCGATAAAGGTTTATGCTACAAAAGGCATGCATGGTATTAGAATAGCGGATGTTGCGAAGGAAGCAAAGGTTTCTTACGGACTCGTTTATCATTACTTTAAAAATAAAGAGGATGTCCTCAATGCAATCTTCGCTAAGAGTATAAATATATTTTTAAAAGCCATTGAAAACGCAGCTGTTCAGGAAAAAAGCCTTGAAGAGAAGCTTACCTCAATTACAACATTTTTGTTTAATGCATGTAAGGAATTTCCAGAGTTTATGTATGTGATCATGTTTGAAGTTATATGGACACCAAAATTCCTTGAAACAAGAAATTTCATAAGTTTTACCAGAGCTTTTACAACATTTGAGAAGATGCTTATAGAATACAAACAAAAGGGTATTTTAAAAAAAGATATAGATACGACAGTAAGTACCTATATGTTTTTTGGTGGGCTTGAGATGCTCCTTACGGGAATAGTGCTGAAGGCGATACCAGTAGACAGGTCGGATATGTTTCAGAAGCTCTCACAAAGCTTTATCAATCAGTATATAAGTGGTATCACAGAGCGAGTGTATAATTGAATAACAATTATAAATTTTTAAGAGGGGGTATTCATGGAGTTTAATATTTCTAAGGAGGATTTGGAGTTTAAAGAGAGTGTTTACAGGTTTGCGCTGAAAGAGCTGGCTCCACTTTCACAAAAACTTGAGTACGATGACAGAGAAGAATTTATTATAGAAAACTGGAGAAAGATGGGTGAATTTGGATTACTCGGGCTGCCGTATCCTGAAGAATATGGAGGAGCAGGGGCAAGTGTGCTAACCACGACACTTGCAGCAGAGGCGCTCGGATACGCAGGTGTTGATGCAGGATTATTACTCTCCTGGGGGGCACACATGATCCTTTGCGGTGTTCCTATATGGCAGCTTGGAACAGAGGCACAGAAAAAGAAATATCTTCCAAAACTTGCAAGCGGTGAGTGGATAGGTGGACTTGGACTCACTGAGCCTAACGCCGGATCAGATGCAGCAGGAATACAAACAACAGCTGTTAAAAAGGGGGATAGATATATTTTAAATGGTTCAAAGATGTTTATTACCAATGGACCTATTGGCAATGTATTTGTTGTTGCAGCTGTTACAGATAAATCTAAAAAGGCTTTTGGTATAAGCGCATTTATAGTAGAGAAAGGTATGAAAGGTTTTTCTGCAGGAAAGAAGCTTTCAAAGCTCGGGGTTAGAACATCTCCTACCTCGGAATTGATATTTGAGGATTGTGAGGTACCTGAAGAAAATCTACTCGGTGAACCAGACCTTGGCTTTGTGAATGTCATTAAACTTACTCTGGAATGGGAGAGGAGCTGTCTTGTCGCTCCTGCAATAGGGGGGCTTGAATTGGGATTAAAAGGAGCGGTTGAATATGCTAAACAGAGAAAACAATTTGGAAAGCCTATAATAAAGTTTCAGGCAATCAGACACAAAATTGCTGATCTAAAGATGAATTTAGAGGCAGTAAGACAGATCGTTTATAAGGTGGCATGGCTAAAGGATAAGGATATACCAGCTATGATGGAAGCTTCGGTTGCGAAATTGTTTGTTTCAGAGATTATGGAAAAGATGTCTTCCGAGGTTTTACAAGTATTTGGTGGATATGGATTTATCAAAGACTACCTTGTGGAAAGGGGTTACAGGGATTCAAGGCTTTCATCAATAGGAGGTGGTACTTCAGAGATTCAGAGGGGTATAATTGCCCGTTCTATTCTTAATTTTAAATAAGGGGGGAATATGGATTTTGAACTTACAGAGGATCAAAAAAGATTAAAGGAATCTTTTGCACAGTTATGTGCTAAAGAAATTGCCCCTAAGGCAGACCACATTGACAGGGAAGCTATATTTCCAAAAGACAACATTGAGCTTTTAGGCAAATCAGGTTATTTAGGTATGGGTTTTCCTGAGGAGTATGGCGGAAGCCCTGGTGACCACATAACAAAAGCAATACTTGGCGAAGAACTTGCAAAAGCATGCGCGGCAACTTATCTGTCAGCAGGTGCATCAGCTGGATTGTTTGCTGTCCCGGTATGGAAGTTTGGAACGACATCGCAAAAACAAAAGTATCTCCCTCCTGTTCTTACTGGTAAGAAAATAGGCGCACTTGCGATCACAGAACCGCATGCCGGATCAGATGTTTTAAGTATAAAAACAACAGCTTCTAAAAAAGGTGGATACTGGGTATTAAATGGTTCAAAGACCTTTATAACCAATGGTCCTGTCGCTGATTACTATGTTGTTGTTGCATATACAGATAAGGAAAAGAAAAGGGATGGCATAAGTCTGTTTTTGGTTGATAATGGTACAAAGGGATTTTCAAGGGGCAAACCATTAGATAAGCTTGGTGTTAGGGGCTCACCTACATCAGAGTTATTTTTTGATGATTGTGAAATACCAGAGGAAAATCTTCTTGGTGAGCTAAATAATGGTTTTTATTCGCTTGTACAAACACTAACGCATGGCAGAATTGGTATGGCGGTTTATAGCCTCGGGATCGCCCAGGCATGTCTTGAAGAATGTATAAACTATGCTCAGGAAAGAACCGCATTTGGGAAAAAGCTTGCATATTTTCAGGATATACATTTTAAGATTGCGGATATGAAGATGTATGTAGATGTTGCAAGAGAGCTTATTTACAAAGCAGCATGGATGCTTGAACAGGATGATCCTCAAGCAATACTATTTGCTTCACTGGCGAAGCTTTTTATATCAGAACATGCAACGAAAATAGCGAGCGATGCAGTACAGATCTTTGGTGGATACGGTTATATGAAGGGCTATAAGGTAGAAAGACTTTACAGAGATGTAAAATTAGGAGAGATAGGCGAAGGAACCTCGGAGATTCAGCGTGCTATCATAACAAGGTTTGTGGAAGAACAATATTAATCCTAAAAATGCAACACCAAAACGCAGGGTTTTACATAAAAATGTTTATACCTGGTTATTTTGAGGATTCATGCTACCTGTTCTATAGCCCTCTATGTCTATTGTGATATATTTAAAACCTTGATGTTTCAGTTCTTCAATGATTTTTGTTCGTACCCCGGGCTTAAGTATGATAGGAAGATCCTCAACTAAAACCTCTATCCTTGCTATATCCCCATGGTATCTTAACCTGCACTGCATGAACCCCAGCTCCCGAAGCAGCTTTTCTCCTGATTCTATCTTTTTCAATGTGTCAGTTGTAATCCTTATACCATAAGGGATTCTTGAAGCAAGGCATGCATATGAAGGTTTATTCCATGTAGGCAAGCCTAAATTTTTACTTATATCCCTTATCTCTGCTTTTGTTAACCCTACTTCAAGTAGCGGTGCTATTGCATGTGCTTGTTTTGCAGCCTGCATTCCTGGTCTGAAGTCATTAATATCATCTGCATTTGCGCCATACAAAATGTGTTCAAAACCAAGGTTAGAAGCCTCTTTTTTTAATAACGAAAACAATTCAGTTTTACAAAAAAAACACCTTTGTGGCGTGTTTGCAAGAAATTCCTCTTTTTCAAATTCATTTGTTTTTAATAGTAAAAGCCTTGCACCTATTTGTTTTGCTAATTGTTTTGCCTGTATGACTTCATCCTCAGGGTATGTTGGAGACATAGCAGTAATAGCAATAGCCTTATCACCAAGAACATCATGTGAGACTTTTAATAGGAGGGTAGAGTCAACACCAGCAGAGAAGGCTACAACAACACTGTTTAACCCTTTTATAAATTCCTTTAAATGGGAATATTTTTTTTCTGTTTGTGCTAACATGGATATTTTTACCTGCGAATTAGCTGCTTTTTTGAATAATATATATACATCCTTGACACCTTTGCAAGTTTTCCGTATACTATTAAAAATGCTTGGCAAGGGGGTTACCCATGACATCAAGGTTAGGAGAACTGCTTGTTAAAGAAAATTTAATAACACCTGAACAGCTTAAGAAGGCTATAGAAGAGCAAAAGGCTACAGGTGGAAGGTTGGGCTCAAGTCTGACCAAGTTAGGTTATGTCACAGACGAAGAATTGCTATCCTTTTTAAGTAAGCAGTACAATGTGCCTGCCATCAATCTGGATGAATTTGAAATTGATAAAGAGATTGCGAGAAAGATACCTGAAAATATAGCAAGAAAACATCTTGTTATCCCTGTAAATCAAGCTGGTTCCACCCTTATTGTTGCTACATCGGATCCAACCAATTTAGCCGTTACTGATGAGATCAAGTTTTTAACCGGTTACAATGTAGAATTTGTTGCTGCTACTGAAAATGCTATTAAAAAGGCAATAGAAAAATACTTTGAGGTATCAACAGATTATCAGGAGATTATTGATGAGGCAGCAGAAGAGTATGAGGTTGTGGGAGAAGAAGAAAACATAGATGTCAAAACCCTTGAAAAGGCAAGCGAAGAAGCACCGGTCATCAAGCTTGTGAATTCAATCCTTAATGACGCTATCAAGAGGGGTGCAAGTGATATACATATAGAACCTTATGAAAAGATGTTCAGAATAAGGTTTAGAATAGATGGTATGCTTTATGAGATAATGAAACCGCCACTTTCTCTGAAAAATGCTATTGCTTCAAGGATCAAGATCATGGCAAAGCTGGATATAGCAGAAAGGCGCAGACCCCAGGATGGTAGAATTAAGATAAGATATGCAGATGGCAAGGATATAGATTTTCGGGTCTCAGTATTACCTACACTTTTTGGGGAAAAGATCGTTCTCAGGTTGCTTGACAAATCAAATCTTCAACTTGATATGACAAAATTAGGCTTTAATGAAAAACAGCTTAAGGAATTTAAGGAGGCAGTACATAAGCCTTACGGAATGGTGCTTGTTACAGGTCCAACAGGGAGTGGTAAAACAACCACCCTTTATTCTGCTTTATCAGAATTGAATCAGATTTCCAAGAATGTCTCAACAGCAGAGGATCCAGTTGAGTACAATATACCAGGTGTTAATCAGGTACAGATGCATGAAGAAATTGGTTTGAATTTTGCTGCAGCATTAAGGGCATTTTTAAGACAGGACCCAAACATTATAATGGTAGGTGAGATCAGAGATTACGAGACAGCAGAAATAGCTGTTAAGGCTGCACTCACAGGACACCTTGTTTTATCAACTATCCATACAAATGATGCCCCCAGTACGATCAATAGACTGTTAAACATGGGTATAGAGCCTTTCCTTGTGGCATCCTCTGTTCATGCTATACTCGCACAAAGGCTTGTTAGAAAGATATGCGAAAAGTGTAAGGAAGAAATAGATGTGGATAAAAAGGTACTTATTGATATTGGTATGTCTGAAGCAGAGGCTAAAAACACAAAGGTTTATAAGGGCAAAGGATGTAATGTGTGCAGCAATACAGGATATAAAGGTAGAATTGCTGTTTACGAGATATTAACGATAGGTGAGGAGATAAGGGAGCTAATACTCGCAGGTGCATCTGCAAATGAGATAAAGAAAGAAGCTATGAGACTCGGTATGATGACTATGAGACAGAGCGCAATAGAATTGTTAAAAAAGGGCTTAACAACAATAGATGAAGTGGTAAGGGTTACTGCAAAAGATTAAAATTGGAGGGTACAATGAGTTTTAATTTGCATCAGTTATTAAAGATAATGATAGAAAAAGGGGCAAGTGATCTCCATATAACAACAGGTAGCCCTCCACAGTTAAGAATAGATGGTGAGTTGACTCCGTTGAAAGTTCCTCCATTGACAGCAACTGAAACAAAACAGCTCTGCTACAGTATTCTTACGGATGCGCAAAAACAAAAGTTTGAAGAACACAATGAGCTGGATCTCTCGTTTGGTGTAAAGGGGTTAAGCAGGTTTAGGGCAAATATATTTATGCAAAGGGGGGCTGTCGCAGGTGCCTTTAGAACAATACCATTTAAGATTATGAGCTTTGAAGAATTAGGTTTGCCCCCGGTTGTTTACGACCTTACAAAAAAGGCAAGAGGGTTAATTCTTGTTACAGGTCCAACAGGGAGTGGCAAAACAACCACCCTTGCTTCTATTATTGCAAAGATAAACGAAGAAAGACATGAGCATATCATCACCATTGAGGATCCTATTGAATATTTGCATCCACATAAAAACTGCATAGTCAATCAAAGAGAGGTTGGAGCTGACACAAATAGTTTTTCAACCGCATTAAAGTATATATTAAGACAGGACCCGGATGTAGTACTTATAGGTGAGATGAGGGACCTGGAAACAATTGAAGCTGCATTGAATACTGCTGAGACAGGACACCTTGTATTTGCTACATTGCACACAAATTCAGCAGTTCAAACCATAAACAGAATTATAGATGCCTTTCCGCCACATCAACAACCCCAGGTCAGAGCACAGTTATCTTTTGTGCTTGAGGGTGTTTTAACACAATCCCTTATACCAAAGTATAATCAACCAGGCAGGGTTCTTGCAGTGGAAGTTTTAATACCTACGCCAGCTGTAAGAAATCTCATAAGGGAGGAGAAGGTACACCAGATCTATTCGCATATGCAAGTGGGGCAAGCTAAATATGGCATGCAAACCATGAACCAGGCTTTGTTCAGCCTTTATCAAAAGAAGTTAATCTCCCTTGACGATGCAATGATCTATTCTACGGATCTTGAAGAATTAAAGCAAATGTTACAGGCTGGTACACCCGTTCCACCATCTATTCAGGCACAGGCACGCATGCAAACTGCACAAAAAAGTTTTTAAAGTGGAGGTAAACAATGGCTGTTTTTACATGGGAAGGAATGAAAAAAACAGGTGAGATTGTAAAAGGAAATATAGAAGCTCAAAATGAATCAGCAGTTGTAGCCTTATTACGCCAGCAGGATATTAGGCCTATTAATGTAAAAGAAAAAAAGGCTGTATTTGATATAAGTAAATTTAATCTTTTTAAAGAAAAGGTTAAAGGAAAGGAACTTGCAGTTTTTACCAGACAATTCGCAACAATGATAGATGCCGGGTTGCCGCTTGTTCAATGTCTTGAGATCCTTGGATCCCAGCAACAGAATAAAACATTTCAGAAAACAATAAAGGATGTAAAGGCATCCGTTGAAGGAGGATCTACCTTTGCTGCTGCATTAAAGAAGCATCCTGATATCTTTGATTCATTATACACAAACCTTGTATCAGCAGGTGAGGTTGGTGGTATGCTTGACACCATTCTTGCAAGGCTTGCAACCTATATAGAAAAGGCAGAAAATCTGAAAGGTAAAGTAAAAGGTGCAATGATATACCCTATTGTTGTTTTAACGGTCGCTGCAGGTGCAGTGGCTATTCTTTTGTTGTTTGTAATCCCTATTTTTGCAAAGATGTTTGCAGATGTTGGTGCAGCATTACCAGCACCAACCCAGTTTGTGTTGGACCTGAGCAATTTTTTAAAACACTACATAATATACATTATTATAGGAATAGCTGCCATTTACTTTGCTGTCAGATCTTATTACAGAACTGCTAACGGCAGGCTTGTTATAGATGGTTTAATGCTTAAACTACCTGTTTTTGGTGATATTATAAGAAAAAATGCAGTTGCGAGATTTACCAGAACATTATCAACAATGATATCAAGTGGTGTACCTGTTATGGATGGATTAGAAATTGTAGCCCGTACTTCGGGCAATCAAGTTATTGAGAATGCGATCATGAAAGCAAGAGAAAGTATTGCTGCAGGGAAAACCATATCAGAGCCTTTGGCTCAAACAAAGGTGTTTCCATCTATGGTTGTTCAGATGATCTCTGTCGGTGAGGCTACTGGTAATATGGATGCTATGCTCTCAAAAATAGCAGACTTTTACGACGAAGAGGTGGATGCTGCTGTTGCAGCAATGACATCTCTTATAGAGCCTCTTTTGATCGTATTCCTCGGCGGTGTTATTGGTGGACTTGTGGTTGCCATGTATCTGCCTATCTTTAAGATCGCAAGTACTATTCATTGATGAACAATGTAGATAGAAATGAACCAAATAATCTCTCTATAGAACAGAAAGAGCTTTCAAACAGACTTTATTGGTCTATCTGGTTAAGACTTGGTATCGTTACAATCCTAATAGGTGGGGCTGCATTAGCACATGTGCATAAGTCTACATTTCATATAGCTCCATGGCTATCCCCTTTAATTATACTTCTGATCCTCTTTTATTTTATAAGTTTCCTGGAATTGATCCTTTTGAAAAAATGGCGGCAACATCATACTATTGCGTATATTGCAACTGCATGGGATGTTCTGTTTGTTTCAGCGCTGGTTATAGCAACAGGTGGAATTGATAGTATATATACATTCTTTTATCTTTTTGTGGCAATAGAAGGTGGATTCCTTTTATCAAAAAGAGGTGCTCTTGTTTTTGCATCAGCCTCTGCTATACTTTATGGGTTGATTGTAGACATACAATTTTACAGAATAGCACCTTTTATTATACCAGTTTCTGAGTCAGCGCATTCATTTAAGGATGTACTGCTTAATCTAATAACATATATTACCTCAACCTTTATTGTAGGAGTATTGAGTGCATACTTAAGTAGTAGTTTGTTAAAAGCCCAAAGCGCACTATCTATAAAAAGTACGGATTTAAAACAGCTCGCAAACCTTCATTCAATAATTATTAATAGCATAGATTCAGGGCTTATTACACTTGATGCAAACAATGAGATAAATACAATCAACCCTGCTGCTTTAAGGATAACAGGATATAAGATTGATGATATGATCGGGAAGAATATAAATGAGGTTATGCCTGGCATTCAATTGAATACAACTTCTTCAAAAAGAAACGAACTCTCCTTTGAAAGGAAGGACAATACCGTTATTCAAATAGGTTACAATAGCTCTACCTTGCTGGATGATACGGGTAAACCTATAGGTACTGTTATTATTTTTCAAGACCTGACAGAAATGAAAAAGATAGAGGCAAGGCTTAAAAGAGCTGATATACTTGCTACTGCAGGAAGGCTTGCAGCAAGTGTGGCGCATGAGATACGAAACCCTCTTGCTTCTATAAGTGGTGCTGTGCAATTGTTAATAGAAGATTTAAAAGGTAAGGAAGAGTTTAATAAACCGCTTGAACTGATCTTTCGTGAGGTTGATAGGATCAACAATCTTGTAACAGAATTTCTTTATATGGCCAAACCAGTAACAAATATAGAAAACGGAGTAAAGTTAAAGCCCTTGATTGAAGAGGTATTTGAAAGTATCTCTAAAAGAGGTGACTATAATCCATTTATAAAACTTGAAACAACAGTTGAAGACGATATTGTAATAAAAGCGGATAAGCTTAAATTAAAACAGGTTTTGTTAAACCTTACACTTAATGCTTTACACGCTATCAAAGAGAAAGGTATTATCCATATAGGATGCGTTATAAAAGACAGGAAGGCAATTATTACTGTAGAAGACAATGGAGAGGGTATGACAGAAGATGAGATTAAATTGTCTTTAGAACCTTTTTGGACAAAAAATCCAGGAGGTACAGGGCTTGGACTTCCAGTGGTACAGTCTATAATAGAACAGCACAATGGCGTATTGAATATAAAGAGTGAAAAAAATAAAGGTACAATTGTTACAATTCAATTGCCACTATAAACACGATGGGATTATTTTTTAGTCAAAAAGACCATAAAAGGAAATCAATATGATAAATATACTTGTAGTAGATGATGATAAAAGTATGCGTGAGTTTCTGGAGCTTATTCTTAAAAGAGAAAAGTATAATGTTGCTTGCGCAAAAGATGGTGCTGACGCTATTTTATTATTGAAAGAAAATTATTTTGATCTTGTAATAACAGATCTTATGATGCCAGTAATAAACGGATTAGAACTTCTGAAAAAGGCAAAAGAACTGTACCCGGATATTAAAGTGATCATGATCACTGCATTTGGTACTATTGATACAGCAATAGAGGCTATAAAACTTGGAGCTTATGATTATATAACAAAGCCTTTTAATAATGATGATTTGAGGCTCAAGATTCGGCGTGCAATAGAGGCACAAAAGATAGAGCACGAAAATATTATGTTAAAACAAAAGCTGGGCATAGTGGATGGCAAATGGGATATAATAGGCGTTAGTGATGCAATGAGAGAGGTATTCAACCTTATAGAAAGGGTTAAGGATACAAAGACAAATGTTCTTATCTATGGTGAGTCCGGTACAGGGAAGGAGCTTGTTGCAAGAGCAATACATTACCAGGGCATAAGAAAGGCTTATCCTTTTATACCTATAAATTGTGGTGCAATACCAGAAAACCTTGTAGAGAGTGAGTTGTTTGGACACAAGCGTGGTGCATTTACAGGAGCTGTTGAGAACAAAAAGGGTTTATTTCTTGAAGCTGATGGAGGGACAATATTTCTTGATGAGGTAAGCGAGCTTCCACTTGCAACTCAGGTAAAGCTCTTAAGAGCCATCCAGGATAAAAAGATTAAACCTATAGGAGATACAGTAGAATATCCTGTAGATGTGAGGATTATTTCTGCCACGAATAAAAATCTAAAAGAACTAATTAATGCCTCAAGATTTAGAGAGGATCTATTTTACAGATTAAATGTGATACAGATAGAGATGAAGCCATTAAGAGAAAGGCGCGAGGATATACCTCCCCTTGCCCGCCATTTTCTTGCAAAATATAACAAAGAATTTTCAAAGAATATAAAAGATTTTTCAAAGGAAGCCATGGACATCCTTAAAAGGTATCATTATCCTGGTAATGTGCGAGAGCTGGAGAATATTGTAGAAAGGGCTGTGGCAATTGAATCGAGCCCTGTTATTTTACCAGAATCCCTTCCTCAAGAACTCACCCACCATGTTACAGAAAGCCAGGTGAAAGGTTATACGCTTGAAGATATTGCTACTAAATTTAATGGAGTTATAGATAATCTCCTTAATTCCATTGAAAAGGATTTAATAGTGCAGGCATTGAATGCATGTTCAGGGGATAGAATAAAGACAGCAAAGGTTCTTGGCATACCCATGCGCTCCCTGAGGTATAGAATTAAAAAGTACAACATATCAGCCTAAATCTTATTGATTTATAAAACATTTTGTTGTAAACACATTTCTAAGTATTTTTACCCGAAAAAGAGAGGTAGATAGATGAAGATATCAAAATTTTTTATATGTTTTTTAGTGCTCTTGTTAACTCCTACAATACTGATTGCAGATCAAACAAAAGCAAAAGCGTCTGATACAGCGGTAATACCTATACCATCTTCTTCACCTCTTCCTTCTTTATCAACACCTGAAACAGAAGGTGGCGCATCGCCATCAGTAATATTCAACTCTAACACATATCTGAGTGTGTATGGGTTAAATGTAAACAACACAGATAATGATTACCTGCCATTTTACGAAGATATAAATTTCAGATATCCTGTTTTAGATAAGGATTTAAGTGTTGAAGCTTCCGGGTGGTTAAGGTATGATTTTCTGACAGAGCCGTACAATCAAAGGACTAATGCGGATTTCTCCTATGCTTATTTAAACTATACGCCCAACCAGCTTCCCCTGAGATTAAAACTCGGGAGGATCTATAGCTGGTTTGGTGTAGCAAACGATCGGTATGATGGATTAGAGTTTATGGTTAACAATATTTATGGGTTGGGGCTTGATGGGTTTGTAGGCAGTGAGGTTGACTCTGAGCTACATAATACACCTGGTGGTATAACGACAGGAGGAAGATTATTCTATAACAACGCATTGTTTGGTGTTGGTGGATCTGTATTTTATTCTGCCAACAATGATTGGGTTTCCCAGGAACGATGGGGAGTAGATGCATGGTTAAAGCCCATCAATATGGTTTACCTGTTTGGTAGATATTACTATGATATAATAGATAAACGAGCTTATGATGGAACAGTTAAAATTTCTTTGGTACCTATAGAGAGATTATTTATTGATGCTCAGTATGGTTTGTTTAATCCGGCATCTCTGATAGATAAGACAAGCATCTTTTGGGTATTTAACACCGAGTCCTACAGAAATCTTAATGGAGATATAGGATATAGGATACTTGATAATTTATCGCTTGCTGTTGAGGCAACAAAATACATGTATAGCTCTTATGGAAATTCGTATAGCTATGGTGCGAGGCTGAATTATGACAGACAACCATATGCATTGGGACTTGAACTTAATAAAGTAGATTCAACACCTACTGATTATATGATATCAAGGATTTATGCATTTAGAAGTTTTGCGATGGGTTTTTATGCTGATATAGATGCAATTTATACATCTTATCTTGGTGAACTTAATGGATATAATCATAGTATAACAGGGCACATTGCTGTAGGTAAAGAGATTATAAACAATCTAAAACTCACACTCTCGGGTGACACTATAGATGGTCCTTATGTTCGACATGGCGGATATGGTATGTTAAGCCTTAAATATAGTCTATAAATTATGGGGGCATTATGAAAAAAATTGTACCAGTAGCTGTTTTTTTTGTGTTATTCAATTTATCCTGCAATAAAGTTCTTTCTAATAATCAAGATAGATTGACCTTTTCTCATAAATTGCATGTTACTGATAACGGTATAGATTGTTTAACCTGTCACGCTGGTATTAATACTACGACAACAGTAGCAGGCAGTTACATACCGAAGATGGAGGTATGTTTTCAGTGTCATAGTGATGCGCAGAATAAATGTACAATGTGTCATTCAAATCCTGAGAAGGCTGTACCATTTCCTATAGAAAAAAGGGATATCATTTTTTCTCATAAAGCACATATGGCAAGGGTGAAAAATGATTGTACTTACTGTCATACCAAAATACCATTTGAAACGGCTCCTGAACGAGAAAACCTTCCGACCATGCAGGTATGTCTCTCATGCCACCAAAAGGATTATGATACATTGAAATGCTCAAAGTGTCATACATCTTTAAGCTCAATACCTATTGAACATTTGTCTAAATTTACCCACAATGCAGGTTTCAAAGAAAACCATGGTATGATTGCGCGAACGGATTCACAAACATGCGAACAGTGTCACCAGATATCGTTTTGCGATACATGTCATAATACAAATGCAAAATTATCGCCGGCTATTCGTTATCCTGAAGCACCACAAAAGCCCCTTATACATAGAGGTGATTGGCTTACTGTTCATTCTATTGAGGCACAACAGGATCCTATGGCATGTTATAGGTGTCATTCTGCATCAAGTTGTAGAGATTGTCATATACAGAGAGGTGTTGCTGCTGATACCTCTTCAAATACGGCTTCACCCCATCCTATGGGTACAGACTTTCTTTTTAATACCGCATCCCCACAGTTTCATGGTAGACTTGCAAGACAAAATATTAATACATGCGCAAGTTGCCACAGTGGTGGCACGGATGCTGTATGTGTGCAATGTCATAAAGTAGGTGGTATAGGAGGTAATCCTCACCCTGCTGACTTTGTGTCCAGTCTCAACATGCACAAAGATAAGGTCTGTATAGTATGTCATGGACAGTAAACAGCTGGTAAGGGTTGTTGTATTGTTAACTTGTTTTTAGAAAAACATGTATTATTATACTTATCTGCAACAGTTAAGAAACTGTTGAGAGCATGGTATTTTGTGGAATAGATGATTGATTTTTTTAAGGCATTACTAAATAAAAAAGGAGCTAAAATGGTAGCCCCAAAAAAGAAAAAAGCTAAGAAGGCTAAAAAAGCCGTTAGCAAAAAGACATCCTCAAATAAAAAAAAGACATCAACGCTTAAAAAGCAGAAACCTGCTCGCGGTAAAATAAAGAAGATAGAAAGTGAGAAGAAAGTGAAGGTAGAAAAAACAGGAGGAGAAACATTCTCAAAGAAGAGATCAGCAAAAGAATATGAACAAATAAAGCAAATGCTTTTAAAAATGAAAGCAGAAATCATGGATGAACTTGCTAAAAAAAAGGCATCACTTGAAGAGGAAAAGAATATAGAGATAGAGGATCTTGATGCTTTGGCAGAAGATAGAAATAGAGAGTATGAATATATGCTTACAACAATGGATACGAAGAAGCTTAAGCAGATAGATGAAGCACTGGCAAAGATAGAAAATGGAACATATGGTATATGTGAAGAGTGTGGCGAGGAGATTCCTTTGGCAAGGCTTAAGATATTACCATTTGCAAAATTGTGTGTTGACTGTGTCTCAAATATAGAAAAGGAAGAAGCAATAAAACAATCACTTGAAAGCGAAAAGAATGTATTCGCTACTGGTAACAATGAAGAGGAAAGTGATATAGAGTGAGATCAGGGAAATATTGGGGGGGTAAGAATCGCAGAGGTCTCTTCAAAGCCTAAAGCGATGTTCATATTTTGTATAGCCTGGCCAGCTGCTCCCTTAACAAGGTTATCAATTGCAGAGAATAACATTATAACTGAATTCTTGTTATCTATGCGAACAGCAATATCAATGTAATTGGATCCTTTAACTGCATTTACATTTGGCAGCTCGGGTGTGCGTATTACCCTCACAAATGGTTCATTTTTATAAGCCTCTATAAGCATGTCTTCAAGTTCGTTAACAGTTATACTGATGTTGGTGGAGTTTACATAAATAGTTGTAAGAATCCCTCTGTTTATAGGCACAAGGTGTGGCACAAAGGTAACACTTGTGTTGCTTGAGAACTCCGATAATACCTGTTCTATTTCAGGGATATGTCGATGGGATGCTGGTTTGTAAGCCTTAAAGCCTTCGTTTACCTCTGAGAAGTGCAGTTCTTGAGAAGGTGTGCGCCCTGCACCTGTTACTCCACTTTTCGCATCTATGATAATGCCTGTAGACTTTATGATACCATTTTTTAACAATGGAACAAGTGGGATGATTGCCCCTGTTGGATAACAGCCAGGGTTAGCTATGAGTTTCGCGGTCCTTATTTTTTCTTTATAAAGCTCTGGTAAGCCATAAACTGCTATGCTGGAAAGCTCTTGATTTGTCTCAAAACCATACCACTCCTTAAACAGGTTTGGCGTCTTCAGTCTAAAGGCAGCACTCATATCTATTACTATTGTGTCTCGCTTTAAAAAGGCTTTGCATATAGAAGCAGATTGTTCAGCTGGAAGTGCAAAAAAGACAACATCAAAACTTTTGTCTATAAGCTGATCAACTGTTTGACATGTTAATTTATAAATATTTTTTAAAGAAGGAACAACTTTTTCTATGCTTAAACCTGCATTTTTGTCCGCGCTGATCGCCTCAACAGTTACATGCTTATGTGAACTCAAGAGCCGCAGTAATTCTATCCCAGAGTAACCTGTGGCACCTAATACTGCTACCCTTTTCATCTATTATCTCTTTGAATACTGGAATCTCTTCCTTGCAGCTTTTCTACCGTATTTTTTCCTTTCTTTCATACGCGGATCCCTTGTTATTAATCCCTCTTTCTTAAGCTCTGTACGCAAGTCGCCATTAAATGCGATAAGGGCTTTTGTTATGCCATGTGCAAAGGCTTGGGCTTGAGATGACCATCCGCCACCGGTGATATTTGCAACAACATCAAATTTACCTTCTGTATTGGTTAATTTCAATGGCTTTAGTATTTCATCTTTTATTCCTGCTATAGTAAAATAGGCATCAATTGGTTTTTTGTTTACGAGAATCTCACCACTACCCGGTTTAAGCCACACCCTTGCTGTTGCTGTTTTCCTTTTACCTACACCATGAAATACTAAATCAGGCATTGCTTACCCCCTGTTTATCAATTCCCTGCTTATTGGTGGAAAGTTGCGCTGCGTGAGGATGGTCTGGTCCAGGATATACCTTTAGTTTGGTTAAAAGTTTATCTGCAAGACGATTCTTTGGAAGCATGCCTTTCACAGCATGGAGTATTAATTTTTCTGGTTTTCTTTGAAGTAAAGAAATAGCAGTCTCACTTTTTAGTCCACCCTGGTACATACTGTGATGGTAGTATTTTTTTTGTTTTAACTTGTTACCTGTAAGCCTTATCTTTGCTGCATTGATAACAACGATAAATTCACCTGTATCAACATGAGGGGTGTATATTGCCTTGTTTTTGCCCCTCAGCATTGTAGCTATTTGGGTGGCAAGTCTACCTAAAACAGCTCCATCTGCATCTATCAACTTCCATTGTCTTTGTACCTCTTCTTTTTTAGCAAAAAATGTTTTCATATCTTTTTCCTTTTATTAATTTGCATTTATAAAAATGCAATGCTTACAATGAAATAATACTATATATAAATAAAAAATTAAAAGTCAAGTACTATAAAAAAACCTAAACCCGATTTAGCCTTTTGTAAGGCACAAAAAAACCTGCTACACAGAACCAGGGTGATGCGTAGTATCCCCACTTACCCAAAAAATTGCAATTTTTGGGCTTATGAGTATATAGCGATTTTCTAAATCGGAATTTTGTTTTTTTCCTGCACTTTGAGATTAACTTATTTAAGTTTTATGTACGATACCTGTCTTTCTTTACTACCTGCTCTATGGGAATGAAATCCCGGGGAGCACTTTGTACACAAATTAATATGTGAGATGTTTGAATCTGGCACACCACAGGCATGGAGTTGCCTATGGGCAACCTCTCTTGTGTTTAAAAGAACTTTATCTTTTGCAACCTTTTTTAATGTACCGTTCAGATCAATGCCTGTGCTACTGATACTTGATACAACCTCCATGCCAACCTCGTAACAATTTTTACATATCGCTGGTCCTATAGAAAAATAGGTGTGATTTAGAGATGCATTGTAAAATGTCCGTAGCTTCTCTATTGTGTTGTATATGATCATGTTTGATAATCCGCGCCATCCAGCATGGATGACACCGATTACATTTATATCAGGATTGTAGAGTAAAATTGGGAGACAATCAGCAGTTTTGACACCTATAAGTTTGTCTGGAAGATGAGTCAACATTGCATCTGCAACAGGAAGGTAGCTTATAATCTCATGTTCTATTATTACAACATTATTTGTGTGTCGCTGTGACATAAGAATAATATCATCGGGCCATGGATCCTCTGCAGTTCCAAAACCGTGTTCAATGGTTGAAAACCTTTCAAGGTTATCAGCTTTGAGGTAGCTCATGTTCCTTTATTACCTCGCGTAACCACGACGGGAATGGAGCTGAAAATGTCATTGGTGTCTTGTAAATGGGGTGAACAAAGTGCAATGCATAAGCAAATAGTGCAATTCCATCTAACAACAAAGCCATTTTTTGTAATTGAATATTGCGAAATTGCAATTTTTTTTTGGAGTATATGTTATCTCCAACTACAGGATATCCCATATCACTAAGCTGTGTTCTGAGTTGATGTGTTCTGCCTGTTTGTGGAAACAGCATTACTACAGTTGCCTCTTCAAATCTTTTGATAACACTATAATGTGTTATTGCCCTTTTACCCCTTTTTGTTTTTGTAGTCATTCTTTTTCTGTCAATCGGGTGTCTTTCTATTAAGTTATCTATTATTCCAGATTGTTCCATCATTACATTATGTGTAACTGCAATGTAAGTTTTATGTATCTCCCTCTGTTTAAACATTTTTAAAAGATTTAAGTGGGATTCATTGTCTTTAGCTATTATAAGCAAACCAGCGGTTTGCTTATCAAGTCTATGAACAATACCACGACGCAAAGGATCTCCCATGTCAGAGAGCGATTTATTCATATATAAAAGTGCGTTTAGCACAGTATTTCTGATGGCTGTGGCTGTTGGATGAGTAGATATACCAGCAGGTTTGTTTATTATTATAATGTGTTCATCTTCGTATAGAATGGGCAGGATGATATTCTCCGGAGGCGGTGTTGGTAACGGCGGTTCTTGTACTTCATTTATGCCTATGGATTCATTACCCTTTATCCTGTAATCCGGTTTCTGTGTTACAACTCCACTTATATAAACCCTGCCTTTATTGATCAGATCTTTTGCCTTTTCTCTGGAAAGGAATTTAAGCCTGTTAGTTAAAAACACATCCAATCTTTTCCCTTTATCTTCTGCTAAGGGGAAAAGTTGCCTGTATACTTCCATACTACCAGATCTTGGATCTTATCCTCTGTCCTGCAAGCTTTATTATAACATCAGCTATTGCTCTTTCATAAAGTTGCAGTATAGATTTGTTTCCTTTAAGTTCAGGGCTTAACCTGCTTATAAAAAGCTCCCTTCCTTCTTCTATCTCATCCTTCATTACTTCATAGAAGGTATCATTTTCTATGCCTTGTTTTACCTTTTCTTGATTGTAAAGTGCAAGATCAGAGGCGATTGCTCTTGCAAGCCTTTTTGCTTCGCTCTCGTTACCTATTAGCGGCATAAAGCCCCCTTTGTGCTTTTGTGTTCATTAAACCACTCAATTTATTAATTTGCAACTCCACTGCCTGAACCCCTTGTTTTATCATATCGTTATATTTACCAAAATCTGTCCATTCAAAACCATTAAGTTGTGGCTTTATGACAATATCTGCTTCTCTTAATTGTTCTTCTTTAGCAATATGTCTCAAGATAGCATTAGATCTCCATATAAGATCTATACCTCTTTTAGGCATTTTTATTGCATCAATAGGCGAAGATACATCCACTGCTATAACAATATCACAACCGTGCTGTTTTACATATCTTACAGGTACTGTGTCAATAAAACTGCCGTCAACGAGAAGCATATCGTCCCTTTTCACAGCAGGGAGTACACCTGGTATAGCAGAACTTGCCATTATAGCCTCTCTTAAAGAACCACTTTCTATGTTGACAACAGAACCATTTAAGATATCCACAGCTATTGCAGAAAATTTAACAGGTAAAGACTCTATCATCACATCTTCTATAAGTATATCTATAAGATTTTTATATGTTTGTTCATTTATGAAAGAAAGTCTTGTTATAGAAGATGCATAAAACATGCCTGTGAAAAAATGCCTTCTTACAGACTCTAAAAAACTGCCCTTTTCAGCCTTCTTTCCTCTCACATAATCAAGTTTGATACTGCGAAATTCCTTACTCCCAAGCATCAATAAAAGTTTTTTTTCTATATAAGAGGGATCCTGTGAATATGCGTATATAGCGCCTATAATAGCTCCTGCACTTGTGCCTGAGATACAATGGATAACCAGTCCAAGCTCATGAAGTTTTTTTATTACGCCTATGTGTGCGAGCCCTCTTGCCCCTCCTCCACCAAGGGCGAGTCCTACCTTTAGCATATTACGATCTTATTTCTCAAGTTCAACATTCCAGTAGGATGCATCAACAATATTTAGGAATGGTGCCCATTCTTTGTATATAATGTGTTTGAAGTTGAATACAGCATAGGGGGTCCACTCTGGTTTTTTAGGTTTTTTGATTAGCTTCATACCTGCTTGCTCGGGGGTTCTTCCACCCTTTTTCTTATTACACTCAAAGCAACTACACACCACATTTTCCCATGTGCTTAATCCGCCCATAGATCGCGGTATAACATGATCTATATTAAGTTCGTTTCTTGGAAATACTCTACCACAGTACTGACATGTATTTTTATCTCTTGCAAATATATTTAATCTGGAAAACCTTACATGTTTCTTGGGGATCCTGTCATAAGTAACAAGCACTATAACCCTTGGTACTTTTATTAGTTTATGTACAACCCCTATTACATCATCATTGTATTCAGCCTTTAGTTCTGCCCAATTTTTAAAGTCGTATATAGCAAACTGGCTATCAACAACCTTTGCAATACCTTCATAAAGCAATACAAAAGCCCTTTTTACAGTTGTTATATGTATAGGAAGGTAAGACTTATTTAATACCAGGACCTCTGAGGATAGAACACCCATAAGATACCTATCCGTGCTTTAGGATCTCTGATATAAGGGTTTCACTTCCGTAGGTAGCATTTTCTTTAACCAATTTTTCTACCAGATCTGGATTACGTTTACGAAATGCATTCACTATTTCCTTATGTTGACTTATAGAACCTTCAATCTTTCCACTCATGGTTAAAGCTATTCTAAATCTCTGGAATTGCTGTGTCAATGATTGAAGCAATTGATAGAGCTTTTCATTACCACAATTACGGAGAAATTTATCATGAAACTCGTTGTGTAGCTTAAACGCAAGTCGCCACTCTCCCTTTCTATGAGCCTCTTCAAGTTTGTTGTTAATCTCTTCCATTTTTTTTATGTCTTCTTCATTCATACGGTTGCAAGCAAGCCTTGCAGCATATCCTTCCAGCACACTCTTTATTTCATAGAACTCCCGTATATCCTTTTCTGTAATAGGTGCAACATAAGCTCCTCTATGTGCCTGTACTTTTATAAATCCTTCTGTTTCCAGTTGTCTTATAGCTTCTCTTATAGGGGTTCTACTTATGTTGAATTTATTTGCCATCTCGGCTTCTGCAACCCGCTCCTCTGGTTGAAGGATACCCTTTATGATAGCATCCCTTATTGCATCTGCTATCTGTTCCCTAAGTGTTTGTTTTTTTTGTAAATCAATTTGTCTTAGTCCCATAATGTTTTATGTATACATTATACATTACAAAATGTCAACTATTTTTTTTGTCTGGCATTTTTAACAATATTAGCAACCACAGGTACCTTTAAAACGGGTTGTTCTTTACTGGAAGAAAAGAAAAGTATCTCTGCATTTAAAGGTCCCAATTCAGCATTAGGCAGTATTGACACATTAAATATGTCTTGAGATGCAGAGGTAGCAGATGTCGTTACCTTTATGTATGGTTTTGTTACGGTGACAGAAGTTATCTTTATTGCTGGATTTGATAAGAAGATACTTATTGGTTGTTGTGCTGTTTTACCTGATTCTACAGATCCAAAAAATAACGCCGGTTTGTCTGACATAATATCAGTTATTACCTCCCCAGTGATTGTAAGTGTAACAACTGGTTTCTCGGGATCATTATCCGTAACAGTAATTATCTTAGTTACAGGACCAATATAAGCTGTTGAGTCAAAAGTAGCCTTTATAGTGCCAGATGCACCGGGTAAAAGCTCTTTTGATGATAAAAGTGCAACTGTACATCCGCAAGAAGATTCTACATTAAATATTACGAGTTTTTCTCTGCCAATATTTGTGAATTTAAAATCATAAACTACCTTTTGTCCCTTTTGTACCTTTCCAAAGTTGTAACTTAATTGTTCAAAGTGTATTGTTGGTGCCTCATTTTTTGCTATTTGTTTGGTTGGCGTACATCCAATTATGGCTATAACAAATATCAACCATATAACATCGCATCGTGACAATAAAGGTTTTTTCATAACTATTTTATCCTCCAAAGTGTTGTTTAGTATATATTATTAATCTTATAAAATTGCAATTAAAATGGAGACATACCTATCAAATTATACAAATGGACTTGCCTTGATTTCTTCCATTGTCCAGCTGAATATTTCTATAGCTATTTGTTTTGCTGCTTCTGCATTACCACTTACAACTGCCTCGTACATCTTTTTGTGATTGCTGTAAACGAGTTCTTGATGCTCTCTCAATTTGAAAAGTTCTTTCCTGATATCTTGAAGGCGGCTTGAATCCATTGTTATAAGGATATAAAGTATGTGCACAAAAACATCATTTTGTGTAGCCCTTGCCATGGCAAGATGAAATTCGTTATCCATTTTGTACCACATATCAAGATCACCTGAGTCTATATTTTTTCTCATTGCTTCCAGGCATTCTGCAATCTCCTTAATATTGGTTGGGTTAGCCCTTTTAGCCGCAAGATAAACAATTTGTGCATCCAGTGATTTTCTTACCTCAAACAATTCATATGCCCTGTGTGCATTGCTATTTAAAAAAACTGAAAGTGTACCTTCTATTTCTTTTGAACCAAGTGGCTTTACAAATATGCCTTTTCTTCTAATTATTTCTATCAATCCCATTGCTTCTAATATATTGAGCGCTTCCCTCAATGTTGCTCTACTTACATTAAATTTTTGTGCCAGCTCTCTTTCAACAGGAAGTTGATCCCCTGGTTTTAACAAGCCAGAATAGATGAGATCACGAATTTGATTAACTATCTCATTAGAGAGCTTTGTAGGATTGATAGGTTTATAGATAGTCATTGCTGCTGGCATCCTTTTTAGCAATCTGTTGTGCAAACAGGTTAAAGTAATTTTCTAATATCGTTTTCATCTGCTCATAATTTCTGGTCGTTATTGCTGATAGGAATTCCTTTATAATCAATATATAGGATAATTTTTTTGCATCATCAGAAATGATCTCATTTTTCGCAGTTTGTATAATTTTTATCAAAGCCCTTTTCATATTTATAATAGTTTGATAAAAAAAGGGGTTCTCAGACAATCTTGTCAAAAGTATAAAAAGTTCAAACTCAAACCATCCACCCTTTTTACCGTTATTAATACTTGCATTTATTCTTTCAAGGGTGGTTGCTACATCTTTTATACCTTCTTCTGTACTTCTGTTTATAATTAGAGGCAAGGATGCATTTAACATAAGCCTTATAAATTCAATAAGCTCTATTGCGCTGTTTTTGTAGGTGTCATTGATTGTATTTATGCTTGTATATGCAATACCTTCTGCTGGTTTTATTCCGCAAACGAATGTTCCCCCTCTGTGCCTTACCTCCAAAATTCCCATTGTCTTAAGAATGCTGATAGCCTCTCTTACTGAAGATCTACTTATGCCAAACTCCATGGCTAACTTTCTCTCGGATGGAAGTTTAGATCCAGCTGGTAATTTGCCTTCAAAAAATTGACTCATTATATGGTCAACGATGTTTTTGGTTACCTTTTCTGTTTGTGAAGTTTTTTTCATATACAGATCTGATTAAAAATATTTGTCCTCTTTTATAAAAAACATTTATTATGTATACATTATACGATAAAGTTATCGTTTTCAACAAAAATCTTATCCTTTTAACTAAGGTATGCAATGTAGACCTAAAATAAAGTATATTGTATACAAAATATCTTGACAGGTTTAGTTTTATAATATAACTTTAATCAAAAAAGAAATAAGGGAGATGTAACATATATGAATACAATAAGTTTTTTGATTGAGCTGGTCCTACCATATTTGGCGGTAATAATCTTTATTATTAGCCTCGTGATTAGAATAAAAAATTGGGCTTCTATGCCGCATAACTTAAAATGGTCATTATACCCTATGCCTGTAACCTACAAAGAGCAGATAAAATTTATGCTGAAAGAGATATTAAGTTTTAAAAGTGTTTTTCATAACAATCGCAGGCTATGGATTGGTGGATGGATTTTTCATATAGGGATGGCACTTATTGTATTATGGTTCTTATCATTTCTAATAGGGTTACATACTGGTATAATATTGCGTATTGGTTTATTAATACTTTTTGTTTTACCCATCTACATCCTTATAGTACGTATAGCAAATAAACAGATGCGAGCAATAAGTTCACCAATTGAATATTTTAACTTGTCTATTTTTATTATTATTGCTGCACTTGGATTTTCAGTAATAAAAAATCCTTTTATGCATCCTGATGTTGTAAGGCAATATTTTATTGGAATACTTTTGTTTCATCCTGTAACATTTACTGCATCACCTTCGTTTTTGTGGCTATTAGCAATGGTAGAGTTTTTTCTAATCTATTTTCCAAACAGCAAGATGCTTCACATGGTAAGTAAGTATTTCGCCTTCCACAAGGTTAACTGGGAGAGTCATTAAGTATATTATATGGAAAGGAGCTTATAATGAAACAACCAGTACCCCAGAAAAATGAAGAGTTACAAAACAGCCAATTGCAAGAACAACCTAAAAAAATTACAAAACAGAAAAGACAATATCCATTCTTTGCTATAGAAGATCCAGTTGAGGAAAATAGAATTCCTATTTTCTTAAAAACCTTTGAATCTGTATTAAAGGATGAAAAGTATAGATTGCTTCTCGATCTTTATTTAAATACATGTGCAAGCTGTAATTCCTGTGCTGAGCAGTGTCATCTTTATCAGACTACTCATGAACAAAGGGATCTGCCAGCATATCGCTCTAATCTGTTGAGGTCCATTTATAAGAGATATTATACAACCAGCGGCAAACTACTCGGTAAACTTGTTGGAGCTAAAAAGCTTGAAGAATCCGATATTGATAACATGATTGAGAGTTTTTACAGGTGTACCATGTGCCGGAGGTGTGCTGTAGAATGTCCTATGGGTGTTGATAATGCCCTTATTACAAGGATTGGAAGATGCATACTCGGTGAACTTAATCTTGCCCCAAAAAACTTTACCATAAGCAGTTCACAGCAACTAAGAGGAATAGGTAACACATCCGGGATACCAAAGGCTGCATTTTTAGATACATTAGATTTTTTGCAAGAAGAAATAAAGGATATAACAGGACAGAATGTTGAATTCCCGCGAGATAAAGTTGGTGCTGAATATCTTTTCATATCTCCAGTTAGTGATTACATAATGGAAGCTGATACATTGATGGGCACTGCTATGGCTTTACAGGCAGCCGGGGCTGATTGGACCATCGGGACCGAATACTATGATGCAATAAACTATGGGCTTTTTTATTCTGATAAAGTAACAGCTGATGTTTTAAATAAACTGCTGGCAGAGGCTTATAGACTTAAAGTAAAAAAGATACTTATTGGAGAATGCGGACATGCAACAAAGGTAGTGAAACTTTTTATGAATATCTTTGGCAAATATAAATTTGAGGTACAGAATGTTATGGAATACACTGCAAAGGCTATTGAGGAGGGAAGGCTAAAGATAAATCCAGAGGTGAACAAAGATACTGTAACATATCACGATCCATGTAATCTTGGAAGAGGGCTTGGTATATATGATGCGCCACGCACTATTGTAAAGGCATCTACAATACACTTTGTAGAGATGTACCCGAACAGGGAAAAGAATTATTGTTGTGGAGGCGGTGGCGGTGGAGTCACAGTACCTGATATTTATGAATTTAGAATGCGGATATCTGGAATCAAAAAGGTAGAACAGGTAAAGGCTACTGGTGCAAAATATCTTATAGCTCCATGTGCTAATTGCAAAAAGCAGCTCCGTGAATTGATGGAATACCACAAGCTACCGGTGAATGTTATCGGAGTACATGATCTTTTAATCAAAGCGCTTGTGTTTTGATGTTTAGATAAATTCTGTTGCTTGAGAGCCACTTTATCTTGCAAAGCAGAATTTTTATATCTGTTTTTCATAAATAGAAATGGGAAAAACACAGAGAATCAACCATCAACCATAAAATTCGTTTATTTATTGACAATACGATTTTAATATGGTTTTGTTTTTGTATGAAACTGTTGCGTATATGCGCTTTTATAACAATGTTATTTTCCTTACACAGTGTGTATGCCCAGGCTAAATGTCAGATACTCACTGTTATCAAGCCTGATGGGGATCGTTTACTTGTTGAAATAGTTGAGGCTTTAAACCATAAAGATGATGATATTTCCTTTCATATATATAAATCTGTTGAACAAGAATCTGGAAATATTGATGTTAGCGACACCCTTTCAAAAGGTAAAGAAGCGTATGAATTCTTAAGATTTGAAGAGGCTATAAGCCTTTTAACAAAGGCTATCTCATCTCTACAGTTGCATCTGAATTCGCAGGCTATGCTAAAAGATTTACAGGAAGCAGAGTTGTATCTTGCGATGTCTTACCTTGCAATGGATAGGTTTAAGGATGCACAGAAAGCGGTTGATGACTATTTGTGTATGTCCGGTAAAACAACCTTAAACCCGGATCTATGGCCGCCCAATCTCATCAATCTTATTAAAGATAGGGCAACAGTACTTGAAGATAACCTTATTCCTGTAACCTTTACTACAGACCCATCGCAAGCAAATTTAACAATAGATGGCAACAGCTATGGCATTACACCTGTTCAAGCAAGGCTATTGCCCTGCCCGCATTATCTGAATGTTACTAAAGATGGCTACATATCAAAACAAAAAAATTTTATGGTAGCACCTGATAATCGGACAATACATATACAGCTTACCCTGGATCCACTGCTTATAACAGATGATATTGTAAAAAAGGAACAGATCAATTACTTACTCAAACAGTACCAAACCGATAGCCTTCTGATATTATCCAGTGTGCAAACACCTGCGAAAGGTATTATTATAAACGCAACCTATACAAGTGGTGAGCCACTATCTACATCTACCTTTGTTCTTGAGTATAAGGACAAAGAACAGGCTGTCAGTGGGCTTTTATCTTTTTTAGAACCATCACAAAAGGTTGAAGGGCATAACGAACTATTAAAAACAGATACACAACCACATACACCAGTGCAGAGTAAAGAAAAATCTTCTACTTGGTACAAGAATAAATGGCTATGGGCAACAGGCGCTGCTATTATAGCAGGTGGTATTGTATATGTAACCACGCAGAATAATAACCACTCCTCTTCATCAACCGGGAGTATATCAATAAAATGGTAATGTTATGCATAAAGAACATGAGGAAGATAAAACTGTTATTATTTCCGAGACGCCGGTAAATGTATCAAAGACAACTCTTGTAATAGATAAAACTAAACATGTTTCTGTAATAAAGAGATGGAATAAGAAAAGACTTATCACTGTATGTTTTATTGTTACAATCCTTTTAATATGTATCGGAAGTTATCTGATTTATAGGCATAAAGATCAGGCAAGCTTAACAAATGCGTTAAAACATTTTGTTCAAGAACACGATCTACCAAAGGCTGAGGAAGTCTTATCACAAATAAAATTACATAGATATAACTCAAAAAGCATCACAACTATAGAAAAAGAGTTAATAAAAATAAAAGAAGAACATAATATGTGGGAAAAGGCGCAAAATTATTATAATCTTGGTATGTACAAAGAGGCAGTTTGCATCCTTCAAGGTTTTACATCCAGCACATATTACAGGGATAGAGCTATATCAGAACTAAGTGCTATAAAAGAAAAAGAAATAGGTCAAAAGATAAATTATGCAAAACAATTATATGAACAGGGAGATATGGATGGGTCCAGGCTTTTAATCCAGCAGGTACTTACAATGGATCCTTCAAATGCAGACGCAAATACATTGTTAGCCTCTATAGAGTTGCATGTAACTGAAAATAAAAAACTTACACGCGTTAATCACAAGTATAAAACTATAGAGAATCCAGGGGATTTAGCATATAAGAATGGCGATATTAATGCTGCTATACATCTGTGGGCACAGACCCATAAAAGGGATGATACCAGAAAGGTTGTTATTGCAACAAATATAATAAGGTATATGAGTGCTGGAGAGAAGGCACTTACATCCATGGATTATAATGCAGCTATAACATCCTTCAATAAAGTGATGAGTTTCATAAGCCTGCTCAACATTCAAAACAATAGCCTGGAGAATACCGTAAAAAGGAATTTGTCTATATCGTACAGTTCATTAGGGATGCGGGCATTAAAGGATAGTCTGTATGTTCAAGCAAACAGCTATTTCCAGAAGTCTTTTTATCATGATCCAGCAAATGAGGAAGCAACAAAGGGTTTTAAAATCCTTAATCAACAAGCAGAGAGTTTATATAAAAAGGCTTATATAATTTCAGGCGCAAACCACACAGAGGCTTGCAGTCTTTATAGACAGGCATTAGATGTTGCACAGAAAGAGTCAGGTGTTTATAACAAGATCAAGCAGCGCCTTTCCGAGTGTGAATGATCGTGTTTTAAATTTACAGAAAAAAGACCTATCACACAGGAGATCAATTTGTCATTGAGCGATCAGAGAATTGGAAGATACAAACTCAAAAGGTTAATAGCCAGTGGTGGGATGGCTGATGTTTATGAAGCTATCATGACTGGTCCTTACGGTTTTGAAAAGACTGTTGCACTAAAGCTTATGCACAAGCAAATCTCACGGGATCAGTCATTTATCAGTATGTTTATTGATGAAGCAAGAATTAGTGCACAACTCATTTATCCGAATATAGTACAGATTATTGATTTTGGAGAGGTAAACAAAAACCTGTATATAGCTATGGAATATGTGAACGGTGTAGATTTAGCTACATTTATAAATGCCCTTATTAAAAATAAAACAAAACCAGATCTGGCTATGTCTGTTTATATTGTGGTAGAAATTTTAGATGCAATAAACTATACCTCCATGGTAAGGGATGCTGATGGCAATAACGCCAACATAGTACACAGGGATATAACACCAAACAACATACTGCTTTCATTTGATGGGGATGTAAAGCTAACAGATTTTGGTATTGCAAAGGCGCGAGGCTGTATTACGACAACAATGGTTGGAACATTGAAGGGAAAGATCAGGTATATGTCCCCTGAACAGGCACGGGGAGAGGTTCTTAATTATAGAAGCGATCTTTATTCTATAGCTCTAATATTATATGAACTTGTAACCCACAAGCAGGCATTTACTGGAGATACGGATATGACGCTTTTGAAACATGTGCAGTCCTCAATGATAGAATGCCTGCCCACCAAGATAAATCCATTCATACCCGGGGCATTGGAGACAACCATTATGAAGGCACTTTCAGCAATTCCAGAAGATAGATTTCAAAGCGCTGAATCCTTTAAACAAGCACTTTGTCAGTTATATCCTGTTAATAGCTCTACAAAGGCTGAATTATCAATCCTATTAAAACAGCTTTTTAACAATAGTATTCATCAAGAGCCTTGTGCAGGTATGGCATCAAAGCCTTGCTTGAAGAACAACACTACAAATCATTACAACACTATAAAGAAAGTAAAAAAATGGGGTCTTGTTCTAACGAGTATTGGTCTATTATGCATTTCTGTATGGTACTTAAGTTTGTTCAAGATGTATTACAAAAAAGACAACCGAATAAAATATGAAACAAAAAACAAACCTACACAGGTTGTTTTACCTGATAAAGATGCTACTTCGCAGCTCACCCCTGCTGCTCAAAATGAAAAAGAAATTCCAAAACATAGTGCTGTAGAGATACAAAAAGGCATAAATATCCCTCGTTCAGCTTTTTCAATTATTGATATAAATGCAACACCGTGGGCACGGGTCTACATAGCTGAGGGAGACTCGTATAAGTTTATAGGCGATACGCCAATAAAGTCATATAAGATTCAGGCTGGTGTATCCAGGCTATTATTTAAAAGCAGGGTATACGGGATAAAAACATTAGAGATAAATGTAATGCCAAATGATAAAAAGATCATTTTGCTAAGGTATAATCCTCAACAAAAACAATTTGATACAACAATTCAATAACTAACTTAACCCAAAAAATGCAATAGGGAAGTTAAAAAGAACACCCTTTGTCTCACCCATTTTTAATGGGATTTGAACTCCATTTTACAGCACATTTATTTGTCATGCGATACTACATTTTTATTGTTCACTTCATCTACCCATTGTTGAATGGCTTTTGTATAAACAAGCACTGAAGAGGTATCTATCGCTGAGCCCAGGGAGGGTTGTTTCTCAAGTAAATATCTTAAAAGAAAACTTATTGAGCCTATGTCCGAGTAAACCCTGTAAAAACCGATTGTCTTTGTACCATTGTCTACAGGTATCAAGTGCCATGAACCTTTTACATCTTTAAGATTACCACTTATCCTTGTCCATGTAATACTGTCAGGAGGTGTGACGATCTGTTTTAATACATAGTTTGCATGTTCTGAAATTATTGAAAATTTAAATTCTATTTTGTAGCTTACAAGCCATGTGTTACCATGCTTTTCCAGGACCTTTACACTTGTTGTTTGAGGAATGTGATCAGCATAATGATCATAATCCGTAATTGTGCTAAAAACCAATCCGATTGGTGCATTAAATAGAACTATACCTGTAACATATTGAGGCTTTCCTGGTTCTTCATTATCAATATAGATCATCTGACCATTTTTAAGAAGGCTTTCAAGCAGTGCCGGTGAAGTGGCTGCAAGCTTTTCCATCATGGCAGAACTTGAATCATCCTGTGCTTTACATGCCCCGGTTATCAACGATGCAACCATTATGACAGGCACTGCAATAGATAAAAATTTTCTCATATACCCCTTCTTTTAGAGGTATGTTTTATTTTATTAACTCAAAATGCGATAGATCGCTAAGTGCTCCTTGTGTAAGGTCTTTAAATACTGCCTTAACCCGCATACCTTCTTTTACACTCTTCCAGTCCGTCCAGCCTTCAAGTATACCCAGAAGGTATGAATCTGAGCCATCAAGCTTAACAGTACATGTAATATAAGGATGTTCAAGAGGATTTCCTTTGATATCAGAAAGATTAACTGTGAAGGCATCAAGCACACCTTCCTGACCAACCTCTACGATCTGATCTATATCTATAAAACACTTTCTACAGTATGTTGGGCCAGGTACATACACAGTTCCACACTTCGGGCATTTCCTGCCAAGGATCTTTTTGTCCTTCAATCCTTTAACGAACAGGCTTAACGCATCTGATTCAATCTTCCATTGATATGTTGTAAGATCCCATGGTGATTCTATTACCTTTGTTTCATTTATTTCTTTAGTCATAAGCCCTCCTTATTTTTTTACAGGTGTCCTGCCGAGTACTGTAACTGTTACAAATTGAAACAAACCACCCCAGCCATGCGCCACTGCATTTTCCACCTTTCTTGGTACTTGATGTCCTCCTTCTGCTAAACCCATAACCTGTAGAGCAGCCTCTCCAACCCTTACCATTGCAGAGGCACCTATTGCGTTTGTACTTGTTACACCACCAGATGGATTAAGAGGCAATTCTCCGTCTATGGCAAATGCACCCTTATCAAGCATCTCAGGGGATTTTCCTTCATCAACCAGCCCCAGTCGTTCGGGCCACATAAGGTCCTGATGCGAAAAGCCGGAGTAAACCTCTGCCACCTGAATTTCTTTTTTAGGATCCTTAATCCCAGCCATTGCATAAACCTTTTTTGCAACCACCTTGCACATATATTGTTCAGCAGGATCTGTAATCTGACCTTCTATAATATTTCCTGTTGCAGCATCTGAAGACCCTGAACCCAATCCCTTAACCCATGCTACCCTATCTGTAATGCCAAATTTCTTTGCCTTTTCTTCTGATGCAAGGATCAAGGCTATAGCTCCACAGGATGTCGGGCATGTATGCCCATACCGTAAAGGATATGAAATAATTGGGGTCTTCGCAATATCAGCCTCTGTGCAACCTGGTTGTTGAAGATGTGCATATGGATTCTTTGCTGCATTCGATCTCATGAGCGCTGCTATCCTGTCTATATGTTCTATCCCTGCATTTGCTTTTGTTAAGTATGACATAGCTTGAAAAGCTGCACCACCTGTGGATCCACCGCCTCCAAGCCCGGCTATACCTCGTTCGCCACTCATGTCAGGACCAAAGTTAAACATAGAAAATGCCTCAGGTAATAATATACCCATCAAACCTACCTGAGCATCACCCTCATCATGTTTTTCCCAACCAATTGCCATAACTACATCATACAGACCAGACGCAACATGGTAGTAAGCTGCCTGAAAAACAGAAGCCCCGGTTGTCCCACCGGTTGCGATCCTCATAACAGGTTTCCCTGCCCCGCCAAAATGATCACTCGCCCACAAATGAGGTTGATTTACCCCTTCAAATGTATGCATATTACCTACCACATAAGCATCTATCTGTTCAGGCTTAAGCTTTGTCTTGCTTATAGCATTGGCAACAGCTGGCTGGATGAGTTCAGGTATGTTTATATCCGGCCTTTTGCTGACAAATCTACCATTATAGCCAACACTTATTATAGCCACATTTCGTTTCATGTTTACCTCCTTACAACAAAAACTGTATTTAGTTGGGCACCAGGTCCATCCTGTGCATGAACAACAGCTGTTTTTGCACCTTTGACCTGATTCTTCCCAGCCTCGTTCCTCAATTGTGCACTTGCCTCTGCAAGCCTTATAAGCCCTGTGGCATTGATTGGATTTGCACCAAGCGGACCACCCGATGGATTGATAGGTAGTGCACCATCTATCCTGCTTTCCCCGTTTTTTACAACATCCTTTCCACTTCCAGGCTTAAAAAGCCCCATTGCCTCAGCAAATACAGGCTCCTCTGAAGAAAAATTCGTATGTATCTCTGCAAGGTCTATTTCTTTTTTGGGATTTTTTATACCTGCCATTTTATATGCCTTTTTAGCTGCTGCTGATAAGTGTTCCATTGCTAAAAGATCTCTGTCTCCTATATAGTAGGTGTCCATAAAATGTCCTACCCCATCTATCCATACAGGTTTATTCGTGAACTTTTTTGCCATTTTCTTTGATGACAATATAACAGCACACGCACCATCTGCATACGCAGAAACATGTGCCTGTCTTATCGGCAGATACAGAGGTTTTGAACCAAGTACCTTATCAATAGAGGGGTTTTCCTCTTTTCTTGCTGCATAAGGATTATTGTTTGCATTCTCAAGGTTTTTTACTGTGAGTTGTGCAAGGTCTTCTTCTGTAAATTTATATTTTCTCATGTATGCATTTGCCTGAAGTGCTGCTATAGAGTAATAATTGATAATACCCCTTGGCCTTTCATAGACTGGATCAAGCGTGTACGATTGAATAAGAGGAGCCCTGAATTCAGAGCCTGCCATGCTGAACCCAACAACAAGTGCTGTTTCATATAAACCTGAGAGTATGCGCATGTAAGCATATAGTGCAGCACTAAGCCCATCTGATTCCACCTTTGTTTCGTCCTTCATATAGGCTCCAATCCTTGGAACAGTAAACACCTCTGAGATTGTTCTGCCATCCGTAAAGTCGTTACTCGCAAGTATAAAAGTATCAATATCATCTCTCGTAATTCCAAGTTCTGCAAATAAAGCTTTTACAAGCTCGTAGATCATCCTTTCCCTTGCTACCGGGCTATCAAAGGTGTGCTTGGTTTGTTTGTAACCAACAATTGCAACCCTTTCATTCATAAATGCCTCCATATTAAATTTTATGCTGGTTCAAAGTACACAAGGTCGCTGTATTCACCCTGTGTTGTTTCTTTCCATACCGCCTTTACCTTCATACCAGTCTTCACTTTATCCACGGAAGGAATTTTTACAATACCGGACAGCAGGCTTGATGCCCCTTTTAATTTAATCAGACCTATTACATAAGGCTCCTGTACATCTAAAATCTCACCGTTCACTATGTTTACATAAGATACGGTAAAGTTCTTAAGAATACCTTCCTGACCCACTTCTACCCACTTATCTATAGGTTTGCGGCATCTGGCACACACAGTTTTTGGTGGAACATATACCTTTTTACAAGTAGGACACCTTGCTCCCATGATCTTTTTTTCTTTAAGTCCATTAAGGTAAACCTGGAGTGCCTGACCCACCCTATTCTTATACATAAAGGTAATTGGAACCATTGCCTTTACGGTTTCTCCTGCCATAAAACCCTCCTTTCCTGTGCATTGAACAGTTATATACAGAATTAAAAAATACATTGCAAGCATTTTGATTATTAAATCAACTTTATCTATATTCGTATATTTTTAGTTGATACTTTTGTTAAAATACAAAGACCACTTGCAAACGCATGTATATATGCTTTTATATTTAATATGAAATCAGGTATAATTGCAGTTATAGGAAGACCCAATGTTGGCAAATCAACATTGCTAAACAGACTTGTTGGTGAAAAGCTTACAATTGTTTCGCCAAAACCTCAGACCACATGGCAGAGATTACATGGAATTCTAACAACCGATGACGCACAATTTGTATTTATTGATACCCCTGGACTGGAAACAGAAAAAAAATCCAGTTTTATATCCATACTGAAGAAGATAACAGTATCAGCTATGAATGATGCTGACATAATATTACATCTTGTAGAGCCATTTCTAACAGATAAAGAACAACCTGTAATAAAAGAACTTGAGGCGCTTAAACAAAAGCCGAAGCTCCTCTTTATAAATAAGATTGACCTTAAAAAGGACAAAAGACTCATTCTGCCTGTAATTGAATATTATGCTAAAACTGGGATATACAATGAAATAATACCTGCATCTGCCTTATCAGGTGAGGGTGTAGATATATTACTTAAACAGCTTGAAAGGTATCTACCGAATGAAGGTATGTTATACAGCGATGATATTATAACAGATAAGTACGAAAAGGAGCTTGTATCAGAGATTGTAAGAGAAAAGGTGTTCTATTATACGAGAGATGAGATCCCATACGCGGTTGCCTGTGTTGTTGATAAATTTGATGAAACACAAAGGGATAAGATAATAAGAATTTATATAACCATATATGTAGAAAAATACTCCCAGAAAGGGATTTTGATTGGTTCAAAGGGGTCCATGCTGAAAAAGATAGGTACAGCAGCGAGAAAGGATATGGAAGACTTGTTGGGCACAAAGGTTTATCTTGAATTGCATGTTAAGGTTAAAGAGGACTGGAAGAAAGACAAGAGATTTCTCAAGGAGATAGGCTTAGTATGATGAACCCTGTTGTTGCCATAGTGGGAAGGGCTAATGTGGGTAAATCAAGATTATTTAATAGGATAGCTTCTAAAAAAAAGGCGATCGTACTTGATCTGCCAGGCACCACAAGGGATACCATATATGAGACAGTAGAATGGGAACGCGTAACCTTTGATATTGTAGACACTGGTGGGCTCAGTGATGACAGAAGCAGCATACATTTCAGGATAAATAAAAGGGTGAAAAGTGTTGTTGATGAGGCTTCAGCTATCATTATGTTATGTGATTATAAAACTGGTGTTGTTCCTTATGATTTTGAAATAGCGAATTGGTTAAGAAAAACGAATAAACAGGTTTTCCTGGCAGTAAATAAGGTAGATAAACCTGATGATCCGTCTGCCCTTTCTGATTTTTACCAGCTTGGCTTCAAAGATGTTTTCGCTATATCTGCTGAACATGGTTATGGAGTTGATACTATACTTGATGCAACAACGCAGTACCTGAAATCATTAAAAAAAATACAGCAACAACCAGAAAAAGATGTTATCACACCATTGAAGCTGGTTTTTACAGGTAAACCAAATGTTGGTAAATCGAGCATGGTAAACTATATAATAGGGAATGAGCTTATGATTGTAGATGATAAACCAGGAACTACAAGGGATCCTGTAGAATTGCGAGTTGAGATTAATAAAACGCCGATGATTTTGATAGACACTGCTGGTATCAAAAAGAAAAAAGATAGTCAGCTTGTAGAAAAACTTTCGGTTATGAAGGCAAAGGATGCAATTCAAAAAGCGGATATTGTTGTGGTTGTTGTAGATATAAGTCAAGGAATAACCGGTATTGATAAAAAAATTATCAACATGGTTCAATCTTATGGGAAGGGATGTGTAATAGCCTTAAATAAATGGGATACAATTGGTAAACAGCACAGACATCCTCTTCTGAATGCTATTTCAAATACGCTCCATTTTGTTGATTACATACCATTTATACCCACATCTGCTATTACAGGCGAGGGCATTCATGACCTTATGAACGAGGTAATAAAGGTGTCATACAACTATGATTACAGAATTCCAACCTCTGATTTAAACAAATTCTTAAGAAAGGTGCTTAACGAATATCAGCCTATCTCAAATAGCGGAAAGATCATAAGACCGCAATATATTGTCCAGGTAGCCACCAGACCACCTATGTTTGTTATCTTTACAAACACTAAAGCAATTGTGAAAGAAAATTATGCTAAATTTATGATTAAAAGGATAAGGGATATATTTGGGTTTAAGGGAGTCCCTATAAAGCTCTCTTTTAGAAGAAAGGATTGAACATATGACTCAAAAAAGAAGATCCATTATCTCAATGACAATAGACAGGTTTATGGCAGATACATGTTTATCCCATGCAGCAGCACTTTCTTTTTATGTCATTCTCTCTATTATACCTTTATTGTTTGTGTTGATCTCTATTGGAAGCTACATTGTAGGTTCTACACATAATTTTTTTATCTACATTATATCAATACTCAAACAATTTATACCAGATATATCCTCTGCTGTTGTAAGTGATGTAGGAAACTTATTGAAAAAACGCAGTGCCATAGGCATTATTGGATTTGTTTTTCTTTTGTTCTCTTCGGATCTTGCAATACTTGAGGCAAAACGGTCATTAGATGTTATATTCAGGTTAGAAAGAAGAAAAAACCCTTTATTCATAAAGGGTAAATCTATGCTCGTTATTTTGTTGAGTGGGGTAATAGTATCATTTTTATTTATTATTACGCCTGTATTCAAGATTTTGATCAAACTGGATTTACCATTTATCAGCACAACGCTTTACATATTGGCACAGATCCTTTCAAGTAGGATATTTGCATTTATAATGATATTTTTCCTGTTCACTTCTGCCTACTATTTTCTACCCTCAAAGAGGATTGGTAAAAGGTATATTGTTATGGCAGGTGGTATTACGACTATCCTCTGGACAATAGTAAGGGTACTGTTCTCATGGTACCTTGCACACCATTCTAAATTAAATGTGGTGTATGGTTCGCTTGCAGCAATCATTGTCACCATTTTATGGGTATATTATACCTCTCTTGTTTTTTTATTTTCAGCAGAATTTGTCTCAAGTCTTAAAGAAAAGGTGGAGTCTGATTGAAACTGAAAAAGACATTTAGGATACCCATTAACTTTAAATATATGTTACCAATAGTAGTTCTTACTATTATTACCATATCAGTGTATACCTTTTTTGTTAGAATCACTACCGAGAATGTATTCAGACAATACCTTGAGGACGAGATTAGACTCATAATTAACGATGTAAACAAGACGATCACAATACATATGTTAAAGGGACAGGGTAAAGATTTTAGCCTGTATCTTTCCAGTCTTTATAACTATGAAATAAAAGATGTTATTGCCATAGGTATCCTGACCCCGGCTGGAACCCCTTTATACCTGTATTCAAAAGAAAAGACAGGTATAATAAAACCTCCTCAATTAAAAAGTTACCTAAGTATGGTCACAGTAAAACATAACAAGAATATAGAAGTATTTTATCCTGTTAATAACGAAAAAGCCTGTTACAGGTGCCATGGTACAGGAAAAAGTTTACTTGGATTGCTTTATGTAAATATATCAACGGACAGGTATAACAAAGCCTTTACAGGTTTATTGGCAAATTGGTTTACCATGAGTGTTATTATAGCTTCTATTCTTATATTTTCCATTTGGCTAATTACAATGATCGTTGTAGAGAGACCAATTGAAGAGCTGGTAAATACGCTTAAAAGGGCATCAGAGGGAAATCTTAGCATAAGATCAAATTTTAAAGAAAATGATGAATTAGGCTTTTTAAGTGAACAGTTGAACAAGATGCTTGATAGACTTGCATATAAGAATGAAGAAAGTAAAAAGTTAACACAGCTTCAAATTCAACAAATGGATAAACTGGCGTCCCTTGGGGAGATATCGCTTTCTCTTGCACATGAAATAAGGAACCCGCTTGCAGGTATAAGTGGTGTACTGCAGGTATTTAAGGAAGATTTTGTAACGGATGAAGAGAGAGCCCGTATATTTGATCAGATTATGGTTCAAATAGGTAAGATAGATAAACTTATAGGTGATATGCTAAGGTTCTCGAGATTCCCTACACATGACATTTCAAGTTTCAGCATAAATGAAAGTATAAACACATTAAGGCATTTGCTAAATCCGCAGGCTATAACAAACCATGTTAATATTTTATTAGACCTTGATAACAGCATTCCTGTTATTAATGCTGATAAAGATGCATTTGAACAGGTAATTATCAATCTTATGTTGAATGCTATCCAGGCTATGCCTGATGGTGGTATATTACAGCTAACTACAGAATTTATTGATAAATTTGGTGAACCATATATCTTGATAAAGGTAAGTGATACAGGTTCAGGGATCGCTCAGGATATTAAGGATAAAATATTTGATCCGTTTTTTACGACAAAAAAAGAGGGCACCGGCTTGGGGCTTGCTATAAGCTTGAGCGTTATAAGGGCAATGAATGGTAGTATTACATTTGAATCTGCCGAAGGAAAAGGTACGGTATTTTTTGTGCGTATCCCGATTAACAATAAAAATACGATCAGAGGATAACTATTATGGGTACAATACTTGTTATAGATGATGAACAACTTGTGAGATGGTCCATTGAGAAGTTACTCTCAAAAAACGGGCATGAAGTTATATCAGTAGAAACAGGCGCAGAAGGGCTTTTAAAACTAAAGGATAGTACACCAGATCTCATTTTACTTGATATGAAATTACCTGATATTAACGGCATGGAGATACTAAGAACAATAAAAAAGGATAACAAAGAAGTACCTGTTATTATAATCACAGCTTATGGCAGTATAGATTCTGCGATTGATGCAATAAAAACAGGTGCCTTTGATTATGTTGTAAAACCGTTTGATGCTGAAAAACTTAAGTTAACTGTTAACAGGGCATTAGAGCTTTCTAAATTAAAAACAGAACTGGAGTTGTTTAAAGATAGTGCACACCATCAATATGGTTTTCATAGTATCGTTGCTGAATCTGCGGTAATTAAAAATGCGATAGAGATAGCAAAAAAGCTTGCAGCAAGCGATTCAACGGTTCTTATTCAGGGGGAGAGTGGAACAGGAAAAGAATTATTTGCAAGGGCAATTCACTGTGCCAGCCCACGACAGGAGAGAGCATTTATAGCCCTTAATTGTTCTGCTATACCAACGCATCTTATAGAAAGTGAATTGTTTGGTTATGAAAAGGGTGCATTTACAGACGCAAAAACATCCAAGAAGGGCATGTTTGAACTTGCAGACAAAGGAACATTATTTCTGGATGAAATAGGGGACATGGATCTTTCAATTCAGGCAAAGCTGCTACGGGCTATAGAAACAAAAAGTTTTAAAAGATTGGGGGGCACAAAAGATATCACTGTTGATGTGCGGATTATATCTGCCACCAATAAGGATCTTAAAAAGCTGGTAGAAAAAGGAGCGTTCAGAGACGATCTATACTATAGAATTAATGTAGTACCGCTTGTCATTCCGCCTTTAAGGAAAAGGAAAGAAGATATACCTTTACTGGTTGATCATTTTATCATGACGATTTCCAGGGATCTAAAAAAGGAGGTTATCGGTATTGAAAAAGAGGCGTTAGAATATTTGATCAGGTATGATTGGCCCGGAAACATAAGGGAATTAAAAAATGTGATAGAGAGGATGATCCTTCTTACCAACGATAAGATTTTAAAAAAAGAGTTTGTACCGATGGAGCTTATGGAATCTGCAAACAACACTGATACAGATCAATTCACCTCATTAGAACTTGAGAAGGTTGAAAAAGAACTGATAATTAAAGCTCTATCGCTTGCAGAAGGTAATCAAACTAAGGCAGCGCAGGCATTGTCTATATCAAGGGATGCACTTAGATATAGAATGAAAAAGTATAATATTAAATAGTGATCAATGACAGAAAAGAACATAGAATTTGTTTGTAGCTCATGTTCATACACCTCTGCAAAATGGCTTGGTAGATGTCCAAACTGTGGCGAATGGAATACCTTTGTCCAGGTTACCCATGAAAGGGAATCAAAAGGTCCGGCAAAAGAGGTTCATAGTGTAAAACTAAAAGCAATAACATCGGATACAAAAAAAAGAATTTTAACTGGAATGGAGGAGTTTGATAGAGTTCTCGGTGGTGGAATAGTGAGTGGAGCGCTGATATTAATAGGTGGGGACCCTGGTATTGGTAAATCAACGCTCGCACTCATTGTAATGGACGCAATAAGCAAAGCAGGTAAACGAGTCTTATATGTTACAGGAGAAGAATCTCTTCAACAGTTGAAGCTCAGGGCAGAGAGGCTCCGTATAGATGATTCTATAGATGTACTTGCTGAAACAGATCTTGATGCTATCTTTAATACAATAGAATCCAACAAATCGCAGGTTGTGGTCATTGATTCTATTCAAACTATAGAAAGTTTAACAACATCTGCCCCGAGAGGAAGTGTTGCCCAGCTAAAAGAAATCACAGACAGGCTTATGCGATTTTCAAAACAAAATGAAATAAGTTTTCTCATTATAGGACATGTGACAAAAGAAGGTACTATTGCTGGACCAAAACTACTTGAACACATGGTAGATACCGTATTGTATTTTGAGGGTGATAGTAATACAAATTATCGGCTCTTAAGAGCAATCAAAAACAGGTTTGGCTCTACGAATGAAATAGGTGTATTTGAAATGACAGAAACAGGCTTGATAGAAATAAAAAACCCATCATTTCTTTTTCTTTCAGAGAGGCAACAGCCTATGGAAGGTTCTGCTGTTTTTGCAAGCATTGAAGGCACAAGGGCACTGCTTGTAGAGATCCAGGCACTGGTAACCCAGAGCTATCTTGCAATGCCAAGAAGGACTGCAGTAGGAATTGACAGTACAAGGTTAGCCATGCTTGTAGCTGTACTTGATAAAAGAGCAGGGCTCAATCTTGGAGGTCAGGATATATATGTGAATGTGGTTGGTGGTGTTAACATAGAAGAGCCAGCATCAGATCTTTGTGTGGTATCAGCACTTGTATCAAGCTATAAAAGGAAACAGTTACCATCAGAAACTGTTTTTATAGGCGAAATTGGTTTAACAGGAGAACTGAGAACCGTTGGTATGTTAGAAAAGCGTTTAAAAGAAGCCCAGAAATTAGGCTTTAAAAAAGCCTATGTGCCACAGGGAAGTACAAAAGGTATTAGTTTACAGGGTATTGAAATCATCCAGATCAAGAATGTTGAATCCTTGCTTGAACATCTATTTTTTTAGGTTAGAAGTTATTGGAGGGGCTGTAGTACTTTTTCATATATCTTTTTAACTCTTTTCTTGCCCTGGAAAGACGGGATTTTACAGTGCCAATTGATATATCAAGTGCTTCGGCGATCTCTTCGTATGAAAGTCCATCCATCTCATATAAAATTACAACAGCCTTCAATTTTTCTGATAGCTTATTTATTGCCCTTTTCAGGGCAAAACCAAGTTGCTCTGAATCAGTAGTTTCTTCTTTTGACTCAGAAGGAGTTGCTATCTCATTTTCAATAATATCTTCACTGTATTGATGTTTAAAGATGGATTCAAATGATGTTTTTCGTTTATAGTCAATGCATGTGTTAACAGCTATGCGATACAACCATGTGTAGATAGTCGCATTAGGTGTGAATGATTTTAGCTTTTGATAAGCCTTAAGAAATACCTCTTGTGTTACATCCTCTGCATTTGCGGGATCCCCGATCATGTAAACACAAAGGTTATATATGCTATCCTGATAGGCAATCACAATGTCCTTAAACACCGAGGTATCTCCATTTTTAAAATGGTCTAATATATAAGTATCATTTATCTTTTTCATGATACAGAAGCATGCAGGATGAACCTACCCACGGTGTTTTTTTCTCCTTTTCATAAAACTTTAAGTAAATATAGTGTTTCTTCATGCTTGATACAAGAGACCATTAAAGTTAGTTCTGTGTAAATATAAGCTTTGCTTTTGTGTAATGTGGATCTATATTAAGATGGTACTAACATGAAGATAAAACCATTAAAGGGTGATGCGCTTATAGTGGTTGATGTGCAAAAAGACTTCTGCCCTGGTGGCTCACTGGCTGTGCCATCAGGGGACAGGGTAATTCCTGTATTGAACAACTATATAGCTATATTTAACTCAAGTTCACTACCTGTATTTGCAACAAGGGACTGGCATCCAAAAAATCATCTTTCTTTCAAGGAATATGGTGGTATATGGCCTGCACATTGTGTGAAAGGAACCGAGGGTGCAGAGTTTCATCCAGATCTAAAGCTCCCTGCATCTACAATTATAGTATCCAAGGCAATGACACCTAAAAAAGAGGCTTATTCTGGTTTTCAGGGAACCAGCCTCAAAAGTATGCTTAAAAAAATTAATATTAAGAGGTTATTTATCGGAGGACTCGCTACTGATTATTGTGTTAAAAATACAGTCCTTGATGCGATCAAGGCTGGATTCACCGTGTTTTTGTTAATGGATGGATCAAAAGGGGTTGATATTAATCCTGGAGATAGTGATAAAGCAATAGAACAGATGATACAGGCAGGAGCTATAGGGATAACAATTGAAGATATTGTATAAAATAGAATGACCTTTCCTGTTGCAAATTTTTTGGTTAAGCTATAAGCCCTTTAAAGGAGTTTGTTTTTATGCCAGAGCTACCGGAGGTAGAAGCAAGGCGAATCGCAATAGAAAATGCTTTTAAAAAAGCTACTTTGGTGTCTTTTGATATATACAAAAAAGGTATCATTAAACACCATGACATTAATGTCCTCAATGGTATTATTAACCATGCGCTGAGTTCGGTTAAAAGAAAAGGTAAGTATTTGGTATTTGAATTTTCAAATGAACTAAGGTTTACACTCCATTTTGGGCTTTTCGGGGAGATGGAAATTGCCTCCATTACTGAAAGGCTTCCATCTGTGTGTGCGCGTATGGTTTATAATAACAAACAGGCGTTATTTCTTCTAAAATGGGCGAGTATCTGGTTTGGCATGGGTGTGGATGAGCTTGAAAAACTTGGTCCAGATCCCATTGCCCAACAGGATGAATTTACATTAACCTACCTTACAAATGCTTTATCTAAAAAGAAGACAAATATGAAATCATTTTTGATGGATCAGAGGATTATAGCAGGTATAGGTGCTGTTTATGCGGATGAGATTTTATTCAAATCCGGCATACTTCCAGTGCGAGCTGCAAATAGTTTGAATAAGGATGAGGCTTCAAGGCTTTACGACGCTATATTAAAAACTTTAAAAACCGCTATATCAAAAACCGTGGCTACAGGGAAGGAAGATAGGGCATTTTTATCTTTAGAGAATAGAACCACCTGTCCTGTTTGTGGACATAACATTGTCAACACCCGACTTGCAGGGAGAAGAACCCTGTATTGTCCAGAGTGTCAACATTAGCCCGGGAATACATTTTTGGGTTAAAGAAGTAAACCCAGTCTATAGATTAGAAAGCTAATCAAAAATGCAACAACCAGAGGATAAACTATTCCTATTATCAATAGCTTATTGTCATTCAACTCCCGTTTCATTGTAGTGACTGTGGCAAGACATGGAATATACAATGTTTGAAATATTATGAACACATACGCAACCAGTGGGCTAATGGACTGTTTTAAAGCAATACCAAGTGTATGTTCATTGGTTGCATTGTAAAGTACGCTCAATGTTGCAATAGATGTTTCCTTTGCAGTAAAACCAGTTATGAGTGCAACAAGGATGCGCCAGTCAAAGCCTAATAATTCACCTGCAGGTGCTATAAATTTCCCAATTATGCCAAGGATGCTTTTATCTATTGTACCACCAGGATAATAAGATAAAAACCAGATTACAATGGTAAACAATACTATGTAAGTGCCAGCCCTCTTAAAGAAGCTTACTGTTTTCTCCCACGCATACATCCCCACTGTTCTTATGTTGGGTTTTCTATAGAGGGGAAGTTCTATAATAAGGGGTGAGCGTTCTCCTTTTAACACGGTTTTTCTCAGCAGTAACCCGCTGATGACAACTATAGCAAAGCTTATACCTATTACTGAAATCATAACAAGCGCAGCATATTTAGGGAAAAATACGCTTACAAAAAGGCTTGTTACGACAAACCTTGCAGAACACGGGATAAAAGGGTTTATCAGTACAGATAATTTTCTATCTGTCTCATTATCCATTACCCTTGAGCACATCACGCCCGGTACATTACAACCATAACCAACAAGCAAACATATAAAACTCTTTCCATGTAATCCTAAAACATGCATCACCCTATCCATTATGAAGGTAGACCTCGCAAGCAATCCGGTATCCTCTAGAATACCAAGAAAAATAAAAAATATAAAAATCAAAGGGAAAAATGATACAACTGTTCCAACACCACCGAGTAAGCCATTTATGAGCAATCCTTTTATCCACTGGGGTGCATTGCCAAGAAGTTTTAAAGATATGTTATCAAGTATACTAAAAGATTTACTCAACAGAGCCATCAAAGGCTCACTCAATCCAAAGGTCGCCCAGAAGATAAAGCCAAGGACAAGGGCAATGATTGCCAGTCCTAAAAATTGATTGGTTAGAAGATGATCCAGTTTGTCAGTAAAGGTGATTATATTGAGTTTTAAAGGGGTTACCGCTTTTGATGTGGCTTTATGGATCCAGTCATAACGGGCGTCAGCAATCTCCACAATCAATTTTTCTGCGCGACTTTGAATATCGCGAAGGAACTTATAATCCTCTTTACCGATGATGGGTTTAAGTGCTTCAACTACATGTTCGTCACCTTCAAGTATCTTTATAGAAACCCATCTAATATTTGTAAAAGGAATAGAATAATTCTTTAATTTGCTGGAAATACTGTTTATCAGTTCTTCAATTGGTTTGGAGTAGTATAACGGCGCTGGTGCAAATAGCCTTTTATTATCTACAAGTTCACTTATTGCGCATAACAATTCTTTGATACCTTTATTTTTAACAGCTATAATGGGGATAATCGGGATCCCCATTGCCTTTTCCAGTTTATCTATATCAATCTCAATACCCTTTGATGTGGCAAGATCTAACATGTTTAATGCTATGATTACCTTTGCCCCCATTTCAATGATCTGTGTGAGTAAATATAGATTTCTATCAAGATTAGATGCATCTATTATAGACACTACAACATCGGGTTTTTGCTCAATAATATAGGTTGCAGCTATGGTTTCCTCTATGGAACCAGAAGACAGGCTATATGTCCCGGGGAGATCAACTATTTTATATGTTCTACCGTTATATTCAGTGTATCCTTCTTTTTTTTCTACTGTTTTACCAGGCCAGTTGCCTACATGCTGGTTGAGCCCTGTCAATATGTTGAATATGGTACTCTTTCCTACATTAGGATTGCCGGCAAGTGCAACTGTAATAGCTTTGCCATTTTCAGGCATGTCATCACTGGTAGTTGTGTCATGGCAAGAGGCGGAGTTCATATATTGTTTGTATTTATTATTTGCCAGTGGGCATTCTCCTTATTGAAATTGATTGTCATTAATATATTTAGGTTAATTAAAAAGTCAAGTTACCAAATTAAAAAAGCAATGCACAACGATAAATACTTGACATTAACTAAATAGCTATTGTTATAAGACTTATAAGGAGGTAACAGATGGAATATCAAGAAATTGTTGATAGGCTAAAACATATTGTAAATACACCAACGCATCCTATTCCGGAAGAGACCCTATCTAAAATAAGGGAGAGATACTATGCGAAACATGCAAAGTCAGCAGCGTTATATGAGAAAGCAAAAGAGGTTATACCAGGGGGAGTAGAACATAACTTAAGTCTGGAAAAACCCTTTCCTATAACGATGGATAGGGCTAAGGGTTACAAAATGTGGGATATAGATGGAAATGAATATGTTGATTATCTTATGTCCGGCGCACCTATCATACTCGGTCATCATTTTGATCCACTTGATGATAAAATTATAGCTCTTATTAAAGAAAAAGGTCCTTCAACCGGGTGTACCTCTGAATACGAAATTCTTGCAGCACAGGAGATTGTAAAGCATGTGCCAAATGTTGAAATGGTCAGATTCTTGCAATCGGGAACAGAGAGTGTAATGGCAGCTTTGCGTATTGCAAGGATTTATACCCAGAAAGATAAAATCATAAAGATCGGTGGGAGCTATCATGGATGGAGCGATCAGGTTGTTTATTCTCTTCATGTGCCAGGCGCTGGTCCATTAGAATCAGCTGGTATACCATCTGATTGTTTCAATAATCTTGTGGATGTGTTTCCAAATGATTTTGAGGGCTTGAAAAGGGCATTTGAAGAGAACAAGGATAAAGGTGGCATAGCCGCTGTTATTGTGGAGCCAGTTGGTGGGGAGTCAGGTACACATCCTGTTCATCCTGAATGGAACAAAACAATAAGAAGATTGTGTGATGAGTATGGGGCTTTATTGATTTTTGATGAAGTTGTTACAGGTTTTAGATTAGATTTAGGTGGTGCCCAGAAATATTTAAACATTAACGCTGATATTGTAGTTTTTGGAAAGATCATAGCACATGGATACCCGGCAGCAGGTGGCATAGGAGGGAGGAAGGATATTATGAATATATGTTCAGGTGTTGGTAGTATTGGGCAGAAGGCATACATAGGTGGTACTTTATCAGCAAATCCCATATCCACAGCTGCATGTTACTATGCAATAAAATTAATTGAAGAAAACAATGCTATTCAAAAGGCAACTGAGTATGCGGATAAGCTTACAAAAGCTATGAATGACCTGTTTTCAACGAGAAAAGACCTTCCATTCTTTGCTTATAACTTTGGTCCTATTATCCATTATGAAACAACAGGCATGCTCGCAGTCAGTGTGGATCATCCGGATGTTTTAAATGAGGTTATGACGAGGAGGCACATAGCTCAGGATTATCAAATGGTGATCATCGATCAGGGCATTTTTACGCTTGCTGGTTCAAGGATGTACACATGTATGCAGCACGATAAAGAGGCTTTAGATAAAACAATAAAGGCATGGGAGTATACACTCTCTTTAATACCGAAAGGATAAGGAAAATCTTATGAGTAAATATTCACAGTACAAAGAAAGCGTTCTAAAGTATAGCCAGCTTATGCTCACAAAGGGCTACACTGTAGGAACCGGCGGAAATGTTTCTATCCTGGTGGATGGAGAGGATGTAATTGCAATAACCCCCTCTAATAAGGAATACATGGAGCTCAGTCCTGCTGATATTTGCATTGTGGATTTTGAGCTAAATATGATTGAGGGTAGATTTAATCCATCAAGAGAAACGGGTTTACATATAGCTGTATATAAAAATAGACCTGATGCAAACGCAGTGATACATTCCCATCCAATCTATACAAGTATCTTTGCACTAATAAATAAACCTGTCCCCGCGCTATTTGATGAAGTTACAATGAATATAGGAAATATAATAGATGTGATTCCGTATGCACTATCAGGGTCCGATGAATTAGTAGAGAATGTTAAAAATAGATTAGCTAACAGGTGTAATTGCTATATACTGCAGAACCATGGAGCTTTAAGTATTGGAACTGGTATAGATAAAGCATTCAGAAATATGGAACTGATGGAAAAGGTGGCGCAAATATACTATTATGCTCTAACCACAGGCCAGAAACCAACTCTTTTACCAGCGGATATAGCTGATCTTCTTTTTCAGCTTATGAAGGCGGAACAGGATAACGAAATAGAGCGTAAAAAGGGGAGGCAGGGTTAATCAAGGGTTGAAAGGACTTTTTCAAATATCTCTAACCCCTTTTTTAACTCTGACATTGTTATAATAAGCGGCGGGAGGAACCTCACGATATTTCCATTTGTAATGTTTATTATCAATCCGTTTTTCAAACATTCATCAAAAACCTTTGAAGCAACATCAGGATCATAAAACTCAATTCCTATCGCAAGCCCGAGCCCTCTCACATCCTTTATCTTGTCTTGATGAGCGTCTTTTAGCTTAAGCAGGAATTTCATAGCCATTTCCCCGAGCTTTTTTGCGTTCTGTGGTAGCTTCTGTTTTATTATGTAGTTTATCGCTGCTATACTTGTGTTAGCTGCGAGAGGTGACCCTCCAAATGTTGTGCCATGGGTCCCATAGTCAAAAACCTTTGCTACCTCTTTGGTTGCAAGTATTGCCCCCATTGGAATTCCAGCCGCAATGGATTTAGCAATAGTTAAAATATCGGGATTTATTTTATAATGTTCGTATGCGAAGAGTTTACCTGTTCTTCCAAGTCCCACCTGCACCTCATCCATGATTAAAAGGATGTCTTTTTTCCTCGTTTGTTCTCTTACAAATGTTATATATTCTTTATCCGCAGGATATATACCACCTTCACCCTGAACAGGTTCAAGGATTACCGCACAAACATCATCACCCAGAGAGGCGTTCATATCCTCTATATCATTAAACTTTACATACCTGAATCCTGGTACCATGGGTCCAAAGCCTGTCTGATACTTCCGTTGTCCTGTTGCTGAAAGTGCACCATAGGTTCTACCGTGGAAAGAATTTGTTGCGCTCACAATAACATATCTACCAGTTCCATATTTCTTATATGAGTAAAGCCTTGATAACTTTATTGCACCTTCGTTTGCTTCAGCACCACTGTTACAAAAAAACACCTGATCAGCAAAAGAATGTTTAACAAGTAATTGAGCAAGTTCTGCCTGCGGAGTAGTATAAAAATCATTTGTAACAAGGATAAGCTTTTTTGCCTGCATTGTAATTGCCTTTATAATATAAGGGTTTGAATAGCCTATATTAGCAGCTCCTCTTGCGCCAAGAAAGTCCATATATTTTTTACCATTATTATCCCACAGGTACACCCCCTGTCCCCTTGTGATTACAAGCGGGATCCTCTTATATGTGTGCATGATGAATTTATCTGTAAGGGTTATGGTTTTATCTGTTTTCATTTAAATCACCTTTCCCATATTTAAGTCTAAAATAGTTTTAGAGTTGTTGTAGAAAAATTGCAATAGAAAGGTTAACTCAAAACATGCATTTGAAAGGCTTGCCTTCACAAAATGATATATCTTGACAGTAATTATGTATAAAGTTATCCATGAACTTAATATGCAATAGCCTTGTTGAGAGGGTAGGAGTATGCTGGACAAAACAGATATAAAAATTTTAAATATTCTTCAAAATAATAGTAGAACTACATATAAGGATTTAGCCCATAAAGTAAAATTGAAGTCGCCATCTGTTATTGATAGAGTTAAAAAACTTGAAAAAGAAGGTATTATTAAAAAATATGTTACAATTATTGATGAAAAAAAGATAGGGATTGATGTAACCGCATTTATAGGTGTTTATATTGAGCACCCACAATATATAGATAGCTTTGAAAAGGCTATTACCAGCATTAACGAAGAAATACTTGAGTGTCATCATGTTACGGGTGACTACACTTTGCTTCTTAAAGTTAAAACGCGAAACACAAGTACACTGGAGAGATTGATCAAAGAATTGCGGGGTATAACAGGTGTGGTAAGAACTTATACGATGGTTGTTTTTTCCACCCTTAAAGAAGATTGTGTCGTACCTGTAAAAGAGCTTGAGGAATAGTTTAAAGTATTGGATTGTTTCTGTTTTGATGGCTTAAACAACTTCATTTGAAAGTTATTCTCATAATTTATTTGCTTTGCTACCTTCTTGTGTTTCATGTGTGTAAACTGTAAAGCCTTACCAGCAGATAACATATACACAATCATACACTTTTATAGCCTGATAAAGCCTAAAAAATTTAATCTGAATTTACAAACAATTAATACTACATTTACATTTCAGGAATACCCTGGTGGTAGAGGTAAAAAAAACACTAAGGAGGAAAAATGGTAAAAACATTAAAACGAACAATGGTAATGGCGGTTTTAGGAGTAATGGTGCTTGGCACTGGTGCATCCGCATATCAGATCAATGACAATCTGAACATAGGTGTAAAGGCTTATCTGAATGCAATGGAGGCATACGGGGATCATTTCAATACAGGGAAGGTAGGACAGCTTACGGCAGATCAAAACATCTCAAATGCAAATGGATTGAGATTATCCAGGGCATATTTAACAATCCTCGGCAAAGCCAGCGATGAATTCTCGGGTAAGCTTACCCTTGATGAGGCATATTCGGATCCAACAGCACCCAATGGAAGGGGTAATGTGTTTGTTAAATACCTGTATGGTATATTTACCCCGGCAAAAGATATAGCAATCAGATTTGGACTTACCGAAACCCCATGGATACCTTATGAAGAAAGTTTATGGGAATATAGATTTGTTTCCGAAACAGCACCGGATTACGAAGGATTTATGCCTTCAAGCGATTGGGGGGTAGCGATTGTAGGGAGCTTATTCAACAATCTTATTGATTATCACATCCTGGGATCAAATGGCGAAGGTTATCAGGCTCAACAAAACGGCAGAGGCTATGCAGCAGCAGCAAGGATAGCATTTAACATAAAACCCTTCATTTTTAACATATTTGGTATGGACGAGAGTATGCACAATGGTATTCCTGATTATAATCCAAAGCGCGCGATAGCGATGCTTGTGTATACCAACAAGCTCCTCAGGGTTGCAGGCGACTGGATATGGGCGGACGATCACATTACACCCGTGGATCAAGAGAAGGCAAAATTCAACCATGGGTATGGGTATGAATTCTGGGGCTTCCTGCGTATCCCTGGTGAAGAGAAATTAAGGATATTCGCACGCTACCTTAACATGAAACCAAATGGGGATGATGCCTATACGCCTGTAAGCGGTGCCATAAAGCCCACGACAAGTCTTGGTTCTTACAATATCTATTCTACTGAGCTTTTCAAGGCTGTTGCGACATCAGAAAATACATGGGCACTTGCCGGGATAAGCTATGATGTGACAAAGCA
>Ga0078972_1000700_pt2 | contig 61691 bp, 48 predicted proteins | sample YelNatPaOPGAMG01_FD_67568 | JGI IMG/M metagenome (GOLD analysis project Ga0078972, IMG submission 67568) | Hot spring thermophilic microbial communities from Obsidian Pool, Yellowstone National Park, USA - OP-RAMG-01 (SPADES assembly) (version 2) | ecosystem: Environmental > Aquatic > Thermal... | reverse complement strand
GATACCAACTGTAACCAACCCGCTTGATGGAGTGCGTATGCATTTGACTGTATATGCAGGACCTATTCCCGAGCCATCATCGCTTCTCACTCTCGCCGGTGCAGCTCTAACCACCGCCGGCTTCGCCTGGAGAAAAAGATGTAGATAACTTGTATTAATCTTCTTTGGTTATGCACTTATTTTTTGAGCCGCCGAGTTTGTGATTCGGTGGCTCAAATCTTCCAACTTCAACTGTGATAAAATAAAGAAGGCTTTCGCCAATCTGCCGCGTAAACCCATCCAACATTAACTGCGTTAATACTTATGGAAAAACAAAAATCTAGAGAGGACAGGCGAAATTTGCAGACAGCCGAGGATGAACTGCTCATCTCGCGGTTTCAAGCAGGCGAAGATGAAGCGTTCGACCGACTGATGGCGCTGCACATGGATCAGGTCTTTGGCTTGGCTTGGAGCATACTGCACGACCGAGAAGCAGCCTTAGACGCAGCGCAGGAAGTCTTTATAAAACTGCACTCGGCTCTGCCGAAGTTTGGAGATGCATCCAATCTTTCAGCCTGGCTTTACCGAGTATGTCTGAACTACTGCATAGACGTAAAGCGCAGACGACGCGGTGTCGAGTGCGAGATGACGGACGAAGAATGGGACCAACTGCAGGGAACTAATACTGATGATCCAAGCAGTGCAGCGCAGTCGGCTGAACTTAGGAGTGCTATATATAAGGCGGTAGACAGCCTTCCTCCAAGACAGCAGATGGCGTTCGTGCTTCGGCATTATCAGTATATGTCTCTGAAAGAAATAGCGGAGACTATGGGTTGCAGCGTTGGAGCAGTTAAGGCACATCTGGCAAGAGCAACAGCAAACCTAAGAGCCAGATTGGCAGCCTATGTCGACGCGGCAGAAGAGGTGTAAGATAATGAAGATTTGTAGAAAAATTGCAGGGATAATAGGAGCCTATATCTATGGCGACCTCACCCCAGAAGAAATGAAAAAAGTGAGGCTACATGCCGCACAGTGCAAAACATGCGCTGACGAAATTGCGGCACAGTCGCGCGCCATATCACTTATCCCAAATCAAACACCACAACTTACTGATGAAGAAAAGTTGCGGATAGCGTGGACAGTCAAAGGCGCTATACGCGCAAAACAGCAAGTTGGGTTTAAGATCTCGTTCGTCCGCATAATAGCCACCACATTAGTAACGACAGCGTTAATCGGGGCGGCGTTTGTCGGCGGAATAACCTATCAGAAATATTACGGACCAGCAAAAGTTAAGCTGGTAAAACAAGTAGTAGTTAAAGAAGTGCCCGCCAAACCCGACAAAACACATACCGAACAACCGTTGGTTACATCCGTGCCATATTCTATGATGGATCCATTCCAGCGCAGCCAGCAGCCAATTTATAGATGGATGCCCGGCGTACGCACAGCCCAACCAGAGTCTAACACTGCCGATGAACCTACCCCAGCTATGTCATGGCCATGGGATCAGGGCAACGGTTCAACAGCGCCGCCGCTGATCCTAACACCCACTCCATCTGATACAAACACAAAAACCGAGCCATCCACGTCAAACCCAAACGGAACCGGCAGCCAAACACCATAATCAAAAACCAAACAAACAAATAAAAAACCAAAAACAAAACGGGCTGCCTCAGTCAAACTATGAGGCAGCCCTTAACATTAAAATCTAAGTCAACTTCATTTTCTGAACGGATTCTCAGGCGTCCACATCCCAGGCACTTTCTGATTTGGCGCGTAAACATCAAACCCAAGATAGTTTCCAAACGCCTCCCACATTACATCGGCTACACTTCCAGACGTAAAACCTACATGATGCGGGAAATGCCTGAGCAAAATATCTCTGTAGATGCTTGTGAGATTGTTCACACGACACCATCCATAAGCACCAAACGTCTTTGCTGTATTCTCTTCAATATTGCCTTCAATAATAACTGATTTAAAGAACCCTTCACTGTCCTGCGTAGCACGGAAAAGTGTTATAGGACCTGTCTTCACCTCAAACTCCACCACACCGCAGGCATTCTCTCGCCCAACCGAACCTGCAATAATCTCCTGCACTCCCATCTTCGGCTTAGTCTGTGCAAAATACGTAGGAAATACGCCGCAGTGCCACACGTTCACCAAGTCCGGATCATCATTGTGCTGATTATTCCAATCGGCAAGCGCTGCAGGCGCCTGTGACGCCAGATGAAGCGCATGCATCGAGAGTGTCCCCATTATATCTGACTCACACGCGCATGGGATCCCCTTATTACCAAGCCTACTCATCGTAGTGCAACTGCATATACCAAGATTTTCCTGAAGGCTTGTCCAACACTGAATCGCTAGTGCATCAAGATCTTTTTCCTCCACAAATCGCTCAACAAACAGCTCAAACTTTGCAATCTTGCTGAGTGCGCCATCCGGTATGCCATCAGTAGCACAATAGCCCTTTATATCATCTATTTTCTTCTTAACATCCACATCATCTTTCATACGCTCTATCGCGCCAATAGCCTCAGACAAATCAAGCGTTACAGTAGTAACCCCCAACCTCTGAAGCGATTTCTCATCAAACCTGCATGTCCAGAACGAATCCGGCCTTGCACCAATCTGTCCGTATCGAGCATTGCTCACACCCGTAACCACTCTGCATATCGCCGCAAATTTGCGAAGGTCTTCAATAAAAAGCGGATCATGCGGGAAGCATATAGGATTCTGAGCAACCGTATATTTGGCGCCAATCTGCCTCAACACCTCTCCTATAGACAGCAGCCCACAAAATGAATCACGCCGTGGTGTATTCGGGGTCAAAGCCTCTTCTTCCTGGCACCCAAAGATGAATACTGGGACGTTCAACCCCGACTCCTTTATCGTCCATGCAACTGCCTGCTCTTCACCAAAGTTCACAGCCGCCACAACTATGCCGATTACTCCTTGCTCACTGAAAAGCCTTGCCGTTTTCTCTGCTTCCGCAAGAGTCTCAACGCAGCCAATCTTAGTAAGCTTCTCATCCGGAACAACAACTTCCATTCCAGCTTTCTGCATAGCCGCTATAGTTTCGCTGCGCATCTTTGCAGCTAGCTCATCGCTGAAAAAACCTCTGTTCGCAGGAATCAAACCGAATTTTTGCTTCGCATTCTTCATCGCACATGTCTCCTCTTCAAACTTTTACGCTAAACAACTATCATATAGTTCAACATCATCGCCCAATTATCCTGCCGATATTAGCACCTTGCCCAAAAAAACTCCTACGGATAAACTATATGGGATGCATAATATTATCGCTCTTCTTATGTTGGCAGTGGCTTTGGGCTGTGATGCCTTTTCAGTAGCCGTGTGTGTAGGCATGACAGGTGCCACAGCTCGCCAGAAACTCAGGCTGGCTCTCGGTTTTGGAATATTCCAGTTCATAATGCCTATAGGCGGCTTAGCGTTCGGAACACTGATCGGAGCAGCAGCCAACTCAATAGCAGCTTACATAGGCGGCGGAATACTGATCATTCTCGGCTTTATCATAATCCGCCGCGCGTTCAAGCAGGATATACAATGCCCACCATTTATACACGTAAGCACTTGGGCACTCATAACAGCATCCATAGGTGTCAGCATAGATGCATTTGCAGTCGGCGCAGCCTACAAGATGAGCGCAAAAAACATGCACATTCTACCAGCAAGCATAGTAATAGGAATTGTTGCTTTTCTTATGACCATAATCGGCGCTGAGGTAGGAGGACAAATCGGCAGAACACTTCAACACCGTGCGCCGCTGGTCGGCGGAATAATACTGATTGCAATCGGAACCACGGCTATTCTCGGCAAGCTCTAAACAAAATAAGGGGAGAACTTTCGCTCTCCCCTTCCAATTTACTAACTTTTCAGTTTTTATGACTTCCTGCGGCGGATAATAAACCCACCCAGTCCAAGCAGACCACTTGCAAGCGCAAGCATACTGCCTGGCTCAGGAATATTTTGAACACTAAAAACGATATTGTCCAGATAGACAGCGTTGTCATAAACACCGCCGCCAGCATCCATTGTGCTCTTAAACGCCCAACCGCCGAACCAGAACTGTCCGACAACAGGGTTGGTGCTCGTGCCGGTGAAGGTACCTCCACCGCTTCCGCCCGGATAGCTGACCGTAGTCGTCCAGACCTTTGTGGCAGAATTATAATCCATCACTACGTGAATCCAGGCACGCTCAGGCACGTCGTTCAAGTTAGGACTGCTGTCCTGACCAACAAACATGTTCCCCGGAAGACTTGGGTTGTCGTTCATGTGTATGCCGCCAGGCGGGAAATAGGATTGATCACCAGCCATCTGCCAGGTCAACCAGTTCTCCTTCCACATATCAAACTCGTAGTGCATCAAGGCGTTGTTGGGGTCTATGCCCGTCATATCAAAGGTGTAGTCAATCTCACCGCTGCTTGCTCCATAGTTTGCCCAATCAGTCCCCTGGACAAACTTGAGAGCTTGACCACCAGTAGGCGCAGTAGCTACCTCAGCATACACCGGACCGGGTGCCCAGTCACCCCAAGGCGTGAACAGTGTCCAACCCGCAGGCAGTGTGCCCGGGGTTGCGCCTTCAAAATCGTCAATATAGCTCGCAGCAAACGTTGGAACTACTATGACGAGCAAGAAAGCTGCAATCGCAAGATACTTCATTGCTTTCCTCCTTTCGAGTGCTGTGGTTTATCACCTCGAGCACATCTCGAGATTATGCCCAAGGTGCTGTGTCCATCGGTGCCTAAGCACTTTCTCACACTCTACATACGCACTCTATCACACAAAATCGCAGCAGTAAACTAGTAATATTACCAGTTTTTTGTATTGCATTCGCCATCGTTTAAGTTGTCATCGGTATCCGGCTCAACGTGCGTTACCACATTTGCGTTCTCCACACTGCTGCGAATACTGTCCTCAACCTGCTCTGCGAAATCATGAGCCTGCTCAACATCCAAATCACGCTTTACTATAAGATGAACATCAATATGTCTCTGTGCTCCAGACTTCCGAGTCCGCAGCTTATGATAATCAACCAACGGACCATCACCAGCCACCTCAGCATTTAGAATATCAACAACCTTCTGATGTTCATCATCAGGCAATCTCACATCCATAAGCGGCCTGCCTGCTGTCTTTGTAAGATCATAAGCCACACGTAGAATAAGTATTGCGACTCCTAACGCCACACCTGAATCCAAAACTGCTGCACCCTTCACCCCAAACATGTTCAATATCTTAACAGCCGCCAGTCCGACAAAAACCCCGATCGAAGTCCATACGTCTGTGCGAAGATGATGTCCGTCAGCCTCAAGCGCAACAGAATCAGTAAGCTTTGCTATCTTAAACAGCCAACCCGAGATAAGATAGTTTGCCGCAACAGAAATCCCCATCACAAGTATCCCCGCGGTGGGTTCTATTTCCAATTTTCCAGCCAAAGCAGCAGGCATACGATTTATCGCCTCGTAAACAATCCATCCGGCAGCAACAAATATCAGCAACGCTTCGACAACACCAGAAACGTTCTCTATCTTCCCATGTCCGTAAGGATGCTGTTCATCCGGCGGCACGTCAGACGCCCTTACAGAAAAGAATGCTATAAACGATGCAATTAGATCTATGCCTGAATGCGCAGCTTCGGATATCACGCTCACCGAACCGCCCAATATTCCAACTACTAGCTTAAGCACAACAAGCGTAGTGTTCGAAAAAATAGATAGTAAAGCCGCACCTTGTTTTGTAGACATCTTCACACCTAAAACGCCAAAAAGCCCGCGGAACCATCTTCCAGTCCCGCGGGCGTCCAAGATAATCCTCTCTCACCCGCTGCCCCACACAAAGGAGCCCGGCAGCGCTGTATACTAACACAGCCGCCTGATCCTAATCATCAGCGGCAAATTATAACAAAAACATCACCTGTGCGCAACTCTATTGATAAGTGATCAAACAACAACTACATTACCACGACTTTCCGGGCTATAACTTTCCTATCAGCATCCAATATACCTGTCACAATAACCATCTTTCCAATCCCAAATCCTTCCGGTAACACAACATTGTCAGCAGTAACTACAACGTCAGCATTGTAACCATCACTTATCCTAAATGTCACTGCTCCGCTCGAACTTATATCTTTTACCTTCCCCCAGACTCTAACTAACCTGCCCAAAACCAACGGATCATTCAAAACAGTCCTGTTATTCATACCATAAGGCTTGGCAGCCGAAGCAAACACTGCGGATATCATATGATCCGAGGTAACGTTGTAGAAAGTATACTCAGAAATAGCCCCCTGAGACACCCCATCCACATCAACATCATCAACCACATATCCTTCGTCGGGAGATATAACAAACCGTTGATTTGCACCATAGTTTACAATCACATTGCCGCTAGGTTCTATGAAACCACCAACACCAGCAGAAGCTGTAATCGTATAAGTGCGCAGCTTGAATTTCGCAGTAATAGTATGAGGCGCTGAAACATTAATAAATGTATAGTTCGTAACTACACCAATCGACACACCATCCACTATTACATCTTCGATAACATAACCATCATCAGGCAATATTGCAAATGACTGATTCGCACCAAACATAACAGTTACCGACCCAGATGGAGTGATTTTTCCACCCGTCCCAGCAGAAGCTGTAATCGTGTAGTCAGTTAACTTACTTGCAATAAACTGCTCAAGTTCTCCCCGTTCAGCATCAGTAAGAGCTGTCTTATATAGAAAAACATCCCCAATGTTGCCGTTGAACGTGGTCCATCCATCAGGATTATTGCGACCTACGTTTATATATGTGCCAAATCCACCCGCACCACCAGTCACTCCAGGAACCAACGCAGTCATATCGCTCGTGGTTTTGTTATCCATTATCAAACTACCATTAGCCCACACTTTGTAAGTGCCATTAGGCTGAACAACCAAACTCAAAATTGTCATCTGCCCATCCGGAATTGCTGTATTGGACGGTGCAATATCTAAACTGCCGTTTCTTCTGACATTCACCAAACCAGTATCATTCTGAACTCCCAAAACAAGACGATCGTAAAATACGTCCACAACCGAACGCCAGCCGCCAGAGTCCGCGCTACGAACCGGTCTAACTGCGGCCACAATAGAAGCACCGTTACAAGCAATACTGGATGAATAAGAACCACCGAAGCGATAGCCATCACCGTCGGCATACACATTTCGCTCCCATTTCCTACCATTGATTACATCAACCGATGGGTTGCCAATCGCAGTCAAACTCTGACCCGATGGAATATAAGTAGCCCAGTTGCCTGTATTTCCACTCGACGGCAGAGTGCTCGCAAGCACTGAGAAAATAATATTGCTCTGCTGAGGTACACTCCCTGTGCCTCCAATGCCACCGCTGAAAGACACAGATATAGTATGATCGGCTGTAACATTACTAAATGTATATGTTGACACCGCCCCAACGCTTACCCCATCTACCTTCACATCGGAAATCGAATACCCAGAAAGCGGTGTAATATTAAATGTCTGATCCGTTCCATAGATAACTGTAATTGAACCACTTGGTGAAATAGTACCCCCATATGAGGCCGATGCAACAATCGTACACGCAAATTTAGCCGAAATATTATGGTTGGATCTAACATCGGCAAACGTAAAACCGGTGCGAACACCTACTGGCTTACCATCAACAATCACAGATGCTACTTTGCACCCAGCATTTGGGGTTATCGAATACGTCAGAGAACCTCCCTGAACCACATTAGTGACACCTGCCGGAATCACTGTACCACCTGCGCTGGGCGACGCAGTCACTGAAAAAACCGGGGCAGTAGCAGAGAACGTAGCCGCAATTGTATGGTTTGAATAAATCGGGTCGAAGGTGTAGCTATTAACCGCTCCGACAGATACACCATCAACTAAAACATCCTGAATATAATAACCTGGATCAGGAGTTATGGTATAAAGAGCCGTCTTCCTTTTTAGATAAGTCGTTGCACCCGTTGGGCTTATTGACCCACCGGAACCAGCAGATGCTGTAATCACATATTTAGCGTTCACATCATCTACGTAGAACGGATTTGCTGGCAGTCCATCTCTGTTGTATAGATTACATCCAGCCGGATTTTGCCAGCAGGCATATGCTACCTTACGAGGCGATGGAACCGATGGCGACGATACGGTTACAGTATTGTCTACATTAATCTCTGCGTTTGCCGCATACCATGAGCCTGTAGCGCCAGCTATAACAAAATTGCTAAGTGTGCCGCCGACAACTTCTTGAGTTGGCAGGTATGGAGTTTTAGAACCAACCATCAACCCTGCTCCAACATAATCAAATGAGCATACAATACTGCTGCCAGAAACTGTAACATCTCTAAGCGTAGGACCACTGGGAACTATTGTTGTGCGGCCATAGTCGTTTTTCAAAGCCCAAAGCGCAAGGCGCTCACCTACATCCAACTTATCCTTTGGATGGATGTCAACCGCATCACCTATATCAATCGCTGATGCAACACCAGCATGGCCGAGCCCCAAAACATTCACCTGCTGAATGCGAGTGTCTGCCCACGTAGCTCCCGGCATATCAGGTGTAGTAGATGTATTAGGCGTCCCCCAATTCGCAAGAAGAACTATATAAAACGCGAAATCATCCAGTCCAAAAACTCTTCTCCAACCCTGCTGAAGTGCTTTTTCTTTCAAATAATAGCTATCAACACTCTGATTGGTGGTTTCTCTATTCTCGCCTTGATACCAAATAGCCCCCTTACAAGCAAATGGTGCCAAAGGGTAAATCATTCCATTAAACAGAGAAAACGGCCCCCATGGCATTATACTCTGGCTATATAACGGCTGTAGAACAGGTACATCCGTGCATCCTTCCGGCGCCAGCCAAGGATCAATACATGTTCCGCCAACCGAAGACAAAATCAATCCGATGGGAATACTTGCGTTCTGATCCTGGTAGATTTTACGTGCAAAATAGAACCCTACAGCAGTAAAACCACTTGCCGTACTCGGACTGCATACTGTCCAACTACCAGTCAGGTTTTTGGTAGGCTCACCCAAATTAGCAAGGGGCACAGCAAACTGTCTTATCCCCGGGAAATTGGCGCTTGATATATCAGATGATCTGTCACAACTTCCTAAATTAAAAGCCATGTTTGACTGGCCAGAACAGATCCACACATCGCCTACTACAACATTCGTAATCGTAACTGTATTTGCACCTGTCTCAGTCGCAGTCAAAGTCCCCCCAGTCGTTTTTGCAGCCATTGGTGCGAGAACTACCATCCAGTTGCCTGAAGCATCCGATGTTGTCGTTTTTGTCTGACCATTGAAGGTGACGGTTACTGTTTTATTTGCACCGGCTGTTCCCCATACTGGACATGGTTTGTTTCGCTGCAAAACAGCATTATTTGAAAACAATGGGCTAAGAGTTAATGCCGCATCTGCCCAATTTATCGAAGCAGTAAATAAAAATACGACCAAAATCAACTTGACCAACGAAAAAAACTTTCTCATTTCTCCCTCCAACATTTTAGATTTTAGAATTCGCTGACTAGATACTATATAACCCATAGAAAATGTACCCCAATTCCGAAATAATCAGATACTTTCAAGTATAAAAACCTCGACTGGTTGTAAAAGCACACTATCAGTCTTAGCAGAACCATTCCTACCACTTTAGGTAGCTACAAATGGCATTAAACCAAACATCCCCCATTTTGTCGTATCCGGTTTGGGTAGGATGAATACCATCGGCCAGGTCAGCATAGGTCAAAGCACTGTACATATCAACTACATACACAGGCTTGCCCTGCAATTGTTTCTGAAACATCAAATCAGCTATCGCATTATTGTACTCAACTATTTTTGGATCATTGCTGGGAGTTCCATAGGTAGTCGGCACAATTTTGGCGACAAAAACCTTCCCATTCTCCGGCAATTTAGCCAATATCTTATCAACCAATCCGCTCAACCGATAAGGTGCATTAGGAACATCTACGTTCAGATTGATATCATTAGTCCCTATATGCAATAAAACAATATCTGGTCTATATGTATCCATCCATGTGTTGATGTTCGCATCTATTTGGCTGATAATCCACCCTGGATGTCCTTCGTGATCAGGATCCGGAAGACTGCTGTTAGACTGAGACCCGACGTAATCCAAATGGAGCCCTGCACTTATCACATCATTCCAAAGCTTGATTCTATAACCTCCAGGCACATTGTATCCATCGGTAATAGAATCACCAAGCGGCATTACTTTGGTAAGACTTGTAGAATACAAATTTTGAATCTCTGTTGCGCTAAGTACTCTATCAAATACTTTGAGCTGATTTATTGAACCAGAGAAGAAAACTGTAGGAATAAACGCCGTACCATCATACGCAAAAGCTGAGCCAAGGAACATAGGAAACCCCGGCGTAATATTTAGAGTTTTATCCTCAGTTGGGCCAGATTTGCCATTCACATAAATACGCTCGGTTATCCCATCAAATGTAACTGTAACCATCTGCCAAACACCCGCTGATGGCTGACTTGTGCCAAACCCCATATCTAATGCCCCACCATGAGCAACAGCACCAGATATAGGCGAATTGCCATAATTGATTTGAGCATTAGTCCCATACTCTCCACCTCTAGCAGCCCAACTGACTACCGCCTCCTCTGCAGCAAACTCAGGATTATATACACGCATATGCACGCTCCACTGACCATTTCCCGTAATGCTGGTTGGCACAATAAACGTAGACCTAAGCCAATCTGCACCATCAAATGTGGCGCCTTTTAACCGACCAATGTTTTCAACAACAGGAACTCCTAATTCAGAATAGAATGCTCCACCTAATCTCCCATTATTAGCCCAAGAAGAGAGACTGCCTTCGGCTAACCGACCAGCATCCAAAGAAACAATCGGATCTGCCTCTGATTCTGCAATCGCCGAAACCTCACCCGCGCTTAGAGCATAATCATAGACCCGAATTGACGCAATAGCACCTGAGTATGGACATTCTGCAGCGTAAGTTGAGCCACTAAGTCGATACCCACAGCCTAAATAGAATGGCATATTCTTGTATATGCTAAGAGTCTTGTTTTCCTGGTTGCACAAAACACCATTCAGATAAAGCCTCTCAACTGAACCATCAAATGTAACAGCTATATGCTGCCACATTCCAGGCACGGGAAGATCCAAAAACGGCATATCTGTAACACCGCCATGGTATGTAGCACCAGATGTAACTGAAGACCCAAAGTTTATCTGCGCACCTGTACCATCCTGACCGCCGCGTCTTGCCCAAGATAATATGCACTCATCCACACCAATTGCAGGATTAAGAGCCCAAACCAATACCGTCCATTGACCATTGCCTCCAATCGAATCAGGAGCCACAAAGTTGGATTTCATACGATTAGTACCACTAAACAAAACATATTTGCGCCCAGCATATTTACCAGTACTAAGCTTTGTAACCTCATAGCTAAAAACGCCGCCCAAAGATCCATCGTTTTGCCACACAGACAACACACCCGAAGGCAAATCAGCTGCACTCAGACTAATAATCGGATCTTTGTGCGGACGAGTAACGCCAATCGTAGCAACATCGTCAGTGTTTCTTATACGCAAAACTCTGGTATGCGCATCACCATTCTTCTCAATACTGGCTATGCCTGTCACACGCACAAAATCACCATTTTCTACATAATGGATTGGTCCAACCACCTTTACAGGCGTACCAGATCCATCATCAATAATCATAGATTTAGTCGGCACCAACTCGCTGACCTTACCCCACGTAGTCTGCAGAACACCGACCATATTCACACCTGATCCTCCATCCGGACCTTGTGCTGCGCCTTGGGTTCCTCCACCAATATCCCTGTTGTTACAACCGATGGCTTGCGGTAGCTGAGAATTCCCTGAAACCAATGCCGATGTGGCGTTTATAACCAACTCATCGTTGATATCTTTCGCCAAAACCCCATTCACTGTGACTAAACTGCCTACAGAAGGCACAATCTGGCTTACAACCTTTATACCACACGACAAGTGACCAACTTCCGTATCCTGAATATAAAAATAACCCGCAAAGACACCTGTAACAACCTTGCCACTCACACTCACCGTGCTTCCAACAGCCTGTTGCTTTACAATCCCTAAACAATTATCCGCCCGTGCAGACGAAACATTTGTCAAAGCTAACACAAAAAATACTATTAATGCCCAATACCTGCGTAACATCACAATCTCATCCCCCAAACTACATTTGAATCCTAACCAAAAGTTATTTCAATCTCCTGCCAGCAGTTCTTCTCCATCCCTTTGGAGAAATACCTGTCTGCTTCTTGAACAACCTTGAAAAGTAATATGGATCATTAAACCCCAGCTGCAAAGCGATCTGTTTTACGCTGAGATCAAGATCCTCCAGAAGCTCCTTTGCCTTGCTGGTACGCAGCCTGAGGTAGTATTGATGCGGAGTAAGCCCAACAGTCCGTTTGAAATGCCGCTGGAAGCTGCTATAACTCATATTTATAAATTCCGCCACCTCTTCCATATCAATATCACTATCCACATGCTCTTCCATATACCATACCGCATGTTCTATATCGGTCAATACGTCACCGCTTCCAGACACATTATTACTCGCGGCGCAGACCATATATGACAACATCTCAGCTACATATGCCGCAAGTATTCTATTAGGCACAGTTGGCTGTGACTGCACTCCATCCATTATCTGCTGAAATAACTTGCCAACCGGACTATCAAGACCTACAGACACCACAGGTTCCTTCGGGGTAATAAACTGATGTTCCAAAAGACGCCTTGGCCAAGAGCCATTGAACATAACCCAGCATTCATACCAACCAGTTTCAGGGTCTGGGCGAAATCTATGACGAACATTTGGGAAAAGCATAAACATATCCCCAGCATTTATCCTGACTTCACCTGACTCCTTCGACTTAAGAATACCCCTTCCTCGCATAATATAGATTACAAGAAAATCATCAAGCACTCTTCCTGTTTTCCACAGCTGATAACCTGATGGATCAGAAAAGGAGACATAATTAGGCGGCACATCGTGCCTCCCTGCAGCCGTGACGTAGAATCCCCAAGCTTTATCTCTAGGAGTCGTAGGTAAGTATCGGTAGAAATCAGATTTTGAGTTCACAATCTAACCATTAACCTCAAGGCAATAGATAACGCTTCCCTGTTCAGATATGCTACAAGCACCTAAGCAATTAATTCATTACTTACCAGCAAATGGATCCGTATCGCTATATAGGTATTGTACTATTATGGTTGATTCGAGCTTGCTTACATGTCCATCGCAGAATACAACGTTAAGTAGTCCCTTCACCTTCGTCCAGTCTCTGTCTCTATGGTGACAAAAATGCCAAGGTCTACCATCGAACATCATAATACGCCGATTAGGCGGAAGACCCCACACCCATTTTGCATAAACACTCTCCCCAACAGGTTCGGACTGAGAGAGTCCTGCCAAATACGGCCAACCCATCTGTTTGTAGTTTCGTCCAGGCCAGTTATAACTAGTATGATAGCGCTGCCAATATGGTGTCGAATCGCCATACAAAGGCGCATCACCAGAATCCGAAGGACATTTCCAGACATCTTTCTCGTCTGAAACATACTTACCAAGACAATCTACCAAATCTGGATACCATCCCCATTCATATGCATCGGGATACATATTATCCCAATCGGCACCATACATCTTCATCGCCTTGCCTAACTGACTTAAGTTAGACGCGCAGCTAGTTAACCGCCCCTGCTCTCGGGCTGCTCGGAATACAGGAAAGAAAATAGCAGCTAAAATCCCTATTACAGCGATTACAACAAGCAACTCAATCAGGGTGAATCCTCGATTACGCAGCCGCTCCGACACTCTCATACCACCATCCATACTTTCTCTTTGATGCTACTGTCCCAATCCTATTTAAAGTCCAAATCCCAAACCGTAAATTGCAGATTTTATAACGCAGCCAACGCAATGAATATAACTTTTATAGCAATATACATCTGCAATACAAACATGTAAATGGACAAAACTCTCAGATGAATGGATTATCCTGAATCCGGCTGGGAGGATATCCCACTTGAATACATCACAGATCCTCCCGGCCCGGAACACTCAAACCACATCTTATCCGACCACTACTAAAAAGAGTGTCCCGGACCGGGATTTCATCCATCAAACAATTCTGGAACTATGATTCAACATAGACCAAACCAGTCAGTTTACTCGAAACCTAGTCCCAAGTAACAACCAAGTCATCAAAATACACAGGTATGCCGTAGTCCACTCCATCCACATATGGAAATCCCGAACCGGCCCCGAAGTTCACACCGCCATAGATGCCGTTCACCTCAGCAGGCATGGGAACTGTCTCGACCAACAATCCGTTAACTTTGACAGACCTGGTATGAGAGACATAATCGTCGGTGATTTCGTACTCAGTCCAACCAGTAGCCTCGGGCCAGCCGGCATCCTGCCATGTTCGCGGTCCATTGGTTTGGTCAAGGATCGCGTGCATCTTCATCTCATTCACATCATTGCCGAAGTCTGTCCATCTCCATTCTGGGAAGAAGAACCAAGACTCCCGCTGCAGCGCCTTATAAACGTTACCCGAACCTTCAGGATATTCCAAGTCGGGAACATCTGGCCTATATACTTTGAACTTAAATGTTGCAGACTGAATCGCTCCACCCGGCGGTTCTTCAGGTGCCATAAGCGGCTTCCTGATATTTATACAGTTAACCCACCATGTAGTACTACTGCAGTTTCTTGGATACCACAATTTTAGCGACTGCGTGCCACTAGATGCTTGCTCGTTGCTGATAGTAGCAGTAGAACCAGGATAATACCCCTGCCATGTTATAGTCCATCCCTGCTGATTATTAGCATCGCCAAGCGTATAACCTTCATTAACCTCGAAACCGCATGACCAGACATTCGAGACAATGTCACGATAAATTATCTGGTTCTCAGAAGCAGTCTTCTTAGAAACTACACCGCGGATGGTGATAAAATCACCTACATCAAAATCATCTAGCTTCGACGCACCTTCAACCAAAACGGTTGTATCAGCCCCTCCATCTGAGATGACAAATGACTTGCCATCCGATGATTTACTGGCTATCTTACCACCAACTTGCACCAACTCGCCGACCAACAATCGGTCTAATTGGGCAGCTCTCGTATTGGTCCCGAAGGCACGAACATAGTAAGCACCTCCATACGAAACTCCGTTTGCCTCGATGTATCTCTCCTTGGTAACAGGATCGGTTGCTGTTACGCCAGAAACAACTGCCACATTCCCATAAAACATACCAGATGTAAGTGAAGGATCAGCATTGACCCTTATTCCGGCTGTCCTATCCTTCTCTTCTATATAGAAGTAGTCGGTTCTGCCGGCATCAGTATAAGGTGCCAAAGTAACCGGCTTGTTGTATAGAGTGACAGGAATACCATCCAGCATGCGCTTGACCTCGCCTATGGTAGTCTTATACTCCGGCGGAGTCAAAGAAGCTATTTGCTGGGCACTCAGTGCTTCTGCATATACTTGGAACCTAGTCATATATCCAGAGAACATAAAGTTTGGATCCAGCCAAGGATTACAAGCCTCATTTATCGTAGATGCACCAATGTACATTGGGTCACCCGAGTAGATATTCAATGGCAAATTCCAAGTGCTGTCTACTACTCCATCCACGTATATAGTCAAAGTGGACGTAGACGGATCATAAGTCTGTGCAATATAGTGCCATGCACCTGGTGGTGGGGTCATGGCAAACCCTGCATTGTAGTAGTAGCCGTAGAAAGCACCATACCATTCATACCCATAAGCAACTGAGGCGCTCCCAGAGCCAAAATTGTGTCCCCATGAGAATATCATCTCGCAGAAGGAAATTGACGGATTGTTTACCCAATAAACTATTGTCCAATCGTCTGTACCGGTAATGGTGGGAGGTGCGGTAATATTGTTCCGAGTATCAGGATCAGCAAACTTCATCAACGCCGCATTTGTAGCATTGCCAGGAAACACAACACTCTTCTTTCCGCCAACCACCTGTACTTCCAGAGTGCCATTAGCATCATAATTGACAAAGGCATTCCCGAGTATACCAGTATTCGCCCAAGTACTTATATTTGTTCCTTCGACAAGCCCACTGGCATCTAGGTCAATCAACTTAACAACAACCGTAGGATCCGACGTCATAACAAAGTCAACGTCGTAAGCATCACCACTAGTCGTGTCAACCGTTGCCACAGCAGGAGTGGGCGCGAGTGCAGTCTTCTCGGCGTACACTTTATATCTACCAGGAGCCACTGATACCTGATAAACTCCACCAAGCTCAGTCTCTCCATAAACCACCAAACCACTGCCGCTCTCTGGAACCACTATAATGTGAATGCCATCAAGTCCGTTCCCCTCGGAGTCTGTAACAAATCCATAGATACCCCTCAACACCAGCTCAAAATCTACGCCAGCCTGAGGACCTAAGGTGTTATCTACCTGCCGAGACGGCGGATTCGAAGGCAGTCCCATATAACTAACCGTCACTGTCCACACGTTAGGCGGAAGATCTACGGAGTAGGTACCATCGCCAAGTGTCTTTACAGTGGCCGTTGCCCCGCCAGCAGAAGTAAACATAACCGTCGCACCACTCACGCCTCCTCCGCCTGCGAATGTAACTGTTCCCGAAACATTCACACGTTCTTCTCGCAAAACCTCACAGTCATCCACATATAACGTGCGACCAGTCTGTCCATATACACGGAATGCCAGCCATGTACCGTCAGGCGCAGGACCGGTCGGATTGGTACCGTCAATATCTCCCACATAATGCCAATCAGTATCGGTCAGCGTAAAATTGTACTGCCTTGATGATGGGCCTCCCACATCGAATCTCGGACGAACAGCTCCAGTGCAGGGATTTTCAGGAGATGCGTCTGGACACCTAACCCACGCCCTACAACTGAAAATTTCGCCGCCTATTGACTCTACGTGCTGCTCAACAACATTATAAGGACTCCCAGATCCAGCTATCCGCCAAGCATTTAAACCTGTGTGCGCCGGATCACTAGGTGTCCCTATCCACAATTCAGATGTACCTCCCCAATAAGCTCCATACCAAGCAGGTTGACCAGTAGCTGGGTTTATGGGATTCGACTCTTCAAATCCTGGGTCTACAAGCACATTGACCACAGCACCATGCGACACAGAAACAGCAAGCAACACTAAGCTTAATGTCGTGACGACACAGATTAGTAATCTGCACATAAAAGACTCCTCCTTTCTACTCACTTTCCAAGCAACACAGACACAACCAACCATCCTGTTTCTTCCAGCCAAAACAAAAAATTAGTTGCGTCTTCTCCATCTAATCCTTAAAATTCGCACCCCATCACCTCACATCAAAAACCTACCACTACGAACCCAATGCACAATTTAGAGAGCAGTAACTCGCTTACACATACAAAATGTTGTAAATTTATGTAAATGTCAATGGATAAATTGAGCAATAAAATGGACAAAACTGCAATGGAAGTGTTTCATCGTAACCAAACACAGTGTATGTTCGTCCTTACAATAAAACCATTTGCGATGTCACAAACAATTAAAACGAAAGGTGGAGCATAAAATTATGAGAATTGCCCGAATATTCGCAGTCGCCGCACTTGCACTAATTGTTGCAACACTCCCGACACTTAGTGCAACCAATAAAAATATTAATGTTATACTATTTTCATGGGATGGAGTGCAAAGAGAGCACCTAAAAGAATGTCTGTCCCGAAATGAACTCCCAAATCTAGCCGCTCTTATAAAAGAAGGCAAACTGGTAGATATTGACGTCACTAGCCACGCCACCGATACCAAAGCTGGTCATGCACAGATGCTCACAGGTTACGATCCAGAGACCACGGGTGTTTATAGCAACAGCAAATTCAAACCGATTCCTGTGGGATACACTATTTTCGAACGTCTGGAAAACACTTTAGGTAAAGACAATATCACAACCGTTATGCTCACCGGCAAAACACATCACATAGGCAACTGTCCGCCTGCCAAACCTATCAAGCCGGAAACGCTTGATCCAGGCTATTTCCCAGGCACAGATTCTTCTCCTGTATCAGGGTATAATACAAACAAACCCACTGTTAAAAACCCAAACAAAGCAAAAATAGCCAATAAAGCTGCCCAGCAGAACAAATTCGGTGAACCTTGGTACCTCGTCTATAAAAACATAGACGTATGGGATGGTGAGAAGGCACGTAACGCCGATGTAGTCGGAAAGCTTGCGCTGGAATATCTAGACAAATACGACAATAACAGGTTCTTTATGTTCTTCCATTTCAGCGATCCAGACTCCCAAGGACACAAATTTGGTGAGAATTCAAAGGAAGAAACCGACGCCTATATACTTTGTGATAAATGGTTAGGAGAGATAATAAACAAGCTCAAATCGCATGGAATTTACAAAAATACGCTCATATATGTTACCTCAGATCATGGGTTTGATGAAGGAAAGAAAACCCATAAAAATGCACCACACATATTCCTTGCCACCAACGACAAGAAAATAGTTCGCGGAGGCGATCAAAAAGACATTGTGCCCACAATATTGACCGAGATGGGTATAGACTATACAAAATTCGACCCAAAACTGCCCGGCAAAAGCCTGACGAAAAACAATTAAAACGATTCTCTATACAGAACAGAATGGGGTTGGATTTCCAACCCCATTCTACCAATGCAAACTATCCTCAACAGCATTAAGCCAACTCACCCACTCATAACTTCGATCTCATAGCCATTCGGATCATCAATGAAGTAAAAATGTCCGTTCACAGGACCATCATTCGGCCAAAACTCTATCCCTTTCGGCTCCCATACACGCCGAAACTCCTCCAGGTCTTCAACCGTAATCGCAAAATGAATAAGATCTTCCGGCACTTCGAAATCCGTATAGTCCGGCGACCAAGCAAGCTCTATCGCATGCTCATTCCCCGGAAGAGTCAAAAAACATATCTGATTGCCCTGCGGTGATCTTCTCGGCTCCGAAGCCCTAAATCCAAAAAGCTCGGTATAAAACCGTATGCTCTCCTCCATATTCTTAACACGTATGCGCGTGTGTAGCAGCTTAGGCTGAAATTCCAACATCCCTCAAGCACTCCTTTTCGCTTACCGTCTCGACTGCTGTTGCCCATACCCAGGCGGCGTTGGTCCCTGCCCACCAGGCTGCTGACCATAACCACCAGGTCTGCGCGGCTGACTACCATCATCAGTCCTCATATAATCTGGCACATGCTCGCCCAGCTTCTCAAGCAGCTCATCTGGACGCTCCGCAAGCCTCAGCATCTCTTCCTTCTCAATCAACCTCTTCGTATAAAGCTCAAACAACGACGTATCAAGCGTCTTCATACCCAGCTGACTTCCTGTCTGTATCGCAGACAAAATACTGTGTGTCTTGCGATCACGAATCATGTGTCTAATAGCAGGAGTACATATCATTATCTCAAAAGCAGCCACTCTGCCTCCGCCAACCCTCGGAATAAGCGCCTGCGATATAACCGCCAACAGATTCCCCGCAAGCTGCGTTCTTATCTGTTCCTGCTGATCAAACGGGAACACGTCCACTATTCTGTCAACGGTTCTTGCGGCACCGGTTGTGTGCAGAGTCGAAAATACTAAGTGTCCGGTCTCAGCAGCACGTACGGCAGCCGATATTGTCGCCAAATCGCGCATCTCTCCAACCAATATAACGTCCGGATCCTGCCTCAATGCTTTTATAACACCCATATCAAACGTCGGCACATCCACGCCTACTTCTCTCTGACTTATAACCGACATCTTGTGCGTGTGATAATACTCAATCGGGTCTTCAATCGTGATTATATGGCAGTCCCTAGTTTCGTTTATATGGTTGATCATCGTGGCGAGAGTTGTCGTCTTACCACTACCCGTCGGTCCAGTTACAAGAATGAGCCCTCTTGGCTGGATACACAAATCCTGTACGCTTTTATCAAGCCCTATCTCCTCGAAGGTCATCAATCTGTAGGGAATAAGCCTAAGATTCAGCGCCACAGTGTTCTTCTGCATAAAAAGCGACACTCTAAATCGTGCCTTGTCCCCGAACGAAAAGCCAAAGTCCGCTCCCCTGAACTCTTCAAGTTCTCTAAGTGACCTCTCCGGAGCAATCTGCTTCGTCATATACTCTGTCTGCTCCGGAGTAAGATTCCCATACTGTTTCTGCCTAACCAGATGTCCATGCACCCTGATTGTAGGCGGATCACCCACAACCAGATGCAAATCCGACCCATCCAGATTCACTATGAGATCAAGCAGTTCATATATATCTATCATCCTGTTGGATTCCTGCATTGAGGCGCCTCCGTCTTATGGTGAATAAATGTCGCATCGTACGACAAATTCTCTTCAGGCAGAATATCACAGCAGATTGTAACTGTCAACGCCAATCGGCATGAGCAGATTAGTTATTGTGGCGAGTTCTTCCAAAAGCACAACAATCAGGTCTTACCAATGATGCAAAAATCAGCGATTTTTCGCTAAAACATGTTGACAGTAGATTTCAATGGTGGTTGAATATACTGCAGATCTCTTTTAGGCTTTAGACCACAAAGAATAAACTTGCAGGCTACAAAGATACAAAAATAATTAAGGGGGTATCACAATGGCTCATAGATTTGATGGGAAAGTGGCACTCGTAACCGGGGGATCAACGGGAATAGGACGAGCAACGGCATTGAAATTCGCAGCCGAAGGGGCATCCGTGGTAATTGCTGATATCAATGTGAGTCAGGGACAACTCATTGCCGAGCAGATTAACCAGAACAACGGAAAATCCATTTTTGTCCCTACAGATGTATCGAGCCCAACCCAAGTTAGCAACCTGATAGACAAAACAGTGGAAACCTACGGAAAACTAGACTTTGCTTTTAACAATGCCGGCATAGAAGGGGTAATGGCTTCAACGGTCGATTGCACAGAAGAGAACTGGGACCGAACTATCGATATCAATCTAAAAGGTGTATGGCTGTGCATGAAATATGAAATACCGACGATGCTCAAGCAGGGTGGTGGCGTAATTGTGAATATGGCATCTGTCGCAGGTTTGGTTGGGTTTGCTGGTTTACCTGCATATGCAGCGTCGAAAGGCGGAGTAATACAACTTACCAAGACTGCTGCTCTAGAATTCTCAAAATCAGGCATAAGAATAAACGCAGTATGTCCCGGAGCCATACAAACAAGTATGATAGAACGTATCGAATCGGCAGACGAAGGCATCAAAGACGTTTTGACAAACGCTCATCCGATAGGCAGAATCGGTAAACCAGAAGAGGTGGCAGATGTTGTAATATGGCTATGCTCCGAACAATCTTCATTTGTTGTTGGCTATCCGATCGCCATCGATGGTGGATACTTGGCTCAGTAGCAACCCATTCTAGATTAAAATTATTTACTGTGCTATGATCGGACAAGTAGATCTTTTGTATAAATACGGCAACAAGAGAGAACGTTCAGAATGCTATTGCTTACGGAAGTAGAGCTTAGTAAGTACGACGGAACGGGATGTAATCCCGCCTATGTTGCATACAAGGGTAAAATCTATGATGTTTCCAATTGTCCCAATTGGATTGATGGAACGCACTACCAGCACATTGCAGGACAAGACCTAACTGAATCAATGGCGGATGCACCACATAGTGAAGAAGTTATAGTTAACTCTCCGATCGTAGGGGAGTTGGTAATGCGATAATATATTTGCAAATAACCCATCCAATAGCAATAATCTATGAATAAGACCATCTGGACAGTAGGACATTCAACTCGCACGATAGACGAATTTATCGCGCTTCTGAAAAACTACGACATTGAAGGTATTGTTGACGTAAGAAGTATTCCGCGTTCTCGAAATAACCCTCAGTTCAACAAAGACAACCTTGAAAAAGTAATGCCTGACGCTGGAATTGAGTACGTACATGAAAAAGAGCTTGGCGGACTGAGACATCCAAGCAAAACCTCAATAAACACTGGTTGGAAGAATAAAAGCTTCCAGGGTTACGCAGACTACATGCGGACTTCGGCATTCAGCCATGCACTCAATAAATTAATTATGTATGCCCAACAAAAACGAGTGGCAATAATGTGTGCAGAAATTCTGCCTTGGCGCTGTCACCGATCGCTTATCTCCGACGCACTTATTATAAAAGGATTCAAAGTCGTTGAGATCTTCGAAATAGAAAAATTCAGACTGCACAAGCTAACACCTTTTGCCACAATAGAAGACGAAAGGTTGATATATCGAATACCTATGACAACAGATGACACCAATACAAAATGAGCACTGATAATCTTATTGCGATCTATGAGTCAGGTTCGCCAGGTCGTCTTGCCGTTGCCAAATCGCTGCTCGAGGCTGCAGGTATTAGCTACATTGTCCAAAATGAGCTCATACAAGATCTATGCGGCTATGGCAGGATGTGGACGGGCTACAATTACATCTTCGGCACAGTAAAAATAAGAGTCAAACCCGAAGACGCAAACCATGCTCAAGATCTGCTTTCAGACATGCCTTCATCAGAGCCGCCAAAGCTCAGCAAGCGGCTTCGATATCTGGCAATTGTACTTGCAGCGGGCAGCGCTCTGGGAGTAATCTATCAATTATGGATCACGCTGATTACTGTTATAAAAACCATACACTAAAGCTGGTTATAGCCATAACAACACTGATCCTGGCAACTCTCATCCCAGCACACGCCGAAGAATCGTCCCAACCTCCACCGCAGTCAATTGCAAAAATCCAAAACATTCTCGCAGCAGCCGCAGATAAACTTTGGGAACACAGCGATGAGTTCTTTCACGAAGGATACTACAAACGCTCAATAGCGGTGCTAAGGTTGATAACAGAGATTGACCCAACCGATGTTCAGGCTTATGCAGTAGCTTCTTGGCTTTTGGACAGCAGCGGCTACGAAAAAGAAGGCATAGCACTGCTTGAACTCGGACTTGCGCGAAATCCCAGCCGATATGACCTGTACGCTGAACTAGGCGATCGCTATGATCACATGGAAGACTACGCAAAAGCCGCCGAGTACTACGAAAAAGCCCTGGAGTTCTTCCAGTGTCCAGTAATTTACCTGCATTCCCTAGCGCATGCCTACGAAAAATCAGGACAGCTCGAGAAATCACTTAACATCTGGCAGCGCGCGGCGCAGGCAGAACCAAACAATCCTGTCGTGAAGAACAACCTTGAACGAGTTAAGTCTAAACTGGAAGCTATCAAAGATCCAGCTAACGAGAACTCAGCCAACTAGAACGGGCATGCGCCGCTCGGACATCCGCCGGAAAACTCGCTTGCTGCCGAAACAAGCTCATCACTGCCCATCTCACGAGCCAAAACCGACCCAACATACAGCACCTGTTCTGGCTTACTCCCATATCGATAAACAGTTATCCCCTTGCATCCCAGCTCATATGCCATAAGATAAACCTTCCTCACATCTTCGGGCACCGCATCCTTTGGCAGATTAACGGTCTTCGACACAGCATTATCCACATGCTTCTGAAACACTGCCTGCATCCTAACATGCCATTCAGGAGATATATCCATTGCGGTAACAAACACCCTCTGCACATCGGCAGGCACGGATTTCACCCCCTGAATCGAACCCCGCCGCGCTATATCCATCATCAAATCACGCGAGTAAAAACCCCGTTCCGCAGCTATACGTTCGAACTCTGGATTAACTTCCAGAAGCCGCGTGCCTTCCATCACCTCACGCACAAAGGCCACCGCAAATAATGGTTCTATTCCACTGGACGTACCAGCAATAATCGAGATAGTACCTGTTGGCGCAACCGATGTAACAGCAGCATTCCTTCTCGGTTTCGCGCCGTTTCTGTCCCACAAACTGCCTACAAAATTAGCAAACGCACCGCGGCTTACAGCAAGCTCTTCAGACATCTTCACAGCTTCATCGTTGATAAACTTCATTATCCTTTCACCCAACGCAAGCGCTTCATCGCTGTCATAAGGGATTCTCAGCCTAACCAAAGCATCAGCAAACCCCATCACACCCAACCCTATTTTCCTATTAGCTCGGGTGATTCGCGTTATCTCACGAAGCGGATAGCGGCTCACGTCAATCACATTATCCAAGAAATGAACCGCAGACCGAACCGCTTTCCTGAGTTTGTCAAAGTTGATACTGTCCCCATCCACCATTCTTGCCAGATTTATACTGCCCAAGTTGCAAGACTCGTAGGGAAGCAGGGGCACCTCGCCGCATGGGTTAGTTGACTCTATATCACCCAGCTGTGGCGTAGGATTTGCACGGTTTATAGCATCCAAAAACACCAGCCCTGGATCGCCAGTCTGCCAAGCCGTAGCCACTATAAGATCGAATACCTCACGCGCCTTGAGTCGTTTCACCGACTTACCAGTGCGTGGGTTCACAAGATCATATTCACCACCGTGCAGAACAGCATCCATAAAAGCATCTGTAACAGCCACCGAAATATTGAAATTATCAAGCACACCCGAAGACGTTTTCGCAGTAATAAACTCAAGAATATCCGGATGATCCACACGCAGAATCCCCATATTCGCACCGCGCCGTCTCCCACCCTGCTTGATTGTGTTTGTTGCTTCATCAAATATCTTCATAAAAGAAACTGGACCAGAGGCAATCCCCATCGTGGATTTAACCAGATCACCTTTTGGCCTCAGTCTAGAGAACGAAAACCCTGTCCCGCCGCCTGATTGATGAATAAGCGCCATATCCCTAAGCGCAGTGAATATTCCACGCATAGAGTCCGGCACAGGTATAACAAAACAAGCCGACAACTGCCCTATCTCAGTTCCTGCATTCATAAGTGTAGGAGAGTTTGGTAGAAACTCCAGCCCAGCCATCATCTGGTAAAACTCGTCTTCTACCTTTGATATATCAGCATTCGGATCGTAAAGCCTATCCGCTGCAGCCACGGCACGAGCTGCGCGCCTAAAAAGCTGAGATGGTGTCTCCACAACTTCTCCGTTTTTATCCTTGAGCAGGTATCGCCGTTTGAGCACACTAATAGCATTCACGCTGAGCTTCAGATCATCTTCCACGCCAATAAACCGCTTAACGCTTCTAAGCTCGGCGCGCCGATCTCTGTAGAGTATATACGCCTTAGCCGTATCCTGAAGGTTGGCATTCATCAAAACACGTTCGACTATATCCTGAACATCCTCAACCTTCGGCGGCGACTCTCTAAAACGCTCCGAAACAATTTTGACAACCTCCGCCATAAGCTGTTCCGCAAGTCCTTCCCTAAACTGCCCTGCAGACCTAAGCGCCTTAGCTATAGCAAGAGCAATCTTCTCAGGTTGAAACACCTCCAGCCTGCCGTCTCTCTTTACTATCATGAGCGATAATTCCTTACCCATGCTACTCACCCCTTTTGCCATCTAAAGCCAATCGGTCAAACCATAAGACAACAATACCAAGTCAAAGCGGCATGCCATAATTAGTGATGCAATTATACAACTGCAAAACCAACTAATACTAATAATTCGCACATATTGTCACATATTTTGACGCATGCCACAGTAATCTGGCGCAGACGATCTTCGGAAATAAGTTACCCAAATTACACTTTCGGCAAAAAAATTTTGTTTTTATGCTCAAAAAGAAGGAGGAATCCAGGAAATTGGTGTAGAATGATATGCAAATCGTGCTTGATTATATTTGTACGAACTCAAAATGCCAGGGAAGGGAGGTGAAGATAAGTGGTTGAAGCATATTGCGTTAAATGCAAAGCGAAGAAGGAGATGAAGAACCCGACCCCGGTGACAATGAAGAACGGCAAACCCGCTATGAAGGGAACCTGCCCAACTTGCGGCACCGGAATGTACAGAATCGGCAAGAAGTAAATTGTCTCCAATTGTAAGTTCTTGACGAATTGGCGAGCCGCTGGCGGCTCGCCTTTTTCATGTACGGTGTGGTTAGAATCAAAAACCCATTGAATCAGAACTCAGACAAGCTCGGGGAACCAAAGTGCAATCTCTTTAGCTGCAGTCTCAGGAGAATCCGAACCGTGAACAATATTCCTGCGTGTGTCTACCGTAAAATCACCACGAATAGTGCCTGGCGCGGCTTCGGCTGGATCAAGAGCACCGATCATCTTACGCGCAAGCTCTACCGCATTCTCAGCCTCAAGCACCAAAGCTACAACCGAACCAGAGGTAATGAAATCCAGCAGCGGCTCATAAAAATCTTTGCCTTTGTGACAAGCATAATGCTTTTCGGCAAGCTCGCGAGTGGGACGCAGCATCTTGAGCGCAGATATTGTAAAACCACGCGACTCGAATCTGCTTATAATCTCACCCACTAGCCTGCGCTCAACACCGTCAGGTTTTATAATAACGAGTGTGCGCTCCATCATATCTACACCACGTTATACCAGTCCGACAGCCAACGAGTCAAGTGTCCAACGGCGCTCGATAATATTTACGATCGAGTATTGACAACCGGCCAAATAAGTATTATCATAACTATCGTACCAGTATGTACTGTATGATTTGTATGAAATAATTGAAATAATCAGGCAGGTGCTAGGTTTGAAGAAAAAGAAACTCAACGTCGAAAACCGCTTCTGCGGAACCGCTACAGTCGGAGAACGTGGGCAGATTGTTATCCCTGCCGAGGCACGCAAACTTCTCGGCCTTAAACACGGAGACAAAATGCTGGTTATGAGCCATGCACACGCAGAAGGCATAGTACTCATCAAAATAGATGCAATGAAAGAATTTCTATCCCGTGTGCTTGAAGGTATACGCGAGGCAGACGTTTCCGAAGACATATCTCACAAGAAGTCCTGATTATCCCAAACCCTAGAGAGCACTTATGGATGATATCGTATTAGAAGTGCATGAACTAAAAAAACAGTTTGGCTCGATTAAAGCTGTTGACGGACTTGATCTTGAAGTGCGCCGCGGCGATGTGTTCGGATTCCTAGGTCCTAACGGCGCCGGCAAAAGCACTACCATTCGCGCTATGGCTGGACTTGTGAGACCAAGCGGCGGCGAGGTTAGAATTTTTGGGCACGATGTCTGGCACAATAGAAAAAAGGCGCTCTCCCATGTAGGAATGTTAATTGAATCACCAGGTTTGTATAGATATCTAACTGGCAGACAGAATCTTGAGCTGTTCGCCGAACTTGCGGGCGGAGTATGTGCTGGCGATATAAAACGCGCTCTCGATATAGTTGGACTGTCCGATAGAGCAGACGACAAAGTTAAAAACTACAGCCATGGCATGCGACAGCGCCTGGGGGTAGCCCAAGCAATCCTATGCCAGCCAAAGCTGGTTGTACTGGATGAACCTACCGATGGGCTTGACCCACAGGGAATGAAAGAAATAAGAGAGCTTATCCGAAGCTTGGCAGAAGAACATAACATTACTGTTTTCCTATCCAGCCATCTGCTGCATGAAGTCGAACAGGTCTGTACGAAAGTAGCGGTTATTCATAAAGGACGGAAACTCGCTGATGGCAAAGTATCGGAGATATTGGCGAGACGGGGGAGAGTGAGAATCACTGTTGACCGTCCAAATGATGCGATGAGGGCGATAACAGAAATTGAAGGCGTTAGGGCGGAACTGTCAGAAGATAGCAGGCTGTCAGTAGAAATCGGTCCAGACTACGATGCAGCAGAGATAAACAAGTTTCTAGTTGAGAATGGTTTCAGGGTGAGCGCGCTTGTGCCGGAGGTAACATCGCTGGAAGAGTTTTATTTCTCGCTTATGGGTAAAGAGAGTGCTAAAACAAATCAAGCTTGAGATATTCAAACTGTCAAGAAGGGCTAGGAGCTATCTCGGTTTCGCTGCAATGTTGGGACTTGCAGGACTGGTCGTGCTCGGACTTGCGCAGGGACCGCCGCAGATAGGCGGTGCTTCATCTCAGGGATTCGTGACAGCAGGATCTTTCCTTAATGGTGGGTTTGCGGCATGGTTTATGCTTAGGGTTACTTTACTGTTCTTTTTGCCGCTTTTCGCCTGTGTTGTAACCGGAGATATGATCTCCAGCGAGTCAGCAGATGGCACACTTCGCACCCTGCTTTCGAAACCAGTATCACGAGAGTCGGTGTACTGCGCCAAGTATATAGCGGCTGTAATATATACAGTGGCTTTGACGATTTTTATGGGTATAACAGCTTACATAATAGGCGCGGTGTTCTTAGGAAGAGGGTCTCTGACAACGTTTCAGACCGGCACGATTATCGGCGCACAGGGGATATACATATTCCCAGAAACAGAGGGAATAGTCCGGCTTGCAGCAGCATACATATTTGCGGCATTTGCTATACTCTCGGTTGCAAGCATCGCATTTTTTATATCATCATTCGTATCCAACTCGCTTGGCGCGATTGGCAGCGCTATGCTCACGCTCATAGCATTTCAGATAATGGGAATGTTTGACTTTTTTAAACCAATAAGCGAATATCTGTTCACTGCACATATGGAATCGTGGTCTGGACTATTCATAACTAATGTGCCGTGGGAACAGATATTCAAATCAGCCTGTGTGTTGTGCGCATATTCGGCAGGCTTTTTTACACTAGGTTTGATTGTGTTCGCAAGGAGGGATATCCTTTCGTGAGAGCAAGATATATTGCAATAGGACTTATTTGCTTGGCATCCGCTGCCTATTGCGCACAGAAACCGAGTCCAGCGGAAGCGGCACTGAAATGCATCGAGCGAGGCTATGCCGCTGTCAAAGACTATAGGGTTGACATACAGGTATCGGTAGAAAGCCCCCAGGTACACATGCCAGATGCCAAAGCAGTTGTGTATTTCAAACGTCCGGATAAGCTCAGAGTAGTGGCAAAGGAAGGATTTATGATGATGCCAAGCTACGCAGTTATGGGTGATCCGGCAAGTTTTATAAAGCAGAACTTCTCCATTGCAGGAGTAAAGTCGAGTAAAGTAGGCGCAGAGCCAGTCTATATTTTGAGCTTGGTTGGAAAGACGATGCATGCTGCAGGAAGATTCGAGATTGTAGTGGAAAAACGGCGCGGACTGATTATCAGCGGTAGCGCGGATGATGGGGCTTCCAAGCTCAAAGCAAAATGGGAATACAAACAATTTGACGGAAAGTTCTGGATGCCGGCAAAAATGACTGTTAAAATAGAGGGGCTTATGTCGCCGCAGGCGTTCGACCCAAAAAATATGAAAATGAACCCACCTAAAACCGGCGAAGGCAATGCGACTGTGATATTTACAAACTACAGAATAAACCGCGGCATACCAGACAGCATATTTGTAGAGAAAAACCGAGACACTGGACGCTGAGCCTTAATCCCTGTAAGATAATTTGTTTGCATAAAATTGCATAAAAGTCGGAGGTGTATCCGTTGATTAACAAAACAATTGTAAGATTGCTAACACTAATAATCGCACTCTGTATTGCAAGTATATCAGTCTGCTCTGCACAGGACGAAAAACCCCAGACACTCACACTTGAACAGGCGATTACGTCAGCTGTTGAGCACAGTCCGGCATTGGCAGCCGCGCGTGAACGAAAGATAAAAAGCGAATGGGCTGCTCGCGAATCATCCACGCTGGACAATCTTAAACTAAATGGTACACTTAACTACGCGCACATAAGCCCTGTTTCGACCTTCACAATGCCTGGACCAACCGGACCTATAACTGTACAAGTCAGGCCGCCATCCACAACGACTATAAACGGCACACTTAGCAAACCTATAGATATATTTGGCAAAATAGGACTTGCTCAGAACATCTCCAAACTCCAGGTTGATATCCAGACCCAAGCCGAGGCACTAGCTTTGCAGAAACTGATTGCAGATGTAAAATCAGCCTACTTCGGCGTGCTTAGAGCACAGGCAGCAGTTGAAGTAGCAAACTCTGCGCTGACTGCGGCTCAGGAAAGACTTAGAACAGCCAAAGCACAGTACGAAGTTGGCGCAGCACCTAAATTCGACATGACTCGCGCCGAAGTAGACGTTGCTAACTATACCCAATCACTTACACAGGCACAGAACGCCGTCAAACTGGCAAAAGCTGCACTGAACCAAACCATAGGCGTTGACGTCTCTACAGAGTTCGAACTTGTGCCGGAAGACACTGATGTTCAGCCAGTAACGGTTGATATAGCCGAGTGCACCGAACAGGCGTTGAAAAAACGACCTGAGATGGTTCAAGCTCTAACTGGGATAGAACTAGCGCAGAAAGGCATAAGCTTGGCAAGAAAAGATAACAGCCCCACAGTTGGATTGTTTCTGTCAACTGATTGGACATCTGAAACCAGCGCGTTCAGCTCAAACAAAACGACTTATACATATGGGGCAAGCATATCATGGCCCATTTGGACGGGTGGTCAGACAACTGCAAAAGTATCTCAGGCAAAAAGCGATTTGGAAATAGCGAAACTGGGGCTTGAGCAGGCAAAACTTGGGGTTGAGCTGGATGTGCGATCCGCAGCGCTCAACATGATGGACGCTTCTAGCCGTGTAGGCGCAGCTAAATCCAATGTTGCGCTGGCAGAAGAAGCACTTAGACTTGCAAAAGTAAGATATCGCGAAGGAGTCTCAACACAAGTCGAAGTAACAGACGCCGAAGCAGCCCTTACTCTTGCAAGAACAAACTACATAAATGCAGTCTATGACTATCTGACAGCCAAGGCGCAGTTTGAAAGAGCTACTTGCAGCCAGCCTGAGTTCACAAAACTTGCGGCGGCGGATAAATCTAATACAACAAGATAATAGACAAAGTAAAGGAGTCAGCCGATGTCAAAAAGAAGAATCATCGCCATACTCTTAATGGTGTTATTGCTCGCTGGGCTTGTATATCTTTCAAAGGTTAGAACAACAAAGAAAATCACCCGCTCAGCAGCAGAAATACATGCTGAAGAAGGCATGCCAGTTACAACATCTGTGGTAACAGTTGGCAGCATAGAAGACAGTATTCCTGTAACCGGCGAGCTGAAAGCCTTCAACTCCGTGATACTATCGTCAAAGATTATGGGGAAGATAGATTCAGTCTCAGTACGCGAAGGTGACTATGTATCCGCCGGACAGGTAGTAATAAGACTAGATCAGACCGACGCGCTGGCAGCCTACCGACAGGCTTCAGCGGCTCTAGAGACAGCAAGAGCAAGGCTCTCACAAGCGATAACAGCAAGAGAAGTAACAGTAGTTTCATCGAACGCAGCAATAGAGCAAGCAAAGGCGGCTTTAGCAGCGGCAGAAGCTAACTACGAAAAGATAAAAAAGGGTGCGCGAACACAAGAACGCATGGTAGCCGAGAACGCCGTCGCAACGGCTAAGGCAAACATGGACAATGCCCAAGCGAACCTTCGCAGAATGAAACAGCTTTTTGCCGAAGGCGCGATTGCACAAGCACAGCTCGATGTAGCACAAACCCAGTATGATGTCGCTCTGGCACAGTATAACTCGGCAAAAGAAAACCTCTCGCTGGTTATAGAAGGCGCACGTGGAGAGGATATAAGAGCCGCTCAGGCAGCCGTAGATCAAGCACGAGAAGCACTTAGAACTGCAAAGGCGAATGCGGCTCAGATAGCACTAAGAGATGAAGATATCAACAGCGCACGCGCAGGTGTCTCGCAGGCTCAAGCAGCCCTTACAACCGCAGAAGAACAACTCCGAAACACCTACATCCGTTCAACTGTGAGCGGTTTTGTGGCTCAGAGGATGGCTGAGCCCGGTGAAAACGCCGCACCTGGTATAGCACTGATGAGCATAGTAGATGTCAGATCGCTTTACTTTGAAGCCTCGGTCTCTGAAACGGTGATAGCACGGATAAAACCTGGCCAGATTGTAAGTGTAAAGGTTGACGCATATCCTGATAAAACGTTCACAGGTAAAGTTGAGAAGATAAACCCTGCCGCCAAGTCATCTGTGAGAAGTTTTGGCGTGCGAATAAGAATCCCAAACAGCACCGCTGAACTTAAACCGGGGATGTTTGCGCGCGGCACGATAATCACGACAAATAAAAAAGGTGTGCTGCTTGTGCCGCAGAGTGCTATAGAATATCGCGGTGGAGAAAACCTCGTGTTTACAGTGGACGGAACAAAAGCTGTAATGCATAAGATCAAGAAAGGACTTTCTAACCCGGACGTTGCGGAAATACTTCCTCCTACCGACATAAAAGATGGGGATGAAGTAATTACGTCCGGAAAAGAGTATCTGCAAGACGGGATGAAGATTCGCAGAAGAGGCAGAATTTAATCCCTATGAACACGCTTGCGAATTCAAACAGATTGGAGCTTCCAAATCGGAGGATAGTATATGTGGCTAACTGATGTCAGCATAAGACGCCCAGTATTCATTACAATGGTCGTCCTAGCGCTAATTGTACTCGGCTTATATTCGCGCAGCCGGATGCCGGCAGAGCTGACGCCGAAAATAGATCTGCCGTATATCTCCATAGTTACCGTATATCCGGGAGCCGGCCCACAGGAAATAGAAACGCTCGTAACCAAACCGATCGAAGACGCTGTAGGCTCTACTTCGAACCTAAAGAACATCACCTCAAGCTCTCAGGATGGACTATCGGTTGTGTTTATGGAGTTTGAGATGGGAACGGATGTTGATGTAGCTGCGGCAGACGTGCGCGATAAGCTGGCAGCGGCAAAAGGAAATCTACCCGACGACGCCAAAGACCCAATAGTTACCAAAGCAGACATCACGGCACAGCCTATTGTAACATTGGCGCTCAGGGGAACGATGTCCGGCAGAGAGCTTAGAGACTATGCAGACCACACGCTCAAAGATCGTCTCTCAAAGGTATCAGGAGTAGCATCGGTATCTGTAGGCGGTGGCGAGGTGCGCGAGATATCGGTTGCAGTTGATCGGGACAGGCTTCAGGCATACGGCATTACGATAGATCAGCTTGCAGCAATGCTTCAAGCAGAAAACCTGAACCTCCCTTCCGGATCAATCAAAGAAGGCGAGCTTGGCGCTGCACTTCGGGACTATGCCGTACGTGCTGTAGGCGAGTTCAAAAATGCAGAAGAGATTGAAAACCTCCAGTTATCCATTCCAGGTGCCGGCACAATAAGACTTGGCGACATAGCCGAAGTCAAAGATACAGTACAGGAAGCAAGCACCATAACCCGTCTAAATGGCGAAAACACCGTTGTACTTGCTGTGCAGAAACAGTCAAACGCAAATACCATAGCCGTAGCCGACGGTATCAAAAAGGAAGTTATGGCATTAAATGGTGAGAAGCAGGGATGGAAATGGAAGCTGGATTGGAAACCATTCTTTATACATAGAGAAGAAACCATAGTTCCGAATGGTAAGCCACAGCTTCCTAACGGCGTAAAGCTAATAACTATCACCGACGACTCAACCTACGTGAGAGACTCGCTCAACGAGGTAAACTCCTCGCTGATAGAAGGCATAATCCTTGTGGTGCTGATAGTCTTTCTATTCCTTCACTCAGGAAGAGCCACCCTGATAGTTGCGTGCGCTATACCTACATCGCTTATAGCCACATACTTGCCGATGTGGGCATTTGGTTTCAGCCTTAACATGATGACGCTCCTAGCGCTTGCGCTATGCGTCGGCATACTGGTTGATGACTCAATCGTCGTTCTTGAGAATATCGAACGCCACGTAAGAAAAGGCGAGCCGCCGAGACAAGCAGCGCTTACTGGACGCTCCGAGATTGGATTAGCTGCTATCACTATTACACTAGTAGACGTTGTAGTATTTGTGCCGATAGCGTTCATGAGTGGCATTGTTGGCCAGTTTTTCCGGTCTTTCGGTATCACTGTCGCAACGGCAACACTGTTCTCTTTGTTTATGTCGTTCACACTTACGCCTATGCTTGCATCCAGATGGCTTAAGTCGAAAGAGCAAGAAGATATGGATGCCGCTGGCGCACAGACCTTCATAAAAAGACTTTTCGCCAATTTCGAAGGATTTTACTCATCCCTTGATAGGCGATATAGGGGCGTATTGGAGTGGGCACTTGAAAACCGAGCACTAGTGCTTTCAATAGGTACTACAACACTGTTAGGACTGTTCGGTATGGTGCAGCAGACTCCGATGCCGGCAAAACTCGCCATAGCCGCAATAATTGTAGCATACCCGCTACTCAGCACTATAGCAAGTCCGCGCAGAGCTGCAATTGCCTTAGGTGCCCCATTACCAATTGCTGCTGTGCTCATTGTCTTGCTGGCTATACTTGGTATCCGCGGCACACCTATGACAGCAGCAATGGGGTTGGCTGGCATAGCGCTTGCTGCAGCGTTCATTGGCTCGCTAGTGCTTGCTATCTTTGGCAGAGCAACCAAGGGGCGCAGGGTTGCTCTTATCTACGTCACTGTGATGGTTATAATGGTAATGCTGCTAAAATTCCCTCTAGGCGGCGATTTTATGCCGTCATCCGACAGAGGGCAGCTGAGCGTAACAATCGAACTGCCGGCTGGCAGTGGACTTGATGCTACGGATAAAGTCGCACGGCAGGTTGAAGAAATATTATCGCAAGTAAGAGGCATGGAGTATTATCAGACCACTATTGGATCCACAAGCGCTGGGTCCATATTGGGCGGTGGCGAGACTGGCTCACAATATGCTCACATATCCGTAAAACTGAAAGACCGCGGTCCTGAGAGACCTGAATCCATTGACGAAGTTGTAACACAACTGACTGAGCAGACAGCGCCAATCCCTGGAGCGAAGATCACTGTTCAAAATCTGGGGCGTGTTGGCAGAGGCGGCTCGCCGATTCAGATGGAGATAACCGGCACCAACATGGATGAGATCGTTAGAGTAGCGAGAGAAGTCGAGCAGCGCATTCAGAAAGTGCCAGGTGCGATTAACGTAGACAACTCATGGAAAGTTGGCAAACCGGAACTTCAGGTTTCGATAGACAGAGTAAGAGCCGCCGACCGTGGTTTAACTGTTGCCCAAGTCGCAAGCGCGCTCAGAACATCAATAGAAGGCAATACCAACGCCAAGCTGCGAGAGAGCGGCAATGAGTACGACATACGAGTAAGACTCGCAAAAGTAGATCGCAGTGATATAGGCGACATTTCAAACGTAATTGTGGCACACTCAAACGGCAGCCCAGTATATCTGCGCGACGTAGCAGACATCAAACTTGCTGCCGCACCGAACGTAATACAACGAAAAAATAAGCAGCGCCTTGTAATAGTGAGTGCAGATAACGCACCTGGACCTGGCAACGACCTGTCAAGCGTGCAGTCGCGTGTAAATAATGCTATAAAAGACGTTGACCTAGGCTCAACAACTATAAGCGTAGGTGGAACTAGCCAAATGTCTCAAGAAAGCAACGCGAACATACTAAGCGCGCTCATACTTGCCGTTGCGCTCGTATATATGTTGATGGGTGCGTTGTTCGAGTCATTCTTCACACCGTTTGTTATTATGTTCAGCCTTCCACAGGCGCTTATTGGCGCATTGTTTGCGTTGATGATAACAGGCAAGACGCTCTCGATTATCAGCATGATTGGTGTTATAATGCTAGTCGGATTGGTGACCAAAAACGCCATTCTGTTGGTTGACTACACCAACACATTAAGATCGCGCGGATTGCGGCGTGATGACGCTTTAAAGGAAGCCGGACCGACGAGACTTAGGCCAATACTTATGACCACATTCGCTATGATTGGAGGTATGCTGCCAACTGCGCTTGCTCTTTCAAAAGGCTCAGAATGGCGCGCGCCGATGGCAATAGCAGTTATCGGCGGCTTGATACTCTCAACAATGCTGACGCTGCTAGTCATCCCAACAACCTACAGCGTGATGGACGACATTGTAAACTGGATTATGAAAAAAGTATTCCGAAGGGAAGAGACGACCGCCTAATAGACAGTCTCTATTGGCATACCAGCATTATTGAGAGAATAAATTGTCGAATTGCACAAAAAACAGAAGAGCGGTCTTAAATAAGACCGCTCTTCTGCCGCCTTTCAGGTGCTTTTGCTCGGGTGTTAGAATCTCTTCTGCACCGATATTGATATGAACCGCGGCTGCGTCCATGCATCAGCTTCTCTAATCAAACTCCACGACGAATCAGGGTCTTCCGGATCATCCGGATACCAGTACTGATAGAAATGCGTCGGCTTGCCTACATTGAATATGTTCCAAATATTCAAGCTCACCGATTCGCCTATTGGCGAGTTCTTAGGCAGCTTTTTGGTCAAGTTATAAGAAAACACCAATGCCCCAGGCGCATGTTTCTGAGTTGAAGCCGTATCCAGATCAACCGTATCCGCAAGCCCACTTCCGTATGTAATCTGGAAGTTATGCTCCCAAGATTTCTGCCTGTAGGTAAGCACAGCATTCAGAGTGTGCCGTTGATCCCAATCCGTATAAACCCACACACTAGGATCTATTGCAGACTGGAAGCTCGATGCGTTCGCACGAGCCTTCATCCATGTATATGACACCCACCCTTCCCAGTTCTTGCTGAGTTTTCTGCTGTAATAACACTCCACACCAGTGCTTTTTCCCTTTCCGGAGTTAACAAATATGCTAGTGAAAGACTCCGGATCATCTGGATTAAGCTTTTGGCTCTGTATCAAATCCTTATACGTCCGATAAAACGGCGTCACTCTAAGAATCGCATTATCTCCAATTTGCTGCTCAACTGAAAAGTCCCATGACACACTTCGCTCCGGCTTCAAGTTCTGATTCCCAGGGCGATACTCTTCCCATCCCGGGTTGAAGTAAATGCGCTCCATAACATAGCTTGGTGGGAACTGAATGAACTTACCCCAGCTCGCCTTAACCAATGTCTTATCGCCAAGTTTGCGAGTAATACCGAGACGTGGACTAATCTGTGACTGAGTTACATCAGGGTTTTCGACCTTGTTAAACCGCATACCGTCAAACCTAACGCCCAAATCAAGATGCCAAAGATCTCCCATCTTAATTTGATCCTGAATAAACGCACCGGTCTGAACCGTGTTAACCCGTGAAGTGTACCAATAGTCGCCCCATTCTGGGAATCCAATCCATTCACCCAACCCCGGCACCCATGCCAGATAACTGTTCTTACTTGCACATATACTCGCACCGGTTTTTATCAAGTGGTTCTCATTTACCTGGTTCACATACTCCACCTGAAGCCCCCGCTGACGCGTTCCATAGTCCAAATACATGCCCATCGGTCCATCAGGCGAAGTCGCATCAACAATATTGCTCGTATTGAATAAATATGGCCTAATAGTCAAGAACGACGCCGGCGTAAAGTTGCGGCTGAAAGTAAGTCCTACTATGTTGTAAGACTGATGATTGTGATCCTCCTCAGGCGTAACCGGCTTATACAAATAGGTAAAATCGTGCACAGAGTCCAGATAATACCTAGCATAACCCTGGTTCACAAGCAGAGTCCATTTATCCTTGCCCTTAGGCAAAACAAACTTGCCTACATTATCAATGCTATCAACCCCGCGGAAGAACATCCTCTCAAATTGGCTCTTCCATGCATAAGTGCCTACATAGTAATCAAGTCCCGAAGGGCTTACTCCTCCGAACTCTCCATACAAACCACCGTATGACTCTGCACCGTCAGACATCTCAAGCCTTGGTCCGCCAACTTCACTGCCTGTGCGTTTTATCTCGTTCAAAACCCCGGAAATCGCATTGCCGAACTCAGCAGGATAACCACCCGTGTATACCTGCATCCTGCTCATTCCGACGGTTACCGTATTTGTCCCAAACATGTTAGTAAGCGGCTCCATAACCGGTATACCTTCGATCATGTAGCCTATTTCCTCAGCACGACCACCTCTTATATGGGGCAGACCTTCCGAGTCGAGCACAACACCCGGTTGAGTGCCGGCAAGGCTCTGTATCTGATAAGTAGCATTCGGCTGGGTTTTTGTCATCTTTTCCTGCCTAGATGTAACCATATAGAGCGGGTTTGTTACATCCGGCTGAAGAAGCGTGCGTGTTCCCGTAACAACAGCTTCCTTCTCAGTAATTGTCGTCTTGTTGAGTGAGACATTTACTGTAGAAGTAGCGTCCATCGTTACCTGAACATCACCTATTGCGCCCTCATCGTAGCCTACCAAGCTTGCTATTATCTCGTAGCTGCCTGGAGCGACGTTCGTGATAACAAAATAACCATTCGCGTCTGTAACCGTAGTAAGATTCGTTCCCTTAACGATTATATTGACACCGGAAAGCTTTTCGCCCGTAGAAGCATCGGTTATGACACCGGATATAACTCCGGTAGTGCCTGCAAAACCGGGCGGACAGATCAAAATAATCATAGCTGCAATTAGAATCGGAACTATCTTCCGTTCTGCGCTTTTTCTCATTTCCAAACAACCTCCAAACCCTGCATATGAACTTCTGGCAAGACTATCAAACAAAATTATCGGTAAAACAGGTATTATCCTCAGGCTCAATACTCATATTTCAGTGGCACAATCAACGTGGAAGTTGAGATTAGGTTAGTGGCAGAGCTTTCGTAAAAGGCAAACTCGTGGAAACATGAGGGCGCAAAACCAATGGAGCTGACTTCCGGGATGCTCCCGGAAAAGCTGGCCAGGTTGCCGAAGCGTCTGCGCAAGCATTCTCGAACTATGCCTATCTTGGGCTAGTAGGCGGGCGATATCGAGGGTGTTTACGCAAGCGGCCGGTAGCCTGGCTTTCTCTTTTTCCGGGAGTAGGTCTGATGTGGATATTGTATGACAACAAAATCTTTTTAGAGCAGACAAACAAGCCGAACGCAGTGCAGAAACTTAATAAAAGTAGCACGAAAAAGTCTAAAAAATAGGTGCTAAGTCATTCGGCAAAAAGCGAGAAGGCTTACAACCGACACACTTTTTAAAGAATACACCCTGCTTTTCAGAGTGTATTATTCCGATTATATCTAGAAAGCGAGAAAACCGATGGCTAACGTATGCAGCAACCGCAGAGTGCGAGGCTGTCCGGCAAGTTTTTATCTATACTGCCCAGCTTACCTTAACCATCTAAACTGCTGGGAAGTAGAGGATAAACCCTGCTGCAGCGTAAAAAACACAGCATACTGCCGAAAGTGTCCTGTGTATAAAAACGCTCAAGAGTTTCTCGCAGAAACAAGTTTAAACCGGGTCGTGGTCGGGGATGTCGGCGAGCAAAAGTGAAGCCATTCTTACTCATATCTTTTTACGAATGCTAAGATTCGCAGCATATGCATGCGGATTGGGACTTCTTGTTGCATTTCCGATAACCGCCACCTCGACTGAAAACATCTTAGCCATCTCAATCGTCTGCTTCTTCGCCGGAGGCACTGCGGCTTTCTTTGAGAACAGACACCACAGCACGATTTATTTCAATCCGGCAGACGCAGTAATCTTTGGATCAGCGCTTGCATGTGGAATTATAGGCTCAGCAGTTCCAGCCGCTATGACAGCCGTTGGAAAAGTAATGCTCTCACCCAATAGCAGCTATAAACTTTCCGATGCTATTGCAGAAATTCTGCAAACAGCCGCAATCGCCGCAGCCACAGCTTATATCTTCAAGATAGCAGGGGGCTCACCGTCAACCATACTGCAACCGCTTTCACTACCTGCCGTATTTGCGGCTGCGCTAGCGTTTGGACTCATCAAAAATCTGATTTCATCAAGGAAAACCCTTACATTAAACTATGCCCAGAGCGCAGGTATAGGATATTTATTTGCATCGGCAGCGGTGAATTTTCCTTATTTTGTCCTATTCGCACCAACACTCCCTGCCGCTATCTCAATATTTGCCATAGCAAGCAAAACCAAACGCGAAAACAGAAAAACGTCAGAAACTGAGAAACCAGCTCCTCAATCCGAACAGATAACACTAATTGACCAGCCAACTGGCCTAGCAAACAAACGTTATCTTGACATCTTTCTCAAACAAGAAATCAACCGTGCTCTGCGCAGCAACCAAAACCTAACTGTGATTCTGCTTGATATAGATAATATGCAGTCAATCTCACAAAATGCGGATGAAGAAGATGTCAATCGTTACTTGGCAGCACTCGGCTCAGCGGTTGCTTCCGAAACCCGTGAATATGATCTCGTAGCCAGATACTCTTATGATGTTCTAGCAGTAGTATTACCTGAAACAAATGCAGAAACAGGCGCAGATATAGCTCGCCGTATTCATAGAGACTTCTCAAGAAAAGTAATGCCGCTCCGAGCAGCTTTCTCTGTAGGCGTAGCAACCTATCCATCGCATGGCATTACACCCGAAGATCTGATATCCTCAGCACATCATGCGCTAAACAGAGCCAAATTCTCCGGCAAAGACTCGGTTGTAAGCTGTCACGAACTCGCCAAAGCAGGATAATCTGCCCCATAGACAAACCACGGCATGCTACACCAATCAATCGGCCGACTTAAGTAGCACGTAGTTTCCACTCACTGTACGCTCAAAAGTACCTACAACACGCCGTCCCGATAGCATAAATGTCCTGTTCTTTGGATTTTTATTACATTTAACCGTAATTCCATCACGCTTCACAGTTATCGTAAACTCAGCACCCAAATAAGACAATCCCTCTACTCCAGCATACTCAAGCTCTGAAGGCAGGTTTGGTTGTATCTCAAGGCCTTCAGTAGTCGCATTGATACCTAAAAATCCATAGAGAAACACCAGCGGAACGAGCGCAGTTTCCGTAAACTCAGCATCTATGCCAAGTCCTCCAGGCTTTCCTCCACCTTGTAGCGTTCCTCTCTCGCCCCCATTGTAATAAGCGCGATATCCACCGGCATCCCAAACATCCGCATACCAATCCATTACAGACTTAAACCTCTTCCACCCGTCGTCTGCACCCTTCCACTTGATTCGCCCCATAATGTCATAAAACGACACATAAGCCGATGCGCCGCCGTCCTGCACCTGTCCACCAAATGGCACATTCTTTGGATCTTTCCAAAGCCAAACATACCAGTCAGTGTTTCGTTTAGTTGTAGATCTTGGAGCAAACCGCCATCTGTATATATCACTGCCTGTGCTGGTATCCCCATCAATTTTCCTATCTCCATCCAGCCATGAGAATATCTTTGAAGCCTTATCCCTATCGCCAAGCCCATAGAACAAAGCTTCCAAGTTCAAAAATGTAAATCCGTAGTCATGTTTCACGCCATCAACATCTATGCACCCCATAAATCTTCCTGCCTGATCATCCCAAAACGTATCGACGAATTTCTTCTTCGCCGCCAAAGCCTGTTTATCAAAGCTATCTGCATTCTCACCATAAGGATTGCGTTTACACCCAATCCGAAGCGCAGCTCTCTCAAGTATACCCATTGACCGCATTGCTTCCACATAATAGATATTCGTTCCAGCGCTCTTATTTCCCATCGGCAACAGATCCCAATAATCACTACCTATGCCATGCCCAATCCTAAGTTTAGGGGAAATGCCAGACGTGCCGTCATGTCCCCAATAATCTATTGTAACAAGAGAATCTCTATCGCCACCGAGACTGCTCCGCAGATAATGAGCCGCAGCCCGAATACGATCCATATTCTGCCGCAAAAAGGCATCATCTCCAGTCCACAGATAATAACGGCAACTTGCAATAATAAAACTAGTGTTGTTGACTGCCTGCCTTGTATCGTATGCACAATGAACCCTATCCAGTGCAACATCTATCCCATCACTTGGCACATCAATGATTGGAACCAGCCTAAGTCCTGTTATCTTGCCGCGCCAACCAGTGTGCTTATATACAGGAATATAGTAATCAGTCATCAGGCCCGCAACAGGCACCTGAAACATCACACTGTTCTGCTCCGACCAGTCCTGTGATGTATTCGTAGTCCACTGAAGCCTCGCATTACCAACCTTCGATACAGACATCGTTACTATGATATAAGGCGATTGAAAAGCTTCAATATCAAGACCTCCAGTCTCAAGATAAGACTCCTTCTCTGTAAGCACAACCTTCCAAACACCACCCGTGCCAACAGTCGTCGTGCCGCCTCCTACAACTTTCCACCCATCTTGTCCTTTAGTCGAATCATCCCAGTCCCACCCTCTAGATAATCCGGCGCTTGCTGTGTAATCCGGAAATGGCCAGCCAAGCTTATTGCGATAAGGTGCGTTAGGTGGATAAGTATAAACATAGCCCTCAGGATCAATCTCCACTTTTAGCAGAAAATCGCGCATCTGCGCGTTGTAATCCTTCCCCATCGAAGCGTAACGACTAGTATCAAACCAAGATGAAATCATCGAGTCCCATTCTCGCCAAAGTGTCTGCTGATTACCCGAATATGCCCCGGGCCCTGGCTCTGCAAACCAATGCCTTGCGAAAAAATCGTTCACAAGAATGTCGTACTTGACGCTCGATGAAAAGAACCTCGGAAACCGCGTGACTGGAGCCTTAAACTCCCACTGTCTGTGCAGATTCTGTGCCACAGCCATCGGAGCAATAAACGCCAATATCAAAATTGCCACACCAACACGACTCACACTTCTAAACATCCAAAAACCTCCTGTACGACTAAACCCAAACACTCAACTGCCTAATATTTTGGACACCAGCACTACCGCACCTTGTTCCTACAAGATCAGGATAACCTAAAACGCATTTCTATTTTAGCAGAAAGCCGCTCTTGCAAATCTCAACCTGCTTGGGATAAACTTTAATCACCCGTGCCAAAACAAGATATGCGGCGAAAAACTGCTTTTGCGAACGGCAGGTTATCAGAGGTATAAAAATTTTATGGGAACAGCCGATCTGCACATCCACACTACCGCGTCAGACGGATTACTAACACCTTGCCAAGTTGTAGAAAAAGCAAAAGAAATAGGTCTTGACGCTATCGCTATAACAGATCATGATTCAGTGTCCGGTATAAGCGAAGCAATCGAATGCGGCGACAAACATGGATTGGAAGTCGTTCCGGGGGTTGAACTCAGCGCAGAATTTGGTGCGCGTGAGCTCCATATACTCGGCTACTTTGTAGACTGGACAAGCTCAAAACTAAACAAACACCTAGAGAAAATGCGCGAAGCAAGGGTTGACCGCGTGAGAAAAATGGTGGAAAAACTTAGAGTGCTCAATGTCGAAGTAGAGCTTGATCGAGTGTTGGAAATAGCTGGAACCGGATCAGTAGGCAGACCACATGTAGCACGAGCAATCTGCGAAGTAGGCGCTGCACCGGATATTGTTGCTGCTTTCAGTAGGTATTTAAACAGAGGTGCGCCCGCGTACGTTGAGCGATTCAAGATATCCCCTATCGAAACCGTAACATTAATAGTTAACTGCGGCGGGGTAGCATGTTTGGCACATCCTGGAGGGATCGGCAAAGATGAAATAATCTCAACCCTCATCAAAGCCGGACTCAGAGCCATTGAAGTATACCATCCGGACCATTCTCCTTCGGTATCTGAAAAATACCTTTCGATAGCAAGTCGCTTTGGATTAATAGTTACAGGCGGCTCAGATTCACATGGAACAGGGCTAAATGGATCAATGCCGATTGGCAGTTTCACAGTAGATACAGACTGCGTAGAAAAACTGCGGGCGGCATCGACCTTATCATACAGCAAATAGAGTGACTACAAAGATGGATGCGGTAAAGATTAGGCGAGCAACAGAATCGGACGCATCAGCAATAGCTGAAATATACAACCATGCTATAACCACCAGCACTGCAACATTCGACACTGAAGAAAAGTCTGCTGACGAACGGCGGCGATGGCTCGCCGAACATGACAGCAACTACCCTGTAATAGTAGCCGAAGTTGACGGCGAGGTAGTAGGATGGGGATCACTGTCACGCTACGGCGAGCGACCCGGATGGCGGTTTACGGTAGAAAACGCCGTTTATGTAAGACATGACTACCGTGGCAGGGGGATAGGCAAACTACTGTTAGAACATCTTATAGAAGAAGCTCGAAACTTGGGCTATCACTGTATCATCGCTCAGGTGGTAGGCGGCAATGATGCAAGCTTCAAACTGCACGAACATGCCGGGTTTGAAACTGCAGGTGTGCTGCGCGAAGCAGGCAGAAAATTCGACAGATGGCTTGATGTAATACTTATGCAAAAACTCCTCTAAACGAGCCGTTTAAGAAAATGTACTCTGAAAACATTGAGAATGCAAACCAAACCGACTCACAAATTCTGCTGTTCGGATGCGATCCCACTGAACGCATAGTAAGCGTAGAGCCTGCAGGCGACCGTGCAGTAATCTACATCCGAGACTCAGACGGCGTCAGAATCGAAGAAGACAAGTTTACCCCCTGGCTCATCGCACCCGAAAAGTACGATATACAAGGCGCCTGTTGGTCGGAACTTGAAGGCGATCACTATTACAAATTCCTTGCCGAGTTTCCAAACTGGAACGCATTTGCCGCAGCAAGATTTTCGCTCAGAGATCAGCATCTTAGCCACCATGCCCAACCCACCGCAGTAAGACACTATCTTCTCCGATCTGGCAAAACAATGTTCAAAGGAATGTCTTTCTCGGACGTACATAGGATGCAGATTGACATAGAAACACTTGGATTTTCGCCTGAGCTGCCTGAAAGCGAGATTTTCCTTGTATCTGCATCTGATAACCGCGGCTTTAAAACCTTGATAGAAGGCTCAGAAAAAGAGATCCTAATATCACTCGTTGACTTGATCCGCGAGCTTGACCCTGATGTTATTGAAGGACACAACATTTTCGGTTTCGACTTACCTTACATCACAAAACGCGCTGAGATGCATGGCATAAAGCTTGCGATAGGACGAGATGGCTCAGAGATGACGCGAGGCAGAGATCAGTCCGTAGCTATAGGCGGCACGTCAAGGTCAACGGCTGCATTTCATGTTCATGGCAGACACCTGATTGATACGCTGATTGGAGTTCAGCGCTACGACATAGCCAGAGGTGCGCTGTCAAGCTATGGACTAAAAGAAGTAGCCAGAGCGCTCGGCATAGCCGAAAAAGATAGAGTAATCATAAATCACACTGAGATAGCCAGCACATGGCGCACAAACCCTGATAAAGTGCGCACATACGCTATGCAAGACTCACTCGAAACCAAATCGCTCTCCGAGCTTATCAGCCCACCAGAATTCTATCTAACTCAGATGATACCAGACTCTTACGAAAACGTCGCCGTATCTGGAAATGGTGAAAAAATCAACCTACTTATGTTCAGAGAATACCTAAGGCGTAGACATTCCATACCACAGACACAGCCAAGCGCTGAAGTGCCAGGCGGCTATACTGATGTGAGAATCACTGGTCTTGTCGAACGTGTCGTAAAATGTGATGTCGAAAGCCTGTATCCCAGCCTGATGATTACCTATGGAATAAAACCCGAATCAGACACCCTAGGTGTATTTCTGCCGATGCTCCGAGAGCTGACCAGACGCAGAATAGAAGCAAAATCCAAAGCGAAGTCATCAACCGGCGCCGAACATGACTACTGGGATGGGCTGCAATCATCTTTCAAGATATTGATTAACTCGTTCTACGGCTATCTTGGCGCACCACTGAACTTCAACGACCCTGCAGCAGCCGAAAAAGTGACAACCACCGGACAAGCAACAGTCAAGAAAATAGCTGAAGAACTGGAAAAAACCGGAAGCAAAGTCATAGAAATAGACACCGATGGCGTTTACTTCCAACCTCCACCAGATATAACAACCGAAGAAGATGAGGTAAACTATATAGCACAAATAGGCTCAGTTTTGCCCAAAGGCATCAAGCTGGCACATGACGGCCGCTATAAAGCAATGCTCTCACTGAAAGTCAAAAACTACGTGCTGGTAACCTATGAAGGCGAGAAAACATTTAAAGGTTCGTCGGTTCGTTCGCGTGCAGACGAAGGATTCGGAAGAGAATTCATATCCAAAGCGGTTGACTATCTTATACGCGGCGAAAAAGAGAAGGTAGCCGAGCTTTACGCACAGATGCGCTCAGATATCGAGAAAAAACGAATGCCTGTAGAAATGTTTGCCAGGCGTGAAAGAATCACCGAAAAAACGTTTACCAGCGAAGCCAAAGCCAAGCTTGCAGAAGCCGCCAAAGGGGCACGGATAGGCGAATTTGTAATGGTATATAGAAAAGAAGATGGATCTTTGGAACAAGCTGAAAATTACAATGGCGACGAAGACACACAGCATCTGCTTGATAAGCTCTACAAATTCGCGTGTAGACTGAGAGAAGCCTTCGGCAGTGATTTCGACAAACTGTTCCCGAAACCATCGCCTAAAACCAAGGCTGAAGCAGCAGGACAGCAGACGCTGTTCTAGAGTCAGCCGGCTTTCTTTACACGTGCCGGCTGATTACCTGCCTTTATCTGCTCCAGAAGCTCTTTCCTGTGAACAGCGACGGACTTCGGCGCGTTTATGCCCAACCTTACCTGCTCACCGCGCACTTCAATCACAGTGATCTCCACATCTTCTGCGATCACTATTGATTGTCCTACCTTCCTGGCTAGAACCAGCATACCTTTGTCACCTAAACAACATAATCGCTGTAATGATTGATTTAGATATCTCAGACATCCAGCATGTTTTCAGTAAAAATGACAGGAATCTTTAGGGTGTCAATCAGAGGTGAGATTATATTATCCAAAATAAATTTTTCCAACTTATCCAGCAAACACCCTACTTGCGTGTAGTATCAACAGCTATCCGTCTGCCATCAGTGATAACTGTTATGCCGCCGTTGAGATCAGTTCTGTAAACGCGCACACCATTTGCTTCAAGCGCGTGAAGGGTTGCAGGGCTTGGATGCCCAAATTGATTCCCCCTGCCAACAGATATTATCGCGGCTTTTGGATTAACTGCTTTTATCCACTCAGCCGAACTAGCCCTTCTACTTCCATGATGCGCCACCTTAAGCACCTGTGCCCTGAGATTGCACCCAGAAGTAAGCATATTCTCCTCTGCAAACCGACCTGCATCACCGGCAAAAAGCAGCCTAACGCCACGATACTTCACGATCAATACAATCGAATTATCATTAAGAAAATTGTTGTCCAAGTCTGCAGAAGCGATTAGGTCTGCCGGCGGATTGAGCGCCTCAATGCTCACACCATCATCGAAACTAAGCTTCGCCCCGCGCCTAAACCGTATATACTTAACAGATCGATGCTCTACTTCCTTAAGAAAATCTCTGTAAATCCCAGTAGGATGCGCCACGCCCGCATCAAGCACGTTGCGAACCTGAAAGCTTTTCAGCACCGAAAGCGCACCACCGATATGATCTTCGTGCGGATGTGTGATAACCAAAGCATCAATCGTATCCACACCTTTTCTCTTCAAAAACGGTGCTACAACACTCCTGCCAGCATCAAATCCTTCCCTGCCGCCCGGACCGCAGTCAATAACTACCACATGATGCGAAGGCGTAATCAAAACCGCAGAGTCACCCTGCCCCACACTCAAAAACACTGTTTCCAAAATTGGCGGCAATGGACGAAACGCCCAAACCAGTATAATCAAAAGTACAAAACCCGCCGCCGTAAAAACAATAGCCGATTTATTGCTTTTGAAATATTCTTTCATAACCATACTTAACTAAAACCGCCAGCAAAATATAGTAGCCCACCAGAACCAGCGTGCCTGGCGACGGCACATTTACACTGCTGTAACGCATCCCTCCGAACCAATTAATAGTGCTCACCACAACCTTAGCTGAAATACTCCCAACAAACACTGTTAAATCGCCTACAATCGGTATAGGCGACAGAATAGGCATAAAAAGCCCTGCGCAAAATAAAGGCAGCACAGCAGCAGCGACTACAGCATTTGCCGGAATCGAAACTAGCGAAATATAATTGAAATACTGCGCCGATATAGGCACTGTAGCTATGGCAGCGGCTGTTGTAACAGCAGCCGCATCACATATACCAAGAATAACCTTCCCCGCAGCACGTTCCGTAAAAGACTTGCCAGAACCCGCATTTTTTCTCAATCTTCTTACAAACTCAACAATCAGCGGCAAAATAACAATAAGTGCCAGCGTAGCAGAAAACGATAGTTGAAACCCAACATCAAACAGATCCGTTGGCTTAAAGATAAGTATTGCGATTGCCGCAGCAAACAGCAAATTCAGTGGATCGGCTGGCTTTTCCAAAATCCATGCCAAAAGCACCAGCCCTGCCATCACCGTTGCTCTTACGATAGACGGCTTTGCACCAACAATAAGCATGTAGAAAACAACCAAAGCCATCAGTACCAATGTAGCAAACTTTCTCGGCAGCTTGAAGACTTTCATCAATATGAACCCAAAAACAGCAACCAACACCGCACAGTTAAACCCTGACGCCGCAAGCAGATGAAGCGTGCCGGTGCGTTGAAAATTGCTCATAAGCTTATCCGGCAGCTTCACATATGACCCAAGCACCATGCTTGTTACCACTGCAGATTCTTCCGACGGCATATGGATCGCTATACTCTTCTCAAACAAATGTCTTGCTGAGATCGCAAGCTCAATGATTGGGTTTGCCCTTCGGCCAGAAAAAATCAAAATCTGCTGTTTCGGCTTATAGACACGGGCCGTAGCATAAATCCTCTGCCTCGCCAAATAGTCGCGATAAGAAAAAGTGCCCGGGTTTGCACCACCGCCAGGTTCTCTAACACGCGCTCTCACCTCGATAATACTGCCGTAATCAGGAGGCCGCCAATCAGGATCATCACTCGGCATCTCACAACTTATCAAGATAAGCCCATCAGCAGGCTTAATCTGCCCATCAACGCGAAGAGCCATAACATCCAGCACTAGTGTCGCTCTATCCGACCGTATATCTGCATCGTTCGCAACCCTGCCGATAACTGCCGCTGGACGCATATATATAAAGCGCGAGACATCATCGGCAGGCAGCATTGAATACGATTGATAGCGCACAGCACCTATAAACGTAGCCGCAATCATTACCGCCAAAACCTGTGCTCGCCAAAAAATCGCCGCTAGAAAACCGAGCACCAAAACTACCAGCAGCACCCATATAGATACGCCGGATACTGCCGCAAGCAGCACTCCTACCGCAAATGCTATCGCAATCGGAACAAGTGGACGCCTCAGCATCTATCTCTAAAGCCCATTCTACCCAACACTCGTCATACTAGCTCTCATAATAATAGCAGGATGACGGCAGTGTAAAGCAGAATCTCTATGAAAAATGTTATCTTATTAGAAGGTAATGCACCATTAGATGTCTTAGTAGAATAGGAACATCAGATTGGAGGCAGTAGCAAAATATGAATAGTTTCTACCCTGCGAACAAAGCCCCGCTCGCGCCGTCAGCATTTTGCAGTTTGCCACTTGGCGCAATTCTTCCGAAAGGCTGGCTTAGAAGACAGTTAGAGATTCAGGCAGATGGACTCACAGGACACATTCACGAGTTTTGGCCCGACCTTGGACCAAACAGTGGTTGGCTAGGTGGCGATGGTGAATCTTGGGAACGCGGACCTTACTATCTAGACGGACTAATACCAATAGCTTTCCTTCTTCAAGACGAGAACTTGATCAGCCGCGCCAAGCAATGGATGAATTGGATGCTGAGAAGCCAAAAAGAAAATGGCTGGTTTGGACCAGAGCGCAACACTGATTGGTGGCCTCTTGGCGTTGCGCTAAAAGCAATGACCCAGTTCTGCGAAGCCACTGCAGATGAGCGAGTAATACCGCTTATGCAGAGATTTTTTGCATGTGTCTGCAGTGAACTCCCATCGCGTCCACTTGAATCATGGGCTGTTTATCGCTGGGCTGATACCGCGATAAGCGCAATATGGCTTGCAAACCGAACCAACGACCCAACAGCTCTCAAAGCTGCTAGCCTGTTGATGCGACAGGGTTACGACTGGGCACGCAGCTTTGTTACCTTTGCCTATAAAGAACGAAGCAGCGGATACTTTCAGCATGAAACCCATGTTGTTAACAACGCTATGGCAATAAAGACGCCCGGAGTATCCTATGCACTAACAGGCGATGAATTCTTCCGCGAAGCCGTATATAAAGCCATTGAAAACCTCGACCGCTACCATGGACAGGTTACCGGCGTTTTCAGCGGCGATGAACATTTAGCTGGACTAAATCCATCGCAGGGAACAGAGCTGTGCGCCGTCGCTGAATATATGTTCTCATTAGAAGTGCTGCTTGAGCTACTAGGCGATCCAATCTTTGGCGACAGAGTAGAAAAGATCGCATTCAACGCTCTGCCGGCAACGTTCAGCCCAGATATGTGGGCGCATCAATACGATCAGCAGGCAAACCAGGTACTATGCAAGAATGATGAAGACAACTGGTGGGTAAACAACGGACCTGAATCCAACACATTCGGCGTAGAGCCGAACTTCGGCTGCTGCACCGCAAACATGCACCAAGCCTGGCCTAAGCTTGCAAGCCATCTTTGGATGGCAACCCCAGACGACGGACTTGCCGCGGTAGTTTGGGCACCTTGCACAGTAAACGCAACTGTAAAAGGCGGCGTCAAAGTCAGAATTGACGTTGACACAAACTATCCTTTCGAAGAAACAATCACTGTAACCATAAATGTACCCAAACCAGTATCATTTCCGCTTCATCTAAGATGCCCAGGCTGGACTAAAAACGCAATCGCATCAGTATCTGGCAAAAATATAGAACTCCAGCCTGGCTCATTTACCATCATAGAACGAGAATGGAAAGATGGCGATGTTATAGAGATTGTTTTCCCAATGTCAGCAACCGCCGAGCGACGATTCCATGGCTCTGTATCGCTCACTCGCGGCGCACTAGTTTATTCGATGCCGATTGGAGAAAAATGGGTCAAGTATAGAGGCGAAGAGCCACACGCTGACTATGAGATATATCCTACCACACCTTGGAACTATGGCTTATCTGTCAACATAGAGAACCCAGAAGACTCTATTCAAATTCGAACTAAACCGATGGGCGACCCCGTCTTTTCGCCTGATGGCGCGCCTATCGAGATGTTTGTCAAAGGACGCATAGTGCCAGAATGGCAGATGCAGCACAATGCCGCAGGACTGTTGCCCGAAAGCCCTATCAAGTCATCCGAACCCATACAGACACTCAGATTGATTCCTTACGGCTGTACCAACTTACGTATAACCGAATTTCCGCTCATTGACGAAACCTGAAGATGCGGAGGATAAAACAATGAATCTTGTAAAAGACAAACTTTGGCTTTGGGGACATCATGAAGGTAGTCACAACACAGGATGGGGACTGCCCAGACCTTCATCAGTAAGTCCATCGGATGCAGCCAAATATATGGGAATAGACAATCTCATAATGGTAACCTATTGTGACGTGCCCCGACCGCCGTTTGACGACTATGCCAAACGACTCTCTACACTAAAGCGCATCGTATGGTCTATAGTAGGCGACGCTGGCTCCGTACGAAATGCCGAAAATCCAGATACTGACGAGCTGGTCAGAATATCTAGCCTGTTTCCAAACATAGTCGGTGGCATAATAGACGATTTCTTTAACGCATCCGACAAAGATAGACCATTCTCACGCTTCAGTATTGAGCAGCTCCGTAATTTCAACCAAAAACTCAAATCAGCGCCGAAGCCACTCGACTTCTGGGGCGTAGTGTATTCCCATGACCTCGACTTACCTATCGCCGAATACTTAGAGCATTTCGACGCAGTCACCTTCTGGACTTGGCACGCCAGCGATATCCCAAAACTTAAAGACACATTCGCACGTTTTGAAAAAATCGTACCCAAGACCAGAAAACTGCTTGGCTGCTATATGTGGGACTATGGCAACAACAGACCGATGCCCGTAGAGTTTATGCAAGACCAATGTCAGATTGGGCTTAACTGGCTCAAAGAACGCCGCATAGAAGGCATTGTTTTTCTAGCCTCCTGTATATGCGACATAGGACTCGAAGCAGTAGAATGGACTCGCAGATGGATTGAAGAGATAGGCAATCAGGCTATCTGATTAAATCATGCAGCAAACTCAACTATCGCATGAGTAACCGAACCATCGCCGACAAGTATAAATCGGCCATTTAGATCATCACGCACCAAGTTTTCGACGATCTGAAGCCCAAGCCTCCGATTCTGCCTTAAATCAAATCCGTCTGGTAGCGGATCACCGGTGTTATCAACCGTAAGACGCACATCCCCACTGTGCTGGCTGAGTGACACCTTTATCTCACCCTCAGACACACTGCGAAAACCATGTTCTATAGCATTTTGAACCAACTCATTCAGAATAAGCGCCACAGATGTTGCCTTGCGTGAAGAAAGCATCAAATCCATCCCTTCAGACTCGATACGTATATTCTTGCCTACTGGAATCATACTGCTGCCTGTTGCGTTTAATATTGAATCTATCACCTTCTTGATGTTCACTGCATCAAGACTTTCACCAGAGAGCATCTCATGCACCGCTGCGATAGCTAATATGCGATTTATGCTCTCGTTGATCATCTGAGCCGCCGACTCAACTTTGCCATAACGCATTTCCAACCTCAACAGACTTGCAATAGTCTGAAGACTGTTTTTGATCCTGTGATGCATTTCAGATACTATCGCCGAACGCACCATAAGCTTGGCGTTCTCTATTGACATTGCCGCAAGACTGCCCAGCGCAATCAAAAAATCGGTCTCATCGGATGTAAACACATGCGGCTTGCTTGTATAGCAATTCAGCACGCCAATTACCTTGCCTTTCACCATAAGTGGCACCGCAATAAGCGAACACAGCCCCTCTTTTTTAGCTATGTCAGGATAACGATAAGCAGGCGTTTTCCGCACATCAATCACTGAAATCGGCTTGCCTTCCAGCACCGCACGACCAGACACACTCTCACCTATCTTCAGGTTCGGCTTCTTAAGATAAGCCCTGCTCCTGCTCTGTGTAGCTTTTATAACAAGCTCGCCCTTCTCCTCGTCCACAAGCATAACCGAGCAGATTTTAAAGTTCATACTCTGCGCCGTCACATCTACCAAAAACTGCAGGATCTCCTCAAGGAACATATCCGAGGTGACCGTACGGCTCACAGTAGAAAGCGCCGTAAAATGCGCTGCGCTCTTAGCCATACGCTGGTACTGCAAAAAATTCTCAACCGCCCCACCTACCATCTGCGCTATGCTATCCAGCAGATTTACCTGCGTCTCGGTATAAGTGTGTGGTGGATTAGTGCGAACATTGATAACACCGACTAAATCGTTCTTGCCATGAAGCGGCACTGAAAGCATCGAATGATAAGTATCTTCACGCAGATTAGGAACAGGTTTGAAGCGTTTATCCCGCCATGCTTCTCTATCAAGCATCACATGCTTGCGCTCCTTGGCAACCCAACCTGTTACCCCCTCTCCGACTTTCAGTTTTAGCTTGCCAACTATGTCAGCACGTTCCCCGCTCTTTGCGCGAAGAACAAGCTCCTTACCATTCTCATCAAGTAGATAAATAAGACACAGATCTGTACCTGTTACCTCTACAACTATATCTGCCACCTTTGCAAGCATCTGATCTATATCCAGCATCAGCCCCATCGCTTGACCTATCTGTCGAAGAGCCGATGTCTCGATATTTTTATCGCGAAGTTTGGCTTCTAGAGATTCGACTATGTCGCTTTTGTCTGTAGTAGAAGAGTCACTCATCGGAATAAACCAAGGCACACAGAGGGATTTTGCGGCTAAAGTTCATTTGCGATAATAATAGCCTCTGCTATCTCGCGCATACTTTTTCGCATATTCATGCTCTGCTGCTGAATGCGCCTAAACGCCTCGCTCTCCTTAAGTCCATATTTGTCCATCAAGATGCCTTTCGCTCTGTCAACTGCTTTGCGTGTCTCTATCTTATCAGCCAAAGTCATAACCTGACTTTCAAGCTCCTGCATCTCAAGATAACGAGCTATGGCAATCTCAATCGCAGGCATTAAATCAGATTCTTTGAAAGGTTTCACCAAATAAGCAAACACCTTTGCTTCCTTGGCGCGCTCAAGAAGATCAGGCTGGCTGTAAGCAGTCAGCAAGACAACTGGCGCTATTTTCTCTTCAGCAATGACCTTTGCAGCATCCAGCCCATCCATCACAGGCATCTTGATGTCGAGGATAACTATATCAGGCTTAAGCGCCCGCGCAAGCTCAAGCGCTCTCTGACCATCGGACGCTTCTCCAACAACAGAATGCCCCAAATCTTCAAGCGTTTTCTTAAGGTCCATGCGAATGATAGACTCATCATCCGCAATCACGACCCTCATTGCTTCCATTCAGTCCTCCTGACCTAACCTACCAACAATCTAAAACACACTAATTCCAGAAGCAATTCTACCAACGTGGTATAATCTTGTCAAAGCCGCGAATGAGTAATTCTAAGGCAGCCAATTCAACATTATGTATCACAATCTAATGCACGACCAAAAACTCAGAAACCTTCTGCTCAGCGCTGCTGGCTATATTTTACTTTGGCTGGCAGTGCCATACGTGACTGCACTTAAAAACCCTCAAATAGCTCTCCCTGTGCTGTTTGTGCTAACCGCAGCATTTATGTTTGCGCAGCTTTCAATCACCAGATGGCTCGCAAGCCTCACTATAAGCCCGCTAGCATCAGCAACGATACTTCTCGCATCTTTGGTTCTATGGTGCACTTCGGTATACCTTGTATCCTCTCCTTATGCCTTCTACGAAACCAAAGAAGCAGGCATTGTCCCTGTGCGAATCAACCACGGCTCACCGCAAAAAACTGCTAATATAACCGCAGTTACCGTAAAAACCGACAAGCTTGGAAACGCACATTTCGAAAAAATCAGAACCGTTGGCAGACTTAGACATGCCGACTGGAACCTGCGTCTTGCAGCATTCGACCTCAAAGCAGGACGCATGCGCGCGCTTACAAGCCTTTTTATGATTCTAGCCGCATCCGCATTCGGCTACCTAGTATCATTCATCCTCCGACATCCAAACATTGTGCTTCCAATAGCCATATTCGCACCATTCATAGACATCTGGACTGTTCTCGTCGGTCCAACAGCACATGCGCTCAAATCACACCCACATATCGTGCGCTCTGTATCAGCTGCAATGCCTGCCATCGGCGGTGCATCCGCAGGATTTGCACCCATATCATTCATAGGTCCTGCCGACTTCATATTTCTAGCGATGTTTTTGGGGGCTATATACCGCTACAAGATGGAATCAGTGAAAACATTCTGGGCGCTTTATCCTACGCTGACAATCATAATGGCTGCAGTTATAGCCGGACCTTATCTGGAGAAATTCGGCGTGCCAGCACCTTCAAAATTCCCTGCACTCCTCCCGATGGGCATAGTAGTAGCCGCTGCTAACCGCAGACATTTCAAGCTTACGCGCGATGAATGGATTGCGATAATGATTGTAGGAATAATCTTGATTGTAACCTTAGCAGTCGTAGTGCCAATCCTGCGCTAGCGGCGCCTAGAACCGATCTCAGACATATAAGACTTGCCCAACCAATCTTTGTTAGCATCCATCCAATCGGAAAGTCTCATTGCACACGTAGGTGGGCTTGACGAAACAAGCAGCCCAGACATAAGCTCACCAACCTCATCCTTGGTTAGAATAACGTCCCCAAGCAGCTTACCGATAATGCCGGCGGCAAAAATGGCAGCAGCCGGAGGAAGATGCATTATAAGAGTGCGCGATTGAAGCGTTTTCTTCATCGTCAAAAGCAGATCATTAAACTCAAAAGTCTCAGGACCAACAGCATCCAGAACAATATTCTCGTCTTTTCTGGCGAGATCAACCGCCAAATCCGCTACATCCTCCACGAACACCGGACTAATTCCATACTTCCCACTTCCTGGCACTCCAAACACTGGCGTATGTCTTAGAAACCATGCAATGTTGTTTATAAGGATTCCTTTATCGCCGAATATCACACACGGCCTTACAATCGCATATGAAAGCCTCGACTCCAAAATCGCCTTCTCGACCCGTGCTTTGCCGCTGTAATACGGAAATGGGGAATCAATAGACGGGTTTGCAATGCTTATGTGAACAATCCGCCTCACACCAGCCTGCTCAGCCGCTGAAATAAGCGCTAGACTGTTCTTCACAGCCTTTTCAAATGTCATCCCTCCGCGCTCAAACCTTATCCAATAAGTATTAAAAAGCATATCAGCGCCCTGCATGCTTTGCACAAGCTCATCAGGTGCATCGAAATTGAACGGATAAACATCCACCCTGCCGCCGAATTCTTCATCACTTCTTCTACGTGAAGTAAGCGTACGAACTCTATATCCTCTGTCAAGCAGCCTTCTCGTTATATGCCTGCCTGTATAACCAAACGCGCCGGTTACGATGCAAACTCCATTGTCATTCATATCATTTTCTCCTAACGTATCTGGCATTATACACCAATAACTATTAACCGAAAAAATAATTGTTCCAAACCGGACACTACCGTGATAAAATAGCGCCATATAAAATCATACGCACGCCAAATCGGAGGCAAATTTCGCAAATGAAACCCTGTATAGCTCTAGCCATAACGATCGCATCAATAATCTTTATGCCAATGTGTACCCCAGCAGCGCCGCAGATTCAGGCAAAAATGGTTGCGACGCCACCGACATCAGGCTCAAACAGCTATTACGTCGGCAATCGTGCACCACTTACACCTAACCCGCTTATAAAACTGCCTGCTACTAGCGTTACCCCTGCCGGCTGGCTTCGCAAGCAGCTTGAGCTAGAGGCAGAAGGATTCTCTGGCCATCTCACCGAGATAAGCCCATGGTGTAAGTTCGAGGGCAACGCTTGGGTGAACCCCAAAGGCGAAGGACACTCCGGCTGGGAAGAAATGCCCTACTGGCTAAAAGGCTTCGTCTCATTAGGCTACGCTGTGCAGGATAAACGAATAATCGATGAATCAAAAAAATGGATAGATGGAATACTTTCCACACAAAGACCCGACGGCTACTTTGGCACACAGGGAAACCTAGACGCATCAGACATATGGCCTAATATGATTGTTCTTTATGCGCTTCGCACCTACTACGAAGCAACCAGCGACCAGCGAATAATACCTTTTATGCTCAGATATTTTCATTGGATGTACTCTCTGCCAGACGATAAACTGCTGCCTGGCGGGTGGCAGAATGCACGCGGCGGCGATAACCTTGATCATATTTACTGGCTTTATAACCACACTGGTGAAGAATGGCTGCTCGAACTCGCTAAAAGAAACCATGAACGCACTGATGACTGGACAAACGGCATTGCAAGCTGGCATGGGGTGAACTTCGCACAGGGATTCAGAGAGCCTGCCCAGTATTACCAGCAGACAAAAGACCCGAAGTTCCTTCAAGCAACCCAGCGCAACCTAAAAACAATGATGGATATATATGGACAGGTGCCCGGCGGCTTGTTTGGCGCAGACGAAAACTGCCGAGATGGATACTTTGACCCACGCCAAGCAACTGAAACTTGCACAATGGCTGAGTTTATGTTCAGCGACGAAATGCTGACAAGCATTACAGGCAGCACATCTTGGGCTGATCACTGCGAAACTGTAGCTTTCAATTCGTTACCTGCATCCATGACACCAGATCTCAAAGCTCTGCACTATCTTACTGCGCCAAATATGGTTCAATGCGACCGCGGCAACAAAGCGCCCGGGCTACAAAACGGCGGTGACATGCTTTCTTTTAACCCTTATAACTATCGATGTTGCCAGCATAACATCGCATTTGCATGGCCTTACTTTAGCGAATATCTATGGATGGCTACACGTGACAATGGCATAGCTGCGGTAATATACGCGCCATCCAAAGTAAAAGCAAAAGTGGCTGGTGGCGAAACCGTTCATATCACCGAAAACACCAACTATCCCTTCGATGAGAGCATAACCTTTGTATTCACCATTGCAAAACCGACCAAGTTCCCATTTATGATGCGAATCCCTGGCTGGTGTAGCGCTCCAAAACTCAATCTAAATGGCACGGCGGTAACCGTTGCTAAAGGTGCGAAAGGCTGGGTTGTGATTAATCGAATTTGGAAAACCGGTGACAAGCTTGTACTTACGTTACCGATGGAAATCAGCATTAAAACATGGCAGAAGAATAACAACTGCGTATCCGTCTACAGGGGACCGCTTGCATACTCGCTCAAAATTGACGAGAACTGGAAGAAATTCGACACCGAATCCCCAAAATGGCCTGGTTATGAAGTTTTCCCGACCACACCTTGGAACTATGGACTGATAATAGACCAGAAGAACCCTGCGGCTTCGTTTAAAGTTGTGCGCAAAACCGGAACAATTTCAGCTCAACCGTTCACACCGCAGGCTGCCCCGATAACCATCACTGCCAAAGGCAAACGAATACCAGAATGGAAGCAGGACGCAAACGGACTTGTAGAAACCGTTCCAAAAAGCCCTGTAGTTTCATCTCAGCCAACTGAGACTATAACTCTTATACCAATGGGCTGCGCAAGACTCAGAATATCTGCATTCCCACAGATCGCAGCAAAGTAGCCAGAAAATAGACAGAGCAAACTGTGGCAGTATTATTCAGATGTGTCGCAGTAGCATGATAAGCATCCTTTCAAAGTTGCCATGATCCACGGCGAACATGGTAGACTGGCATTAGCACGCCGATTGCATAGAACTCTCAAAAGAATATGGCACAATTGAGCTGCGCCGGACAGCAATGTGTGTTATTAGATAGATTGAAGAACTGAATATACAACTAGGGAACTCTACAGATTATCCGCCTGATACGGGCTTCTGTTTGTTCGGTTTGAAGTAGACATCTGTAGTTATAGCACCAGGATCGAGAATCCCACGAAGCTCAGTTACCATAGTATTCATGCGCACAAACTGAAAGAACAGCGGGAACTCGTTCAGTCTATATGGACTACGCGTAGGCGATCCGGCGCTGCCATACTCAACTAGCCCATCAGCAGCAACCCGCACACTTGTCGAAACAAACACCTGCGAGGGCACTGGTCTGCCATTCAGAGCCAAAAGCCTTACAGGCAGAATTGCACTCTCACTATCGAATGATACGATAACCGGCGAAAGCCATCTTGCCTCAGATTTCGGCACCACTGTAGCAATCGCCACAACAAAATAGAAACCTTTGTTCGCATAATCCTGTATCAACCTTTGCGCCTCCGGCTGCACCTTGCACCCTTTCGACTGAAGCCACACCACAAGCGCCTCTGGCTGTGACGGCTGTATAACCGCCATGTTTTCGAGCCTTATTGGTTTCGGTATCGAAGCAGTGTTCGGTGGCATTTCGGCACCTGGAATAATCTTAGGATGCACTATCCTATAAAGCTCATCAAATATGCCTGCATCAGCATAACCTATGTTTGGCTTCGCTGGCACTGGAACGACCAATGCAAACTCCGACGCACTGCCTGCAAATCCAACCTGCAGCACTATATCCTCGCGCGTTCCTGTTCTGCTCACAAAAACTCTAAAACCCGGCGACCAGACCTCGCCATCAGACGGCTTAAATGCAAACAGCCCAAACGCATCGGCAGATCCAACACCGGCAATTATAATACACACTGCCGATAGCAACGCACGCCATCTCAGCATAACCTAATCCTCCATCCGATTCGTAGTGTTTCGACTCCGATAAAAACATCATAATACAATTCCTGATTTTAGACCAACCAAACAGACTGAAAAGTGCTAAAATAATCCACAAAAATGGACTCTAACAGCCAGAAGGAGGCTCTAAATGACATCCCGCGAGAGAATACAATGCGTTTTTAATGGAGAAAAACCAGATTACTACCCAGCGTATGAACACTTTTGGGGGGAAGCGCTCGATAAATGGCAGAAAGAAGAAGGCCTGCCAGAACATGCACGCCAGGACATAGACGAATTCTTCGATTTTGATATAGGCAACTGCGGCGGCTTCGATTTAACTGCCCAACTTCCCACCGAAACCCTAAGCGAAGACGACACTTACAAGATATACAGAGACTCACGCGGCGTTCTGGCACAGGTACACAAGTCCGAGTCTGGCCACACACCGCATTGGCTCGAAACCCCAATCAAAAAACCCGATGACTGGTGGAAGTATAAAGAAAGGCTCGCGTTCAACAAAAACCGGATAGACAAATCAATATTCGAACGTGCAAACCTGCTAAGAGAGCGTGGCAGATTCGTCTGCCCATTCCTCGCCGAGTCCTACGAGCAGGCTTGGCCTGTGTTTGGACAAGTTCAAATCTTCATGGCGATGATAGAAGCACCTGAGATAGTAAAAGATTCGATGGATACTTGGGCTGATCTTACCATAGAGTGCTTGGATTACTGCATTAGCGCTGGGCTTGATATAGATGGCATCTGGTTCTACGGCGACATGGGGTATAGAAACGGCACTCTGTTCAGTCCAGAAGTATATAGAAACCTCATCATGCCCGCGCATAAAAAGATTGTAAACTACGCACATGACATTGGCAAGAAGGTTATTTTGCACTCGTGCGGACAAATAAAGAGCTTCATACCTATGCTAATAGAAGTAGGCTTTGATGCTCTACAGCCGCTGGAAGCCAAATGTGATCAAGACGTAAGAGAACTTGTAAAGATATATGACAGCCAGCTTGTATTCGTAGGCAACATAGACGTACGCGCTCTTTCCGCCACCAAAGAAGCCATCAAAAACGAAATAGAATCCAAGCTTGCAGCATTCGACGGCAGATGGAACTACATATTCCACTCCGATCACAGCATCCCTCAAACAGTAAGCTATGAAAACTACAGATATGCACTAGAAACAGCCAGAAACTTCTTGGCAAAAAGATAGTATGTCAAAAACAAACTATAAGAGGTATTACTTATGAAACAATACGAGGCAGTAGCAGAAGTAATGCGCAGACACGGCGGCTATGCAACGCTCGCACAGATATATCAAGACATTATGAAAATAGAAGGCTGCCACTGGGGAACAAAAACGCCTTTTGCCAGTGTACGCCGCATAGTGCAGACCAAACCTGAACTGTTCTTCAAAATCAAACCTGGACTTTGGGGACTTGCTGAATACCAAGAGGAAATTCTTAAAGAAATAGAAAAATCGGAAACAATCCCCGCTGAAGATGCCGAATACCCTAACCACAGCTATTATCAGGGAATAGCAGCCGAAACCGGGAATTTCCGAGGCTATAAAACTTTTGTGCCAAATCAAGACCGAAACAAACCGTTTTTATCAAAGAAGCTAGGTGAAATCATCTCAGTATCAGACGTGCCTCCATTCACCTACGATGAATTAGTGAAAAAAGCTAAACACACCGATGTAATCTGGTTCAACGAGCGTAGATTCCCAGAGTTTTTCATAGAGATCGAATATTCAACCGATATGAACAACTCCTTGCTTAGATTTTTAGAGTTCCAGGATTTTCAAACCAAGTTTATAATCGTAGCAGACGCTGCGCGACTTCGTGAATTTGAAAGCAAGATCCAAAATAACGCTTTCCGGCCTATATCAAACAGAGTCAAGTTCTGGAACTATGACATACTTTGCAGTTGTCACGAAAAATCCGCAGCCGAAGCTGAAGCGGCTACACTTCTTCGTGTATAATAATACTCGCCATGAACGACATCAGTCTAAGCATAATCATCCCGGCTTACAATGAAGAATCTACTATTGCAGGCACTCTTCGAGAGATAAACAGCTACATAAAAGACAATGCAATATCAAGCGAGATCATAGTAGTTGATGATGGCTCATGGGATACCACCAAACATGTCCTGAATA
>Ga0078972_1002425_pt1 | contig 61721 bp, 57 predicted proteins | sample YelNatPaOPGAMG01_FD_67568 | JGI IMG/M metagenome (GOLD analysis project Ga0078972, IMG submission 67568) | Hot spring thermophilic microbial communities from Obsidian Pool, Yellowstone National Park, USA - OP-RAMG-01 (SPADES assembly) (version 2) | ecosystem: Environmental > Aquatic > Thermal... | reverse complement strand
GGCCGCCCTGTGGGCGGCCAGGCGCCCCGGCCAACCCGCCAAACCCCCACCCTGGGCTGGAGCCGGGTGGCGGCCCGGCAAGAGACCCGGCTGCAGCCCAGGTGATGACAACTTTGACAAACCCGTGTTTGTGCACCGTGAGGAATGTGCTATACTCTGCGGGCACGGAATTTGCCCAAGGAGGAGGTGCAGCACCCAGAACCCGGACAAGTGAATCGCAAGGGGATGCAGCGCATGGGCTCGGGCACTGCCTCGAGCTGACGAGGTGGAGGTTCCCCGCCGCGGGGCGGGGTTAACCCCCGGGGCTTGCCCCGTGGGGAAAATCGAGGGATCAGCGGATGCCTCCAGGGCCGGCCACGGCCCTACGATCCCCTCCTGGTAGAGCCGGCCGCGAAATCCGGCGGGTGACCGCCGGGACAACCGGCCGGCAGTGGCGGATGGTGCACTCACATCCAGCGCCTGCGCGCGCCCGCGCGCCGGCACACAGGAGGGGATACCCATGTGCGGCATTGTGGGCTACGTGGGCAGCCGCCAGGCTGCCCCCATCGTGGTCAACGGCCTCTACCGCCTGGCCTACCGCGGCTACGACTCGGCGGGGCTGGCGGTCATCGGTGAGCAGGGGCTGGCCCTGCGCCGGTCCGTCGGCAAGCTCGAAAACCTCTCGCGCCTCCTGGGGAGCCACCCTGCCCCTGGCTCCATCGGCATCGGCCACACCCGCTGGGCCACCCACGGTGGCGTGACCGAAGCCAACACTCACCCCCATGTCGACTGCTCTGGGCAGGTCGTCGTGATCCAAAACGGCATCGTCGAGAACTATCTGGAGCTCAAGCACGCCCTGGCCAGCGAGGGCCACACCTTCCGCTCACAGACGGACACCGAGGTCATCGCCCACCTGGTGGAGCGCTATCTCTATGGTGGCGCCGACCTGGTCACCGCCGTGCGCCAGGCCCTGGCTCAGGTGCGTGGGGCCAACGCTGTGGTGGTGCTCTCTACTCGCTACCCCGACCAGATTGTCGCCGGGCGGCTGGGCAATGCCGGCGGCGTGACCGTGGGCCTGGGCGATGGCGAGCTCTTTGTGGCGTCGGACATGCCCGCCATCCTCGAGCACACCCGGCGCGTCGTCTTTCTCGGCGACCGGGAGATGGCCGTGTTGCGCCGCGACGGCGCCTCGTACCTGCGCCTCGACGGCACGCCGCTGGAGAAGACGGCCGAGAGCGTGGATTGGGACCCACTTGCGGCCGCGCTTGGCCCCTACAAGCACTTTATGCAAAAGGAAATCTATGAGCAGCCGCGCTCGGTCATCGACGCCATTCGCGGCCGGGTCGACCTGGAGGCAGCAGAGGTGAGGCTCGACGGGCTGCCCTTCAGCACTGAGCGCCTACGCCAGGTCCGCCGCATCCACATCGTGGCCTGTGGCACGGCCTGGCATGCGGGGCTGGTGGGCAAGTACATGATCGAGCACCTGGCGCACGTGCCGGTGGAGGTGGACTATGGCTCCGAATTCCGCTATCGGGACCCGCTGATCGACAGGGGTGACCTGGTGCTGGCGATCACCCAGTCGGGCGAGACGGTGGACACCCTGGCGGCGATGGAGGAGGCCCGGCGCAAGGGCGCGCCAACCCTCGCCATCGTCAACGCCATCGGCAGCCAGGCCACCCGCCTGGCCGAGGGCGTCCTCTACCTCCATGCCGGCCCTGAGATTGGCGTGGCCTCGACCAAAGCCTTCACATCGATGCTGGTGGTGCAGTACCTCCTGGCCATCTATTTGGGGCAGGTGCGCGGCACTCTCGGCCGGGCCGAGCGGAGCGAGCTGCTCCAGCGCCTGGCCGAGCTGCCCGGCCTGGTGGGCCAGGTGCTCGCCAGCGAAGGCACCTACGCCGAGCTGGCCGAGCGCTACCATGGCTGCCGCGACTTGCTCTTCCTCGGCCGGGGCATCAACTACCCGGTGGCGCTCGAAGGGGCCCTGAAACTCAAAGAGATCTCCTACATCCACGCCGAGGGCTACCCGGCGGGCGAGATGAAACATGGCCCGATTGCGCTCATCGACGCGCAGATGCCGGTGGTAGCCATTGCCGGCCGCGACCACGTGCGGGAAAAGATGCTCTCGAACATCGAGCAAGTGAGGGCGCGGGGCGGGGTGGTGATTGCCGTGGCCGATGGTGACGACGCGGAGGCGGCGGCCAAAGCCGACCACATGCTGCCGGTGCCCCAGCTCTCGCCGCTGCTCGCGCCGATCCTGAACGTGCTGCCGCTGCAACTGCTGGCCTACCACATGGCCGTGCGCCGCGGGTGCGATGTGGACCAGCCGCGCAACCTGGCCAAGAGCGTGACGGTGGAGTAGGGTGGAGCACGCGGCGCGATAGGCGGCTGTTTGTGGGGGTGCCAGGGCAAAGGAACGTCCCGCGACCAGGGGCGGCAGCCGGGTGTTGGGCTCCGCCCCTGCCGCGGCCGGCTCACCTTGGGCCGCTATGAATGGCGCCCCAAGGCCAGGTGCAGGTCGACAAAGGCGCTGATGCGCTCGGGCGGGAGGATGCCTACCAGGCGCCCATCCTGGAAGACCGGCAGCGGTTCCTCGCTAGTGCCCAGGGCATCGAGCGCCTCGAGCAGGGCTGCGGAGGGCCCCACGGCGTGGAGCTGGCTGGCGGGGATCATGGCCTGCCGCGCCGTGTGCCTGGCCCATTCCCCCCGCGGCAGCGCCTGCATGCGGCGGGCCGTCAGAAGGCCGCGGAGGTTGCCGTCCTCAAGGAGCGGGATGCAGCGGAGACCGGCTTCGAGCAGGCCCCGCTCGGCGATTTCCTGCAGGGTCGTGTCGGGGCTGAGGGCCAGGTAGTCGCGTGCCATAGCCTCGCCCACCGTGTGGCCGGCCAGCGTGCCCCGGAACACGACCTGCTGGTAGCTCCTGCGCGCGGCGGTGTCGAGAAAACCGGCAATGCCGGCCAGCCAGAGGCCGTTGCCCACGCTGCCCGAAATCCCCTCCCAGATGCCCGCCGAGAAGAGGCCCAGGGCGATCAGTCGTGCGCCCCGCGTGGCCCAGCGGGTCGCCCACTCCACGCTGTGGCTGGCCCACCAGAGCGCCGCGCGCAGGATGCGGCCCCCGTCGAGGGGAAAACCCGGGATGAGGTTGAAGAGCCCGAGGCTGAGGTTGATGCCGCCGACGTAGCCGAGCACGGCGGTGAGCGGCTGGCTGTACCCGCGCAGCCAGGCGCCCAGCCAGAGCGCGCCGAAGGTGATCCCCAGGCAGAGGCTGGCCAGCGGGCCGGCGGCGGCCATGGCCAGCTCGGCGCGGGGGGTCGACGGCTCGCCATCGATCTCGGAGACGCCGCCCAGCAGAAAGAGGACGATGGCGTGGACGGCCAGGCCGTGGCGCCGGGCGACCAACGCGTGAGCCGCCTCGTGGGCCAGGAGCGAGAGGAAGAGGAGCATGCTGGTGAGAGTAGCCAGGGCATAGTAGAGAGCTGGCGGCCACCACGGGTACCGGGCAGGAAAGTAGGCGCTGGCCAGGGTGTAGGTGATCAGGAGGAAGAGGAATGGCCAGCTCAGGTGCAGATGTATTGGGATGCCAGAGAGCTTGCAGATGCACAGCGAATGCTTGCTCATGGGCATTCCTTTCGCCGCTCGCGGCCGCGCCGGTGCCCCGCCACCATGGCCGGGGCGGTCGCTCTGGGCTTGCGGCCCGGCGAGGGGGACCTACTTTCATTATAACGTAGCCTGCTACGGCGGGCCAGGGCACAACTGGTCAGGGCGGAGCGGTGCCTTGGGCCTAGTCCTCACCGCAGGGCCTTGAGTTGGCGTTACGTATGGCCCGGAGCCTTCGCAGGCCAGCATGCACCACATAGTATTAGGGGTGCCTAACAAAACTCCGGGCGCAGGTGGCTTTGGATGCAGCGCCCATCCCCCTGGCCCCCTTCGCGCCTCGCGGGCAGGGGGAGAAGGACTGGAGGGGGTTTGCGCGGGCGCAACGCGCCCGCGCAAACCCCCTCATTCCTGTATTCCCCGCCTCCTGCAGGGGGCGGGTACCCGAGTTCATGGGCAGCGGCAGCGACGGCCGGGCAGCACAGGGGCGCCAATTCCAGCGGAGAATCCTTGCTTGCCGTGGCAGCAAACCACTCCGAGCGTGCCGCCATGGCTAGCAAGGACCCTTCGCTCGCTTGGCGCCGGGCTGAGAGCTGGCCGCAGGAGCCACTCAGAGTGGCAAGGGGGTCTGGCGCTGCGCCGAGCGGCTGCGCGCCCTGCGATGGCCAGAGTCTACACCGACGATTCTGGGATATACCCTCGGGCTGCGTGCCATTTGTCAGGTCCTGGGGCGTGTGTTATAATCGCCGTTTGTGACTTTTCTCGAAAGGTGGTACCAACGTGGCTGACATTATGCGCTCTGTGGTGAAACTTGAGGCAAACCCGAATATCCCCGAGCTGCGGCCGGGCGACACCGTGCGGGTGCACAACCGCATCGTAGAGGGCGATCGCGAGAGGGTGCAGGTGTTCCAGGGCGTGGTGCTGGGCATGCACGGGGGCGGCGCCGATGCGTCGTTCACGGTGCGCCGCATTGCGGCCCATGGCGTGGGGGTAGAGCGGACCTTTGCCTTCCACTCGCCACGGGTTGAGAAGGTGGAAGTCTTGAGGCACGGCCGGACGCGGCGGGCCAAGCTCTACTACCTGCGTGGGCGCCGCGGCAAGGCGACCCGCCTGCGCGAGCGGCGCGAGGCGCTGCCTCAGCGCCCGGCAGCCGCTGCTGAGACCTCCGAGCCTGAAGCATAAGGGCGCCCAGGCCGTGCGGTGGCCCCCGACCGGCGGCAGCATGGCCGAGGGCCGGAAAGGGATGCGGCGGCATGGGCAGGGCGCAGGAGCGAGGGGCAGTCGCAGGGTGGCCAACCCTGGCGGCGGAGGCCTGGGCCTGGTCGCAGGGGTTTCGGCGCATCGCGGGCATCGATGAGGCAGGCCGCGGCTGCCTGGCCGGGCCGGTGGTGGCTGCGGCAGTCATTCTGCCGGCCGATCCGGCGGTGCTCGAGCGTCTCGGCGGTGTGAGGGATTCCAAGCTCCTCAGTGCGCGGCAGAGGTGCGAGGCCCTGGGCGACATTGAGGCGGCGGCCCTGGGGGTGAGCGTGGGTGTGGCCTCTTCGTGGGAGATCGACGCCCACGGCATTGTGGCTGCCACGCGCCGGGCGATGGCGCGGGCGGCGCGGGCCCTCTCTCCGACACCGGATTTCTTGCTCATCGATTACCTGCGCTTGCCCGAGGTCGCCTGCCCCCAGCAAGCCATTGTGAAGGGCGACCGCGTTTGTCTCTCCATCGCGGCCGCTTCCATCGTGGCCAAAGTCGTGCGCGACGAGTGGATGGGCATGCTCGAGGAGGCCTGGCCTGGCTATGGCTTTGACCTCCACAAGGGCTACCCGACGGCCGCTCACCAGGAGGCACTGGCCAGCAAAGGGCCGTGTCCAATCCACCGGAGGACGTTCGCCCCCGTCGGCAACCTCGCCGCAGGGGATGAGATGGATGCCGAGGCCGGGTAGCGCCAGCGCTTGCGACCGCAGCGGCCTTGGTAGCGATGGGGCACCGAGGGGCCATGCCGGAATTGCCGGACCTGGAGGTCGTGAAAGAGTTTCTCGGTGGGGTGTTGCCCGGCAGCGCCATCGTGCAGGCCGAGGTTCGGCGCCCCATTGTGCGCGACTTGCTGGGGAGCCCGCCGGGGGCGGCGTTGGCAGGGCGTGAAATCCTGAATGTCGGGCGCTGGGGCAAGTTCCTCTGGCTTGACCTCTCCGGGGGCGTATCCGTCGTGATCAACCCCAAACTGGCCGGCCGGCTGGCGCTCTGTGAGGCGGGCGAGCCACCTGGCGCGCATACGGCGCTGGTGCTGTCGCTGTCGAGCGGCAAGACGCTCCGCTACCTCGACGCCAAGGACATGGGCCAGGTCTACATCACCCCCGATCGGGCGGCTGTGCCCGGGCTGGCGGCCCAGGGCCCCGATGCGCTCGACCCTTCGCTGAGCGGCGATACCTTTGCGCGCCGTCTGCGCGCCTTCCGCGGAGAGATCAAGAACGTCCTGACCACGCAAGAGTTTGTCGCAGGCGTCGGCAATGCCTACGCCGACGAAATCCTCTTTCGCGCTCGCCTCAGCCCCTTCCGCAGGCGTTCGCGCCTCTCTCCTGAGGAGGTGGAGGGGCTGTATCGGGCCATGCGGAGCGTGCTGGAGGAGGCGATTGGGGTGCTGCGCGGCCGGGTCGGCAGCCGGATCGACATCGAGGTGCGAGACTTCCTTCAAGTCCATGGCCGGGGCGGCCAGCCTTGCCCACGGTGTGGGCAGGCCATCTCCGAGTTACGCGCCCGCCAGCGCATCACGAGCTTTTGCCGGCGATGCCAGCCTGGCACGTTGGTTCGCAACTGAGCGGCGCAGGCGCGGAGGGCGCCACCGTGTACGTGCCACCCGTGGGGCAGGCTTTCGAGCCTGTCTCGTCGGCGCGGGCGGGCCGGAGGGCCTGGCCCGCAGGGAGGGAGACGAGTGCAGGTTGCAGAGTTCCTGAAACGGATCAGCGAGGCCAGCGGGGTGTCGGGGGCCGAGGTCGAGGTGGCAGGCATCGTCGCCGAGACCTTTGGCAAGTGGGCCAACCGGGTGCAGAGCGACGCCCTGGGGAATGTCATTGCCCTGAAGGAGGGCGAGGGGCTCCCTTCTGGCGAGCACCCACGCATCATGCTGGCTGGCCACATGGACGAGATCGGCCTGATGGTGACCAAGGTCGACAGCGGCTTTGTGCGCTTCACCACCGTGGGCGGCTTTGACGCGCGCACGCTGTTGGGCCAGGAGGTGACGGTGCACGGACGCCGCAGGCTCGACGGCGTGATCGGCTGCCGCCCGCCGCACGTGCTGTCGCCAAGCGACAACGAGAAGGTCATGCCTATCGACCAACTGTTCATCGATGTGGGGCTCGATGCGAGCAGCCTGGCTGAGGCCGTAGCGGTGGGCGACGTGGTGACCATCCGGCGCGATGCGGTCAACCTGGCCCGTGGTTACCTGGCGGGCAAGGGCCTCGATGACCGCGCATCGGTGGCGGCCATCGCGCTTTGCCTGGAGCTGCTCGGCAACCGTCGCCACAGTTGGGACGTGTACGCGGTGGCGACGACGCAGGAGGAGGTGGGCCTGCGAGGCGCGATGACCAGCGCCTATGGGGTGGCGCCGCAGGCGGCCATTGCGCTCGATGTGACCTTTGGCAACCAGCCGGGCGTGCCGGAGGCGCAAACCCTGGCCATGGGTGGCGGGCCTTGCATCGGGCTCGGCGCCAACTTTCACCCCGCGCTCCACGAGCGGCTGGTGGCGACCGCCAAGGCTCATGAGATTCCCTACCAGATCGACCCGACGCCCGGCCGCAGTGGCACCGATGCCTGGGCCATCCAGGTGACGCGCGAGGGGGTGCCCACGGGCCTCGTCTCGATCCCGCTGCGCTACATGCACACGCCGGTGGAGACGGTCGACACGCACGACATCGAGCGGGCCGGCCGCCTGCTGGCCGCGTTCATATCCGAGCTCGACGATGGGTTCGCCCGGGCGCTCAGTGTGGAGGTGAAGCCACTGAGGGCCGAAGGAGGTCAGGGGTGTTGATCCAGCAGCTCGTGGAGGCCGATGGGGTCTCGGGGCACGAAGGGGCCGTGCGTCAGGTGCTCATCGGGGCGATCGAGGCTTGCGCCGACGAGTATCGCGTCGATGCGCTGGGCAACCTGATCGTGGTCAAGCGCGGCCGTGGCGGCGCGGGCGGCGTCAGGTCGGTGATGGTGAGCGCCCACATGGATGAGGTCGGGCTGATGGTGACCTACGTGGAGCGCGACGGCACCATCCGCTTCAGCCCGGTGGGGGGCATCGACCCACGCGTGGTGCTGGCGAAGCGGGTGCGCATCGGCGACGACCGCATCCCCGGGGTGATCGGGGTCAAGCCGATCCACTTGCTGGAGCAGGCGGAGCGCGAACGTGTGTTGCGCTTCGACCAGATGGGCATCGACACCGGCATGTCGGCCGACGAGGTGGCCCGCCGGGTCACGCCCGGCACCTATGTGGCCTTTGATACGGCCTTTCAGGTGCTGGATGAAGGCGGCCTGCGCACGGTGAAGGGCAAGGCGTTCGACGATCGGGCGGGATGCGCCATCTTGGCCGAGGTGCTGAAGGACAGCTACGCCTTTGACCTGTATGCGGCCTTTACTGTGCAGGAGGAGGTGGGCCTGCGGGGCGCTCGGGTGGCAGCCTACGCGGTGAACCCCGATGTGGCGTTCGTGCTGGAGGGCACCGTGTGCGACGACAGCCCGAAGGACAAGGACGTGAGCCCGACGACGCGGTTGGGCGCAGGCCCGGCGCTTACGATCATGGACCGCACAGTGGTCTGTGACCGCCGGCTCGTGCGCCTGCTGGTGGAGGAGGCCGAGGCCGAAGGCATCCCGTTCCAGATCAAGCAGCCCGCCATCGGCGGCACCGACGCGGGCGCCATCCACACCCAGCGCGAGGGCATTCCGTCAGCGGTGATGGCGGTGCCCTGCCGCTACATCCACTCGCCGGTTTCGGTCATGAGCCTGAACGATTTCGACTATGCGGTGCGTCTCATGCGGGGGGCGCTGCATCGCCTGGAAGGAGGCCTAGAAGCGTGAAAGAGCTCATCAAGGCTCTGGTGGAGACGTGTGGGCCGTCGGGCTCCGAAGAGAAGGTGCGCGAGCTCATCGCGGCCGAGGTGCGGGGGCTGGCGACAAGCCTGGAGGTCGATGCCCTGGGCAACCTGATCGCCATGGTGCGCGGCAAAGGTGGCGGGCGTCGCATCATGCTGGCCGCGCACATGGACGAGATTGGCCTGGTCGTCAGCCACGTCGACGAGCGGGGGTTCCTGCGTTTTCAGCCGCTGGGTGGCGTGCCCACACGCACGCTGGTCGGCGGGCGGGTGCGCTTCGCCAACGGGCTGCGGGGCGCCATCGGCGCCGAGGAGAAGGGGCTGGGACAGAACGACTTGCCGCGTTTCGATCAGCTCTTCATCGACGTCGGGGCGCGCTCCAAAGAGGCCTGCCCGGTACGGGTGGGCGACGTGGCATGCTTTGACCGCGATTTCGTGGATCTCGGCGACCGGCTGATCGCCAAGGCTTTCGACGACCGGATCGGCTGCGCCATCCTGATCCAGACGCTGAAAGAGCTGGGCGAAACGCCCAACGACGTGTACATGGTGTTCACCGTGCAGGAGGAGCTGGGCCTGCGCGGGGCGCAGACGGCGGCGTTCGGCGTGGAGGCCGACCTGGGCATCGCCGTGGATGTGACACGCACCGGCGATACCCCGGAGGCACGCACGATGGCTGTGGGCCTGGGTGGCGGGCCGGCGATCAAGGTGAAGGACCGCGGCATGCTCACCCATCGCGGCGTGCGCCAGTGGATGATCGACACCGCGCAGGTGGCGGGCGTGCCCTACCAGTTAGAGGTGCTCGAGGCCGGCACCACCGACGGCATGGCTATGCAGACCACCAAGGCGGGCCTGCCGGTGGGGGTGCTCTCTGTGGCCACGCGCTACGTGCACACGCCGTCAGAGATGGTCGATTACCAGGATGTGACGAACAGCGTTCGCCTGCTGGTGGAGCTGCTGCGGCGGCCCCCCAGGCTGTAGAGGGGCGGTGGGCGGGCGCGTTTCTGGGGTGAGTCGGCCTGCCGGCGCCCGCGCGGGCGGCGGCCTGGCGAAGGCGCTCGGTGGCCGGGTTTCATGCTTCGCACCGTCCCGGAAACCCCCGGCCTGGGCTGGGGCCGGGTAGCGGCCCAGCGAGAAGCCCGGCCGCAGCTCAGGGTATGATGCATCGCCGACGCAGCCTCCCGCCTCGAGTTTTGCGCGAGGGAAGCTTCTGTGGTATACTGAGCCCCTGATGAATCCGGGGGTTGTGTCAGCAATGGGAGACATCAGGAAGCTTCCAGCGGTCAGGGCGGGAGCGGAGCGTACGCTCTGCCGAGGGGAGATTCTTTTCCCAGGGTGGCGCAATGAGGCCCAAAGCCTTCAGGCTTTGGGCTTTTTTTTGCGCCTCGAATGGGCGCGGAGGTGGTGGGATGGCGCGAGTGGTGCTGCCTGGGCTGATCGATGCCCATGTGCACCTGCGGGAGCCCGGCGGCGAGCACAAGGAGGATGTGGCCTCGGGCACAGCGGCGGCGCTGGCCGGCGGCATCGTGGCCGTGCTCGATATGCCCAATAATGCGCCGCCTGTGGTCGACGGCGCAGGCCTGAGCAGCAAGGCGCGGGTTTTCGCGCAGCGGGCACGCTGTGACTGGGGCCTGTTCCTGGGTGCGGGCGACGAGTCGCATCTCGATGGCGCGCCCGCCGAGGCTGTGGGGCTCAAGGTGTATCTCACGCCCACCTATGGCCCGCTGCGCATGGAGAGCCTGGGCGGGCTGTTGGCGGCGTTCCGGAACTGGCCGGCAGGGCGCCCCATCGCTGTGCACGCCGAAGGGCTCAGCATGGCAATCCCCATCGGCTTGGCGAGGCTCACCGGCAAGGCAGTGCACATCTGTCATGTCGCGCGGGCCGCGGAGATCGACCTGGTGCGCCTGGCGAAGGAGCAGGGCGCCCGGGTGACCTGCGAGGTGACCCCCCACCACCTGTTCCTCACCCAGGCCGATGCCGACCGGCTGGGGCCTCTGGGCGCCATGAAGCCACCGCTGGCCGGCCCCGACGACGTGGCCGCCCTCTGGCGCAACCTGGATGTGGTGGACCTGGTCGCGTCGGACCATGCCCCTCACACGCTGGGCGAGAAACGGGGCGCGAACCCGCCGGCAGGAGTCCCCGGCGTCGAGACGATGCTGCCGCTACTGCTGAATGCGGTGCGAGAGGGGCGCCTCACCCTGGAGCGGTTGGTGGCCCTGCTGCACGACGGCCCGCAACGGGTGTATGGTGTGCGGGCACCGCAGGCAGCGGTGGAGGTCGACACCGATGCGGCCTGGGTGGTGGAAGGGGTGCTGCTGCACAGCAAATGCGGCTGGACTCCCTTCGAAGGCTGGCGGCTACGGGGCCGCGTTGTCAGCGTCGACTTGCGAGGCAAGACGGTGTGCCGCGACGGCCGGGTCGATGCGCCGGCTGGATACGGCCGCCCTCTGGTGCGCACAGGCGCGTAGGCATGCTCGTAGCCCGCTGTGAGGGCAGAAGGAAACGGCGGGGTGAAGCGAGCCTGTGGGGGCAGAGGCTTCGCTCCGCCCAAGCTGATCAAAAGAGGAGGAAAGTACATGACGATCGCACGTGCGCCGCTTTTCGCCCAACTTGTGGCGAACACCAACAATGGTTTCTACGGGCAAGACATCATCTCCGTCCGCCAGTTTGATCGCGACAAACTCGCCTACATCTTTGGCCTGGCCGAAGAGATGCGTCACATGGTGCAGCAGATTGGCTCGGCCGACCTTTTGCGTGGCCGTGTGCTGGCGAACCTGTTCTACGAGCCGAGCACGCGCACCAGCTCGTCGTTCATGGCCGCTATGCAGCGGTTGGGCGGAGCCGTGATCCCCATCAATGAGGTGCGCTACTCGTCGGTGACCAAGGGCGAGTCGCTGCCCGACACGGTGCGCACCCTCGAGTGCTACGCCGACGTGATTGTGCTCCGGCACCCCGAAGTGGGTTCGGCACAGATTGCCGCCGACTATGCGAGCAAGCCCGTCATCAACGCGGGCGATGGCACCGGCGAGCATCCCACTCAGGCCCTGCTGGACCTCTTCACCATCCAGGAAGAGTTGGGGCGCATCGAGGGGCTCACGGTGGCGATGGTCGGCGACCTGAAGTACGGCCGCACGGTGCACTCTCTGACGCGCCTGCTGGGGCTCTTTGGCGCCCGGCTGCGCTTCGTGTCGCCCGAGGCCCTGCGCATGCCTGGGGAGCTCATCGAGGAGGTGCGCGCGAGGGGCATGGAGTACACCGAGCACGACGACGTGGCCGAGATTATCGGCGAGGCCGACGTGCTCTATGTGACCCGCGTGCAGCGCGAGCGCTTCGAAGACCAGGACCTGTACGAAAGGGTCAAGAACTGCTATGTGATCACGCCTGAACTGCTGCAGAGCGCCAAGGAGCGCATGATCGTCATGCACCCTCTGCCCCGCGTCGGCGAGATCAGCTACGACGTGGACAAGGACGCCCGGGCCGCTTACTTCCGCCAGATGGAGAACGGCATGTATATCCGCATGGCGCTTCTGGCGGCGGTGCTGGGGAGGGCCTAACCTCCGATGAGCTACTTTGCTCGCCTGGAAGAACGCATGCGCCGGCAGGGCACCTTGCTGTGCGTGGGGCTGGACCCCGACGCACGGCAACTGGCGGCGGAGGAGGGTGCGGGTGCGGGGGAGCGCCTGTGGGCATGGAGCCGCAGGGTGATCGAGGCCACTGCCGACCTGGCCGCCGCCTTCAAGCCCAACTATGCTTTCTATGAAGCAGAAGGGACGGCCGGGTTGGAGGCGCTGCGGCGCGCCATCGAGTGTGCGCACGCACAGGGCGTGCCCGTGGTGCTCGACGGCAAACGGGGCGACATCGCCCACAGCTCCTCGGCGTATGCGCGCGCGGCCTTTGAGGTGTGGGGCGCCGACGCCATCACTGTGAGCCCCTACATGGGCCGCGACTCGGTGGAGGCCTTTACCCGCTACGAGGACCGGGGCGTCTATCTGCTCTGCCACACCTCCAACCCCGGCGCTAGTGACTTGCAGGAGCGTATGGTCGAAGGGCGGCCCCTTTACCACCTGGTGGCCGAGCTGGCGGCGCGCTGGAATGACAACGGCAACATGGGCCTGGTCGCGGGCGCCACGTACCCCGAGGCGATCCGCGAGCTGCGCGCGGTGGTGCCCGAGTTGCCGCTGTTGGTGCCGGGCGTCGGCGCCCAAGGAGGAGACCTGGCGCAGGCGGTGGCTGCGGGGCTGGACGCACAGGGCGGGGGGCTGCTGGTCAACGCCTCGCGCTCGGTGTCGGGTGCGGCGGATCCACGCGCGGCGGCTGCTTCGCTGCGCGATGCGTTGGCTGCCGCGCGGCAGGCAGCCCTGGCCGGGCGGGCCGCCGTCGACCCGATGGATGGGCTGATCGCCTCGCTGCACGACGCCGGGTGCGTGCGCTTTGGTGATTTCGTCTTGCACTCGGGGCAGCACTCGCCGATCTACATCGACCTGCGCATGCTGGTATCGCAACCCGGGCTGCTGTGGCGGGTGGCGCGCGCCTATGCCGGGCTGCTGGAAGGGCTGGAGGGTGAGCGGCTGGCTGCGATCCCCTTCGCGGCACTGCCCATCGGCACTGCGGTGGCCCTTTTGACGAACCGGCCGCTGATCTACCCGCGGCGCGAGGTCAAGGGCTATGGCACGCAGCGGATGATCGAGGGGGCCTGGAGCGCCGGCGAGCGCGTGGTGGTGCTCGACGACCTGATCACCACCGGTGCCAGCAAGCTCGAGGCGATCCGCCCGCTGGAAGAGGCCGGCCTGACGGTGCGCGATATCGTGGTGCTCATCGACCGCGAGCAGGGCGGCCGCGAGGCGGTCGAGGCGGCGGGCTACCGGGTGCACGCCGTGCTGGGGATGCGGCGCATCCTGGCCTCGCTGGTGCGGCAGGGCCGCATCTCCGATGCGCAGCGGGCAGAGGTCGAAGGCTTTCTGGGGGGTCAGAGGCGTTGAGCCAGGTGGACCTGTCGGTAGAGCTGTGCGGGGTTCCGCTTCGTAACCCTCTGGTGTTGGCGGCCGGCGTGCTGGGTACGACGGCGGCGCTCATGGAGCGGGTGGCCCGTGCCGGTGCCGGCGCGGTGACGGCCAAGTCGTGCGGACTGGCGCCCCGGCAAGGCCACCCGAACCCGACCGTGGTGGCCTACGGCGGCGGGCTACTCAATGCCATCGGCCTGGCCAACCCGGGTGCGGGGGCCATGGTTGGCATCCTGCGCGATGCGCGCTCGCGCTGTGCTCCGCTGGGGGTGCCGGTCATCGCCAGCGTGTTTGGCGAGACAGCGGCGGCCTTTGGCGAGGTGGTGCGCGTGCTCGAGGCGGCCGAGCCGGACCTGTACGAGGTGAACATCTCGTGCCCGAATGTGGCTTCGGAGTTCGGCCAGCCTTTCGCCGCCGACCCCGTGCAGGCGGCTGCCGCTACGGCCGCCGTGCGCGCAGCGACCGGAAGGCCGGTGATCGTGAAGCTATCGGCCAACGTGAGCGACATCGTGGCGGTAGCGCGCGCGGTGGTCGACGCGGGTGCCGACGCCATCAACGCCATCAACACCCTGGGCCCTGGGATGGTCATCGACATCCGCGCGCGCGCGCCGGTGCTGGCCAACAAGGTGGGCGGCCTCTCGGGCCCGGCCATCCGGCCGGTGGCGGTGCGCTGCGTGTACGAGCTGAGCCGGGCTGTGCCGGTGCCCATCATCGGCACGGGGGGAGTGATGAGCGGCGAGGACATGGTGGAGATGATCATGGCCGGCGCCACGGCGGTGGGCGTGGGCTCGGCGTTCCAGTACCGGGGCATCGACGCCGCGGCGGCGATGAACGCCGAGTTGGCGGCCTTCATGGCCGAGCAGGGCTTCCACAGCCTGACTGAGATGCGGGGGTTGGCCCATGGCTGAGGGCGCGTACCTGGCCGCCCGCGTCGACCGGGTGAGGCGGGCGGGCGCGCACGGCGTTACGCTGGAGCTGGACCTGCGGCTGGCCGCCGACCCTGGGCAATTTGTGATGGTGTGGCTGCCGCGCGTGGATGAGAAGCCGTTCAGCCTGGTCGACGGCGACCCGGTCGCGCTGACTATCGTGCAGGTCGGGCCGTTCACCGCTCGCCTGCAGGGCGTGCGCGCGGGCGACACCCTCTTCCTGCGCGGACCGCTGGGCAAGGGGTACTCGCTGGCGGGCGAGAGGCCGCTGCTCGTGGGTGGGGGGAGCGGCGTGGCCTCGCTGGCGTTCCTGGCCCGGCGCCTGGCCGAGGCGGGGAGGCCCGTGACCGTGGCCGTGGGCGCGCGGACGGCGTCGGACCTGCTTCTTGTGGACCGCCTGGCCGCGGCAGGCGCGCGGGTGCTGGTGAGTACCGACGATGGCTCGGCCGGCGAGCGCGGCTTGGTGACCGCTCTGGCGGAGCGGCTGCTGGCCGCGGGGCAGCACGACTATGTCTATGCCTGTGGCCCGGCGCCGATGCTCGGCCGGGTCGAGGAGCTCTGCCGGTCGTGGGGCGTGCCAGGCGAGGTGAGCCGCGAGGCGTACATGCGTTGCGGCAGCGGCCTCTGCGGGTCATGCGACCGTGGCGATGGCCAGCTCGTCTGCCGCGACGGCCCGGTCTTTCGCATAGGTTTGTAGGGAGGTCATCGTCTTGGCCGAGCCAGTGCTTCCTACCGGCAAACTTCCCTTGGAGATGCTGCAACGGCTGCTTGTGTGTTGCACCGTTGAGGATCCGCGCGTGGTGGTGGGGGCGCGGGTGGGCGAGGATGCGGCGATCATCGACTTGAGTGACCGCTTCCTCGTGGCCAAGAGCGACCCCATCACCTTTGCCACCGACCGCATTGGCTGGTATGCGGTGCACGTGAACGCCAACGACATTGCCACGCGCGGCGCGGCGCCGCGCTGGATGCTGGCTACCCTGCTCTTGCCGGAGGGCAAGGCGACCTTTGCCCAGGCAGAGGGGATCATGGAGCAGATGGCGGCCGCGGCCCGCGGGCTGGGGGTGAGCCTGGTGGGCGGCCACACCGAGGTAACCTACGGCCTCGACCGGGCCATCGTGGTGGGCCATATGTTGGGCGAGGTAGCCAAGGACCGGCTCGTCACGACAGGCGGTGCGCGGGTAGGGGATGCGCTGGTGCTGGCCGGAGCGGTGGCCGTGGAGGGCACGGCCCTGATCGCCCGCGAGTTCGGCCCCGAGGCGCGAGCGCGGGGGGTCGACGAAGAGACGCTGGCCGTGGCCCGTGCCTGCCTCGACAAGCCGGGCATCAGCGTGGTGCGGGCGGCTCTATTGGCGGTGCAGACGGTGCGGGTGCACGCCATGCACGACCCGACGGAGGGCGGCGTGGCGACCGGGCTGCACGAGCTCGCCTGGGCCAGCGGCACCGGCCTGCGGGTGGATGCCGAATCGATTCCCATCCTGCCGGTGTGCCGGCGACTGTGCGCGGCCTTTGGGCTCGATCCGCTGGGCCTCATCGCGTCGGGTGCGCTGGTTATGGCGGTGGACCCCGGCGACGTGGCGGCGCTCGGCGAAGCCTACGCCCGGGCAGGCATTACGTGGGCGCGCATCGGCGAGGTGCGGCCGGCAGAGGAGGGCGTGCGCCTGGTGCGGGCCGGGCGCGAGATGCCCCTGCCACGCTTTGACCGCGATGAAGTGACCCGCCTGCTCGGGGCCAAGCCGTAGCCTGCCCATGTAGCAGGGTGCCGGGCTGAAGCGGCTGGAGGCTTTGCACCCCGGCCTGGGGCTGGCGTGCGTACGCCGCGGGGAGAGACGGAAGTGATAAAAGCGCTGGCCGGTGCAGCCGGGTGCGCTCTGGCAGTCCTTCTCTTGCTGCGCGCCCGGCGCGCCGGGCTCAGGCGCACGCTGGCGATAGTCGCCCAGGGCGCTGCGTGGGATGAGCCGCCGTGGGCGGGCAGCCTGCCCGCCGTCGACGCCGTGCTTTGCGTGCTGGCCCACGTGGCCGGCCTGGCCTACCTGTGGCGGTTGGCGGGCCGCAGCTATCCCTTGGCCGTGCTCATGGGCGCAGCCAGCCTGGTCCTTCTCCTGGCGCCGCAGTGGCCGGCCTGGGTGCGCTGGCGCAAGCTCGATGGAACGGTCCTCGCGCCGCTGACGGTGGCCTATGGCACCGGCCTCATGGTAGGGCTGCACGTCCTTCCAGCCGAGCCGGGGCAGGCGCTCTTGCGAGCGGTGGAAGCAGGCGTGGCCGGCTACGTGGTGCTGGCCCAGCTTGAACGGCGGGCGCGGACGAGGCGCCTGGCGGCGCCTTCGGCGCTGGCGCTTCTGGGTGCTACAGCCCTGTGGGCGGGGGTCGAGTACCTGGGCGGGCGCACCCACGGCGTCACGGGCAGCGACCCCTATTGTTATGCGCAAATGGCCGTCGATTTCGCACGGTCGGGCGACCCCAGGCACCTCTTTCCTCTCGTGCAGTCGGTGCGCGCGTTGGGCATCGCCTGGTGGCCGGTGGTGCACGTGGGGTATCACGTGCCGAACCCGGCCTCGGGCATGGCAGCTACCGTGTGGCCTGTAGGGTGGCCTGTGCTCCTGGCGGGCTGGTATCGGCTGCTGGGCGAGACGGGCCTGTATGTGGGGGCGCCAGCCATGGGGCTGCTGGCGCTGGTGGCGACCGGGGCGCTGGCCGCAGCCGTCTGGCCGGCGGGGCGCCCGCGGGAACGCTGGCTGGGCATCGCGCTGGCCGTGCTCATCGTCGCCACGTCGCGCGAGCAGGTGTTGCAGCTCCTGGTGCCCATGGCCGACGTGGCGGCGCAGGTGCTGAGCGTGGCCGCCATCTGGCTGGCCCTGCAGGCGGGGCGGCGGGGCCCGTGGGCGCTGGCGGCAGGGGCAGCCATGGGCATGGCCTACGACGTGCGCCACAGCCAGGTGTTGCTGGCGCCGGCTGTAGCGTTGGCGCTGTGGCAGGGGAGTGCGAAGGAGCGTCGCCGGCTGGTGCTGCTGGCGGCAGCGGGCGCGGCAGCTCTCGCCGCTCCGGATCTATGGTACCACCGGCTGGCCATGGGCAGCTTCTGGCGGCCGGAGTCGCCGGAGGCCGGCCTGATTGCTGCCGGGCACTGGTGGGGCAATGCGCAGCGCATGGCGGCGGCCATGGCATCGCCGCAGGAGTTCGGGTTGTTGCTGCCCTTCCTGCTGCTTGGTCTCGGGTGCTTGTGGCGCGAACGGCGGCGCGAGGCGCTGGTGCTCCTGGTGTGGGTGGCAGCCGACGGGGGCACGCAGCTCCTCTACGGGCCGGTGCGCTGGCGCGACCTGCTGTCGGTGGTGCCGGCGCTGGCGATCCTGAGCGCCTATGGCGAAGTCTCGCTGGTGCGGGCCGCGGGCAGGCTGAAGGCCGCGGGCTCGTGGCTGCCTGGGTGGCTGGGGGTGGGCCTGGCGGTACTTGTGGCGTGGCGGAGCGCCACCGTGGTGGCGTGGCCATCGCTGAGGGCCGAAATGACCTTCGGCTACATGCTGCCCGAACAGCGCGCGGCTTTTGCCACGCTTGCTGGCCTCGTGGAGCCCAACGCAGTGGTGGGGACGGCCTTGAACAGCGGCCCGGTGGAGATGTACACCGGGCGGGCGACGTTTCGCCCTGGCGACTGGAGCGCACAGGAGCTCGACACCTTCCTGGAAGCCATGGGGCGAGAGGGCAGGCCGGTGTACCTGCTGGATGACGGGAACGAACAGGCGGCCACGGTGGCGAGGCTGCGGCAGGAGGGCCGGCTGGAGGCCGTGCGGGTGCTCGACGTGCCGCTCTATGGTGACCGCAGCCAACTGAGCGGCATGCTCTACCGCGTCCGCTAGCGCCGTTATGCCGAGGATGGGGGCCTGGTCGGCGGGTTTGCCTCACCCTTGCGAAGGGCTTGGATTGATGGTAGAATGCCGCTGCTTGCCCGCCCGGCGGTGGGCGCGGCTGAGGAGGTCAGGAACGATGAACGAGGAGCAACGCAGGCTGGCGAGGATGATCGACCACACCCTGCTCAGGCCCGACGCAACGCCCGAGCAGGTGCGCAAGCTGTGTGCCGAGGCTCTGGAGTATGGCTTCTATGCCGTATGCGTGAACCCGGTGAACGTCGAGTTGGCGGCCGGGTTGGTGCAGGGCTCGTCGGTGAGGGTGTGCAGCGTTGTCGGCTTCCCGCTGGGGGCCAACACGACCGAGATCAAGGTGCGCGAGGCCGAGCGGGCCATCGCCGACGGAGCCCGGGAAGTGGACATGGTGCTCAACGTGGGCGCGTTGAAGGCGGGCGCGTTTGAAGTGGTCGAGCAGGATATCGCTGCCGTGGCCAAGGCCGCGCATGCGGGCGGCGCCATCTGCAAGGTGATCCTCGAGACGGGCCTGCTCACCGACGGCGAGAAGGTCGAGGCCTGCCGCCGCGCGGTGAGTGCGGGCGCCGATTTCGTCAAGACCTCCACGGGCTTTGGCCCCGGCGGCGCCACTGCGGCTGACATTGCGCTGATGCGCAGAACCGTGGGGCCACGGGTAGGGGTCAAGGCGTCGGGGGGCATACGCACCTACGAGGCCGCACGTGAGATGGTGGCGGCCGGGGCCACACGCATTGGCGCCAGTGCCAGCGTACAGATCATCCAGGGGGCCGACGATGCCAGGCCAGAGCAGCACTGACGTGAACCGCGAGGAGCAGGCGCGGCAAGAGGTCGTGCGCATCTGCCGGCTGCTGTGGGAGCGGGGCTACGTGGCGGCGGCCGACGGCAACGTGTCGGTGCGCGTGGGCCCCGACCGGTTGCTTGCAACGCCGTCGGGGCTGAGCAAAGGCTTCCTGCAGCCCGACCAACTGGTGCTGACCGACCTGGAGGGCGCGCTCTTGCCGGCGCAGGTCGATGGCGCCCAGGGCCTGAGGCCTTCGTCGGAGCTGAGGGTGCACTGCGAGGCCTACCGGCAGCGGCCCGACATTGGCGCCGTCATCCACGCGCACCCCGTGGCTGCCGTGGCCTGTTCCCTGGCCGGCGTCTCGTTGGCCGAGGCGGTGCTGCCCGAGGTGGTGCTCGATCTGGGGGCCATCCCCACCACGCGCTACGCATCGCCCGCGAGCGCCGAGGGCCCCGAGGTGATGCGCGAGCTGATCCGTGACCATGACGCCCTCATCCTCGACCGGCACGGCTCGGTGACGGTGGGCCAGGATGTATGGGATGCCTATCTGAAGCTGGAGCGGGTGGAACATGCCGCCAACATCCTGCTGGCGGCGCGCCAACTGGGCCCGCTGCCCGCGCTGCCGCCTGCAGAGGTGGAGCGGCTGTTGGCCAGGCGGCGGGCGATGCGTGGCCGGCTTCGGGCCAGGCCTAGCCAGGAAGGATGATGGACCGAGAGCGGCTGTACCGCACGGAGGGCATTGTCCTCAAGCGCAGCGACTTTGGGGAGGCCGACCGGCTGCTGGTCGTCTTCACGCCCGGCCACGGCAAGGTGCGCCTGCTGGCCAAGGGGGTGCGCAAGGTGCCGAGCCGCAAGGCGGGCCACGTGGAGCTGTTCATGCGCAGCCAGTTCCTGGTGGCGCGCGGGCACAGCCTCGACATTATCACGCAGGCCGAGGCCCTCGACGCATATCCCGGGCTGCGCGATGCGCTGGTCAAGGCAACCTACGCCTACTACCTGGCGGAGCTGATCGATGCTTTCTTTGAAGAGGGCGAGGAGAACGAGGCCGCCTACCGGCTGCTGGCCTTTGCCCTCGAGCGGCTGGCTGCCGGCGATGACCCGGGGCTGCTGGCCCGTTTCTTCGAAATGAAGCTCCTCGGCCTCACGGGCTACCGCCCCGACTTGCAGCGCTGTGTGGGCTGCGGCGCGGCTCACGTGGCCTCGCAAGTGTTCTTCAGCCCCGGCGAGGGGGGCATGCGCTGTGCGGCGTGCGGTGAGGTGGCACCCGGGCTGCTGGCCGTGTCGGTGGGGGCTTTCAAGGTGCTGCGCTATCTGCAGAGCCAGGAGTACGCATCAATCTCGGGCCTGCGGCTCAGGCCTGCTACGGCCCGCGAGGTGGAGCAGGTGTTGCGCCGTTACCTCACCTTCATCCTGGAGCGCAACCTCAAGACGACTGCCTTCCTCAGCCGGGTAGAGCGGGCGGGCGAGAGGGATTGTGCAACAAAGCTTGACGCGACTGTGCAAACTGAGTAGATTGTCCTGCACGTGTGCGAGGGGCGAGGGGAGTGAAGGCCCCACCCTGGCAGGGGAGCAAGGAGTTTATGGATTTTCAAGAAGTCATTATGCGCCTGCAGCGCTTCTGGGCCGACCAGGGCTGCCTGATCTGGCAGCCGTACAACGTCAAGGTCGGCGCGGGCACCATGAACCCGGCCACCTTTCTGCGCGTGCTGGGGCCTGAGCCGTGGAAGGTGGCGTACGTCGAGCCATCGGTGCGGCCTGCCGACGGGCGCTACGGTGAGAACCCCAACCGGTGGGGCCAGTACTACCAGTTCCAGGTGATCCTGAAGCCCGACCCGGGCAACCCGCAGGAGCTCTACCTGGAGAGCCTGCGCGCCCTGGGGCTGGACCCGAGCCGGCACGACGTGCGCTTCGTCGAAGACAATTGGCAGACCCCGGCGTTGGGCGCCTGGGGGCTGGGCTGGGAGGTGTGGCTCGACGGGCAGGAGATCAGCCAGTTCACCTACTTCCAGCAGGCCGGCGGCCTGGATGTGGACCCGGTGGCGGTGGAGATCACCTACGGCCTGGAGCGCATCGTGATGGTGCTGCAGGACGTGCCGGTGTTCCAGGAGATCAACTGGGTCGACAGGGTGAGCTACGGCGACGTGCTCTTCCGCGGCGAGGTGGAGCAGTGCAAGTACAACTTTGAGGTGGCGAGCGTGCCGCGGCTCCGCGAGCTGTACGACCTGTACGAGGCGGAGGCGCGCGACGCTTTGGCTGCCGGGCTGGTGCTGCCGGCCCACGACTATGTGCTCTACTGCTCGCACGTGTTCAACGTCCTCGATGCGCGGGGCGCCGTCGGCGTCACCGAGCGCGCGCACTTTTTCTCGCGCATGCGGGACCTGTCGCATGCGGTGGCCGAGGCTTTTGTGGCGCAGCGGGCTGAGATGGGGCATCCGCTGGTGGGGCGAGCCTTCGGCGGGGCCGGGCTTCAAGCGGCGCGGGAGGTGCGGTCGGGGCCGGCGCCCAGCGAGCCGCGGGCCTTCCTGCTGGAGGTTGGCTGTGAGGAGCTGCCGGCGGGCGACCTCAGCGCTGCCATTGAGCAACTGCGCAGCTTGGTGGTCGAAGGGCTGGATGCGGTGCGCCTGGGCCACGGCGAGGTGACGGTGCTGGGCACGCCGAGGCGGCTGGCGGTGCTCGTCGATGCCGTGGCGCCGGTGCAGCCCGACCAAGAGCGCGTCATCAAGGGGCCGCCGGCGATGGTGGCTTTCGACAGCGAAGGCCGGCCCACCAAGGCAGCGCTGGGCTTTGCGCGCAGCAACAACATCCCAGTGGAAAAGCTCGAGGTTCGCTCCTTCGAGGGGCGCGACTATGTGGTGGCCGTGCAGGTGGAGCACGGCTTGCCGGCCGTCGAGGTGCTGGGGACGATGGTGGAGCAGGTGCTTGGGCGCCTGCGTTTCGCCATGTCGATGCGCTGGAACGAGAGCCAGGTGAGCTTCTCGAGGCCGGTGCGCTGGCTGGTGGCGTTGCTGGGCGAGGCAGTGGTGCCATGCGTGTTCGCCGGCGTGCCCTCGGGGCGCACTTCGCGGGGCATCCGGCCCGAGGATAGCCCAGAGGTGGAGGTGGCCGCCGCCGAGGAATACGAGCCGACGATGCGCCGCCACCACGTCATGCTCCGGGCCGAAGAGCGCAGGGCGGTGATCCTCGAGCAGGGCCGGCGGCTGGCGGCCGAGATTGGCGGCGAACTGGTGGAAAACGCCGACCTGCTGGCCGAGGTGGCCAACATGGTCGAGTGGCCGACCGTGATGCGTGGCAGCTTTGCCGATGAGTACCTGCACCTGCCCGAGCCTGTCCTGACCACGGTGATGCGCGAGCACCAGCGCTACTTCCCGGTGGCCAGGGGCGGGCAGTTGCTGGCCGCGTTCCTGGCGGTCGCCAACGGGCCGGACCTCGATTGGGACACGGTGCGCCACGGAAACGAGGAGGTGCTGCGTGCGCGCTTTGCCGATGCGGCTTACTTCTACCGCTCGGACCTGTCGCACACGCTGGCCGAGCTGGTGCCGCAGCTGGCGACCTTGACCTTCCAGACCGACCTCGGTTCGATGCTCGACAAGGTGCGTCGGCTCGAGCGGCTGGTGCCGGTGCTGGCCCGGCTGGCGGGCCTCAGCGCTGCGGAGACGGTCACTGTGCAGCGGTCGGCCTTCCTGAGCAAGGCCGACCTGACCACCAAGATGGTGGTGGAGCACACGTCGCTGCAGGGCATCATGGGCGAGCACTATGCCCTGCACTCGGGCGAACCGGAGGGGGTGGCCACGGCCATCCGAGAGCAGTACCTGCCGCGCTACGCCGGCGACGCGCTGCCGCGCACACGGCCGGGCATGGTGCTGGGCCTGGCCGACCGCCTCGACAGCCTGGTGGGGCTCTTCGCCGTCGGGCTGGCGCCGAGCGGGTCGTCGGACCCCTATGCGCTGCGCCGGGCTGCTCTGGGCGTTATCCAGTTGCTGATGACGGGAGAGGTGCACATTCCGCTGCGGGCTGCGGTCGACGCTGCCGCCAGCGTGCAGCCGATGGTCGTGAGCCGCGAGGTGCGCCGCGACGTGCTGGCGTTCATCCAGCAGAGGCTGCGGGCCTACCTGCTCGAGCAGGGCTACCGCTACGATGTGGTCGACGCGGTGTTGGCCGAGCGGGGCGAGGAGCCGCTGAAGGCCGCGCGCGGCGTCGAGGAGCTGCAGGCAGCGGTGGAGGAGCCCGACTGGAACAGTGTGCTGGTGGCCTATGCGCGCACGGTGCGCATCACCCGCGACCTCGATACCCAGTACGAGCTGCACCCCGAGCGCTTTACCGAGCAGGCGGAGAGGGACCTGTACACCGCCTATGCGGTGGCGGCCGAGCAGGTCCGCGCGCGGCCCGAGGTGCCCGTGCTGGTCGACAGTCTGCGCGCTCTGGTGGAGCCGATCAACCGCTTCTTCGACCAGGTGCTGGTGATGGCCGAGGAGCCGGCGGTGCGGGCCAACCGGCTGGCGCTGGTGCAGCGGGTCGCCGCGCTGCCCAAAGGGATCGCAGACCTCAGCCGGCTGGAAGGGTTCTGAGGCTCGGCGGCGAGAGAACGGGGGAACGAGGTCTTCGGCGACACGACTGCTGCAGGAGAAGGGAGGTTGCACGATGCTGGAGAACGTGCACTGGCTGGGACACGCGTCGTTCAAGCTCACCGGCGAGAAGGTCGTGTACATCGACCCCTGGCAGCTCCACGATGGGGAGCCTGCCGACATTATCCTCATCACCCACGGACACTATGACCATTGCTCGGCCGAAGACGTGGCCAAGATCCGGCGGCCGTCGACGGTGGTGGTGGCTCCCGCCGACTGCGCCGACAAGCTCCCAGGGCCGGTGCAGGTGGTGAAGCCCGGCGACAAGCTGACGGTGGCGGGGGTGAAGATCGAGGCCGTGCCTGCGTACAACATCGACAAAACCTTCCACCCGCGCAAGGAGAACTGGGTGGGCTATGTGGTGACCCTGAACGGCCAGCGCATCTACCACGCGGGCGACACGGACCACATCCCCGAAATGGACTCCCTGAAGGTCGACGTGGCCCTCTTGCCGGCCGGGGGCAAGTACACGATGACGGCCAGTGAGGCGGCGGCGGCCGCCAACGCGTTCAAGCCGCGGGTGGCTGTGCCGATGCACTGGGGCACGATCGTGGGCAGCGACGAAGACGCAGCACGCTTCCGGCAGCTGAGCCAGGTGCCGGTGGAGATCCTCCGGCGCGAGGGCAGCAGCGAGCAGGCGGGCTGACCGCCCGCCCGGCCCCCGCGCCGGGCTGCTCTCGCGCCGGCCTGCTCGCCCCTGGCAGGGCTGGCGGATCCTGCTCCATCGGATCAGTGGTAGCGGTTCACCTTGAAGCGGTAGAGCCGCACCCGTTCGCTGGGGTGGATGCCGGCCTTCTGGCGGGCGATGTCGATCTGGCACTCGACCGTGTCGACGCCGTCGAGGTCGGGGAGGAGCAGGCCGCGGCGGAACCCGCTCTGCACGATGACCCCGTACACTTTCGGGTCGAGCTCTGCCGGCGACGAAACGGGCTCCGGCGGGCTGAGCACGTCGACCGAGATCTCGAGGTCGGCCAGCTCGTGGGGCTGCACCGGCGGGAAACGCGGGTCCTGCGTGGCCGCCATGATGGCGTTGTGGATGACCTCGGCGGCCAGGTTGGGGCGTGTGGGTTCGATGGTGCCGATGCAGCCACGCAGGGCACCGTGGGCGTGGAGCGACACAAAGGCGCCGGCGCGCTGCTGCATTTCGGGCGGGAGCGGGTTTGGCACCGGGATTTGCTTGCCGGTGCGCACGTAGGCCTCGATGGTCTGTCGGGCAAGCTGGACCAGCGGGTGATGGACTTCTTGAGACATCCTGCCTCCTTGCTTCACATGGTCGCTGCCGCAGGGAGTGCGTGCATGCGCCGGGCCGGGGGCGACGCTAGGGAAGCTGCCAGGTCTCCAGGAAGGCCGGGTCGACCGGCTCGCCCGCCAGCCACACCTGCCAGTGCACGTGGGGGCCGGTGGAGAGGCCCGTGCTGCCGACCAGTCCAACCGTCTGGCCGCGCTCGACCGTTTGGCCGGCAGCGACCTTGAGGGCGCTCATGTGGAAGTAGCCGCTGTACAACCCCCAGCCGTGGTCGATGATCACGGTGTTGCCCCTCACCTTCAGCAACCCCGCGAATGCCACTCTCCCTGCATTGCTCGCCGCAACGGGCTGGCCCTCGTCGATGGCCAGGTCGAGGCCGCCGTGGTAGTCGGAGGGCGGGCCACCGTTGTAGCTGCGGCGCTGGCCATAGGTGGTGGTGACGATGCCGGGCACGGGCCGCAAGAAGGTGCCCTGCCAGAGGCGCTTCGGGCTGCGCGGGGCGAGCAGCTTGGCCAGGAACTCGTTCTCGGGGCCGACGATGTCGGGCTCCAGCAGGCTGAGGGTGCTGGGCGAGAGGGTGACCTGGTCGATAGTGAACTGGTGCTCTACAACTGTCAGGGTGCGCTGCGCAGCCGCGGGTGTGCCGCCCAGAGGGTCCTGGGCAGTCACCGTGAGTTGCCAGGTTCCCGCGGCAGCGCCCGCCCAGACGGGGATGAGCCCGTACCACTGGTTGCCGTCTTGGAAGAGTGGGAGGGGCTTGCCGTTGAGCGTAGCCGCGGGGGAGCAGGGCCGGTTGGAGTCGACGACGAGGGTGGCCAGCTGCCCCTGGGGCACTGCAGTGGGTTCGAGGCGCACCGTGAGGGCCAGTGGCAGCGGTGTGGGCGTGGCCGTGGGCGTGCTCGTGGGCGTAGGGGTCGCGGTGCGGGTGGGTGTGACGGTTGGGGTGCTCGTGGGTGCCACGAGGCCGGGCAGGGCCGCGCACGCCGCGAGCTGCGCCGCCAGGGCCAGCGCGACGAGTACGCCCGAGCCGTGGAGAAGGACCTGCCGGGCAGATGGGGTTGGTTTCACCTGGGGCTTCCTGACTAGGCCGGAGAGCGGCCGCTGAGCAGCAAACAACGCCGATGATGCGCACGGTGCGAGTCTAGCATCGGGGAGGGGCGGTGTCAAGCCGCCGAGCGGTGCATCCCCAAGTCGTCGGTGAATTTGCTGGCCACCGTCGCCGTGAGAGTCATTGTGAGCGGCAGTGACGGCCAGGCAGCACTGGGGCGCCAATTCCAGCGAAGAATCCTTGCTTGCCGTGGCGCCAAATCACCCCAAGCGTGCCGCCATGGCTAGCAGGGACTCTTCGTTCGCTTGGCGCCGGTCTGGGAGCTGGCCGCAGGAGCCGCTCAGAGTGACAAGTGCGTCTCGCGCCGCGCCGAGTGCCTGCGCCCCCTCCGCCGGCCACAGTTTACGCCGACGACTCTGGGATATACCTGCCGGCCTGGCCAAGGGTCGTAGTGCATCGGATGCACCCCGCGCCTGGCCTTCACTCCTTTGCAGCGCCGGGGGCAGGTTGGCTCTGGGTCAGCCGGTACACGTGAAGCATGCGCTGGCCGGCGGTGACGTTGGTGAGGATGGCCAGCAGCCACAACACGGGGCGCACCCACCCCACCACGAGGCCGAGGGATAGGGCGATGATCCGCTCCACGCGTGAGAACCAGCCCACCTGGCAGGGCAGGCCCAGCCCTTCGGCGCGGGCGCGGGTGTAACTCACGAGCTGCGAGCCGATGATGGCCGCATAGGTGAGGTAAAGCTCCTCGCGACGGCCGGTGTGGGTAAAGTAGATGAGCAGCCCGAAGAAGATGACAGCCTCCGAGTAGCGATCGAGCACCGAATCGAGGAATGCGCCGAAGCGCGTGGCCTGGCCCGAAAGCCGGGCCAGGGTGCCGTCGAAGGCATCGAGCGCGCTGAACACCAGGATGAGGATGCCGGCCAGTGGAAAGTGGCCGGTGGCCAGGAGCCAGGCGTTGATCAGGTTGAGCAGAAAACCCAGCACCGTCAGGGCGTTGGGAGTGATGCCCAGCCGGTGCATGGCGCGGGCGATGGGCTCGACAACGAAGCGAGACCATTGGCGAAGCCGGTCACTGATCATGAGGGAGGACTCCTTTTTCTTTGAGGAGCGCCTGGTAGAGGCTGAAGACCTGCGCAGCGACCTTTTCCCACGCAAAGTTGCGCGCTGTCTCCTTCCCCTGGGCGCCCATACGCGCCCGCATTTCCGGGTCGCGCAGCAGGCGGATGAGTGCGCTGGCGAGGGCATCGGGATCGCCGGGCTCGACGAGCAGCCCCTCGCGGCCATCCGTCATCACACATCGATAGCCCGGGATGTTCGAGGCGACCAGCGGCCGGCCCGCGGCCATCGCTTCGAGCAGCACAATGCCAAAGCTTTCAAAGCCGGTCGAAGGGACGCAGCATACATCGCAGGAATGGAAGAGTTGCGGCTTGAGCTCTTCGGCGACGTAGCCGATGAACTGCACACCATGGATGCCATCGCGCCGGGCCTGGAGGACAAAGGGCTCCTTGTCTTCCTTGCTGTAGGCGCCGGCAACCAGAAGGCGCGCATCGGGGATGAGCATGCGTACGCGGGCAAAGGCCTCCAACAGGTATTGGAACCCCTTGCGCTTCTCCAGGCGGCCCAGGAAGAGGATGGTGGGGCGGCGGTCGGCGTAGGCGGGCAGGGGTGAGGCCCCGTTGGCGAAGCGCTCATAGTCGATGCCGTTGGGCACGATGGTGTAGGTGCCGGGGAAGTAGCGGGCCACGGCATCGCGCGCTACCTCAGAGACGGCAATCCTGGCATCGAGGCGGTCGAAGAAAGGCTGCAGGAGGTGCCGGCCGTACTCGTAGCCGGGGTTGCCGTTCTCGCGAAAAGCGTGGAAGGTGCCCACATTGATCGAACGGGAGTGGCGCAGCACCACCAGCGGCAGGACGGGCATCATCGGCTCGTGGAGGTGGACGATGTCAAAGTTCTTCTCGCGCAGGATGGCCTTCACGCGCCGATAGATGCGTGGCGAGAGGGAGATACGCGCCACCGAGCCGCTGGTGGGCAAGGGCACCACGCCGCCACCGACTTTGAGGACGTTGTGGTCGAGTTCGTCCTCGTCGCGTGTGGAGGCAGCCAATACCCACACTTCGTGTCCCCAGCGGCGGAAGATGCGGTCCAGGCTGGCAATGTGTTCCGTCACGCCACCCGGATAGGGATAGTCGTAGGGCGTGACCAGGGCGATCCTCACCGCGCGTTCTCCTGCACATGCTCGGATGGACCGGCGCCCTGGCTGCCGGCAGGCGCGGCTCCCTGCTCGGCCGTGGCGCCGGGCCCTGAAGGGGTGACCCAGACGGGCTGGAAGTACACCCACTGGTCCGGATACGACCTGAGATACCTGGCGAATATCGACAGGACCTGTGGCATGGCCGTGGCGATGTCGTCTTCGTGGCGGCCGGTGCGCGGGAGCGCGATCTCGGGTTCCACGGTGATCACAAAGCGGTTATCGGGCAGGCGGCGGGCGAAGCAAAGGATCAGGCCTGCGCCGGTATGTAAGGCCAGCTTCAGGTAGCCATCGGGCAGCCTGGCGGGGCTGCCAAGAAACTCTACCAGGCGGCCCTCATCCGTCACGTTACGGTCAAGGGCCAGGCCGACGATCTCATTGGCATGCAGCGCCCGGAAGACGGGCCGGAGTGAGCCGTTGATCGGGATGAAACGGAGGCCGTGGCTCTCGCGCTGGGCACGCACGTACTGGAAAAGACGCTCGGGCCTGAGGTGCTCGGCCGGCGCCGTCACCCGGTAGCCGTGCAGGGCGAGAACCTGGCCGGCCAGGTCGAAATTGCCGAAATGTGCCGTGGCCAGAACGAGCCCCCGGCCACGGGCGAGGGCGCGATCGATGTGTTCCAGGCCCCGTATCTCGCGCACGCTGGCCCGCACCTGCTGCGGCGTGAGGGCGGCCACCCTGAAGAGGTCATAGTAGTTCTTGGCCTGGTTGCAAAAGACCTGCCGGGCGATGTGCTGCACCCGCTCGGAGCCGGGCGCCAGGCCGACGACGTGGGCGATATTCTCCTGCACGATGGCCCGGCCGGGCGAGACCCGGAAGAGCACGGCGCCGAACCGCTCCGCCAGCCAATAGCCAAGGCGCGGCGGAATGCGGGGCGCCAGCGCGCCCCCCAGGCGATAGGTGTAGTAGCCGAGCTCGCCCCGATCCATCTGCCGCTCGCCGCCTTGCCAGCTCCATGGCCATACTCGTAGGGGCCGGGCCGTGCCGGGTGCGTGTGTACGTGCTGGGCAGCCCTGGGCTGAGAAAAGCGGGCGCTAGGCCCGCCGCTGCCAGGGGTGCACACACGCCCCATTGCGCGTGCCCGGGTCAGCGCCGGTAGTGTAGCAAAGAGGTTGAGGGCTGTCAAGACTACCCCCGCGCGCATAACGCACGCATCTTGACGGACCTGCTGGCTGTGGCTATCTTGGAGAAAAGCGCGGGGAAGTGTACAATGGTGAGAGCCATCCGGAGGCCGCAAAGGCGCTGCCCCGGGTCCGGTGCACATCGAGGAGGATACTATGGCCAGGAAAACGGAGCTGTATGCCCGCCACGAGGCCCTGGGCGGGCGGATGATCGAGTTCGCGGGCTGGTTGCTGCCCGTGCAGTACCCCACGGGGCCGATTGAGGAGCACCACACGGTGCGCAAGGCAGCTGGGCTGTTCGACATCGACCACATGGCGCAACTGGTGGTCACAGGGCCCGATGCGCTCGCCTACTTGCAGCGCGTGGTGACCATGGACGTCAGCAAGATGGTGATGGGCGAGGCCCACTACTCTCTCGTGTGCTACGAGGACGGGGGCGTCGTCGACGACATCTTTGTCTACCGGATGCCCGACCGCTACTTCATCGCCATCAATGCCGCCAATGCCGATAAGGATACTCGCTGGTTCCAGGCCCAGACGAATGGCTTCCGGGTGACGGTGCGGAATGTGGCCGAAGAGACCTACATGTTGGCGCTACAGGGGCCCAAGGCCGAGGCCATCCTGCAGCCGCTGACCCCTGCGGACCTGAGCCGACTGGCCTTCCACCGGGCCATCGATAGCACGGTGGCAGGCGTGCCCACCCTCATCGGGCGCACCGGCTACACCGGCGAGGACGGCTTCGAGCTCTTTTTCCCGCGCGAGAAGGCGCTCCTCTTGTGGGATCGCATCATCGAGGCCGGCGCGCCCCATGGCCTGAAGCCGATCGGCCTGGCCGCCCGCGACAGCCTGCGTTTCGAGGCCAAGATGCCGCTCTACGGGCAGGAGATCGGCCCCGACATCAACCCGATCCAGGCCGGCCTCGGCTGGGCGGTGGCGTTCGGCAAGGGCGATTTCATCGGGCGCAATGCCCTTCTGAAGGTCAAGCTCGAGGGGCCGAGGAGCGTGTTGGTGGGGCTGGAGATGGTCGACCGGGGCGTGCCGCGGCACACCTACCCGGTGGTGGCCGGAGGGCGCACGGTGGGTGAGGTGACCACGGGCATGTTCGCGCCGACCCTGGGCCGCTACCTGGCCCTGGCCTACGTGCCTGCGGAGCTGGCGGCCCTGGGCACCGAGCTGGGGGTGCAGATTCGCGACGACGTGAAGCGGGCCAAGGTGGTCGAGACGCCTTTCTACGTGCCGGCCTACCGGCGCAAGTAATCGTTGGGCGTGCAACGGTTGAGCACGAGGTGACATAACAAGGAGGGTTATACGATGAGAGTGGACAAGGCCAGCCGCTACACTCGTACGCACGAGTGGGTCCGCCTGGAAGGCAACGAGGCGGTCACGGGCATTACAGACTATGCTCAGGAGCATCTGAGCGACATCGTGTACGTGGAGCTGCCTTCGGTAGGGGAACACTTCGATCAGGGCCAGGTCTACGGGGTGGTCGAGTCGGTCAAGGCGGCGTCGGATTGCTACATGCCCATCGCGGGCACGGTCACCGCGGTCAACGAGGCCCTGGCCGATAGCCCGTCGACCGTCAACGAGGACCCCTACGGTGCCGGCTGGTTCGTGCGCTTTACGCCCGACAACCCGGCCGATGCGAATGCGCTGATGGATGCCGCCGCCTACGAAGAGTTCGTGGCGACGGAAGGAGAGCACTAGGATGTCGTACGTTCCCCATACCGACGCCGATCGCAAGGCGATGCTGGCGACGATTGGGGTCCGCTCCATCGACGAGCTCTTCGCCGACATCCCGCAGGACGTCCGCTACCCGCAGGTGACGCTGCCGGCGCCCCTGTCGGAGGCGGAGGTCATGCGTGAGCTGCGCGAGATGAGCGAGTACAATGCGGACCTCGATCACGTGCCATGCTTCCTTGGGGCCGGCGCGTACCACCACTTTGTGCCCAGCGTGGTACAGCACGTGCTCAGCCGGTCCGAGTTCTACACGGCCTACACGCCGTACCAGCCCGAGATCAGCCAGGGCACGCTGCAGACCATCTTTGAGTATCAGAGCATGATCTGCGGGCTGACGGGCATGGAGGTCTCGAACGCCTCGCACTATGATGGGGCCACGGCCATGGCCGAAGCTGTGATCATGGCCATGAGCGTCACGCGGGGCAAGCGGCGTAAGGCGGTGCTGGCGCCCACCGTTCACCCCGAGTACAGGCAAGTGGTGCGCACCTACACGCAGGGGATGGAGGCCAAGATCGTCGGCGATGAGGACCTGGGGGCCGATATCGGCTCGTTGGTGAAGCATCTCGACGAAGAGACGGCCTGCGTGATCGTGCAGGTGCCCGATTTCTTTGGTGCGCTCGAGTCGCCTGCGGCCCTGACGGCGCTGGCCGACGCGACCCACAAGGCGGGCGCCCTCTTTGTGGTGGCGGCCGATCCCATCTCGCTGGGCATGCTCAAGCCGCCTGCCGCCTACGGTGCCGACATCGTGGTGGGCGAGGGCCAGGCGCTGGGCAACGCCCTGAACTTTGGCGGGCCCTACCTGGGCTTTTTCGCTTGCCGTGAGGAGTACGTCCGCCGCATGGCCGGCCGCCTGGTGGGCGAGACGGTCGACGGCCAGGGACGGCGGGGCTACGTGCTGACCCTGGCCACGCGCGAGCAGCACATCCGCCGCGAGCGGGCCACCTCGAACATCTGCTCCAATGAAGCGCTCTGCGCGTTGGCAGCGGGCGTGTACCTGGCCGCCCTGGGCAAGACGGGGCTGCGCAAAGTGGCGGAGCTCTGCTATCACAAGGCGCACTATGCGGCCGATGCCATCGACGGGGTGCCGGGCTTCCAGGTGGAGCGCAAGAAGCCGTTCTTCAAAGAGTTCGTGGTGCGCTGCCCGATGCCGGCCGCACAGGTGAACGACATGCTGCTCGATTGGGACATCATCGGCGGCTACGACCTGGGGCGTGTGGATGCGCGCCTGGCCGACCGCATGCTGGTGTGTGTCACCGAGATGAACACGCGCCAGGAGATCGACGACCTGGTTGCCGCGCTGCGGGCCATCGGCGAAGGAGGCGGGGAATGAGCGAGCCGTTGATCTATGAGCTCAGTCGCCCGGGGAGAACGGCCTGCTTCTTGCCTGAGCTCGACGTGCCAAGGGCCGACCTGCCCGAGGAGTGGCTGCGGGGCGAGGACCCGCTGCTGCCGGAAGTCAGCGAAGTGGACCTGGTGCGCCACTATGTGCGGCTCTCGCAGCTCAACTATGGCGTCGACGTGGGTTTTTACCCCTTGGGCTCCTGCACCATGAAGTACAACCCCAAGGTCAACGAGGATGCCTGCCGCCTGCCCGGCTTTACGGGCACCCACCCCTACCAGCCGGAGGAGACGGTGCAGGGCAACCTCCGGCTGATGTACGAGCTGCAGACCTACCTGCAGGCCATCAGCGGCTTTGCGGCGGTGAGCCTGCAGCCGGCGGCCGGTGCCCACGGCGAGTTGACCGGGGTGCTGATCATGCGTGCCTACCACCTGGCGCGGGGCGATACAGGGCGCACGCGCATCCTGATCCCCGACTCGGCCCATGGCACGAACCCGGCCTCGACCACCATGAGCGGGCTGGAGATGGTGCAGCTCCGGTCGGACGCGCGGGGCAACGTGGACCTGGATGACCTGAAAGCCCACCTCGACGAGCACGTGGTGGGCATGATGCTGACCAACCCCAACACGCTGGGCCTGTTCGACGAGCATCTGCGCGAGATCGTGCGCCTGGTGCACGAGGCGGGCGGGCTGATGTACGGCGACGGTGCCAACCTGAACGCCCTGATGGGCATCGCCAAGGCGGCCGAGCTGGGGTTTGACGTCATGCACTTTAACCTGCACAAGACCTTCTCGACGCCTCACGGGGGCGGCGGGCCCGGGTCGGGGCCCGTGGGGGTCACCGCCGAGCTGGCCAAGTTCCTGCCCGGGCCGATCGTCAAGCGCGAGCTCGACGAGGAGATGTGTGAGCACGGCGAGGGCGAGGAGCACAGCGACGAGTGCTACTTCTACTCGTTCGAGTGGCCCGAGGCATCCATCGGGCGGGTGAAGGCGTTCTACGGCAACTTTGGCGTCATGGTGCGGGCCTACACGTACATCCGCATGCTGGGTGCCAAGGGCCTGCGCGAGGCCTCGGAAAGCGCCGTGCTCAATGCGAACTATGTGCAGGCGCGGCTGAAGGGCGTGTACCCGCTGCCGCACGACCGCATCTGCATGCACGAGTTCGTGTTGGAGGGTCGCTGGCCCGATGCGCCGGACGTGCGGGCGCTCGACATCTCCAAGCGGCTGATGGACTATGGCATGCACCCGCCCACGAACTACTTCCCGCTCATCGTGCCCGAGGCACTGATGATCGAGCCGACGGAGACGGAGAGCAAGGAAACGCTCGACGCCTTTGTGGATGCGATGCTCAAGATCGCCGAGGAGGCGCACGCGCATCCCGAGCTGCTCCACGAGGCGCCGCACAACACGCCGGTGGGTCGCCTCGACGAAGTGAGGGCGGCGCGGCAGCCTCGCCTGCGCTGGACGCCGCCGGAGGGGTAAGGCGCCGGGGCGCGATCCGCGGGCGCTCTGGGTGGCAAGGATCAGTAACCAATCTCCCGCATGCTTCGCCTCTGGGAAAAGGGGCGGGGCGTGCGGGAGATTGCATATCGGGGAGGGAGTGAGATGGTTGCGGTGCCGGTGGTATCGGTGGTGGGGCTTTCGAATGTGGGCAAGACCACCTTCTTGGAGAAGCTGATTGCGGAGCTCAAGGCTCGTGGCTACCGGGTGGCGACGGTCAAGCACGATGTGCACGGCTTTGAGATCGACCGACCGGGGAAGGACACCTGGCGGCACGCGCAGGCGGGAAGCGACGTGGTCGTCATTGCCTCGCCCGAACGGCTGGCGATGATCGCGCGGACGGGTGGCGAGCTGGGGCTCGACGAGATTGTGGCGCGGCTGCCGGTGGAGGTAGACATTGTGCTCACCGAGGGGTACAAGCGGGCCGACAAGCCCAAGATCGAGGTATCGCGGGCGGCGTGTGGCCGGGATCTTTTGAGCCGTGAGGACGAGCTGGTCGCGGTGGTGACCGACGAGCGGTTCGAGGGGTTGAGGGTGGCGCAGTACGGGTTGGACGATGCGGCGGGGGTGGTGGGGGAGCTGGAGCGCCGCGGCCTGCTCCCTTCGCATAGTCACAGCCCTCACGCAAACCCGGGCGCACAGGACAAACACTGAGGCAGGACATAGGCTATGCGAAGGGAGCGGGCACTGCGCTGATGACCGGGCCCGGCGATGCGCACGGACGGCGCGGGGAGGGCAAGGGCGCCGGTCGAGTAGCGAGGAGGAGCTGTCAACGGATTGTAGGAACGGATTGAACGGATTAGGCCCGCTGCGCGGCCAAGGCGATCCGTGCAATCCGCTCCCGAAATCCGTTGATAGCACGTCGCGATCTCGTGGCCAGCGTTCTACTGGAGATACTTGCCGATCAGAAGCTGGAGCCGCTCTTTCTGCGCCGCAGGAATTGCGGGGCGCTGGGTGATCAACGCATCCTGGAGCGCGAGGGCGCACGGGCACGGGCGGGCCTTCTCGATGCGGCTGACGGCAGCGCGGATGATGCGCTGCGCGGTGCTGACGTTCTTCTGCAGGTTGCGCACGACGATCTCGGCCGTGACAGGCTCCTCGCTGACGTGCCACACGTCATAGTCGGTGACCATGGCCAGGGTGGCATAGCAGATCTCGGCCTCTCGGGCCAGCTTGGCCTCGGGGAGGGCCGTCATGCCGATGATATCGACGCCCCATTGGCGATAGATGCGCGACTCGGCCTTGGTGGAGAATTGCGGGCCCTCGATGACGACCAGGGTGCCTCCGTCATGCACGCGGACCCCCACCACCTGCGCTGCTTCGTGCAAGACGCGGCGCAGCTCGGGGCAGAAGGGGTCGGCAAAGCTGATGTGCACCACCAGCCCGTCGCCGAAGAAGGTGGCCGGCCGGATGCCTTTGGTGCGGTCGAAGAGCTGGTCGGGAATGACGACATCGAGGGGCGCGATATCCTCGCGCATCGATCCGCAGGCGCTGACGGAGATGATGTGCTCCACGCCGAGCGATTTCAGCGCCCAGATGTTGGCCCGCGAAGGGAGCTCCGATGGGGAGATGCGGTGACCTCGCCCGTGGCGTGGCAGGAAGGCCACGCGCTCGCCCTCCAAGGTGCCGATGGTGATGGAGTCGCTCGGGGGGCCAAAGGGCGTTTCGACGCTTACCTCTTCGATGTCGGTGAGGCCCTCCATCTGGTACAGGCCGCTTCCACCGATGACACCGACGCGTGCACGGGGCATCTCGTACCTCCTGGGTTGTATGCATGGCTCGACGATAGAAGGACGGCGCCGCCGGCTGATGACAAAGGGTGCAAGCCCCCACGAAGGGCTTGCACCCGATGGCCGGCGCACAGCCGTTGACAGGTGGAGATGGCGGGAATCGAACCCGCGTCCAGAAAGTTCGACCGGCGATATGCTACAAGCTTAGTCGACCTTTTGCTGTCTCGCCCCGCAGGGCCCCGGCCGACGGGGTCCCTTCGGGGCCAGCCGAGCCCGCAGGCTCATCGCCCACGGCTTAGGCCTGCCCATCGGCGTCGGCAGGCCGCACCCCGCTGCATCTGACGCTCATCCCCAGGCCACCGGGGAGAACCCGAGGCGAGCGTGACCACGCTCAGGTGGTCGGGCGTCGTTCACGCTATGACTGCTTAGGCAGCCATGGCGTAAGCGTACGCCGGGGTTTGTGCTTTGTTGGCACTTGTGTTTTTGCCCCTGATTAACGAGGGTGAGGCGCCTCGGCTTGCAATCGCGGGCCAGCCCTCCCTGTCGAGACCTGTCATCCCCGCAAAATGGATTGTAGCACACCTGGGCCATGTTGTCCAGCGCAAGCTGGGGTGTATATCCCAAGATCGTCGGTGAATTTGCCGGCCACCGTCGCCATGAGAGTCATTCTGAGCGGCAGTCACGGCCAGGCAGCACGGGCGCCAATTCCAGCGAAGAATCCTTGCTTGCCGTGGCACCAAACCACTCCGGGCGTGCCGCCGTGGCTGGCAAGGACTCTTCGCTCGCTTGGCGCCGGGCTGAGGTGGCCACAGGAGCCGCTGAGAGTGACAAGCCGGTCTCGCGCCGCGCCGAGCGGCTGCGCCCCCTCCAAGGGCCACAGTTCACGCCGACGATTCTAGGATATACCCCGCGAGCAGAGCCTTTTCGAATCTTGGGGGTTTGGCGGTTTGGCGGGTTCGCTGGCACGAGCCAACCCGCTAAACCACCGTCCTGGGCGGGGGGGCCGGGTCAGCGGGGCCTGGGCGAGGGTGAGGGCTGGGGCGACGGGCGGCAGATGGTGAGGCTGACGTCATCCACGTACATGACGGTGAGGGCACCGTCGCCGTCGTTGTGGACCTCAAAGTGGACGCGGATGCGCTGCCCGCGGTAGGCATCGAGCGAGTACTCGCGCTGCTGCCAGCCCGCCTGATTGGTCAGCTCCCACATCAGTGTGTCGTAGCCGCCGCCCTCTTTGAGGATGAGGACGTACTGGCCGTCGCCGGCGCGGTCGCTCGACTTGAGGTACATCCACACCGAAAGGCGCACCGACGAAGCATCGCCGGGGATGGTGACGGCCTGCTCGGCCGCGGAGTAGCTGAACACGTCGGGGCCTTCGCTGATGCCCAGGCGCAGCGCGCGCTGGCCGCTATGGACCGGGTTGGTGACATAAGCGGCAGGCTTGCTCACATAGCCGGCAGTGTACGCGGTGTTGACAATCTCCCAGTCGGTGCCTGCCTCAAAGCCCGGGTCGCGCAGGGCCTCGTAGCACGCCGCTTGGGCCGTGCGGGTGGCGGCCGGCGCGCGCGTGGCGGTGGGCAGCGGGGTATGCATGGGCAGGCGCGTTGCCGTGGCAGCAGCTACCCTGACGCGCGTGGGCAGAGGAGTGGGCGCCACGGCCGTGGCCCTGGGCTCGGGCGTGGGCCGCTCGGCCCAGGCTGTGGCCAGCCTGGTGGCAAGCACCGCGACCAGGTAGATGCCGGCCAGCAGGGTCGCCCCAAGCACGGCACTGGTTGCCAACACGCCCCACCGCCTGGGGCGCCTGGGTTTGGCTGTCACGGTTCAATCTCCCGCTTTCCAGTATGTTATCATGCAGGCTGCCCTGGGGTCAGCGGCGCAGGGAATACCCAAAGATCTCGGGTGCCAGCACAAACCCTCTCTCCTCAAGCTTCTCCGCGAACTTGGGCCGCACCCCGGTCGGCCGCAGGCTGCCCTGCACGCGCCCATCGCGCATGCCCGTCTCCTCGAACTTGAAGATGTCCTGCAGGAGGATAGTGTCGCCCTCCATGCCGGTCACTTCGGAGACCTGCACGACCTTGCGCGAGCCATCGCGCAGGCGCTGGACGTGGATGATCAGGTTGATGGCCGACGCGATCTGCTCGCGGATGGCGCGCAGGGGCAGGTCCATCCCCGCCATGAGCACCATCGTTTCCAGGCGGCGCAGGGTATCGCGCGGGCTGTTCGAGTGGGCGGTGGTCAGCGAGCCGTCGTGGCCGGTGTTCATGGCCTGCAGCATGTCGAGCGCCTCGCCGCCGCGCACCTCGCCCACCACGATGCGGTCGGGGCGCATGCGCAGGGCGTTGATCACCAGTTGCCGGATGGTGATCTGCCCCTGCCCCTCCAGGTTGGGCGGGCGCGACTCGAGCGTGACCACGTGCTCCTGGCGCAACTGGAGCTCCGCCGCATCCTCGATGGTGATGATGCGCTCATCGGCCGGCAGGAACGACGAGAGGATGTTGAGCAAGGTGGTCTTGCCGGCGCCGGTACCGCCCGAGACGACGATGTTGAGCCGCGACTGGACGCACATGCGCGTAAACTCGAGAAACTCGGGCGTGCAGGTGCCCAGGCGCACCAGGTCGTCGACCCCCAGGGGCACGCGGAAGAACTTGCGGATGGTCAGCACCGGGCCGACGAGCGAGAGCGGCGGGATGATGGCGTTGACGCGCGAACCGTCGGGCAGGCGCGCGTCGACCATGGGCGACGCTTCGTCGATGCGCCGGCCGAGGGGGGCCACGATGCGCTCGATGATGCGCATGAGGTGCGCCGTGTCATCGAAGCGGTAGGGGGTGAGCTCGATCTTGCCACCGCGCTCCACATAGATCTTGCCCGGGCCGTTGACCATGATCTCGGTCACCGTCTCGTCGCGCAGCAGCACGTCGAGGGGGCCATAGCCCAGGATCTCGGCCACCACCCGGTCGAGGAGCCGCTCGCGTTCTGCGCGGCCCAGGATCATGCCGCTCTGCTGGAGCACTTCGCCATAGATCTCGCTGATCTTGCGCCGGATGGTCTCGGTGTCGGAGAGGTCGCCCTCGCGCAGGTCAGCCACCACCCGGTCGCGCACCTGCGACACCAGTTGCCGATGCGCGTCGAGCTGGGTCGGCACCACAACGCGCGGAGCCGTCACGGTGACCTCGGGAGCCGGGCTGGAAACGCGGGATCGGTTGTCTTTCAGAAACATGGTGCTCACTCCCTTTCCAAGGCGCTCAGCGCAAAAGACCGCTCCACAGCCCCACCAGCCAGCCAATCGCCAGGAGCAGGTAGACAATCAGGTTAGCGACCAACAGCACTCGCACGACGCGGGGGCGGAGAAACCGGGGCAGGCGGCTCGCGGCATCGTTGGCCCACGTGTCCTCGGCCGAGAGGTGCAGGGCCAGGCGTTGCCGGAGGAGCCGCACGCCGGGCGCGTCGCGATACTGCTGGTCGATCTTGTCGAGCGCTGCAGCGGCCTCATCCCACAGGCCCTGCTGCATGCACTCGAGGGCCTCCAGGTAGGCGGGGTCCATTTCGGCCGGCGCCCGGGCTTCGTCGGCGCCGGCAGGCTTGGCGATCACGGGCAAGCGCCTCCCTCACGGCTGGCAGAGCCGCTGTTCACCTGCCGCTCAGAGCCGCGGCGATGGCCGGAATGGCCGGCCCGATGACCACAGCCAGAGTGGCGGGCAAGATGAAGAAGACCATCGGGAAGAGCATCTTGAGTGGCGCCTGGCGCGCCAGCTCCTGCGCCCGCTGCCGCCGGCGCACGCGCATCTGGTCGGCCTGGGCGTGCAGCGTGTCGGCGATGCTGAACCCGAGCTGGTCGGCCTGCAGGAGCACTGCAACCAGCGAAGACAGCTCGAGCACGTCGGTGCGGTAGACCATGTTGCGTAGCGCGTCGCGCCACGAGACGCCGATGCCGATTTCGGCCACCGCGCGCCGGAACTCTTGGGCCAGGGCATGGTTCCAGTTCTGGCCGACGCGCAGGAAGGCGCTCTCGACGCCCAGGCCGGCGTCGACGCAGACCGTCAGCATGTCGAGGGCGTCGGGCAGGGCCAGCAGGATATCGCGCCGGCGCGCGCGCATGCGCCGGTGCAGCCAGAAGCTGGGCGCCTCGAAGCACAGGAATATGCCGGCCGCCCCGATGATGAGCGAGCGCGGGAAGGGCACGGCCGCCAGGGCCAGCAGGCCGGCGATGAGCGCCCCGCCCACCAGCGTCACCAGCAGGCGCAGCCCCAGAAAGTCGAGGGCGGTGAGGCCCAGGGGCGAGCCGGCGACGAACAGGTCGCGGCGCAGGCGCTCGATGTTCCTCTGCGGCGAGAGCCTGCCCAGCAGGCGCAGCACCCGCCTGACCACGGGCTCGAGCACCCGCTGCCGGAAGGGCGCCTGCAGCTCGAGGGTGGGCGCCAGAAGCGGCCCTTTGACCACCTGCCCGATGCGCTGGCTGTAATCCTGCCGGCGCTGCACCGTGGCCGCCACCCAGAAGGTGCCGATGCCCAGCGCGATCAGTTCGGCCGCGAGGAGCGGTAGTAGCGACACGGCTCGTCTCCCTTTCTAGACGTCGATGCGCGCCAGGCGCCGGGTGAGAAAGAACCCAACGAGCTCCATGGCCAGGATGCCCACGGGGATCAGGCGCGTCAGCCCAGGGCGCAGGAAACCGCTCATGTACTGCGGGTTCATGAGCGAGATGACGACCGCCAGGAAGATGGGCAGGAGCACGAGCAGGTAGCTGGTGAGGCGCTGCTGGGTGGTCAGCACGCGGATCTCGCCCTGAAGGCGCACCCGTTCGCGCAGCGTCTCGGCGATCTTTTCCAGCACCAGCGACAGGCTGCCGCCGACTTCGTGGCTGATGTTCACGGCGGTCACGACGAGCTGCAGATCGTCGGTCTCCATGCGGGCCACCAGGTTGTTGAGGGCTTCGGTCTGGCTGAGGCCAAAGCCCATTTCGCGCAGCACGCGCGCGAACTCTTCGGATGCCGGCGGCCCCATCTCGCGGCTGGCCAGCTCGAGGGCGTTCTGCAAGCCGTGGCCGCTGCGCAGCGAACCGATGATGAGCACCAGCACATCGACGAGCTGGTCGTGGAACGCCTTGATGCGCCGGTAGCGCTGGCGTTCGACGAACGCCCAGGGCAGCGCCAGGCCGACGAGGGCGCCTGCTATGCCCGACAGCACATGCCCCTGCAGGGCGTAGCCGATGGCCCCGCCGGCCATGCCCGCCGCCATCACCAGGAGCAGGAACTCGGGCACGGTGGCCCGGATGTTGGCCTGCGCCAGGCGCAGCGCGATGCGCCGCGCCAGCGACTGGCCGCTGAGCAGATGGTCGAGGGCGCCCAAGAGGCGCTGCACGCCGTGCGGGCCCTGCTCCTGGCGCCGGCGCTGCTCCGCCGCCAGGGCATAGGCCTGCAAGCGCGCCGCCACTTCGGCGGGCCGCTCCACGATGCTATAGACGCCGGCAAAGATGGCCAGGATGGCCAGCATGGCCAGCATGGCACTGATAGCTGGACCCACGGTTTCTGCCCCTTTCCCGTGAGGATCATCCTTAACGCCTATCCGAAAAGCTGCGTAGTCTAGGGCCTTGTGCCCGTTTCGCTGCGCCGCAGCGCCGAATGCGACACAAGCGACGCCCAAAAGCGACGCCCACAAGGGGCTAGTCTACGGGTCTTCGGATAGGCTTCTTAACGCCGGCCTGTGCCCTGGAGCGCTGCCTTGGCGGCGGCCGCAATATGCCGGGCCACCTTGCTGCGCGGGTGGCTGTGCACCAGGGGCACGCCGCGGTTGATGCTATAGGTGACCAGCGTGACGTCGTTGGGCACCTCGGCGAGCACCGGCAGGCCCACGGCCCCCTCCACATCCTTGCGCTGCAGGCCGCCGCGCAGGGGGAAGCGGTTCAGCACCAGCATCATGCGCTCGCGGGCCAGGCCCACCTGCTCGGCAAGTTGCACGAGGCGCGCAGCCTCGCGCAGGGCGGTGATCTCGGGCGCCAGCACCAGGAGCAGCCGGTCGGCCAGCTCGGCGGTGGTAGTGAACACCTCGCGCGGCCAGGGCGAGAGGTCGGCCACCGTCAGGTCGCGCGAACGCCGCAGGGCCAGGAGCGCCTTGCGCACGTGCTCGGGCCGCAGGTCGTCGGCCTCCTCGGCGGCAGGCAGGAGCACCTCGATGCCCGTCGTGTGGGGGGTGAGGATGCTCTCCAGGTCGCCGGGATCGAGGTCCTCGACCCGGCCCAGGAGGTCGGCCACCCCTAGGCGCGCCTGCAGGTTCAGCAGCACATCCAGGCAGCGGGTTTGGGCCAGGTCGACGAGGGCCACGCTCGAACGCGCCTGCTGGCGCAGGGCCACGGCCAGGTTGGCCGCCAGCAAGCTGCTGCCCACGCCGCCCTTGGCGCCCACGACGGCGATGATCATGCCCAGATGGCCCATCTGCACGTCAAAGGCGGCCTGCAGCCGGGCCACCAGCTCTACCGGGTCGGGCGGCTTGACGAGATAGTCCGACGCGCCGGCGCGCAGGGCGGCCACCCGGTCGGCCACATGGCCGGAGGTGCCCAGGATGACGATGGGGATGCTGGCCAGCTCGTGGCGCTGGCGCAGGCCGCGGCAGAGGGCAGGGCCATCGAGGTCGGGCAACGCCATGTCGGCGACCACGGCGTCGACGCCCTCCATGCGCACCCGTTCGAGGGCGGCCGCGCCGGTGTGGGCCCAGGCCACGTCCCAATTCTGGGCGCGGAGCACGTCGGCCACGGCCCCGGCGGCGCGCGCGTCGCTATCGACGACCAGAATGCGGAACCGCCGCCCCAGGCCCTGCTCGGGCGGCGGGGCTTGCTTCTCGTTCGAGGCCATCGGCATGCTCATGGTGTGGCTTGGGCGCGCGTGCGGACCTGGTAGCGCTGCAGGAGATAGTCGCCGTTGACCGGGATGACATCGAACGGCCGGTCGCTGGCTGCCGGGCTGCGCAGCGCCAGGTCGACGGCCGCGCCCAGGTCGCGGAAGTGCTTGACGGTCAGGGCGTCCTGCGGGTCGAGCGCCAGCAGGTAGGCGCGCACTGGACCAGGCTGGCCGTTCTCGCCCGAGGGCGCGCGGATCACCGCCGCGATGCGCACGTTCGACAGGGCGGTGAAGGTATTGAGGCCCGTGTTGGCCCCCGTTCCCGACTTGGCAAAGTCATAGGTCAAAAGGACGTCGACATGGTCACCGGGGCGCACGATCTCCAGCGAGCTGAGCAGGTCGGTGGCCGCGAACGCCACCAGCACCTGCTTGGGGTCCATGACAAAGGCCGCTTTGGGGCCCGTATAGTCGGGCACGATCAGGCGCCGGGCCAGGACGGCCTCGCCCTGGGCCATGTCGGCCGTCGTGAGTTTGCCGATGGCGTCGGCCGGGTCCTTGAGGGCGTCGCTGGGGGCCACATCGGGCGGCAGCTCGCGCACCGTCACATCGGCGGCAGCGATGACGGTGTGCAGCGGGATGTCGCGCGCCGCCACCAGCACCTGCACCCCCGGCACCGGGGTCGGCGCCTGCTGGGGGGCGCGGGTGGCGCCCTGCAGGCTGACAAAGACGGCGATGGCTGCCCCGACTGCCAAGAGCAGCCCGCCGGCAAACCACAAGCACCCTCGACGGTTCAACGTTGCCCTTCCCTTTCTATGGTAGCGCACCCAACGGCCTGGCGGGCAGACTGGCCGGGCCCAGGTGGCCCCACCGCAGCCACCGCTGCCGGAGCCGGCCGGCTGCCATGCAACGAGCGGCGACACGCGCCGTGGGTGAGGCGTGGCGCGCAGTTACGGGCTCAGCGGCTCCAGCCGTGCAACCGAGACGTACGAGAAACCGGGCGTCGAATTCTTGAGGCAGTCCGTGTTCCAGATGTAGTTCTGCTCTACGTGGCCGTAGATGTAGCTGTCGCCCCTCTGGTTGCGGACTACCTCTTCGATGTGGAACGGCACGAAGTAGGCGATGTGGTAGTTCACCTTCCCGCTGCCGATACTGCTGTCCCAGCACGGCGGCGCGGGCAGGATGCTCGGCTCGGTCTGGCCGGGATAGCCCGGAGGGCACATGTAGTCGTAGACGGGCAGCAGCACGACCTTGCCCTCCCAGCACTGCTCAATGATACCCACAAGCTGATCGCGCCAGCCAGGGTCCCCGTTCACGACCTGGCCCTCCTCCAGCCCTGGGTTCGGATGCCGGTCGGCCTGTTTGCACACGTAGTCGGGCGGGCAGGAGACCCAGCACTGGAGCTCGATGTCACTGAGCTCCTGCCCCTGATCGTACGCCCCGTCAAGGTTGAGCCATCCGTACTCCTGGTCGTAGAGGTCGTTCGGACTGGGTGCCACGCCTGCCCTGTCCCAGATGGTGATGCTGCCCGTCGTGGTGACCGCGTCCTGGGGCACTGTGAGCGGCAAAAACCCGCAGGCCGGTTTCTCGACCTTGTACACTCCCGCTCTGGCCTGCGCCGCTACAGGGATGCTGGCGATGCCGATGACGCGGGCAAAGTACGTAGCGACGTGTCTGCTCACGGTGACCGTCACGTGCGGTCCGTCGAAAGACGCCGAAGGCGGGGCCTCGACCCCGTTCCGGGCCGCGTATTCATCGATCTTGGTCCGCGCTGCGCCCTCGTCCTTGCCCCACGAGCGGGCCCATTCGCGTGCGCCCGCCAGCGCCGCCGCGTCGGCCGCGTTCTGCAACTGGCGGCGCTGGGCGTAGACGTTGCCGCCGTCGATGACCAGGCCCAGGAAGGCGACGAGGACCACGATCATCACCGCCACCACCACCAGGGTCTGGCCCCGCTCGGCGCGCCTGAGGCGCGGGCGGAACCCCTCAGCCACCAAACCTGCCTGTGGCATGTCCATCTATGGTTCCCTCCTCATCTGCGAGCTGCCCCGCAGCACAATGCCGCCGGGGCCGATCCCTGCGGCCTCGGCGATCAGGGCCGTTGCCGGATGGTAGGTGCACACGACCGTGACGCGCACGTGGTCGGTGTCGGGAAAGGTGACGCTCACGTCGGCGGGCGAGACCGCCACGCTGCCGGCCAGCGACTTGTCGACCACCACCGAGGTGGTGGCGCTGGCGATGGCATCCTGCGCCGCGTCCCTGGGCTGCACCACGGCGTAGCGGGCGCCTTCGCGCGCCGCGTTGGCCACGACGCTACGAATATAGACCGCGCGCGACAGGTCGACGATGCCCAGGAGGAGCAACATCAGGACGACCAGGATGATGGCGAATTCGGCCAGAGCCTGACCCCGCTGGGGCGCCCGCCTGCGGGTGACATTGCGCATCTCACTAGTCTCCGGGTAGGATGACCATCGTGGTGCCGGCGGCTACAACGACCGGTTTGGCGCCGAAGAGGTAGGTGGTGGCGAGCTGGACGGAGTAGCGGGCGGTGACCATTACCGGCTGGCCGCCGTCGACGGTGCTCGGGGCCAGCACCTTGACCTCCACGCCGGCCGTCGGCACGCCCTGGGCCGCAATATCGTCGAGCGTCGCGGCGATCACCTGCGGCGCGCCGCCGGCAAGCTTGGAAGGATTCGACGCGGCGTAGCGCGCCCCCTCGCGGGTCGCGTTCGACAGGGTGAGCCACACCGAAAACACGCGGCCCAGGTCGAGGCAGCCCAGGACGATGAGCACCAATACCGGCAAGAGGATGGCCAGCTCGGCCACCGCCTGCCCCCGCGCATTGCCTCGACTCATACCCTCCCCTCCAGTTCGAACGTCACAATAGGGCGGCCAGGTTGCCCACGATGCTCTGGTAGAAGGCATCCATCTGGTGGCCCAGGCCGCTCACCACCAGGATCAGCGCCACCGCCAGGAGGCTCAGCAGCAGGAGATACTCCACCAGGTCCTGCCCGGCCTCAGAGCGCAGGTGGCGGATGGCAGGCCGTGCAACCATGCAGCGCATCTCTCGACTCCCCGCTCCGCGCCGCCCTTGGGCGCCCCTGCCCCGCTGCGCACTGCACAGCGGGGCAGGTCTCGCTGCGCGACGTGCCCTTGGGCAGGCCGCGCGGCAGCAAGTCGGCGGGCTGCCCAAGGGCAATAGCGCCCTACGCCTCACTGCAGGTTCTTGTTGAGGGTGTTGGCGATGCTGTTGAAGATGCTCTTAACCTGCTGACCCAGGAACGTCACCGCCACGATGACCACGATGGCGATCAGTGCGATGAGCAGGGCGTACTCGGCCAGGTCCTGCCCTCTCTGATCCTTGATGACGGTGCGGAGCCAGGTGCGAAGGTACGGAAGCATGCGAGTTCCTCCTCTTGGATGCATGGCACGCATTGGCGTGCTGGCGAAACGGATGGAAACGACGATGGGCAACGACCGGGGCGCGACCTTGGGGCACTGGCCAGGATACGCGCGCGCCCAGGCCAAAGGCGCGACCTCACCTTGGGCCTGGGCGGCAGCAGGCCTGCAAGAGTCTGAAACTGTCGCTGTTGTGCACATCAGCGTTCGTTCTATGACCATTATAGGAGATTTGCGGCACATCTGCAAGCGTCAGGCGGCCAAAACGGTAACACGAGGGGCTCATTTGTGTCACAATTGGGTTAGAATTCGGCGGGCTGGCGCCATAACCTCGGGGTCGAAGGGGATTGCGCGCCGGTAGTGAGGGAAGGGTAGGGGAGAGGCTGTGGCAGGCTCAGAACTCTTCGCCGCGGCGGGCCACGGCGCGCTCGATGGCACGCTCGGCCTCGCGCTCGGCGAGGGCGGCGCGCTTGTCGTACTGCTTCTTGCCGCGGGCCAGGGCGATCTCGACCTTGGCGCGGCCGTCCTTGAGGTAGAGGCGCAGGGGGATGATGGTGAAGCCCTTGGCCTGCACGGCCTGGGCCAGCTCGAAGATCTGCTTGCGGTGCAGCAGCAGCTTGCGGTCGCGGCGGGGCTCGTGTTGGGCATAGCCGGCCATGGCGTAGGGGGCGATGTGGGCGCCGACCAGCCAGGCCTCGCCGTCGCGCACCACCACGTAGGCCTCGCGCAGGCTCACTCGGCCCTCGCGGATCGACTTGATTTCGCTCCCCTGGAGCACCAGGCCCGCCTCGTAGCGCTCCACGATGGTGTAATCGTGGTAGGCCTTGCGGTTTACGGCAATGTTCTTCTCGGCCATACGGCCTCCATACTCACGGTGTGGCCGCCGGCTGGGGCTGTTGCTGCAGGATGAACTGCTCGGCGCGCTCCAGGATGGCGTCGCGGCCCGGGCCGGCGGCGTTATCGGCGTCGAGGGGCACCACGACGTCGGGCGTCAGGCCCTTGCCGTCGATCTGGTGGCCGTTGGGCGTATACCAACGGGCGATGGAGACGCGCACGGCCGAGCCATCGCTCAGGGTGTAGGAGGCCTGCACCGAGCCTTTGCCAAAGGTGGCGCGGCCGACGAGCGTGCCCCGGCCGGCATCCTGGATGGCACCGGCCACAATCTCGGATGCGCTGGCGCTGCCGCTGTCGACCAGGACCACCAGAGGGATATCGAGGGCCAGGCCGTTGCCCTCGGCCTTGAACTCGGTCACTTTGCCCTTGCTGTCTCTCTCGGTGACAATGACGCCATCGCGGATGAACTGGCTGGCCACCTGCACGGCGATATGCAGGTAGCCACCCGGGTTGCCCCGCAGGTCCAAGATCAGGGCGCGCGGCTGTTCCTTCAGCAGCTCGCGCAGGGCAGCCTGCAGGCGCGTAGTGGCCTGGTTGTTGAACTCGGTCAGCCGCAGGTAGGCGATGCCGTGGTCGAGCATGCGATAGCTGACCGTGGGCAGGTCGATCTTCTCGCGGGTAACGACCACCTCGAACGGCTCGGGCACGCCCTCGCGCAGGACGCGGAGCCGCACCTGCGTGCCCCGCGGGCCGCGGATCAGATTGATGGCCTGGCTCAGGTCCATGCCCTGCAGCGACTTGCCGTCGGCCTCGAGCAAGACATCCTTGGAACGGAGGCCCGCCTTCATGGCGGGCGAGCCGTCGAGCGTCTCGACGATCACGACCAAGCCATCGACCTGGTCGACCGTCGCGCCGATGCCTTCAAAACTGCCCTCCAGGTCCTGCTCAAAGATCTTGGCCTGGGCGGGCTCGGAGAAGGTGGTGTAGGGGTCACCCAGGGCGTGGATGGCGCCGCTGATGGCGCCGTAGACCACCTTCTGGAGGTCGAGGGGCGCCTCGTGATTGAACTCGCGCTCGATGATGGTCCAGGCCTCCCAGAAGAGGCCGAAACGCTGCTGCAGTGTGGTGGTGGCCGGGGGAGGGGCTGCTGCCACCGCGTGCGAGCGCACGAACCAGCCGGCAGCGAACCCGGTGCCACCCGCTGCCAGGGCAATCGCGAGGACCAAGATGACAACCAGGGCCGTGCGCATGCGGTCCTGTGTGCTCATGGAGACCTCCAGGTAGGGCGAGCCCCAACGACAGGCCGAAAGGGAGCGAGGCCGAAGGAGCTCCTGGCCGGGGCGAAACGCATGGTGCATTCTAGCACACGCGCCGGAGGCTGGCAAGTAGGGGGTGGAAACGAACTTGCTGCGACCAGGGGCGGCAGCCGGGTGTTGAGCTCTGCCCACACCCGGCCCAGGCCCTGGCAACGGTTTCGCACCGGGTGAGGCGCGGAGCGTGTAGGACTCTTCGCTCGCTTGGCGCCGTGCTGAGAGCTGGCCGCAGGAGCCGCTCAGAGTGACAAGTGGGTCTCGCGCCGCGCCGAACGGCTGCGCCCCTCCGACGAGCAGAGTTTACGCCGACCATTCTGGCGTATTCCCTCGACCGGAGGCATGATTATGTCGTGTCCGTGGCGGCCCACGCCTCAACTCTCCATAACATGCCTAGTGCGAAGTAGAATCGCGCGCCCGAAAGGGGCCGCGCCGAGCGCATGCGTCACGGGAACCGCAGCCCGGCGCCGTCGTACGGCACATCGGGCACCGCCGTCGCGCGCATGCGCGCCGCCAGCGGCGAACCCGCGCGCGCAAACAGCGCGCACAGCGGGTCCTCGTACACCAGTTCCCAGCCGGGCTCCAGCTTCATCAAGTTGTACGTGGCCCATGCCTTGCTCACCAGCGCCATGTCGGTGCCCTGGCGCAGCACCGCATCCCACTCCCCCACACCAGACATAAAACAGAGGTTCTGCCTGTACACCGGCTCGGTATACACCGTCTCGCGCCGGCCGTCGACCGAGACCTTGATGCGCGGCCCCAGGTGCCAGAGCACGTACTCCCCCCAGTCAAAGTGGACGGCCAGATTGCCCTCCACCCTGCTCTGGCGCAGGAGCGCCACCGCGCGCGCCGGGAAGGGTGCGCCCTGGCTGGCGGCGATGGGGATGCCCCTGGCTGCCGTAACCACCGCCATGGCCAGGAAGGCGGCCGAGGCAGCGAGCGACGTGCTAACCATCAGCCGGCTCGGCGCACGCGGCGCCCCGGAGGGCTTGGCCACGGGCCGCAGCCTGAGCCAGCGCTCGGCGGCATCGCCGATGTGCTCGCCCGTGGTGACCAGCGCCACAATGGCAAACAGGCCCACGTGGCGCTGCGCGCTGAGGGGCAAGGCCGCCGCGCAGGCCGCGAGCGCAATCAGCGCCGGCCGCCTCTGCCGCCGGCTCTGCAGGAGGCCGGCCAGCGAGAGGGCGGCGAGCGCCAGGTACAGCAGGCCGTCGGCACTGAGCAAGACCAACGGCTGCCACTCGGTGATCTCGGGGCGAGCAATGGTGGCGGTGCGCAGCAGAAAGGTCCACAGGCCTACCCCATAGGGGTTGGCCAGCGTGGCGAGCAGGCTGGCGACGAGGAGGCCGGGCCCCACGAGCGAGCGCAGGGGCGGCCGCCGGCGCCCGCGCACCCACCCCAGCAGCCACTGGCCCGCCTGAGCCGCCGCCCAGACGGCCACCAGCCCGGCGCCCGCCAGGAAGCCGCCGTGCGCGTTGGCCCAGATGGCGAAGAGCGGGGGCGCGGCCCAGATCCAGCGCAGACGGCCCAGCTCGGCCTGGTACACGATCAGGAGCACCAGCATGGCCAGGAGATGCGAAAAGAGCTGTGGCCGCACGGTGGCCAGCTCGCCCCGCAGCAGCCCCAGCGCCAGCACGGTCACGGCGCCGGCCAGGGCCGGCCGCACCCCCCGGCGCAGGAGATGCCCATAGCCGAGCCCGGCAACCAGCGCGCCGGCCGCCGCCTTGGCCGCCACCAGCCCCGCCGCGCCCAGCCCTGCATAGATGAGGTAGAAGGCCAGCTCGGCGAGCCACTCGTGGTTCACCCACAGTACGCCGCTGGTCAGGTACGAGTAGGGGTCGGGCCGGATGAGCTGGCGGGTGGCCCACAGGTCCTGGCCAAAGCGCAGGTGGCCCCACAGGTCGGGGTCGGCGAAGGTGCGGGCAAACAGGTAGAAGGCAACGCTGGCGACGAGCGTTCCGACGAGGTAGGGCCAGGCGGCAGCGGCGCGCACGCGCTCCGCTGAGCTCCGCCCCACACACAGGCTGCCAGTGGCATCGGTTGGCGGCAATGTGGCCTCCTATGCGGGTTGCATCGATGGCCCGGCGTACGGGCGTTATCCGTCGCCGAGACGGGTGGCGGCGCACCATGCGGCGCCGATGAGGGGCGCCTCGGCCCGCGTGATCACCGAAACGGGAATGCGCTCGACGACGCGGGCCAGCCGCCCCTTATCGCGAAAGGCGCGCACAAAGGTGCCATCCTGCAGCTTGGGGAGAATCTTGGGCGGGATGCCGCCCCCCAGGTACACCCCACCGGTGGCCATGAAGGTGAGCGCCAGGTTCCCCGCCTGGGCGCCCATGATGGCCACAAAGACGTCGAGCGCCTGCTCGCAGCAGGGGTCGGCTTTGGCCAGCGCCAGCGACGATATGACGGCGCTGGGGTCCTCGGCTGCCAGTCGCTCGGCGATGTGGGCCGGCTGCTCCCCTCCGGCCTGGCAGAGGAAGCGGTAGATGTTGTGCAGCCCCGGGCCCGAGAGGACGCGCTCCCAGCTCACGTGGCCATAGGCCGCGCGCAGGTGCTCCAGCAGCCGCGTCTGGAGGTCATCGGCAGGGGCAAAATCGGTATGGCCCCCCTCGCTGGCACCAGGCCGGTAGCGGTGGCCATCCCAACACAGGTATCCCTGCCCCAGGCCTGTGCCCGGCGCCAGGAGGGCGATGGCGCCGCCTGGCTCGGCCTGGCCGGGCTGGATCTCGGCCAGGTCGTGGGGCTGCAAGGCCGGCACAGCATAGGCCAGGGCCGTGAGGTCGTTGATCAGCCGCACGGGCGCACCGTGCAGGTGCGCCCGCAGGCTCGCTTCGCTCAGGCGCCAGGGCAGGTTCGTGATCGTCGCCTCGCCCCCGAGGACGGGGCCGGCCACGCCGAAACAGGCGCCCTCCACGGGCTCCCTTACCTCGGCCAGGTAGGCCGAGACGATCGCCTCGAGGCTATCGTACTGCTGGCTGGGAAAGTGCCGTACGCGCTCGATCTGGTGTACCTGGCCGTCGCGGGTGCTGGCCAGGGCCAGGCTGGTTTTGGTGCCGCCGATGTCGCCTGCCAGGATCATTCTCTCCGGGTCTCCCATGTGTAAGGCGGCCGGTCACTCTCGTTGGGCCACCGCCATCTGCCGGTCGCGGATGCACGCCAGGAGGCCGCTGAAGGAATCGGCAAAGGCCTGGATGCCCGCAGCCTGCAGGTCGGCGTAGATGCGCCCCATATCGATGTGGAGCTCGGCCAGTTCGTCGAACACCCGGTAGGCGTGCTCCACGTTCTCCTCGAGGCTGGGCCGCACGCGGCCATGGTCGCGGAAGGCCTCCAGCGTAGCCGGGGGCATGGTGTTCACTGTGTCGGGGCCGATGAGCTCCTCCACGTACATGACGTCGCGGTAGGCTGGGTTCTTGGTGCTGGTGCTGGCCCATAGAGGGCGTTGCACCCGCGCGCCCCTCTCCTTGAGGGCCAGGAAGCGGGGCTCGGCAAAGATGCGCTTGAAGCGCTGATAGGCCACCTTGGCGTTGGCGATGGCCGCCTGCCCCAGCAGTCCGCGGATGTGGGCCTGCCTGGCCGGGTCCGTGGCCTCGCGCAACTGGGCTTCGAGCAGCCGGTCGACGGCCGTGTCGACGCGGCTCACGAAAAAGCTGGCTACCGAGGCCACCCGCTGCAGGGGCGCGTTGGCGGCAGCCAGGCGCTCCAGCCCGGCGATGTAGGCGCGGGCCACCTGTTCATAGTTGTCGGGCGAGAAGAGCAGCGTGGCGTTGACATTCACGCCGCTGGCGATCAGCTCCGTCAGCGCCGTCACGCCGGCCGCCGTGCCGGGCACTTTGATCATCACGTTGGGCCGGCCCACGCTGCCGAACAGCCGCCTGGCCTCCGCGATGGTGCCGCCCGTATCGTGGGCCAGTGCCGGGGCTACCTCGATGGAGACGTAGCCATCGCCGCCCTGCGTCTCGTCGTAGACAGGCCGCAACACGTCGGCGGCGTCGCGGATGTCCTGCGCGGCAATCTCGTCATAAATGGCGATGGTGTCGCGCCCACGCTGGCTGAGCGAACGGATGGTGGCATCGTACTCGGTGCAGGTCTCGATGGCCTTCTGAAAGATCGTGGGGTTCGAGGTGACGCCCTGCACCTCTCCCCTATTCACGAGCTCGGCCAGCCTGCCGCTCGAGAGCAACGTGCGATCGATGCTGTCGAGCCATACGCTCTGGCCAAGCCGGCGAAGCTCCAGCAAAGGGTTCCCAGGCATGCCATACCCTCCTGCCTTCCGTGCTGGCCGGCATTATACTATGCGCGTGCCGCCTCTGGCAAACGCAGCGCGTGCATTATGTCCAGTCCTGCTGGCGTGCAGCAGGCGCCCGCCAACGTGACGCGGGCGGCTTGGGGCATCGCACCCAGCCATGGGCTTTTGCCGTCTGGCCGCTGCGGGCGGGCGCCCGGCGGGCTCACTGCGCCTCGGCAGGCGGGGCGTCGAGGCGCCGCAGGGCAATGCTGGCCCGGCGGGCATAGACGGAGCCGGGAAGGAGGTCGATGGTCTCGCGCAGCAGCGCGCGGCCGCGCTCGCGATCCCCTGCTCGCAGGTAGGCCAGGCCCAGGTTGCAGCGGCAGGCGGCGCCGAGCCGGTTGCCCAGCCGCCCGCCCCGAAGGGTCCCCTCGAGCACGCCCGTGGCCTGCGCCACCTGGCCGTTGTGGAGCAGTGCGGCGCCCTGGTTCACGCGCACGATGGCCCGGTCCATGGGGTTGAGCGCCAGCGCGCCGGCCAGAGCGTAGAGCGGTTGGGCTCCCGGCTGCCGGCGCGCGGCCAGAGCATTGGCCACCTCCACTACCAGGCGCACGCGCATGGTCAAGAGGTAGAGCACGAGCAGGTAGAGGAGCGGCGAGGCGATGCGGGCCAGCCAGGCCACGGCCAGGAGCACTATGCCCCACAGCAGGATCTCGGCCACCTGTCCCCAGGCCAGGCGTTCCCTGCCCAGCAGGCTGGGCCCGGCCGCAGCCAGCGCGTAGAGGAGGAGCACCACCACAAGCAGCAGGTATGGGTCCATAGCATCCTCATCCCCTGGCCCCTTCTCCGCAGGGCGGCAAAGGGGGGAAGTCAAATCGGGGGTTCTGGCGAGCTGCTGTGCGGCCCGCCAGAACCCCCGCAACCTCATCTCTCTGCCCCTGCCAGGCAGGGGCCGGCGTGGGGGTCCCTGGCCCCTGGGTCGTGCCTGCAAACCCGTAGAATAGCCCCTTGTGGGCGTCGCCGGCTGCGAGGCCGTGCCGAGGCGAAACGGGCGCAAGGCCCTATGCTACGTAGGTTTGTAGACACGACCTAAGCGAAGAGGCATGCCGCGGTGCGCTCGAGCATGGGCACGCCGCGCACTTCCGTCTCGAAGAGGGGCACCACCGCCCGCACGTTGGGAAAGAGCCGGGAGACCTCCTCCATGTACTCGGCCTGCATGGCGATGCGGTTGCGCACAAAGTCGGGCGTGTCGGCAGCCAGCACCCCCCGGTCGATCACCATGTTCACGATGACGCCGCCAACCGGGATGCCAAACTCGTCGAACCAGCCGATGAAGCGGCGGATCACGGCGATGGGCAGCGCCTCGGGGAGGGTCACAAAGTAAAAGGCCGTCTTGTTGGCATCGGTGAGCAGGGTCTTGGCGCGGTCCATCCGCTCGCGGAGGTTGAGCAGGTACTCCATGAGCGGGTCCTTCTCCTTCTTCTTGCGGCTGTAGGAGAGGAGTTGGCGCAGCGAGACGGCTTCCTCGCGGCTCTGCACCATCTTGTTGACCCACATGCTGTACACCGACGACATGCCCAGCAGGCGCCGCGCGTTGGCCGTGGGCGCCGTGTCGAAGACATAGACCTCGTACTGGTCTTCGAACATCAGGTCGATCATGTTCTCGAACATGGCCGACTCTTCGAAGGCCGGGTTCATCGTCGCCGATTCCACAAACTCTTCGGCCTTGGTCTTGATCTCCGCGTAGCTCAGGAACCACTCGATCTTTTCGCGGATTTCCCTCTTGGAGCGCTCGATGGTCTGCTTGGTGTCGATTTCAAACGCGTGCAGGTTGGGCACTCCCTCCACCGGGGTGTGGCGCCCATACACGTCCTGCGCCAGAAGGCTCGTCAGGCTGTGCACCGGGTTGGTCGAGGCCAGGAGTGTCCGCTTGCCCTGCTTGGCGAACCACAGGGCGGCTGCGCCGGCCATGACCGTCTTGCCGACGCCGCCCTTCCCTCCAAAGAACACATACTTGAGGGCAGGCCGCTCAGCCACATGGTCCTTCATGCTCTGCTCGATCATGGCTCGCTCCTATGCCTCAAACAAGGCCTGGGCCATGCGCTCGATCATGGGCAGGCCGGTGATGTCGCGCTCAAACTCGGGGATCTCGGCCAACACGTGCTCGCCGAACTCCTGCCGGATGCGCTGCAGGTGCGTGCGCTGCATCTCCAACCGGTGCCGCAGGTAGTCGGGGATCGCCTGCGTGGCGAGAGCTTCCGGGATCACCCGATTCACCACGTATCCGCAGAGCGGCACGTCGTACTTGGCAAAGAGCCCTGCCGCCTTCTGCGTGTCGAGGATGGCCATTTCCTCGGGGATGATCACAAAGAAGAAGCCCGTCTTTTCTCGGTCGGTCAGGATGCCGGAGGAGGTGTTGATGCGGTGCTTGATGTACTGGAGCTCGCGCAGGATCTCGTCTTCCTCGCTCTCCTTCTTGCGCTGCATGATGGAGGCGACCTGCGCGTACTCGGCCATCTCCTGGCGCAGTTGAGTGATCTTGTTGATCCACTCGTCGTAGACGCTGCCCATGCTCAGGTAGTACAGGGCATGCCCCAGGGGCACCAGGTCGTAGATGTAATAGTCATATTCGGCGCTGACCACGATGTCGACCACGGCGTCAAAGATGGCGCTCTCCTCCATGGCCGGCTCGCCGGCGGCCGCCTGCATGTAGCGCTCGATCTCATCGGGCACCTGGTCAAAGCCGTACATGTCTTTGATCTTTTGCCGGATCTCATCCTGATAGGCACGGATGCGCTGATCGGCATCGATCTCTTGGGCATAGAGGTTCGGCATGATCTCTACGGCGCCCTTGCCAAAGATGTCGCGCTGGAAGATGTCGGAGAGCGAAGCTTGGGGGTCTACGGAGAAGACAAGGACCTTGTGGCCCTGGCTGGCCAGCCAGTACGCTGTGGCTGCAGAGAAGGTGGTTTTCCCGAGCCCACCCTTGCCGCCGAACATGATGTAGCGCCGGTTGGGCTGTTCCTCGAAAATCCGTCTGAGTGACAAGGTGACCTCCACGTGGGATGCGTGATGCGTAATGCGTGATGCGTGAACGCAAGCTGCACGGGTCACGCCTCACGGATCACGGACCACCTAGGCGAGGGCATCGGTCAGGTCGCGCTCGCGCAGCATACGCCGTTTCCAGGTGCTGATTTGGGGCACCACGTAGGGCAAGAGGCGCAGAGAGTAATAGGGCGGCAGGATGGGGATGCCCAGGAGGTCCCCCATGGTGATCAGGATGAAGAGGTGCTCCATGCTCCCGCGGGTCTTGAGGGCATAGCGGGCCATGTCGTGGCCGGCCATCCCATACAGGATGCCCTTGGCCGTCTGCAGGAAGCCCCGTTTGACTTTGCCTTCCTCGTCGGACATGCGTGTCCTCCCCTGGTCGAGCCCCCGCCGGGGCTCAGCCCAAATCCTCGCACAGGTCGATGATGTCGTGGGCGCGCGCCAGCGCGCGGCGCGCACTCTGCAACTCGGGCAGGAGGTATGGCAAGAGGCGTAGCCCATAGCAGTTGCCAGGCAGTGGGATGCCCAGCGCGCCGGCCTGGGTCAGGGCCGCCAGCTGCCAGCCCAGGCGCAGGCGCTCGCGCTCCAGGCCGCGGACCATCTCGTAGGTCGTCATGCCGTAGAGGAACTGCCGTATGGCATAGGCCCATCGCTGCCACAGGCCGGCCCTGCCGCCGGCCCCCGCCCCGTGTCGCATCGCTGTACCTCGCGCCCAGGGAGCGGGGCTGCGGGGCGCAGCCTGTGCATCCCCGCGGCCCCGCCTGGTAGACGGCGCGCTAGGCGCGAGCCGCCGCCTTGCCGGCTCTCGCCTTCTGCAGTGCGCGCAGGCCGTCGATGGCCAGGATCAGCGCCGCAATGAAGAGCACGATCGCCACGACGCCGATGATGACCTGCGCGACGGCTGCCTCACCCTTGGCAGCCGGCAGCTTGATAAAGAACGCCTGGTAGACGTTCCATACCAGCGCCGCCATCGTGGTGAGGAACATAAAGACGAACGGCCAGAACGCCCAGGCGTACTGCTTGCCCTTGGAGAGCAGCCACAGCGAAATCAGCAGGAGGGCCAGCGAAGCCATGAGCTGGTTGGCTGCGCCGAACAGCACCCAGATCTGCAGGAAGGGCACCAGCCAGATCAGCGCCAGCGTGAACAGGAGCGCGATGACCGTCCCTACGTGCTCATTGCGCAGGGCGGGGAAGCGGTCGCCCAGGGCCTCGGCGCTGGCCACGCGCATGAAGCGCACCACCAGGTACATGATCGTCAGGCCCATCAGGACGAGGAACACGCTGCCGTAGGCAGTGCCCAGCGCGGAGGGCAGGCCCCACTGGTTCATGAACTTGGCCAGGCCGGCCGAGAAGACCGAGGCGGGGCTCACCTTGAGCACGTCGAGGTACTTCTTGTAGCCCTCCATGCCGACCGTCGCCGTCAGGAAAGCGATGGTGGCGAAGAACATCTCGAGGAACATGGCGCCGCCGCCCACGAACAGGGCATCGCTTTCCTTCTCGAGCTGGCGTGCCGTGCCCGAGCTGGAGACCAGGCTATGCCACCCCGAAATGGCGCCGCAGGCGATGGTCACGAAGAGGATTGGCCACAGCGGGCCTAGGCCGGAGACGTTGAAGGTGGTAAAGGCGGGAAAATCGGCCATGCCGGGGTGCCAGATGATGAGGCCCAGCACGCCACCGATCACGCCCAGGAGCACGATCCAGAAGCAGACATAGTTGATGGGCTGCGCCCACCGCCAGATGGGGAGCACGCCGCCAAAGTAGCAGATGATCACCACCGCCAGGCTGCCAACGAACTTGGCCTGGTCGATGGTCAGGAAGAGGATGGGCGGCTTGCCCGTGCCGGCGGCCCCGTAGCCCAGGATGATGTTGAAGAAGCTCTGCACCGCCGGCAGCGTGCCCAGATAGATGCCCACAAAGGCGAGGACCACGGTCACGATGGTGGTCAGGATGATGTCCTGCTTCCACCTGTAGGTCATCTGCCCGGCGAGCAACCCCAGGCCGATGGCGGCCAGCACACCCAGGGGCACGGTGGCTTTTGTGAGCAGGCCGAAGCCGATCTGGTAGCCAAAGGCGCCCATGATCAGCCAGAGGTAGAAGTAGATGAACACGAGCAAGAGGGTGCGGGCGCGAGGGGAGATGAGCCGGTAGCTCAGCGCGCCAAAGGTCTGCCCCTCTTCGCGCACGCCGAGCATGATGCTCGCATAATCCTGCACCCAGCCGATAAAGAACGTGCCCAGGAGGATCCAGATGAGGGCTGGCAGCCACCCGTACTGCACGGCCACGATGGGCCCGGTGATCGGGCCGAGGGCGGCGATCGACTTGAACTGGTAGCCGAACAGCACGTTGCGGTCGGCGGGGGTAAAGTCTACCCCGTCCATGTAGAGCTTGGCCGGAGTAGCCTTGCTGTCATCGGGCTGGATGACGGTGCGGTCGATCCGCTTGGCATACCAGCCGTAGCCGAGGACGATCGCGGCACACGCGAGAAGGAGCACGAGGAGCGCGTTCATGGTCCATATCTCCTTGAGTGCTGCATGAACCAAGCCTTCAAGCCGCTATCTGCCCCACCGCCTGGGGTTGCAGTGTTCACCACCTCCTCTCTATGGCCCCAACCCACGGGCCACCCTGCAGGCATGCAGTGGGGCGGGTGCACACTCGTCAGTTGTCAAGGCACGACTGCTCGGTGCTGTCCTTCGTATTGTAGCACCAGGATGGGCGCGAGTCAATGACACTGCGTTCACTCTGTAATACACGGTCACGGCGCAAAAGGTGCGCTCTCGGCAGCCGAGCCCGCCCTACAGCACCCGCTCCCTCACCTTGGCGCTCGCATAGTCCATGATGGCCACCACGATGGCGATGGCCCACACCGCCGTCCCCGCCTGGCGGTAGCGGAACAGGTTGATCCACTGCGTCAGAATGAAGCCGATGCCGCCGCCGCCCACCATGCCGATGATGGTCGAGCTGCGCACGTTCATGTCCCAGCGGTAAATGGTGAAAGAGATGAAAGGCGGGATGACCTGCGGGATCATGCCATACACGATGACCTGCAAGGGGTTGGCGCCGGTGGCGGTGATGGCCTCGATGGGGCCGGGGTCGATATCCTCGATCGCCTCCGAGTAGAGCTTGCCCACGGCCGCGATGGAGTGTACCGCCAGCGCCAACACGCCGGCAAAGGGCCCGATGCCCACCCATACCGCAAAGACGATGGCCAGGATGAGGGGCTCGATGGAGCGCAGGGCGTTGAACACGGTGCGCATTACATAGTAAATGAAGGTGCCCACCGGGTTGCGGGGCATCACGTTGCGCGCCGCCAGGAAGCTCAGCGGCACGGCCACGATGGTGGCAAAGAAGGTGGCCATCAGCGCCAGAAAGACCGTTTCGACCATGCGCTGCACGGTGATGACCAGCGCCTCGCTCGGGTATGGCAGCCCCACGCCCCACTGCACTTCGGCCTCGACGTGGTGAGGCTCGCTCGCAGGCTCCACATCGGGCGCGGTAATCGTGATGGCAAAGTGGCCGTTGGCATCGGTCCGGATGCGGTCCAGGGTGTGAGGCGCGCCGTTCGCCGGGATCCAGCGGATGAACCCAGGCGTCGACGGGCGGAAGTTAAAGCCCTCCACACGGACGGTCTGGCCGGGCTCCATGCAGGGCTTGTCGAGGGTCAGGTAGGCCTGGCCGGGCGCTGCCGACGCGCTCGCAGGTGCTTGCCCCCCCGCGCAGGGCACGTAGATGGGCGTTCGTACGGTCTGCACCTCGGTCTTGCGCTCCAGCACATCGGGCGACAGCAGGTCGCGCACCAGCGGCCGGATGCGCGGGACGTTCACGACCAGGTCGTGTACGTTGATCTGGGTCACCCTCCATCCGTACCCCAAGACCAGCGCCAAGACCAGGAACGTGAGAAAGGTCCGCACGAAGGCCGCCAATGGCCGGGGAGCCGGGTGCCCTTCGGCCCCAGGAGACTTGGGCTTACCCGTGGTTCTGGCCGCGTCCATCCCCATCAGGCCACCTCCACTTCGATGGCGTCCTCGCCATAGATCTCTTTGAACCGTTTCTCATCGATGTCGGCCGGCAGGCCATCGAAAACGAGCTCGCCGCCTTTGAGCGCCACGATACGTGTGCCATAGCGCCGCGCCAGGCTCAGGAAGTGCAGGCTGCAGAGGACCGTGATCCCTTCCTGGCGGTTCAGCTCTTCCAGGTACTTGAGGACCGAGTGCGACGTGGCCGGGTCGAGGCTGGCCACCGGCTCGTCGGCCAACACCAGGCGTGGTTCCTGCATCAGCGCCCGCGCAATGCCCACCCGCTGCTGCTGGCCGCCGCTCAACTGGTCAGCACGCACATGGGCCTTGTCGGCAATGCCCACCCGCTCCAGGCAGCGCATGGCCCGCTCGCGCTCGGCCTTGGGGAACTGGTTGAGCAGGCTGGCCCAGGGCGAAACGTAGCCCAGGCGCCCCGCCATCACGTTCGTCAACACCGACATGCGCTTGACCAGGTTGAACTGCTGGAAGACCATGCCGATCTGCCGGCGGATGGCCCGCAGCTCCTCGGGGTTAGCGGCAGTGATATCGCGGCCATCCCACAGGACCTTGCCCGAGGTTGGCTCCACAAGGCGGTTAATGCAGCGCAGCAGTGTGGACTTGCCCGAGCCGCTCAGGCCGATGATGACGACGAACTCCCCATCCTTTATGGTCAGGTTGACATCGCGCAGAGCCTGCACCCCACCGGGGTACACTTTGCTCAGGTTCTCGATGACGAGCACGGCTTTCCTCCGCCATCGTAGAGAATGGCTTGGGCAGGGTCTCCCCCGCCCAAGCCATCAGCAGCAGATCGACCGCTTCCCCGTCGGACGCACTCGGGCCGCCTCGCGCTTACTTCTTGAGGACGTCGTCTTCCTTGATGCCCAACTGCTTGATCAGGTTGCGGACCGGATCGTAGAACGAGTCTTTCACCTTCTCGAAGCCGGTGATGCCGTAAAAGTCCTTGTTGCTCAGGACGGCCTTGCCCTCCTCGGTCTTGGAGTAGGCGATCAGGGCGTCCATGATCTTGTCCTTCAGGTCCTGCGGAAAGTCCTTGACAAAGCTCACGGTATCGTTGGGGATCTGGTCGCTCAGGCCGATGATCTTGACCTTGTCGATCACATCGGGGAACTGGTCGATCACGTTGGCACGGGCATCGAGGATCTGCGCGTTGCCGATGAAGGCCTGGTTCTTGCCGTTGACCTTCTCAATGCGCGACTGGCCCTGCGGCTCCGGCGGGTCGCCCCACTTCCAGGGCGTGCCGCCGGAGATAAGCGGCGGGCTGAAGAAGACGGTCGCGAAATCGACCTGCTTGTTGTACACGGCCAACACTGCCTGCGGATGGCCACCCGCCTGCAGCACATCGGCCGCCGGCTTGATGCCCAGGGCCGCCATCTGTGCCTTCGGATAGAGGTAGCCCGACGTGGACCCAAAGTCGGGGCACGCCCACTTCTTGCCGTTCAGGTCCTGCATCGTCTTGATGCCGCTGTCGGCGCGGACGAGGTACTCGGAGGCATACCACGAGTTGCCGTTGCGCACGACGGCCAGCCCCACCGTGATGCCGTACTTCATGTTAGCAAAGACGTAGGGCTGGGCGGGGATAAAGGCCATGGCATCGCCCTTGTTCTGGCCCATCGCCTCGATCGTCGCCGCGTACGAGGTCGGCACAGACACCTTGAATTCCAGGCCGGTTTGCTGCTTGAGATAGTTGGCAATCTTGTCACCGCTGGAGACGATGACCGCCACATCGACGGAAGGCACAAAGTAGAGCAGGATGGGGTGGTCCTTGGTGCCGATCTGGGGCGCCGCAGTCGGCGGCACGGCCGTGGGCTGCGCCGGTGCCTTGGTGGCCTGAGCCGGGGCCTGCGTGGGCTGCGGCTTGGGTGCTGCGGTGGGTGCGGGCTGGGCGCAGGCCGTCACCAGGCTGAGGGTGATGGCGAGCGCCAACAGCGCGTAGACGATGGTGCTCCGCTTCATTGTGGATTCTCCTCCTGTGAAAGGAACAAGGCAGAATACGATGGCCGATGCGGACCGATGGGACGCGGGGGGACAAGAACCGGGCCGTGACGGCTGCTCGCGAGGGGCTGCCTGCCACGACTGCCCTATCTTACTACAATTCCTCTCCTCTCGCAAGCAGCGGCATGTGCGGGGTCCAGCCAAGATGCGTCAGCGCCTGGGCTGCAGCCGGGCTTCTCGCTGGACTGCTGCCCGGCCCTAACCCAGGACGGGGTTTGGCAAGTTGGCCGGCGCGTCTGGCCGCCAGATGGCGGCC
>Ga0078972_1002423_pt1 | contig 61767 bp, 61 predicted proteins | sample YelNatPaOPGAMG01_FD_67568 | JGI IMG/M metagenome (GOLD analysis project Ga0078972, IMG submission 67568) | Hot spring thermophilic microbial communities from Obsidian Pool, Yellowstone National Park, USA - OP-RAMG-01 (SPADES assembly) (version 2) | ecosystem: Environmental > Aquatic > Thermal... | reverse complement strand
CTTCGCATATGTTTCGCAGGCCGATGATGTATCAGCGTTGGAAAAGACCTGATTTCGGAAACAGATAAGAGAAGCAGAACCTTCGCATATGTTTCGCAGGCCGATGATGTATCAGCGTTGGAAAAGACCTGATTTCGGAAACAGATAAGAGAAGCAGAACCTTCGCATATGTTTCGCAGGCCGATGATGTATCAGCGTTGGCAAAAAGACCTGTTTTCGGAAACAGATAAGAGAAGAAGAACCTTCGCATATGTTTCGCAGGCGTATTGCGGTGAGCCGTTCTAGTGAGTCCACGAGCGATCATGTCTTCCAACCCGAGAATCATCTCTAGAGTCCGGATGGCTTTCTGGTGTGTGTCCTGGGTTCTCCAGTGGCCCCGGAGAGCTCCCGTTCCGTCGAGGTGTCATCGTCTGGCGGTGATCACCAGCGCCCCTTGAACGTTTTCTCGCCATTAACCGACGCTCACCAGCATGTGGCTGCATTATTCGAGCTCCATGTCATACGTGAACCATGAGGTTACCTGAAAGAGCGTCTTGAAATCAGCCAGAGCTTCGTTATCAAGAAAGAGGGATACATCGACATGACCTGATGGAATGTGACAAGGTCCCGTGGGTAAACTAGGGTTTTTTATAAGTTACCGAATGGTATTTGCGCATCCAAAACGCCTGGATCAGTCGCATCAGTCCTGCTGTCTCAAAGAGAGAATCGTGCCCTCGTAAAGTGCATACCTTGCACAGCCGCTGACACATGCATCAAAAGTCGCCAAGTTCTAGTCTCTGACACCGTGGTCATTGCTCTGGAAACCCCGCTACGCCCCGTGTTCCTGAGTTCAAGTCGTTCCAATAGATGCTGAGGCAGCATTGCGGACAAATCGCTTTACATGGCTATGCAGGTATGTTTATCCTGGTGTACCTTTTCCAAGAGGTGCTGAACGCGCATTTCCGAAAAATCCCTTTACACGACTCTCCAGTCATATTTATCCTGATCGTCGCCATGCATGATTGGAAGCACAGCACTCAGAGCCACATCGACATGGAAGGACGCGTAATGCTTCAGAGTAACAGCAATGCGATGCGGGGGCATGAACCAGTGCTTTGAAAAACACCCAACCTTAACACCTCTCTCAGATGAGTTGTATTTCTCCATTCCAAGGATAACCGAGAGCTTTGGGTCACGATATGATCCCCACACTGGTGCGAGGTAGCCATACCGTTCTCGCTCTGCGAAGAAACCGGTCGTTCATGGGTACAGAAATAGTATCGAATGTGTTGAAATGTGTGTCGCATGATGTTCGTCATCGCACAGCGTCTTTGATGCTAAACTACACTGAAGCGAACAGAAGCGTTTAAAGACAAGTTCCAGGATAAATGAGCTCCACCAGTTGGGTAACTTGTATGCCGAGCCGACCCCATTCGAACGTGTCTCTCTGAGGATAGAGGCAGAGATCCGCTCCTTCGGACCTGAGTGACGTTCGATTCCGCTGGTAGAAGCGGCTCGGGCGGCACTGCGTTGGCCTTGGCGACACCGTCTCCACCTTTGAGTATACGTAGCGCTTTGCGGGGCGTCTTACAGTTTCGCGCTTCGCGAACAAGACTCCTTTCGGTTCCGTTTCGTGCTACTGGCGAGTGCTGCTGCGTTCGCTACAGCTGGTGCAACAGCGCGTCGGCACGAGTTTCGGGAACGAAAATGCTACGCTTGGGTTTCCTGCTGGGGCCGTTCGCTCCTAGTCACCGAACCTGCCCCTTTTCGAACTTTCAACGAGTCTACAGGGCAACGAGCAACGCTGAACGTGTTTTTCTGTTTCGCACCGGGAGGGCAAGTCTATCCATGAGTGGCTGGGCACGAGGCTCCGTCGTGGACGTGGTTGAACAGCGAATCAGAGACGCGCTTAAACCGCAGAGCATTCGCGTGGAACCGACCTACGGTGACCCGAACGGCACGCACGTGAGCATCCGGGTTGTTGGGGACTGTTTTCGAGGCAAGCGACCTGTAGCTCGGCACCAGCTGGTGTACCGTGCCATCTGGAAGGAGATGGACGCAGGTCTCATTCACGCTGTTGATTCTTTGGAGACGTTGACCCCGGAAGAGGAGGGAGAAGGCAAGTGATGAACGAGCGCATTATTGGAACCATGGTACAGCAAAAGAGATCCAGAAACAGGTAAAGTCTCGAGGACGGGCGTCACCATGACCTTGGTCCATGAATGGGTCGCTTCTTCCACGGAGAAAAGTGGGCGGCATTGGAGCTTGCCCATCCATACGCCTTCTAAACAAACGATCACGTATTCAGGATGTGTCGGGTCACTCGCACCCACAGAGCATAGTACAGCATTCGTCCGGACATGGAAGGCACAGGCGTTGGAAGACGCCAATGCCTAAAGCGACCTAGTGCTGCCTGGTGGTACCCCTGACGACGCTGTGCGAGTCGGCGCTCTGGACCTGTTCGCGAACGCTCATGTTCGGCAGTGGCTGTCGTACCCTCTGTTGTCGCTGCATCTGAAGGTTTAGGTTCTAGAGATTTTGTTCTCGTGCTCTAGAGTCGCGCTCACGAACCGGGCACTGTGCAGCGACCATCTCAGCGGCAAGCCTTGCTCGTACGGCCAAGTCCTAGATTCCCTAGTCACCATGGCGCTCTTGCGATGGTTCATGGTAAAAACTGCAAGAATATTTCGGCAAAATTTCTCCGCGAAAGCTAGGTTTAAACTGTAAACATAAGCATGAACGGCATCTCACGCTGAACGCGGTTTCCTGACAACTTGACGACCACCAGTGTCTGGCGAAGCGCAGCAAGCACATGCAAAGCGTCATCCATGGAAAGCACTGCTTTCCACGTCGGGTGACCAGAGCCAGGAGCGCCCCAAACATTACTCCATGCGTCCTCGCAAATCACACACAAGCACTTGAACGTATTAGGTCAAGGGTCTTCTCTACATCATTTAGTTTCAAAGGACGATGTCATCCGTACACCAGGACGCTTACTGGGTTTCCAGCTCACTATCTAGCTTGCGTACATCCGCAGATGACGTGAAACGTTCACAGTGCTCTGCGTCGACTACGGCGTTCACGCCCGTTCAGGGAGACTATCTGACCGCCCAGTGCAAGTGACGTCCGAACAAAAACGTGCCAGCTTGGTGTACGAATTCTCTCAGACAAAGAGAATCGCACGGGTACCGATGTCGAGCGACAAACCCAGCGGTACCTGCGCTCACAGGAAACAATGCTCAGGTGCGTTTCTTTGGAAAAGCGCAGCGCGGTGGACCAGTGGGGAGCCAGTCCTCAGGAGTCTCGTTAGCGTCACCATCAGTAGTGAGAGCGCTTGCCATTGCTTGACAACGCACGCTTGGAGTCTGCATCGGGGACACACCGCCAGCCTTGCGTAATATGGCCGTTTTCGTAGTGCTCCCCGGAAATCGTGTCAAGACGGCGACCATGGAACCATTTATCTCTGGTGATCACAGTACCTTGCTGCTTGCGCACTGCAGCCACACTGAGCACTCGATAATTGTATTTGCACACATACACATTGTATGCTAGTCTGTGCATATAGATATATGTTTGTATGTATGTATGCCAAAGCCATCAAGCAGATCATGGAACAAGAGGGCAGCGCGAGCAACACTGGACGTCGAGCATTGCGAACCTGCCACGCGATCCATCCCGTGCGTTGCTGCTGCTGCTGCTGCTGCTGCAGAGTTTTCCCTGGTATCGTTCAACGTTGTTTCAAGGTGTTTTGCCTAGTTCCCTGTCGACACTGACTGAGTGAGATGTCTCATGCCTCGTTCGCAGGCACGCGAGCTGCTACAACGCATCGGAGACTGGCTCCTGTCTCGGCGTCTGGTCGGCACGGACGAAGCCGGGAATCGCTACTATGAAGCATACCGAGGTGCCGGTTTGCCGCTGCGACGCTACCGCGAGCGGCCTAGTCGCAGCAACTGGTTTTCGGCAGCTTCAGGTACAGACTATGCTGGTGAGGGTGCAGACTCTGTGAACATCCTCTGGTGGCAATGGTTGATTGGTGCGCGCACGCAGCCGCCAAGCGCGGAGGAGTTGGTACACCTCGAGCGCCAGCAGGCACAGGTACGTGAACGAGTTGCAGCTCTGGCCGAGAAAGAACGTAGTGCTTTGGAAACAGAGCAGCTGAACGTGCTGAGTGTTCACGAGCGGGTGGCAGTGCTGTCGAAAAATTCGCGGAAGAGTTACGGGCGGGCGCAGGTCACCCCAGTGAGTGCAGAGGCGCTACTGGCGACGGGCACTGTTTACCGTGAATGGACGAGTGCGTACGCGGAAAAGCCGGTTACGAGTGACGGCGGCGTGGACGGAGTTTCATCCCGGGAGCAAGCTAGTTCAGGTAAAACAAGCGTCGAGGCGACGTCGACGCAGGAACCTCCTATCTGGATCTCGAATCGTCGACGGCCTCGAACGTGAAGTGCTCAGCGTGAAGCTATGAGGTAGTCGCAGGTGACCCAGGAGCGTGCCTTTTTCCCTGCACCATGGACACTGTGCAATATGGAAATAGTCGCTGGAGCGCGCCCTAGTTATGTTTTGCGGCCATGACGTGCTCGTCTACGCTACAATGCCGCTGGCAAGCCATGCTGGCGCGCTTGTCCCAGTCAGTCTACACGGGAGCGCTCCAGGGCGTCAAAGGTACCATGACCAAGGCCAATGGACATCAAACGGAAACGAGAATCCCCCGCCGAACCACGCATCGCTTGTCGGAAACCTGTGTAGCGAAAGGGCTCGGTGGTGGACACCTCCATACAAAGCGCATGTTTCCAGAAGCCGCTGCGTAACAGCTCGGGTTTGTCGCGTGCTCTGCGTTCGGGAAAGCGATTGTATGATGCCCAGGGTACCTGTATTGGGAGGTGCATCGTCCTGCACACATCGCACAGGTCATATATTCGTACGCATCCCCGTTGCGTATGGTCAATGTGCGGAGCAACATGTAGAGCGAAAGCCATTGTCCAGAACAAATCCACAACCTGCATGAACGGAACAACATACACGTGCATCCCTTTACGAGGAATACGACGTGAATGCTGAATACATTGCGGATCGAGCTCGTGGAGCGACCGTCTCGCAACGCTCCTGCGATACTTTAAGGTACGCAAGGAATCGCCTGTGGACGTGACCTAGGCATGCGAGAAACGGTCTTGCGCAAGCGGCCTCAGTCAGCCTGCTTTCGCGTTATCGGAAACCTCTCTGATTCGCATGTCGCGTTTCGATCATTTGTACATGGTAAACAAAAACAGTGCTTGCGGAAAGCACTCCATACCTTGCGTTCGAGTTCATTGTTTCTGTGCCATTGGCGGTGCACCTGGTGCCGCGGGGCTCCCCGGAGAGGCGCGCTTGCTCCGGTCTGGTTTGTTTCTCCATGCCAGGTTCTTCGGTTCTACGTACGTACCAGCTTCAAAATCGTACTCCAAATCCGTCTCGGCCTCTGAGTCGCTGTCACATGCAGGTTCTGCTGGCGGGACACCTGTCGTTGGCTGACTGGATGTTTCAGGACGAGGCTGCTGGGAGCTGTCGGACTCGGAGGATGAAGAGGTTGCCCCAGGCACTAACGGTGGTTCGGTTCCTCGCAGTTGGTCCGGATCCTGAACACGAAGCTGCCCATGTGGAGCTCGAGTGTTCCCCTCAGAATCGGCACGAGTTTCGTCCTGTTCCCGTGTCTGCACCGAAGCATTTCCGTGTTCAGCGTGTGCGGATGCGTCTCGTCTGACGTCTCGCTCTGGTAATGTTTCTGAGAAGGAGGAGGAGGAGGAGGAGGCCATCGTTGCCTCGGCCGCCCCTGTGCGCAACTGCAGTGTCTCCGTTTCTGGCAGCGCATGCGGCGAACCTGGGGGCGTCGCGTTCGTGACTGCCTGCTCCGTGCACCACGAGGACGGTCTGGGGCTAGTCGCGGAGCGTGCCTCGTCTACTTTGGAGGTACCGGTCACGTTCGCTGCACGCTGCTGACCAGAAGCAGCGACGGACGCAGATTTGGTTATCGCTCCACCGGTGATGACGACTGCATCGGCATACGCAGACTCGTCAATGTCGCGGTACTGGATGAGATGGGGATTCCGTTTGCGGCTCGCGAGCAGTTCCGGCGGGATCGAGTAGTGCCACTTCTTGTCCTGGCCACGTATGAGCAGCGGTCGGCGGTGCTCGTTATCCACAAACACATCTGTCTCATCCAAAACCTCCTCTTTGATCATCTCTTCAACGATATCTTCCAAGGTGACAATGCCCAGAAATCGCCTGGTGCCGTGATCCGCTGGAGGTTCCAGACTCTCCACCACAATCGCCATGTGAGATCGCCCAACCTGAAACTCGTTCAAAAGATCCAGCAAATTGCACTGCTTGGATACGTATACGGGGCTCACAACCTTTTTCTTGTGGCTGCGTTTTTTTCGACGAATAATCGCTCGAATAGGCAGTGCTTTGTTCGGATCGACGAGAAGCAACTGTTTCACCAACAGGATAGCAATGATGTTATCGCGACAGCCGTCATAGATGGGGATTCGTGAATGACCCAGCCGCAGGATGCGTTTCAGTAATCGACGATCGAGACAATCATCAACCGAGAGACAGAACACGTCATCGGCCTTGGTCATGATCTGAAACACTGTCTTCGATGATAATTCTAGAATACCGACCAGCATGGATGCCTCATCGGCGGAAAGCACGCTAAATCCAGAAGGGCGTCCTCCGTCTGAGGCAACAGCCGGTGCTCGCTCGGTACCAGTAGACGCAGCACGCTCCCAGCTGGTACCGAACGACTTGTCGGCAACGGCATTTGAACCCACGTTCGGACTGTCTCTTCGAACTGCCTGTGTCGAAGACGCTCTGGGCATCGTCGATGACGTTGACGCGTAGCCAGGCGAAGGCTCCTGGATCCGCAGCTCGGTGCGTTCAGCCCCAGCTGCAACGACAGGAGCCCACTCCAGGTCCGGAGCATCCGGAGATGCCACTGTGCCTGAACCTGCTGCTGCTGCTGCTCCTGGTGCTGGTGTTGCGGCTCTGGTGACGCCCGCTGGTCCGTGCATCTGGATCAGAGCCTTGAGTCGATCGCGATCGTAACCCGTACGCAGCTCCTTGCCCAGCATTTTGTCAAGCATCCAAGCAGCTGGGGCAGCCACTGGCCAAAAAATCGTCATCAGGGTTCTTGTGAAGCCAGCGGTGGCAGCGCCCACCTTCAGTCCATATCGACTGCAGACTGCCTGTGGCAGGACTTCTCCGAAAACAACCACGCTCACTACAGAGAGCACCAGGGCGGCGTATCCGCCAGGAAATAGGGTATCGAGCACGAGAGGCAGTAGCTCATTCGCAAGCGTGTTGGTCAGCAGCAACGTTACCAACAGTTGGTTTCCCTTCGCCCGCAACGGGGCAATAGCCCGAGCTGCGGATTTTTCCTCCGGATTCGCCCCAGAAACCGCCAGGAGTTCCAATTGAAACAAGTCAAGAGACATGAGGCCCAGAGTAAGGCCCGCCATGAGTGCACCCAGCAAGATGCAACTCAGCGCCAAAACGAATAGAAGCGGACGCGGAACCGCCTCCAACCATGAAGCCGCTTGCGCTAACTCATCATCCGGCGTGCGCTGAAGCTTGGACGCCCAGCACACCCACAACAGGTACTTAGCCCCGCTGCAGGTAAGCAGCGGTAGTGGCATGCTGGCAAGGCGCGCGTCCAGCACCGTTCCCCGGTAACGACTTCGTCTCTGGACAAGGGTCACCGCCAAAGTGATCGCTTGCCCCGTTCCACGGTGTATGGGAACGTTCCACTCAATTGGAGTGCTCTGGAAGCTGCCTCCAGCCGCAGCTGAGTAGACGCGGGTACCAACGTGCTCTCCCTGCGGACCTGTGGTCGCTCTCAGCACTTCTACAGCAAACAGGGCGCTGGCGCTTGTGGCTGCTGCTGCTGCTGCTGCTGCTGCTGCTGCGCATCCCGACTAGTCGCGGGACCTGTACGGGTGTCGAAGGTATTTCAGGCATCCTACGCACCGGAATGTGTCGTTTTCAACATGGACGCACACGCTATATTTTGGATGTCTTCTCACTGTTTTGGACATGAGCCGTTGTGGCCTCTTTACGACAGTGTCCTTTTCCTATCTCTCATCTGAGGCTCGACATTCGCCAGTTTATCGCATCCCTCTACCGCTATCTTCAACAGTCGATGGATATTGATGGCTGCGTTAAAGTCTCGATTTCGCTGCTTGGGGCATTTCTCGAAACCTATGATGTCGAGATGGTCGTTGCGATCAACGCTTCGCGTGACATGCTCATCTTGTTTGCATACGGTATCAGAGAACGCTGAGCGACCGTGACTCAGATGTCTAGCGGGGTCTTGCTTTACGACTAGCAGGTATGCTTCTCCGAGAATCGCATTGTGGTACGTGAACGCCTGCTTCATGATTCGTTCCTTGCTCTTGACAGGCACAGGAGGTTCCATTCGTTTTCTATTTTCGTTTCCGTTTCTGGTGCCGTACCCTAGGGTCATTTTTTGTCTAGGCGATCCCGTTTACGAGAACTCTGTTTGATATGCACGCAAGCGGGCGTTACTCCACTCGTTTGAGGATTCTTGGAACGAGATGCTGTCCGTGATGAAACAAGTTCTGGAACTACGATCCAGAACGGAGATCAAGTTGTGAATTTTCCATTCCTCTACGCTTTCTTCGTCGAAAGCGGTAACGCATTCACCACTGGAAGCGATCGCTGCGACGGCTGATTTCCGAATGCAACAGCCTTTGCCATGCAAACAGAAGAGACGTGAGCTTCTGCGGATATATCTCGTGAGAGCCCTCATGCCGGTGACCAGGTTGGATTCGCAGGCGGCCACAATGGGCGTTGGATTCGTCTTTCAAACGGAAACGATCGTTTCGTTGTGACTGGTGCAGAGAGGCCTCGGCATGAGCTTACGATCAAGTCACCAACGGCTGACGTCGACTATTTTTCGTCATCCATCCATCCATCCAGCCGTGCGAATCGCTGCGACCACGAGTCGCCTTGGAACACACAAGATCGAGGCATTGAAAAAGGCATGATTTGAGCGTGCTCCATATAAGGGATGGGGAAGTATGGCTGCTTGTACGCATGAATTGGATAATGACAGGGGCTGTTTTATGAACGCTTCTTCGACGGCGTGGCGAATGCTCTGGATTTCAGTGACTCGACGATTCCCAGCCACGGAGCGTTGAAGTGGCCACTCAGAAAAGATGACCAAGAATCCTGTAAAAACTCGCGAATATCCGAGCCTTTGTTGCTGCACTTTGAATATCGAGGCTGGGAATCTATTATAAACTCCGGAGAATCCAAAGACGGGAACAGCGTAACCAGTGCCGTCTTCGATTTCCATCCAGATCGATGAGACTTTTTTTCTGTCCGATAGGCCCAAACTAGCGTCGCTGGAACCTGCGGGCTGTCTGAACAACCAGCGATGAATCCCCTCTGATGACGGATACCATTCGGATCCAAGCGTGACTTTGTGGATCAAATACTATCAGTCATAGATAAATCTTGTCCAGCGGCTGGATAACCACGGGCTGCGTTCTGGCCGACGTGCGCCAGTTTCGGCTGTTCAGGTCGTTTCGTACACAGCGCTGGTGCGCGCTCTCGTCAGCTGGAACAACTGACTGAGCCCGTCATTCGTGTGGCGGTAGCGCTGGACGCGTGGAGGTTAGATCACAGCGCTTGATGCTCCAACACAGACAATGGGACAACTTGGTGTCGCATTGCGTACGCTCCGTTCCAACGTGAACCTCTTCCGGGCTATAGCCAAGTGCCAGGTGGCTTTCGATCCCTACGATTATCGTTCCGTGAGCGCACGCGAGTTCTTGCGGCGTGTGAATAGTCCGCGCGTTCGACGAGCGAACCCGCGTCTCGTGGTTGAGGCTACTGTTCGAGACGGCGGTGGCTCTGGAGGCGCCGAGCTCGTCATCAGCTTCCTTGACGGGAGAACGCTGACGCTTCAGCCGCTGGATGTGGATGTGAAAACGATTGAACGTGAGATTGCGCTGAATATTCCTGTTCTAACTATTTACAAGCTATTTGAAGAGGAGACCTCGGGGTCAGCGGGCTTCAAGGGATAGTGGAGCGAGTACGCTGCTTCGTGGGCGAACTTGTTTGGGCGCGCAGCGCGATTGTCGCGTGATCACAAGGGACTGCATTCGTTACTGTGCGTTTCGTGGCCAGTGACGAGCGGTTACGCATTGGGCAGAGTTCCGCTATCCGTCAGCGTGCCAGCCAAACAGGCAGCTAACATGGAAGTCAGCCTGCTTGTTCGATTGTCAGCGGTCCGGGTAGCACGCAACCACCCCGGCGTTGTGCATCGTGGCCCACGGCATCGTTCGCAGAGCCGAACGTGACGCCCAAAGCACCATGAGCCGCATTTTGTCAGCACATGCCAAATAGCTCGCAGACCTGCGTGCAGTTCGTCGGATATGCATAGACGAAAACCCGTGGACAATGCGCCAGGCGGCAAGTTTCTCCTTTGCATAGGTGCGCAGTGCCATACACACGCTGGCGTCTATGACGACACGCTATACGCACTTGCTCCATTGGAAACCTATTTCGATACATAAAACAGCGAGGGCGCTTTTGTGCCGAACGCTGCGGCTCTGGTGGCGTTACCTGAGTCTATGCGGCGGTGTCGTCGGCTGCAACACTTTTGGAGCGCGCACTGCTCCGCCCGTGCAACACAGAGTTTTCTGTGCCAGTTACGCTATAGCTGCGCAATCGCGTTTGACTGCTGCCTAGTAATCGTTATAGGAACTGAACACGTCTTCACGCGGGCAAGCACTGTAGCTGCAACGCAACTGACCAGCAGCGAACTCTTGTGCATGTATTCGCAATCAAAATGGACAGTGTCCGTTTCTCGAAACGAATGCGATGATGTTTCCGCGCACTCGCAAAAAGAAAACATACCGCACTTTGCACGTGTTACCATGGCTCTCGTGCGCGGACTCTAGACTAGTGCACCAGCGTTGCATTGATCCAGAGTATACGCTCAAGATGCGTCCCATGGTACGCGATGATTTATCAGCCTGCTGACGCCTACGGCCAAGGCGACGATAACCACCTGGGATACGCGCTCACGGACTGGATTCTGTATAAAATACGACAATGATAGTCAGTGCATTCTCGTATATGAAGAAACGGACAGAAGCCGTTCCAGCGATGCACTGCGCGTGTTCGATGCGGGCCACATCGCCAGCCAAATCCGCGGTGATAGCGTCTCTCCACAGCGCGTCATGCGGTGCGGATACGGCTGCTCGCTTCGACGAAGGCAGTTCACTGTGCAAACTCCGGTTGAACGAGTATCCAGAGGTTGTCATGGCAAGTCGACTGACTGATATTGCCGTATTTGGGGGAGGCGGCTTCATCGGAAGGCACCTGCTGCGAGCGCTCTTGCGACTCGCACCAGAGACCTCACCAGAAGCGCTTCGGATTCGCGTTATCTGTAGGAATGCTGTCAAGGTGCGCGTCCAACTGGCAGTTGACTCGGATCAGCGTCTACAGCAGGCGGTAAGATCATCCCAAATAACGTTTGTTACCGCTGATGTTACACAGGAGGAGCAGGTTCTGCAGGCACTGCGCCCGCTGCCGCAGAGCGTTGCGAACCTGGTGGGTCTGCTGTACGAGACCCCGCCAGAGCGAACGTTTGAAAAAGTGCACGTCAAAGCCGCTGAGAATATTTCAAAGGCTTTTAAACTGAACGAGCAGGCTGAACATACGGCAAGCAGTGAACTAGAGCGACCGATCATGACGCAAGTCTCGGCGATAGGTGCGGATTTCACGGCTGTTCATTCCGCGTACGCACGTTCAAAAGGACTCGCAGAGCAGGCTTTGCTGAGCCATCTTGGAAAACAGGTCTTGATTATCAGGCCTTCGATTGTGTTCGGTCCAGGTGATCAATTCTTCACGCGCTTTCGGGACATGGCACGCTTTTCTCCCGCATTGCCGCTGATCGGAACCGGAGACACCCGTTTTCAGCCGGTCTATGTGGAGGACCTGGCGCTGGCTCTAGCTCGCAGTATCCTTCCCGCGGAGCGAAAGAAATATGTGGCCATGGAATCTAGCGCGGAATCTTCAATGGATTCCGAACACGAACAGATTTTTGAACTCGGTGGACGAGATATTCTGACGTTTCGGGAGCTTATGGCTCGGATGCTCTCTGTGACGCAAATGCGCCGTTTGCTGGTTCCGATTCCTTTGAGCGTCGCCAACATTCAGGCACAAGCATCGGAGCTGCTGCACCGGATGGTACCCAGTATACCACCCATGCTGACTCGCGATCAGATCGCGCTATTACAGCGGGACAATGTCGTCCATACGGGTTATCGAACGTTTCGTGACCTCGGCATCGATCAGCCCAGAGGAGTCGACGCTGAAACCCTCACATATCTTGCTGAACGCCGGTGAGAGCAGTCGCCGAAAGTGCACTATTCGTGTTCGCTTTCACTGAAAGCATGCTATCAATCCAGCGTAGTGCCTTTGTGATCGAGCCGAAGCCGAGAGACGCGTCGATCGGTTTCTCGCCTCCAGAATCCCTCGCTAGGTACTTGAATTGCAGTAGAATATGCCCATAGAAGCATACTCTTGTATTTACGAGTCCCGAACGATGTGCTGGCCTGCGCAGATCTGAAACGAGTGCTCATGCCTCACCCAGAAGAGGTCGTACCTGCGGAGCGGCAGTGACGGCCAACGAGATTCCTTCACCCACAAGTCGCTTTCGTAGGCGAGCATGACGCTCTCCGTACACGCGGAGCACCGTATCTCTGGAGAACCTAGGGCGACCAATGAAATTCTTTTACGCGCCGCTTTCTTCGGAGATTATGAACCTTGGAATCCCACGGCTCCCGTGGACTGGACGCTGTTCGCGCCATATCCGCATCCGCTCAACTCTTGGACCCATACGGATCAGAAGACGTGGACGCTGGGACGTGACCTGCGCATCCGCTCCGCCCCTTTCCACGGTTTATTGACGCTTGTAGCGTATGCATTGAGCGCTCGCTCAGATGCTGGGATGCAGGATGTTATCCGCGGCATCTTCCAATAACGCGTGAATGTTCTGTCTCTGAAATTCAACGACATAGTTCTGATGATCAAAGGTTTCCCCTGTGATCCGCAGCGTCCATCTGGTCGCTGCGCCCTCCTCGGAGACTGCGTTGGCCTCTTCAACGAGCATGCGCAGCTCATCTTCCTCGAATAGATGATAGAACCGGAAGTATGTTTGAGATGGACTGTCCGATATCTTCTGTGGTAAAGCGTCGGCGCCTGTTGACCGCTTGTGATGCCACGGTAGCAGGTACCCGTCCATGGTTGATTGTGCACGTGATCGTAGCTTCAGCGGTATCGCTCTCAAAGCCCAGACGTACACCAGGGCATGCCCAGTAGGGCGAAGTACTCGCCCCAGCTCCACCACAGCACCAACGCGGCGTCGTGCCGTTGCCACATGGTGGATCACCGCAATGCTCAGGGCAACATCGAACACCCCAGAGCGGAACGGCAAAAATAGGCAATCCGCTTGTACGCATTCAACGGGTAGCAGCGCCGTCTCTTGAGCCTCCAAAGCATCAGACTGCCAACGAGCGCGGAGCAGGAGTCTACGGCAACGATCCGCAGCGATGTAGTAACCGTGTTGGCGCAGAACAGGCAGCGCATACTTGCCATTGCCGGCACCACTGTCCAGGACGAGCGCCTCATGTGCGAGTTGTTCCAGAAACGCTTGAACTCTTGGCCATGTGCGATATCGAGTGGCACTGAAATGGTCTCCGATAGCCTCGTAAACGGCATGCACGTATCGGTTTTCGTGCTCAACCGCGTCCATGCGGAACAATACGATACCAGTCCGCGCTGCCAGCGTAGGAAGCGGGTACCTTCAAGCGAGCCAAAGTGCCCGCAGTGTGGGTCTAGTGCGCCAAACCTGGGGTTTTGCCACCACTCAACCGGGTTCAGAGCAAGCGGTTCGCTTGATGCGTGTACCCTGCGAAACAGCCGTCAGTCTCTCGTTTGTGGCTCAGTGTGGGGACGCAGCTTCGGCTTTGCAAACGTGTACCAGAATCCGGATAGCGCTGAAAACCTGAGCGAGTGGGTAGCACTTCGCTTCTTCTGAACAGCAGCTCGTCAGCGCCCAGGAGAGGGGGCGCACCGCCCGCCGTGGACTGCACCAACGTCCCAGCGGGCGTACGGCGAGAGCGTTGTTCTCTCGCCTTTCCTAACTCGACGCAAGCTCGCTTCGGGGCTAGTGTGGAACCTGAACTCCAGCCCCTCCCCCGCTCCAGGACAAACTCGCGCCCCGCACGCAAACGACGTTCAAAGACGTTGCCTCGTTCCCCACAGCGGCTCGGAGCTAGAACCCGAGGTACATCGACGAGTTTCGGCAAATTGCTACGCAGATACTCTTTAGTCTTCAGGGACTGACTTGGACTCGCGAGACACGTAACAGCTTTGCTATCGACATAAATGTTCTACTTGACAAGTGTCAAGCGCAACAATCGAATATGATTCTTCTGTGGTAGATGGTGCATTGATCGGCACTGAGGATAACCATCTTCATGCTTGTACTAGCTGGACGCTTTACAACCTCTGGGTACATGCTACTGCTGCTCGTGGATGCTCATCGCGAAGCAGCTTCAGTGATGCGGTGCCTTGATTGCTTCGCACCAAGACCCCGTCACGAACACACTCCGGTACCACCGTCGAGGTCACCCAGCGAAACTCGCACGTTTGTACGCTCACAGATAACCAAAGTGCATGATGGATACGAAGCCTGTGACTGTCGCTGTCACAACGATGAGACAGTTCAAGCGCTCGCTGTGCGCTTGTGCAGAATACGCGTGAACCATGTTTCTAGCGAACCCGCAACTTGCGTGTCTTGTGTAGTTTCGTGATAGCTGTACGCACTGCGCACCATGGTACGTCCGGAGAACAAGTCTCCAGCACCGAAGCAGTACACTAGTCCATCGTCGAGCGCTCTCCGTTCGGGTGCGGATCACATCAACCGCAGCGCTTCATAAAATCGTCTATGTACCTGGTGCAAATGGGTGCAGCTGAAGAATCAATAGAAGCGAACACGACGATATTCATAGGTTACTCTGTCACTGCACGCGACTTGAGGCCGGTGAGAGCGCACCAAGGCAACGGTTCCGCTGGGGCCGCTTTCGTTCCAGCAGGCAAGCATGTGATCAGCGGTTCGTCGACTTGTTCGCTACGTCATCATGCCTTACGCTGCGCGCCTTCTTGGGTATACAGACGCCTGTTGCACCCCCGTGCCAGGGCCATATGGAACGCTCGTAATTGCGTTACGCGGGCGTACACCATCAAGTTTCGGTTTCTGGCTACGCTCATCAACACCAGCATTTGCGGGTTCTTTTTCTCATTCTGCTTCCCTCTCCTTCCTCTAGTCGCCGGCTTGGAATACGCCGACGTCTTCGGTTCCTGTAAAATCGTCGCCAGCAGTCGACAGATGTTGATGGCAGTGTTCGTGTCTCGATGTCGCAGCCTTCTGCTGCTGTTCACGCATTTCATGCACAGGCTGGAGTTGCGATAGAGGCATTGCTTGGCATTTTCATTTTAGTTGTGCTCAGACTTGGAGCGCTCTTGGCATCAGTGGCACTTGACGTGGCTAAAGTGTTTCCCCATGCCCAGCCAAAATTCTTCATCCGTGGACTTCGCTCGGGCCTGCTTGATCGCTGCATACATACCCGTTCAGGGGTACAATGGGGCCCCGCCTCAATACCCCGTTCCGTTTTCGAGTCCGCTGCAGTACCGCACCGTATCGTAAGATCACTGGCTTCCTCTGACAAATACCCGCGTTGAATACGCTGTACGCTGCAAACGCAAACGCACGCTGTTCCATTCGATAGCGCATTTGTGGAATGCGGTGTTCTTCACGCGGAAGCAATGCCCCGAAGCAGAATCTAGGCTGGAGATCAGGTCTTGGAATTTCGATTCGTCAACGCTCCCGTCGTGCAAAGGAGTGATGCACGCTCGATTGGAAGCGATTGCTGGGATGAATCTAGTCCGATTCCGTTACTCCTTTCGATGTGAACAGAAGATATGGGGGCCCCTGTGAGCGTGCTCCATGAGCGCTGTTATGCTGGTAGCGCATGCCGTTTCGTCAACGGCCACAACCACAGGAGGATTTTTCATTCGAACGGATTCGATTATTTGGAGTGAGGATTTCAGTCAGCTTTTGGGGCTCGGCCTGTGAACATGTCGTCAACGGACCAAGTCGTGTATTTTTCCTCGACAAGACAACAGCTCGAATGGCTGTTCGCATGAGTTGCCTCGAAGCAGAACGATCGAAAACTTGGAGGTTGCTTGATTTCAGCATACTGCACGAAAGGAAACGAGAACACAAAACACTTGTACACAGGCATTGGATAATGTCATCGGTTATTTTAGAAACCCTTGTTCGCCGGCGTCGCGATTCATCTTGATTCCGGTGGCGTATCGAATGCCATCGGCACACCGTGGAAGGCACCAATCAGGAAAAACGACCGAGAATCCTAGAACTACACATGAATCCGTGATCCCTACTTGCTGCGCTTCGAATGTTGAGTCTGCTTATCTAACAAGTTCAGAAAAATAATCCAAAGGCGGTAACGGAGCGAGCACTTCAGGGTCCCATTTTCATCTGACACAGGCGTAGAGCGTCCCCGGCAATCAACATTCCCATCAGAGCGCTTACGCGAAGCCCTCTCGTCGTTTCACATTCAGCTGTATCAGACAAAAGCGCTCGTGCGACGACCTCTAGACTCGTGGCCAGCCACCGGGTGAAATCCGTCGCTCGAGTAATGGCTTGGTTGGTTTCTGGTGTTGCCCCAGAAGCTTTGATACGCCAGGAAAGCTCCAACCTGTCGGCGCAGCAGCACTCGGATCCAGCATCCTCTTGACACGACTCACTTTCCACCAGCTGATCGCCATAAAAGCGAGCGTTTTCAACAGAGCTGTCCACGCGAGCGCCGTGGATGATCCATAAAGTGCCTCGAGCATGAGCCCAAGGCGATGGTTGAAGTAGTAGGCTGCGCCACCTACTTGCGCAACCCTATCTTGAAGATGATCGACCGCCGCTTCCAGGTCCTGTATGTGGCCGACTTTGATGGGCTCCTTCTTGTCAGCGTGCACGCCCGATACGACCTCGTCAACGACACCACCCTGCCACTCGAAGAGGATCTTCCGTGGTGGCCCATACGCACCAGCAAAGCAGATTCGATATAGGGGAAACCCGTCTTCCGTCACCTCAAAAGAGAAAGACTCTCCGGCGTGTGCGGGTAACGCGAGCACCGGCACGGAGCGCGACTCGTCGTCGATAGCGTCACGCGGCAGCTTCGAGACAATCATTTCTACCGCTGCACCTTTTGGTGGCTCTACCACCAAGTAGTGACCGCTTATGAGATCCCCTTTTGCTCCAGTCGTAAAGAAGCAGTTCGGATTACGGTTGTGGTCACGGGCGTCTCTAAGACCTACCCGCGGAACCGGCACGTAGTCGAACGTTAGCGCTTCCGCAGGAACGGCTGCGAGTTGTATCCCGAGTACCATAGCAACGATAACGAACACGAGGCAGACACAGGTAAGGGTCCAAACATATCGAGTACAGCGAGACATTATGAATATACACTGCACAAGTTTCCGAGGAACAACACTAGGGCCCCGAACGACGTTGAGGAGGCGGCTCGCGTTGAAGCCAAAAATGGTTTTTGTACCGTGCCCCGCAAGTGCAGGGCACGTCCATCGCCAGTCCTCGCGGCGAGCGCGTCGCAGTTGTCTGCAACAGTCGCGCTGCGATCGGGCAAGCGCTGCATCGCGTCAGCACATCGGGAGAGACGTGTGCGGACGCCTTTGGAAAAGAAAAATTGTAATTAATGGTATAACACTGCATGTTTATGTACTTTTTGGATAGGAACTAGATATACGGGGAGCGAGAGAGGTACCAAATTGGATATTTATAGACTTTTTGGACACAAACTCGACAGTCGTAATGACGAGATCATTCCAGACGGCGTATTGAGTTTCTTTGATCTAAAGCGGATGCATGCAGGCCTGGTGCCCCCGCCCCTAACCCCGCCCCCCGGTTATCCCCAGGGCGCTCCACTGTCTTTATTCCGGGTTCATTCGATGGTGTATGCAGGGCCCTGGTACGGCGTTCTTTGGGACTTGAGCGAAACGGGCTGTTGTGAACATATGCGCACCGAATAAGCGTGACCGTGCCGGACATCAGAGCGAGCATTCGCGTGGAGGCGCATGAATGCGGACATCGTTCCGCGACCGGCACTCGCTGAGGCACGAAAGCTATAGCGCTAGATGCGATCGCGAGCGCGTCCACACGCGGTACCCCAGAGTGGTCAAAAAACCTCGCGCAGATCGGGGAAAGCGCCACCAGCCAGGGAATGCACCTCGCTGGCGCACCGGCGCCCAGGAAACATTCCGACACGTGTGCTAGGGTATGCGCTACAAACGCTATTCAGCGGCTGCCGCGACGACGCTGTCGGTTACGGCGCTCGTTTCGTGACCCGGTCCGAGCTAGCTTCTCAGGTTGGCGCCCTGTTGTGAAGAGCTGTAGATCCCCGGTTACCGCGTCGATGCGACCCGTTGCGGCTGGCCCGATCGCGATACAGGTGCATGTACGTGGTGGTACTTCAGTGTGACCTGCGTCCACCACTTGAAAGAGCGGGAGACCCAAAGCGCGCGCCTCACGCGCGAGCGCCTCTAGCATCCGAGCGCCGCTGCCGCTCTCGGCAACAGATGGTGCAGCAGTTGATGCGCGGTCCGAAGCAGGGCGCTTGAACGTCGACAACACAACAATTTTCTCACCTTCACGCTTCCAACGATTGCATACGAGAGCTTGCTCAGTATCGCCCGTCGATTCGACGCAGTGCCGGCGATAGGCACCAACAGCGGCGTGTGCAGCCTGCGCAGCCAACTTGCCCGCACTCATGGGTATGTCGTTTCGACATACGATCACAAGCTTTGGGGCATCTAAATCTTCGGGACGCAAGACGACACCGGCGCTGTGGGCAACCACATGATGACTACGCGGATTTTCACTGGAGGCACTGATCTGCAGGCTCGGGTCTGCTGTATGCAACAGAGGCCTAGCAGAACAGACCGCGGAAAATTGCGGGTGCATAGGTGCTGCGGACCGCAGCTCCGCGGGCGGTTCCTGTGGAGTCCACACGAGCTCCGATACACCTTCATCTTGCAAACGAGATCGCAAAACACTGCCAACTGCAGCGTCGAGCGCATAGACGTACCCGTGGAGTCCGCTCTTACCGAGGCTGCTCGCAAGCGCCACTCGCTGCGGCAGCAGCTGCTGATGCTGATGCTGATGCTGCCGCCGGCCCGACTGCTGAGTCATGTGTTTCGGTCCCAGCGGGCAAAGAGCGCAACCGTTCCCCGAAAAAAGAACCAAGCTGCTTACAGCGGCACGCCTCGCGGTTTCCTATGCCTCTCGCGGTACTCTCGAGGCAGCGGCTGCAGCGCAACGAACCCGCACCCTGCAACCTACGTGTAAGCTGGTGAGTACGGCACACCGGTGCTTCACCAGAACCTATCGCTTTTGGCGTGCTAGCATGCAGTCCGACAGCCGACGAGCGTTCTACGCCGAGCGGTGTTTCCCGGAACACTAGTATTAGCACGCTCTTTTCTGTTTCTGTTTGTTGGTGTTCGCAGGTACACCGCGAACAGATTGTACGCCACGAACCGGCAAAAAGTTCCGTAAAAATTTAACGATATCATTGGAAGTTGGCCGTTGCCGCATTACTTGTACAAGGCAGTTATTCTGCGGTCAGTAGGTAGGTGGAATACCCAACTTGTCGTGACCCGTGGAGAATTTCGTTCACCAAAGCCAGAACATATCGAGTTCTATTGTCACGAATGTCGCCTCGTCCATTGATTCCACTCCATACGTTCTTGAAGAACTATCAGCAAAGAGGCCACAGGATGTGAAGCCTCCGTACCAATAGTACGAACTGAATTGAAGAGACAAGGCTGGGCACAGGAAACCAGATGCTTCAGTGTGAGTCCGTCACGCTCGGAACCGTACACCGTCGAGTGCGTACTTCATTGTGAACCCTAACGACAGAAGCGACAGCTGATGATCTCATCGCAAGAACATGCATCCAGTGGAAACGGTAGAGCAGTATATGGGTTGTCGAAGAGGGCCAAACCGCCGTTTTGCAACAGAGGGACGAGGAAGTGTTCCGAAAACATCAGCGTTTGGAGCGAGTTTTTCGTGTGCTCTCCCATGATTCGCCAGAAGGGGTGAATCGTTCAGCACCACAGCCTTTGTCGACAAAGTACGCTTCGTGGCTCTATCGTCACCGATTTCTCGGACCTGCTGATTGGCAACATCGCTTTCCATCGCCTAAAACCGATCAAAGCGTGCCCGACTGAGACTGGTGCTAAGCTGCTCACCGGTCTAGCCTGTTCTGCTTATGTCAACCCAGTCAAATGCGTCTCCTCTATTGTCGAGCGCATTTTTCACCCGCACCTAACAGTGAACGAGTCGTTTGCATGCGTGAAACCGGAAGCTACAGGACGACATTAAAAGTCGCGTTGCTTCTTCTTCGAATAAGGCTCGCTCAGCTTCTTTCGCCTTGACGCATCTTGCCCAGCAATTATTCGTTTGAATTACGGGCGCACGGTTGCAAGCTGGGTACATCCCTCTGAAATTTTCGACCAAATCCACGTGAGGCAACTGATGATCTGGAGAGGAAATCCAACACTGCCTGATTGAAGGATCCTGGATTTGCGCAAACGACAACCCGAGTTTCCTGATGGATCGCTGCGACCCGTCGGCGATGGTAACATCTACATCCCCAACGCCTACGAGTACCAAACCATCCTCAAAAAGCATCTATGCGTCAAACAAGGGCGCTGCATGGGCACTGTATCCGTAGTGGCCTCAACGCATCGACTAAGAGGCTTGTGCGCCGATGAAAAGGAATTCCTGGTGAGTCGCTGAAGGCGAGCGGCGGGCTGGTGATGGAAGCGCTCGACGTGCTAGCGAGTCCCGATGAGATATTGCAACGAGAGCGGCATTCACCTCATATCGTCTAGGCTCGTGGTGTTGCTGTGGGCTTGGCATCGACGCGTGTCGTACACATGGGATATTTGAAACGTAGTGCCTGAATTCCTCGCATCTTGCGCCTCTCTGTTTCCCTGAACAGAGGTCTGCAGAACAATGCATATGATTTCCCCAAACCCGGGCGTCCAAGTCTGCTCAAACGCTGATTCGATGTGCTTCCCACGTATCGTAACAAGTCCTATGGTGTAAACGAATACATTGGTGTACTGGAATGTATGGCCTGTTCAGTGAGCGACGGCTGATCGCTGAAGGCAAATCCGAAGCACTCGAACGGCTTCACGAAGCGCATTGTCCGAGGCCGGTAAAGATTTCTCGTTTACAAGGAGAAAACGGATAGAAATCTGCATAGAGCATGCACGCCTACAGCATATGCATCTATGTGTACTTTGCGAGACCTAAGCCTGAGTTGCGCGGAATGGACTAATTTGCAATCGTTCAAAGCAAATGAGAAGAAGGATTTTGTGGTGAGCATGGCTCTCGTGCCGACAAACATCATGGCCGACGTCGTCCAGCTAAATCAAGGCTCGGGTGACCAAGGCCTGAATGGAAAGCACATGAAGCAGTTCAAAGATTCTGAAGCTCGTTATCATTCGAAATCGAGCACGGTGGAAGCCACGAGACTTTCCAGCAAGTGGAGCAATGGCACCAGGACCCATCTCGAAGCCCAGAGTATCATATCGCACAGAGACGGATGCTTCGTACTCGTCATTCAGAGCGTACACGGGTGCTCAAGTGGCTCATACACACACTGTTTGGCGGGAGTACATGCGCTCGCTCTTCGGTCGCCAACTGTTTCGACTGTACCAAGACGACAATCGCGCTTTCGCCAGGTTTCTTAACGATTTCTAAAGAAGATACAGCTGAATATTCGGGTCGTTTGATGATGCCCTAGGGCGTTGAACGGGCTAGGTCGCGCAAACCCTGAACCCCTGCTCCTTCGACGAAATCGAGCACCGAGCGCAGGAAGCGGTTCTGCAGGATTCTCGTCGATGAAGTCCGGATGACGTTCACGGAACACGTGCACAAGTACATCTTGAAGCTGGCTCAGAAAGAGATCCTGAAGCAGAGCCCCATGCACGTATTATTGTACGGTACGCTCATCAAACGTCTGACGGGGCGTCGATCGAAGGCACGCGTGTTGCCATGGATTCATATTATCAGCAGAAATGCGCAGAAGCACTTTCAGCACAGAGACGAGAACATCTCGATCAGCACTTGGGAATATCTCGGTCTTGCACAGCGCCAACCAGTTTCGTCGAGCGAATTTCCATGGGAATCGAATAGGACACCATGTGAGGATGAACGCGAACGCTGACGGCTTCCAGTAAAAATATTCACTGGCGAGCATCGAGGGCATGTGATTCCCGCCTGGAGCAACGCCCCGGCGTGCCATAGTTCGGCATTCTCGCAAGACCAGAGCACCGATTCTACGCATCGGACACCAGCCTCTGGACAATTCCTGAACGAGTTCTGTGCTCCATTGTTCGGTGTTCTTGTGTATTGCCATGACATCTCCTGTGGAGTCGAATGCAGCAGCGCCACGGATGTGATCACTGTGAAGATCAACCTGCTTTTCCGCGCACAATCCTTCTCATTATTGCAGGAATAGAATCCTACTGCAACCGGCCTAGAGCAAGTATCACTAGTCCGTCAGCGGTGCCTGTTGCAAGCGTTGCACGAAACCCCGGCAGCAGCTGCAGCAGCGCCTGGGACACTCGAACTGCACGAACTTTTGCACCACCGCCGCCCTATCAACGTACCTTACCGACTACTACGGAACTCTCTGTGGCGCACCTGGGACACGATCCTGGTCGCGTGGACGCCCTTCTAGAAGCATTCGATACCAGGACGACTCGCAAAACTCGGCGTATGGACCACAAAATGCCAGCGCCTCGAAATTACAGACTAGCGCATTGAGCTGAATCCGGTGCAGCGGCAGCATCAACGTCATATTGGTCCAGGCACTGGTGCCCGTGCGTCCTTGGTGTGAACGCGCGCTCTCCAGTGCCCAAGTTTGCTGTGGACGCTTGACGCTGCAGTTGTCTGCTGGGATTCAGTCGTATTGCACAGGTTGAACGGTTGAGAAGCACACACACTCGTCGAAACTGTTATGTCTTTGGAACGCTCTAGCGCACAACGGGTTGATGCTTTGCGCAAACTCCTAGCCGCTCGCGGACTCGATGCATACCTGGTCCCTTCGGAGGACGCGCATGCCTCTGAGTACGTTGCAGCTTGTTTCCAGCGGCGGGCATTTCTGACCGGATTCACGGGCTCCGCTGGTACTGCAGTCGTTACGCGCGACCGAGCTTTTCTCTATACTGACGGGCGCTACTTTGTGCAGGCGGAACGGGAGCTCGACCCCAACGTATGGGAACTGAAGAAACATCTCATAGATCCACCGATGGAAGAGTTTTTGGGCACTGTGCTGGCTTCCGGATCGCGCTTGGGGTTTGATCCCGAGACGCTTTCCATCAGTGCCTTCAACAGGCTGCGCAAAGCGCTGCAGCAGCACGGCATTCACCTGGTTCCTGTTACGAACGAACAGGACGGCACGGAGAGCGCTAGCACGCGCTGCAATTTAGTGGACCTTGTATGGGGAGCCGCCCGACCAGCGGAACCTCGCTCCGTCGTTTTTCCGCATGCGCTCTGTTTTGCTGGTGAGACGGCAGCGAGCAAGGTGAGCAGGGTCCTCAACGACATGGCGAAAAACCGGGTGGACTGGCTTGTTGTTTGCGCACTTGATGAAATCACCTGGCTCTTGAACTTGCGCGGAAATGACATCGAATACAATCCGGTTTTTCTGGCGTATGTGCTCTTACATCGACGCGCTGTCTCTGAGGCCGAAAACGAGCCCGCTGGTGACTTGTACCTGTATACCGAGCAGGAGCGCCTCAACGCTGAGGCACGCGAGGCCCTCAAGGCCCTGAAAGCTCATCTAAGGCCGTATGAGGCTATCGCCACCGACCTGGAACAGCTCATCGCTCTGCGGGATTGTGTCTGGTATGATCCGAGTCATACGAACTGTCTTATTGGACAAAAGCTCCATCTCGCGGAGTTCAGCGAAGCAACCCTGGACAGCAACCCTGCATCCGCCAAGCATGCAAGGCATTCAATTTTGGCAAAGGCAACCCCTATCGGCCTGTTCAAAGCTCGCAAGAACGAGACGGAGCTGGCTGGTATGCGCGCTGCACACCTGCGGGACGCCGTGGCGCTCTGTCGCTTCCTGGCGTTGCTCGAGCACAAGCTCGTCGAACAGGGCACCACAATAAATGAGGTGGAGGCTGCCCAGCTCCTGGACGAGTTTCGATCGCAACAGGAGCATTTTGTTTCACCGAGCTTTCCAACGATTTCGAGTGCTGGTCCGAACGCTGCGGTTATTCATTACAGGCCGTGTGCGGAGAGCGCTCGACCGATCACGAGGGATGCGATCTATCTGGTCGATTCAGGAGGTCAGTATCTGGACGGCACTACCGATGTGACACGAACGCTGCACTTTGGCACGCCTACCGCATTGGAGCGCGAGTGCTTTACGCGCGTGCTCAAAGGCTACATCCAGCTGGAGCAGGCATGCTTTCCTCCGGGTACTACTGGTCAACAGTTGGACGTTCTGGCGAGGTTGCCGCTCTGGCTCATCGGCCGCGACTATCGGCACGGTACTGGACACGGCGTCGGATGCTTCCTGAATGTGCACGAGGGCCCGCAAATGATAAGTCCACGGTCTTCTGCCGGTGAGACGCCCCTGGAACCCGGCATGACTGTAACGAATGAACCAGGCTACTATGAGAACGGACGGTTTGGCATGCGATTCGAGAATGTTCTGCTGGTTGTCCCGAAGCTTCATCCCGATCACTGCATGGACCGGAAAGCATTCCTGGGGTTTGAAAACATTACGCTGGTTCCAGTAGAGCGCAAGTTGCTGGATACCAAACTTTTGACAGAACAAGAGATCGCTTGGATTGATTCTTATCATGAGAGCGTATGGAAAGCTGTGGCGCCGCTTGTTGCGGATGACCCGTTAGCAACAAAATGGTTGCATCAACAATGTCGATCATTGCGGGCGACATGTTAACATGAGCGACACTATAAATGTATTGGTGCTGTGGATCGTACCTGCTCTGCAGACCTAGATGGTATGGGTGTGTAGAGGTGTCGTTGCAACGTCCAAAACTTCGAAGCGCACGCAGACTCGTTACGGGATGCTGGAGCTCTGAACTATGTTATACATTTTCGCAGGCATCGATTCCTCTTTGAAGGCCCGCTTATGGCCACGGACGCACAGAGCGCTCCTAGTCGGGCTTTCCAGAACCAGACCACTTGCAGTTCCGAACGGCTCTGTGCACCACATAGAGACGATGCACCATCGGCCTCCAGATTCTTGTTCTTTTTCGAAAGACGACATGGTCTGCTCCGGGAATCGAATATACCGCTACCGCCCAGTGGTGTTTAGGTATGCGCTGCTATCGAGACTCCTTCGAGAACGATACGATCTCATACACTGCGAAACTTTTGGAATGCCTTGTCACCTACCATAGAACATCGTTCCAGTTTGCCACTGAGCGGTGCACAGGTAGCCTGCTCATCGTTTCACCGTATGCCGCAGAAGCTAGCTCCAGCCGCAGTCAAGACGCAGCGCCTGTCCGCACCAGGGCAAGCGTTGTCCAGTACGCGGAAGCGCTTCTGCCTTTGCAACCGGCAATACAACGCCAGTCGCTACCTGTCGAGCCAGTTCAGCAACGAAAACGTCGCTCAATCGTAGCCGCAAGCCCAGTGCAACGTACACGCCGACGCTCGCTGAAAGCATAGTAGACGGGGCTACGTGAGAGGCTCGCGAACCTCCGCTGCTCCCCAGCGCTTGACTGCTGCTTGGAGAGCGCCCGCTGGACTCATGTGCTCTCTTCCGCTTGAATCCAAAGCGTAACAATAGGTTAATCAGTTTCTATACGCTATTGATACCGGATCTGAGCCTCCAAACTGCTTTAGTTCGTCAATAGTATGCCGAGCTCCGCGTCAAATCGTCTGCCTCCAGCTTGAAGCAGAGACACCTGTGCCCGTTTTCGACCGCATAGCCCCGCAGCCACAAGGCACCTGGCGAGACCCCGACTTGAGGAGGCACTCGAGTGTCAACGCTGCGCCCCCGACACACAGCGTTATCTGTTCACCTGCTCGTGCACCACCTGCTTTCTTCCGAATGAGCTGTCACGAACTGACGAAGACCCTCGTGCCTCAAAACCTGTGCTGCATGGAGACTCGTCAGCAACTACAATTCGCGCGTGAAGTGGCAACCTCCAGAGTTTCCCCACTCATCATAGTTCTCGATCTCTTCTTCATCCCCATACTTCTCCGTTTCAACGAAATACAGCCTGTGGGGCACAACGAGAAACAGCCGATGGTGGCCCTGCTTCAATACCGGACCCCGGCCGACGGTCGCAGCGCACCGCTTCTCCGCAGGCTGTCTTCTAGGCAGGCTGCTTTCGTGCACAGCGGCTTGGTGCTGCGCATACGCATAGGTGTGCTGGACTGTAGAAGGCTACGATGCAGGGCACACGGTCATTAGAGCCATGGGACCGTGATGAGCTCGCTTTTCTGCACCGACCTTTCCTGTCGGCTCGGCGGCGGCTGCGTTTGCAGTGCGCTCTGAACGAAACCGTACGTGTTCAGGTTCCTCGCGGAAACGGCACACTTGGTGTTACAACTCATAGCGCTAAGTTTGCGCTGCAGACGGCTACTGGACCGGTCGAGATCAGTCCAGGGTCTAGAGGTCGAGACGGTTTTCCGGTCTGGGGGTTCAGTGCTGCAGTTGTCGCTGCAGGACTCGCTTCGACCTGGCTCTATCGCTACGTTGGCGAACGCTATAGCTTTCCGCTGCTCACAGGCACCCTGCAGGAACTTCCTGCAGCGGGCGATCGTCTTCTGCGTCTGGTCGAGCGCTTGATAGCTGCCGAGCATGAACTCTCTTTCGATGAAGCAGCGGATGCGATGCACTGCATGCTGGAAACGGTTGGTGAACATCCAGCTCGCGTCGCTGCGTTTCTGGTGCTACTACGACGAAATGGTGCTGAAACTGGCCAAGTACTCGCCGGTATGGCGGCAGCGCTTCTGGAAAGAGCGGTCCTCGTATCGACGGGCGATCTAGCCACCTTGGACATCGTCGGCACCGGTGGTGACGGGTCCAATACTGTGAATATATCGACTGCAGCAGCGATCGTTGCGGCTGCTTGCGGAGCACGTGTTGCCAAGCACGGTAATCGCTCTGCCTCTTCAAAATGCGGTTCAGCTGACGTACTCGAAGCGCTTGGCGTTGCAATCGATCTGGGACCTGAGCAAGTTGCTCGCTGCATCGCCGAGACTGGTATTAGCTTTCTGATGGCGCCGCGTTTTCATCCACAGTTGGCAACAGTGGCACCACTACGGCGATCGCTGCGAGTGCGCACAGTTTTCAACAACCTAGGGCCACTGCTAAACCCGGCCCGAAGCCGCTATCAAGTCATTGGGGTTGCAGCACCGGAGCTCATGGAGCCCATGGCTGAGGCTGTGGCTCGCCTCGGAACCGAGCGCTCCTGGATTGTGCACTGTGCAGGTCTGGATGAAATGGCGCCGATCGGTGCGACAGAGGTCATCGAAGTACGAAAAGACGTGCCTCCATGCCGGTTCCGAGTCGAGCCCGAAACACTAGGCATGCCTCTGTGTACCGTAGAGGATCTCGTTGGTGACGATTGTGCAGCCAATGCGGCGACGATCACGAGTATTTTGCAAGGCGCACCAGGCCCCATTAGCAATGCGATCATTATGAATGCCGGAGCAGGGCTTGTCGTGTACGGTCTCGCGGAGACGCTACAGGATGCCTGTGACATGGCAGCGAACGCGCTGATGAGTGGCGCGGCGTGGGAGACACTGGAAAAGTGGAAGACCTTGAGCCGGCAGCTTCAATAATTAGACCGCGGAATGACGATTCGTCGGGAATGGCGAATACGCGGCTATACGCTTTGGACACACGCTGGTACCAGCACACGAATCCTGTGCAGCGATGCGAAAAAACGCTCATCTGGAAGCGTACGAGTCGCTGGCACCGTCTGCCTGGAGGCGTATGCGAATCCGACCTTGCGTGACCTACAGATGGTTTATAAACCGCTGATTCAAAGCTTTTTGATGAATACGCATTTCATCCTGTTGGGCGCCCCTATCGGAAACGAAGAATGCCTTGTCGTTGGCTGCATCCACAAGTCTAATGCGGCAGCAGTTGCAGCCAGAACCAATTGTCTGCTCCTTGAGCGCTCGCTCTTCGCTTGACCGACTAGGGAACCTTCGACGGAGCCGAGGCACAAGATGCACCTTCTGAAACCATGCAAGCTACTGTCTTCGGTCTGTGACTGGTCCCAGGACTGATGATTCAGAAAACGCCTCTTATTGGAGCGTTCCGAGATACGTATCAAACGCGAAGGCACCTGTCAATAGGCATTTGGCGTCGACAGACAGACTCGTGCGCAAGTTGGAAAACACTGTGAAGCGACGCTACATGCCCAATGTTGCATCTTGCCACTGATATTTAGAATGATGCACCAGCAGCAGCAACAGCAGCAGCCGGCCGTCTCAGCTCCAGCACACCCTAGTGGCGAAACGCGACGCTCGTCCGAACACGCGCAAGTCAGTGGGCGGAAGAGCCCTCGAGTCTCTCCGACATTTGCTGCGCTTCCCGTTTCCTGCGAATGTAGTCCTTCTGCTGGCAAACTTCGTAAGCGTGCCTCAGTTCGGTGCAGTGCCAAGGAAGATAAAAGTGTTCGCGGCGACAGCGGTTCAGTGGCACGAGAAGGTGCGCGCACCCGTCGCGCCACTCCAAAGGAACCTTATTCGCGATGCAGAAAGCCTCATCAACAGGTTTCGGATCGGTATCGACGGATTCGACGTGTCTCCCCGTCATGGAAACCAGTAACGGGGTGCAAACAACTGCAACGCTAACGAGACGTTACCTCGTCGAAGCACTTCTAAGGCGTTTCCCGCGCACCCGCGACGCAGTTGTGTGATGGAACGGCAGCGGCGATGCGTGCCGTCTCGCTGGCACGCATCCGTGCGCATGAACTTGGAAGTCGGAGGTTTGATGGATCGTTTACCGCGCACTGAAAAAAAAGTAAGAAGAGAAAAAGCGCACAATCGGATAACGCTGGACAAAGTAAACGTTTATTCAGTGAACGTAAAAGCATCCGAGCACATGAACTTGGAAGTCGGAGGTTTGATGGATCGTTTACCGCGCACTGAAAAAAAAAGTAAGAAGAGAAAAAGCGCACAGTCGGATAACGCTGGACAAAGTAAACGTTTATTCAGTGAACGTAAAAGCATCCGTGTGCATGCGTGAGCCATAACATCATGTTTCACGTGAACCATGTTCCATACGCAGATGCGTGGCATCATATGCTTTTTCGCGGTTTATTGCTGCTGTGTTCGATACCTGTGCTCATTCGAAGGAATAGAGAATCCACAGGAAAAGGATAGAGATGGAACAAGGGGATTCTTGGAGTTTGCCATCCCTGGTATAAACAAAAAACGAAAGAATCCTCTTCTCCGTGATCATCGAGCGAAGAAGGGCACCTGACGCAGACGAACGCGAGGAACAGGTGCGTTCAACCAGCGACAACGAACGTGTGGAGCTCGTGATCCGACACTTTAACGTCGTCATCAATAGCAGGAGATGTATGGCGGTGAAGACAAGACCCGGGGAGCTGTGGCGAGCGAAATTTGTGGGGCAATCTTTCGGGCTTGACGTGTGTAGCGAGAAACCAAAGCCGATAGCAGTCGATCGGTCAAAAAAGACTGGTAGGCGTCTGTGCCTGGGTATCTAGTTACACTCCCGCGTTGCGGAACATGTTCGGTACTAGTGAACTGCGTAGATGCAGAGGAAGGAAACTCGTCGATTCATGCCAGATGGTCCGCAGGGCACGAGGCGCCTCAGCGAGCGACGGAGCACACTCCTTTCAAATACGTTTCGCTTTTGCCGTGGATGTCAATTGTCTTTCCATGGACTTTTCGCAAACCAATCAGCCATGCACGTGCGCTGTGCTCGTTTCCAATTAAAATGAGAGACTGGACATCGCGCCCTGTTCCTGGTTTGAGCGTTTGCCGGACTTTTTGTTCAGAAGTGCAGACTCGACATTCGAAGTTGAACAACAGGAAATGATGGATTCATATCCGGTGTTACGATTCTCGGTCGTGTTGTCGACGTTGCTCGACTGTCTCTCTCTCTCTCCATCTCTCTCGCTGGAATTCTTCACGTCACCGGTATCAGGATGATTTCCGACGATCTCGAAAGGCGGTTTCGCAAGATAACCGCTCTCATGATGCAATGCGCATGCCCATGCATCCATACTCGTCCTTTCCTTACATGTACTGCAGCAAAATCGCGCATGCCTCAAGTTTCCAATCCTTGTTTCTCAAGATATCTCGGGTGCGTAGCCGTGCGAGCGCCTGGATTGAGGACCAAAACTACTCCGTGTTGTCCCTTGACGACCTGTTCACAAGCTCATGCCAAAACTTTGTTGAACTCGTTATCTCAAATAATCAATTCTGTTCCAAAGACAAACCCTCGATGCCTTTACGTCATCCCAGGACCATCATTCTGCAGCAGCACGATACCTCTACCAGGTAATGCTCCCAGAGAGACCTATCTCTTGTGTTTGCCTGGGAAAGCTACTTGGACTCGAATCTGCGTCATCGCATCGATCGCTTCCAAAGGAACGCTTGTCACCGCTGTGCACGAAGCGAACGTACATGGATCGAAAGTCCCCGACTTTGCTTTCCAGTCTGGATTTAGCTTCCCATAGATGCTTCATCATGGACAACATCACGTGCCGCAAATTATCCATCGCATGCGAAAGCGAGCACTCGCGTGTGCAGCTGACGAAGTACACTCCCGGCGGATCGCTCGGGCCAGGCCCATGATCACAGGGCATGGTGCTGGACACGGAAACATAGGAGAGCATCGAGGTGAGCTTTCTGTACCTTTCAAGAGCGTCTGCGTTGTTCTGCAGAAAGCGTGCACACGCAGCAGACCGGCGTTCGGAGTAGGATGAGGTGCTGTGGACCTCACGAGATATTTGACCACAATTGATAGTCTGCGCTGCGAACAGCGCACTGCGGATGTACATACAAAGTAGATCAATGTGGCAAGCGAACCGTATATCGCAACTGCTATCCGTGCATGAACGACGTTGCCAAGAAAAGCAAGATAGCAAATCATGACGTGAACGCTCCCACGAGCATCCTACAACTGCTGAAACCAGAGGCGACGGAAAAAGTAGAGAGCCGCGCATTTAAGGCTGGAAACAAGAGATAAGCAGGGGAAGCAGTCACAGAAAAATTCCGCAAAGCCCGGTACTGATGACTGCGAAAAGCGACCAGCGTTTCTCTAGATACGCCCGAGTCAGGCAAGTGCACCCGTTCCGGTGTATTCTCCTGACACGGGTGCAATTGCCGACCCGCGGCGGTGAACCTCGCAAACACATTCCTCCGTCGGACACGTTCACGCAGTCGAGGGGCTCTCGCTCGCCAGCCATCTCTCTGCGAAAGTTTTGGTGATGCAGAAAGCGCTCCCAGTTACGAAACACTGCAACCACCGCGCAGACTCTGGTAACTGTGCGTCGTTCTGTTCCCGCTTATGACGCGCAATTGGCAAGGCCGTGCTCCTCCGATACGCAACTCGTCGTCGTGTCTCCACCTGCACGTTGGACCTCGTTTCCCAATGTTTTTCTCTGCAATTTCGGGGATGCTCACCAACCTGTCCCGGTCTGCGTCACCCTGCCGGGCTACCACGAGATACTAGGGCACATTCCGTTGGCCATTGACGTCCGCACAACCACCGGGAAGGTGCGATCGGTTCCCGCCTTGTCGTCTACGCTTCCGCTCTTTGATAGGCTCTTTTCGCCGTGCATCCTTGCAAATCGTCTTTCAGGCTTTCTATGCGGTCACACTGACGAGCGCGCCTGCCGACGTTCGGTAATCCTCGTACCAGCAGCAGCAGCAGCAGCAGCAGCAGCACCTCGTGCGTGGACACGCGTCGAAGGACTCACGTCCACGCAGATGTCCACGGTATCTAGCTACTGCATCACACTCCGACGGATCCAAACTGGGCACCATGAGAACCCACGACAACATGCGCGACAGCCGGACGCAAGGACTTGACGCTAGCGAAGGCAATTCGATCACGGAACATCGTGCACACTTTGGATGTTTGGTCTCAGCCCGAGCAGGGTTCCAGCTGGTGCCTGGTGCTCCACCAGCACTGCGGTCGCCCGCAGTACACGCCCGACGGATTGAACTACTTGCGACCTCGCCGAGTCGCCACCAGGGCATCCTCGGGAAAGCGAGCCCTGAAAGACAATGAACGCCCGCTGCCATCGGCAACCAAATCATGCCCCGTTTTTCGGCTGAAACGCGTCTTCAGACGCCTCCGTCGCACGTCACACTCCGATTCCTTGTTCAAATGCGTCCTGAGACGTCTTCACCACCTGGTATCTGATGTGACGACGGCAAATAAAACTTCTGATCTTGAGTCGGTTGCCAGATGCCACGACAAGTGCCGTCGAGTCCCTGTGCTCGCATTCGCACGTGCGTATCTGCCTCTCAGTCGATAACCGCAAAGTAGTTTGCCCGGAATCGAGACGATCAAGTTAACCAGTGCGAGCGTAGAGTCCGCGTTCGTAACGAACGCAACCAGCGTCCAGCAATCTATTCAAACATGCCGCAACATCGCCGAGCGTCCCACGAAACGGTGGATCCGTACAGAACATGGTCAGCATTTGGTGCATGCGCTCCAATGTCAGAGATTCGAAGTTGGCAAGCATGCCGAGAATATAGTTGCCAATCACCTCCTCGGTATTATCGTCCTTGTCTTGGATCTTTTCGGTCGCAGGGCCAGGTACAGCGCTCAGCGCGTCTGCAATGGGATCTATCTGGGTAGCATCGATAGGAGACGCTTGCCATTCCCGCGTATTTGGCTCGGTTCCTCCGTGCTCAACGATTTCATAGAAATCACCTTCGTCGACAAGACGCAGGATTCCATGGCGAGACCAGAAACGGAGCGCGCCTTGGAGAAGCGCGTCATACGGCGGCAACGAAGATGCCGCATCAGGCGTAGCATCTCCGCCGGGTTCAAGCAGGAAAAGCTTCTGCCTGAGCGCATTCCGACTCCAGCGTGGTTGTTCAGCGAAAAGCTCCAAGAGCATTGCATTCAGGAGCGGGACGTTCGTAAACTCCACATAGCGGCCATCAGCAAATTCGAGCTCCAGATCGCAAACTCCTGCTACTGGAATCCAGTGCAGGACTCGGGGCGCTCGCTGGCGCGCGAAACTCTCCTGGCATAAGCGGATGAACTGCTCGAGATCCGCATTCAAGTGATGGGCATAACTTTTGAGGGTTGCAAAGTACTCCGATCCGGTCAGATTCGGAGCAAGCAGCGACTGAGTGCGTTCAGGTGGCCCAAAGTGAGTCCCCGCCTCGGGGCACAGCAAAGGCCAATAGAGGTATGAGATGAACACTAGTTCTGTTTGCTGCTTGGAGTCTAGTTCCATGTGTTTTTCTTGGCGAATAAAATTCATGAAACGTCGGGAATCCGAGATATCCTTGAGCATAATGTCTGCATCGTTCAGGCTGGTCTCTCCGAGGCGGACCTTGAGCACCTCCAGGTTACGTACGAGAAGCTCAAACTCATAATCCATGACGGTGGTCAGTTTTCGTGCAAGGTAAAACTGAAACTCAGCTATGAAACGCTCCCGTCCTCCACACACACCCATGAGGATGTGCAGGATATCGTGTTGGGCAAAACGATGCGCAATCTGTCCGCGGGTCTCCAGACCAGAGACGGAGAACATGCCATCGGACGAAGCTGGGTCGGCGTCCGTCTCTGACCTGTTATCGTCGGTATCGTCGGAGGAGGCATCCTCGAGGTGGGTATATGCATGGAACCTTGGGCCCGGACAACGATCTATTTGCTGTTGCTGTTGCTGTTGCTGCCCATTCAGGGCGAAAAGTTCCGCGTACTCGGGACTCGTGAACAGCTCCACCAGGCGCGTCATGGCTTCGGGGCACTGTCTACGCAAATACTGTCGCACCAGGGTCGTAGCTCGCGCAAGCAGATATCCATGAGGATCAACCAGGAGCAAAGACTGTATCGTATTCACAAAATGGTGCAAGATATCACTCGTAGAGGCACCAGGATGCAGGAGTCGTCGTTCCAGCTGGCTACACAAACTCTGGGTTGTTTCCTGGAGTGCATCTGTGCTCTCAAGGCACCGCCGTATATCCAAAAGCGGTGCTTTTGAGGCTGGATATTCAACGATAAGATCAAAAAGCTGCGATAAGCGCGCATGGAGCAGCGTCTCATGGGTGAAATAACCTACCTTGCGCTCAAACGCTGAACCACTGGTGGACTGCACGCCTTCTCTCATAGATATTTCAGCATCTGGAGGATCGAGCGGCATCACAGCTACCCATGGTTGTAGAAGCTTCTGGACCCATGCGAGCAGGTCGTCGAGAACGCCTTCGTGAAGCTCATCCCGCGCAAGCCGGTAAGCTCGCTCTTCAATAGACTCGTAGATCTGAACTACAACGAGGTCTCTCCATTGATCTAGGAGCCCCAGCACAGCAAGCTGCCTCTCGAGGTCCGCTAGCAGTAGTGGAACTGCTTGGGCGCAATCTCCTTCAGAGCGTAGGTAGCGCTGCTGTGCTCTCAGTGAGTCATACTGGCTGGGTACATGCCCGAGTTCGTCCGAGTTTCCTGTAACCACTTGTTCTTCAGCGTTCTGGAGCGCCCAAACAAACATACTGCGTACAAGGCGTCGCATCGCCGTTTGCGTCACTTGCTGTAGGATGACGGCCTGTGCATCGACGGAGAGCGCACCCCGCCAGTAGAGCCGCCTAGATGGATCTAGACGCTCAGCCACGACGTCCATGACTTGAAGTGCTTGTTCGAGCAGTTCTGCAGCCTCCGCGATACACGCTCTCGTAGCCGCTGGGTCGAAGCTCGTCGGGGTGTCCCAGTCCGCAGTCCCGGTTAGACGCTTCCTCGAGTCGTTCCAGGGAGCGCAGGTGCTATGGGTGCACCCAAGCACCGGCTCCAGAAGCGCTTCCCAAACTTGTTCTCGCACGAATTCCTTCAAAAATAATACCGCATAGCGACAAAAAGGAACTGAGGCGCGTTGCGATGTAGACACGAGCCACCGGAGTGCATCCTTGAGCTGCTGCCTCTCCACAGTCGAGTGCTGCGTTGGGTGTCTTCGCTCCAGCAGTGCTTCCTGGAGATGGTGCACTGCGGTCTCCCAAGCGTCAGGCAGTGATCGTGAGGTTTCTGGCAACTCCTGACTTGACTGCATCGCAGTCAGCGTCTCGTCAACGTTGCTCAGCGCAAGCGAACCGCCCGCAGCCGGCACCCGGAGCGACGCTCGTACCGGCTTGTGCTCAACGAGACCGCCTCCAGCGTGACTTTCTGACTTCCAGCGGTGTCGTTCCGGTGCTCTCACGGAAGGTGTCGGACAACAGTTCACCGTTTGGAACCAAGTTGCTCCGTTGACGCTCGAGCCGGTGCTCGATAACGTCCTCACCTGAACCAAAGCGTGCAAACGAGTCGTTACGTTCCGGCTCGGCCGGGCAGGCACGCCGGAGCAGCGTTTCGGGCGCTACACCAAGCAGCGTGCCTTGCCTGTAGCGATCCTTCGATCTGATAGTTCATCTGCTTTTACTACCTATATAGAGGTGGTTACTCGTCACGTGCGTGAAGCAGCGCACAGTGCCGCTCATTGGCAACGCTGGACAGCGGCTTGGCTGAACGTTCCGGGTTCCTGGTACCCGACACGAGGTCGGTTGTTCGCACCCAGCTGTGGGGAACCGCCCGCTAACCGCTGACGTTCGAGTCTCGTTGTGTACAGTTTCCTTAAGTAAGATTGTTGAATCTTGCTCGAACTCGTTAGAACGGCGTGCTCAACGCTGAAGCGTTTGGACGGGTTTCGCTTTTGCGGTACGTAGGTCAGCGATTGCTTTACCGTTGCCCTATGGAAGAAGCTACCGACGACCACGTGGAGCGTGTGGTACACATACCTGTCAGTCCAAGTGTCACTTTGCAGGCATGGTTGTTCCAGAGCAGAAGCGCTGGTGCTTCCGAACGAGGAGTCGTACTGATGCATCCCCATCCGAAACTCGGCGGTGACGCTCGTTCGAACAACGTCATGAGTGTGCTGTGTACGAGCCTGGCCAGCTCGAAAAACTATGCCCTTACTGTGCTTTCTTTCAACTCACGCGGGCATGGCGGATCAACAGGTACCGCAACCTGGCGAGGTGAAGCGGAGCGGGAGGATGTTCTCGGCGCGGCACGTTGGCTTCACGCGCGTCTTGGTGACTCGTCGGCGATCATCATCATCGGCTACTCGTTTGGTGCAGCGGTCTGTAGTTCCGCCATAGGGCAGCTGTGCAAGAATGCTGGCGGCGTACCGCCTTGGCTAGCTGCACTGGTGGTGATCTCGTATCCGGCAGGCTTTCTCTCCCGACTCGTCTTGGGTTGTCACCTGGAGCCCACAAAATATGTCACTGTGCCCAAACTCTTCATTCACGGTGGTAGGGATCAGTTTTGCTCCTCCGGAACGTTTGAGTGGTTGTTTGCGCAGGTTCAAGAACCCAAAGATCGTGTGTTTTTCCCTGAGGCAGATCATTTTTGGGTTGGCATGGAGGATGAGTTGGCGCACACGGTGTGTATGTGGCTGCAAAGTTGTCTCGCTCGTCGAAATTTACGTAACTCTCAATGAAAAGCACCGCTCATCATGCTATTGCATCACGATTCTGCTTCTTTGAATCCGGTGGAATCGGGGCTTTTTAGTAGCTCGTGCATCCTGTTTTGCTGTTGCTGTTGCTGTTGCTCCTGGGATTCTAGCTATGTCTTCGGCGCTGTAATGACTGGTTCGTGAACGGAGAACAAATGGAGTGAGCATTCGAATGACCCGAGCACATTCCCTTCCCGACAATTGGCATTGCAGGTACTGTGAAATTTTCCACATGTGCCACTGGTCTGAAGCTATCACGTGATGCGTGAAGGCGAAACCTCGTCAACGACATGCGAGCGTCCTTTGGGTGAATACCCGCTGATACCGCTCAGGCGTTTGCGTGTCGTGCGACTGCCAGTTATGCGGTATTCCCTGCAGCCGTGACTGCTTCTGGTACAACGCCAACAGCTGGTTCTGCCTGCGCTGTCGTTGGTCACGTCTACCATGAATGCTTGTTCACTAACTGCCCGTTCATATGCGCGTCATGCTGGAGCAACCGCCAGAGCTAGCCCTAACGTTGCTCGCGTTCGCCATGAATACTGCTTAATTACCGTTGCGTTCACTAGGACATACTGCACTAGTTACCAGCAGTGCTGCGTTGGCTGTCGCTTGCTTCCACCGCTACTTCTGCTTCAGCTTCTTCGCAATCGAGTTTGCATAGTACAGCAGCGACCGCGGGCGCTGCCCCTGCTCTCGCGAGCGTCGAGCGTGGCTGCGCTATGGGCATGTTCGCGTTCGGATGCGCGTAGTATAGCTACATCTTCTGTTGCATGCCAAACGTCGCACGGCGTCCCAGCTTCCAAAGCAACTGATACGTGATGTTTAGGAAGCATCTGGTTGGGGTACGCGTCGAACTTCGATTGCCGTATCCGTACGCTTCGTCGGCGCAGACACAATGCGCTCCCACGGCGTCTCCGTTTTCATGGACTTCTTCTCGTTCGCCCGGGTAATGCTGCATCCTGCATAAATATGCTTGTGCCTCTGAAACTCCTAGTGCAGTCGTAAAAAATCCGGGTCAGCATGGTGTAGCATCCCCGACATCCTACAGACAACAACGAAGCACTTCATGGAGGTCTTTCTGAACCACGAATAACGGAGTAAATGCGTCTCATGCATCCTCAGAGGATCAAGAGCATCTCCAAACAAACGTCTGGCGCTGCGCGACGTCCATCGAAGAACTCCTGCCATACGGCAAACTACACAAAAGTATGCCGATCACATCCTTCGTATTACTTTCCAGGAATCATATTCGAACGAACCCTCTAATATCTGTCGTACGATATCGGGGCTTGATGCCCGCATCGCGAGATTCTGGAGAGAAGCGAGCGCGTTGCGAGCGCACCACGGAAACAGCGCGACGGGACACGTCACCGGACAGATTATTCCATTTATGTCGCATATCTGATATTTGCAGCACGATGCATGACGCCTGCACGCAGCGCGATTCCCGCCTGAGACACGTGTCTGGATATCCCTTCTGGCGGCAGATCGATTTCTCTAACAGGATTCTCACCGATGCGTCGTTGCTTTCACTTACCTGGAAAATAAGCCAACGATCTTATGCATCCGGCAACACAGATCACTTCATGTACAGAAGTTCCATCAGTGATAGAGGTTGGATTGAGATCCACGATCCTGTCTGGGTGCGGGTACCCAGCGCAGGTGATTGTTACGACACTGGATGCGCAATCATCGCCCCCGTCATTGCCGGTTGGAAACCGTTCGACGAGCTATTGCCTTGGCGGGAGGCGGCTCATGGTATGTGCGTTGAATGCGCTGGTGCCTCATCTACTCCATGTCAGAATAAATTGGAACAGGTCCCCTATCTCGGGCGTACGCGCCCATGTTCAGATCTCTCCCAATTGTCATGAATACCCAGCTTTGGAAGCATTTTCGGCGCCTGCTCCCTCATCCACGCTCTTGTCTCTGGCCTTGCATATGCCGGTCTTCCATGTCGACAGTGCTGTTGCAAGCAGTCAAGGGATGTAGGTGAAAGCGTACGAGGCCCAATTTCGCCGCCTTAGGTTGTTGTCCGAGCATACCTTGGAGAGGCGGAGGTTGCAATGTACGGATCCTTTGTGTATATACGGCATCTGTGCGCCCTTCGCACCAGTGACACTTGGCCGTGGTCATGCGTTCGTGACTCTCGACCGCATGTTCTTCTCTGAAGCACGCCCTGTTGCGTGGTACGGCTCCAGAAGGCTCCCTTGGATGCAGTCCTGCGTTTGGGCACTTGGCTTGGCACCCCGTGGTCCTAGGCTTTCACCGGGATCTCCATCCGGCGAGCTCGCTGTCCGCTGCACGCGCAAGCGCACGCTGTTCCATTTATGATGGGTTTTCGGACCTCGATTTTGTCCATAATGGCACCAGTACCGTAGGGAATATCCAGGTAGGAGAACAAGTCGAGCACTGTCGAACGGTATACGCTCTGTTCTTGCAACGCGATACTGCACCCTGCACTGGTTGAGATCGCTGTGATGACACAAGTCCGAGTCCAGGATGCTTTTCGACATTAACGGACGAGACGACAGCATCTGGGACATGTCCCGCGAGAAGCATCATGCTGGTGCTGTCGAAAGCCATGTTGTGGATAGCCAAAAATGTAGAGGTGGATACGCCATTCGAACAATGCCTTGAAAAAAAGGTAACTTGAAGAATGCGTGATTTGAGCGATCTACAAGTTAGTAAAGAAGAGTACTGGGTGCTTGTATGTATGGATTCGATCATGATTTGGGTCATTTGGAGAACTCTTGTTCGAGGATGTCACGAATCGTCTTCATTCCGGTTTCATCATTAATCCTAGAGGCAGGACTTCGATATGGCTTCTCTAAAAACTCCAACGCGAATCCTGAACCAACGTGCGAATCCGTAGGCTCTTTTAGCAGCACGTCGAGAATCGAGATTGCATACAGAGAAAGTTCGGATATCGCCAAAAAAACCAGGAAGAGAGCAAGTGTTCAAGCGCTCTCTCATATTCTGACTGATGTATTGCATGTCTCCCGAGGCGCACTCACCGCTTGTCGGTTCACCGTCGAAATGGCATGTGTTTGTAGAGTTATGCAAGCTCTCCCGGTGATGCACATGATTTGGCCCTCACGCCCGCCTCTGGTCTTTCAACTCAGTATTGTTTCACCCCTGCTGTGGTGTATGGCAGGTGATCGAAATCCCGATGCAAAGCACTGGAGAGATCGTGGACGAACTGCCTGTAGGATATGTATTCTTCATTGAACAGTTCAAGGAGGAATGCATTCCTGCTTCCAGTCGGTCATACCGTAGTTCTCAGATAGTTGGCGAGCGACGACAGAAATAAGCTTAGAGGATCCGCCCCAAAACTGGTATTGACAAAGACTGCCTGCAGTCGATGGTAGATAACGACCCGTTGATCACGTTACGGAAAGCAAAAGCGACTCTAGCAGACACATCGACATGTCTGTGTGTCAACAGCTAGTTGGTGCCGTCCTGAAATCGCTCGGATACCGTCGCAAAAACAGAGTCCTAGTTCATTCACGGCCATCTTCCATTGAAGTCGCAACGACAGCCTTCTTCCTGGAACGTCGCGATCGGTATGATCCAAAAAGACGTCGGTTCGTTTTTCCACTCGATGAGACATGTTACGGAAGAAACGGTCAGAGCGTATATGTGTGTTCGCAGAAATGTCCCGTAGTGTGCACTATCGAGCTCGAAGAGATCTATGACATCATCATCTGATCTAGCTGCAGTGGATTCAATTTGCGGCCTCAGTTCTTTTCTCTCGTAGAGAAGGCTCATACAACAGCACCCTCTTTTTGTCGAGTCATTGAAGACTGTTCCCCTGGCGTCTGGCGACGTCCTCCTATTAAAGGACATGTTATTTCACTATTCGCGTTACGGTCGAGCTGTTGCAGACTGTATTGGTTAGAGCTGGTTTCATTCCTCCGTACTCTGCGTCGTTCAATTCCGTCGAAGGAGCGTTTTCCATCGTGAGACGTAATGATCGTTTCACTGAGCGAATTGATGAAGCATTCAGCACACGGTGACATACCGGGGCTTTTTTTCTTTCTGCCTCAGTTGCTGCTCGATGCGGGAAGGTCCTTATCTCTGGCTATAAACAAGTGCGTTCATTTTCGAAAACCACAAAGAGATGAGCTTGGATATACACTCTAGGACGTCGAGTTGTAGAGAGAGGGATGCGCAGGGCTTCTGCGATAGACTAATACGGAGAGCTGGCAGAGCACCAAGTTCCAATGAGGACGCGAGTTCGAGGAATCCCTGCACTGGTGAGAACAACAAGACGCATCAAACGCATGGAGGTTATGAAGCGAAACTTCGATGCCACCGTCAACGTCAGACGATGCTTGGTGCTGAAGACGATACCCGAGGAGCTGACGCGATCTACGCCTGTGGGATGGCGTCTCAGGCTCGAAGTGTGCAAGGAGAAACTGAAACAGATAGCAGATGGCGGGTCAATCAAAACCGGGAGGCGTCTGCGGGCCGGTATCAATTTACCTTCCATGCTCGTGGGACATTTTTTGTTTCACTGACATGCAAAGTCACCGTTAGCTAGCAGGCGCTATGCATCAGTAGCTATAGACATGCAGGGGCTACTCCTAAGAAAGTTCTGGCGCCGAAGATCCAACTTGCGGTCTATTGCGTACCGGTGCAGAGGCCACACGATGACCAGAGTCTTCTGTTACGCCGAGGCTGACGATCATCGTGTTTTATATTGCAAATACCTTTGAGCCGGTTCCAACGGACGAACTTGACACAAACTCGATAGGCGCCGCTGCATACACTGATTCGTCGAGAGCCCCGTGAGGCGCGTTCCTCACGAGCCAGCATTGCGGCAGGTTTTGTCCAGAGCGTCCACCATCAAACTCTATCACTGACCATGAAGACGGGCCTACATAAGTTCATCGATACCTCGTTTTCTCAAGCTACGGAAGGAACAAGCTGGAAACGAAAGCGTAACGGTTCGAGGTCAGCGCATGCCCGGCAGTGAACACTTCCCAGCAAGCAGCGAACACAGCGACGCGTTCAGGCAACGTCTGCGACAGGTCTTGAAGAAAACGGTACCGATCGATGCTATGCATCATCATAGCGACAGATTTCGAGCTCAGGGTCAAAATAAGCGAGCCCAGCTGCCTCCAGGCGTTCTTGCTTCGCAGCAAGCCCCTTGATCCAGTTGTTGTGCAGGATCGCAGCCGCAGGGGCGCCCTGGTCCGCCCTGTTCTGCACCCAATACGTCCAGTTTGCTCCATTGCGAAAGACTCGCGGATCCAGAAAATGCGTATAGAGATCTCCATTGAAACATGTTTTGTTGTCAAGCCGATATTCACCTTGTTCTCCGCAGAGCACATCGTAGAATGATGGCTGCTCTGAGAGCTGCGAAGAAGCGGCATGCTCCAGGATGCGACTCAAACCTGTCACCGTTGACGCAGAGCTTACCGCGTAATAGAAACCAGAATTCAGGCGACGTATACCGTTCCACGCCTGGTCTGGATCCGGCTCATTACTCTGAAACCACACGCTCCGACCGCTGATGTTCGGTGGCGCAGCGTCGCGTGCCCGCAGCAGCTCTGGACGAACGTCACGAAACCAGGTAATATCGACATCACTCCAGAGGACGTCATGCCCCCGTCGTAATATCTCATACACGTGTCGGGACTTGAGCTTCGAGCGGTGCCGAAAACAGGCGCTACCGAAAGCGCACTGTAGCGAATGTCGATATTGCGAATCGATTAGGGCTGGTTCCAGGTACACAGCCAAGCCTCGTGCATATGCGTATCGATAGAGGTCTTCGTCTAGCGCAGCGACAAGCAATTTGTGAATGCGTAAACGACGCAAATTACAGACAAAGTTCATGAGCAGGAAGCGATACTCGTAGGTTGCGGCAGTCATGATCACAAGATTGGTCATCGGATCCACGACCTCCTTCAGCAATGCATCCAGCTGATGAGCAAGCTTGCCCTGGAGCGGCAGGCGGTAATCGCCAGCCTCTTCGAGGCTGCGCGAGCCACACTGCCACCATTTGTTCTCGCGGAGCACTGGATCCGTTTGTGTTCGAGGTGCAGTATTGCTGTACTCGCAGAGGCAACGCGCTGGGAAACGACGCTGGATCACACAGTACTCGTGTTCCAGGCACGGAACCAGTTTGAAGGGCGCGTGCAGCGGTGTGCCCAGTTGGCTTTCATAGGATCCGTATGCCAGCGCCAAATGAACATTCAGAAAAGCCTCCCACGAGTGACGTTTGTTGTTCGTCCAAAAATTCCCACTCGTCGACGCATCCTCAACTTGAAGATGTGGATATGCGTGGCGAACGTGAACCAGTGTGGCGGCCTCCGTGATGTCCACAGTGAGGTTCCAGCGACGCGTCTGCAAGATTTCATGAAAGAGCCAATTATCGTACTTACCTCGGCCGAAAACGAAGCTCGGAATCCGCACTCCGATCACAGACCGATTTCCGGAGCTTGAAGCGTCGCTATCCAGCAAGTCCTGATACGAGCGCAGCGACCATGCGAACAGATCAATGCCTCCGTAGCTGTGCAGTGTGCCGTGTTCCTGTGCGAAGGCCTCTCGGCTGTTGCCCGGGTGCAGGACGTCGACGTCCCATCGTGCGGCAACAGCGAAAAATTCCGGTGACAAAGCCAAGAGTTTTGCGAATATTTGCGGCAGATTCCGCGGCAGGTGCACGTCGGCGTTCACCAGAAGCCCAACTACCAGCCTTGCCGATGCACCGAGACCTCGTAGTGCCAGTCGCGGTTGCAGCGCGAATGCACGATGTACCATTGCGTTGAAAAGCGGAACACCCCGGAAGTTCACGTCAATGTTGCAATCGACTGTCGCATTCCAATGGTGTGCAAGCTGCTCCAGACCTGGATCGCAGCCCTGAAAGACGATTTTGGGTGTTGGTTCCAGGTCCATCCAGGATGCAATGGCCTGTGCCTGACGCGATATCTCCGAAACTTGCGCATCCGGCCTCATGGTGGTGAAGATGACGAGTTGCGGCAGGAGCTGTGCCTCCTGCGCATGCTCGTCGCCTACACTGGTCCTATTCCGCGTCCTGGCTTGTTCGAGGAAGTTTTCCGTGGTCTCCTTGGGTGACTCCTTGCCATCCAGAGATAGGAGAGCGTTTCGCTCCGCTAGTTTTTGTCGTTGTCGCGGCATAGTTATCCAAAGGCAGCCCCAGAGCACTAAACCTAGCATAATAATACCAGTAAGACGACGCGGGCACAGCCTATACCGTGCAGAACGGAACCACTTGTGCTCGGAGTGCTCACGGCAGGTGAGCAAACCCCTCAAAGCCGCTTCCCGAGCACGCGAACTCTTCGACATAACCCTTCGGTGGGAGCTGCTCTTCTGCACCACCGAAGCCTGTGTTGTCGCTTTTGAGCGCAAGTCCACAGAGGGCTCATCGACAAAGCGTCCCCTACCATACTCTCCGAAACGAAGCCGAAGCATACAAACAGCAACGTTGCGCCCATGACAGCTGGCCCCCCGAACATTTGAACGGGAAACCGCAAGATCGTCTGCGGTACAACACGAGCCCAGCTGCTGGCTCTGTGGGTATAGGACGCGTACCAGAGACTCCCATCGAACGCGAATTTGTAGCTGATGCCCCGACACTTCTACGGAGGATGGACTCACACCCCCAAAATACCAGCGATGACGATGATGACGTTGAACATGTTTACATTGTGAGTAGCCCGGAAGCGTCCAGTGAAGAAGAGGGCTGGAACTTGCCAGCACCTGACGCCAACGCTGACGACGCTGTCGCGGTGCTACGAGGGCACTCCAGTGCAGTATACGCTGTAGCGATCACAGGTCAGGATGAGGTGGTGATTTCTGGAGGAGGCGATGATCGAGCGCTGGTCTGGGTGCAGCCCTTTTCAGAGGCACCGCGGCTCCTCGGCGACTTTCATGACAGCGTCAGCGCTGTGGCGCTTACAGGATCGCGCTTAGCGCTCGGCACACTGGCGGGCGAACTACAAGTACACTGCACCCAGCAGCTGACCGAGCGCACCGAAGGAGAACAACTCGCACCGCCGCTGGCTCAGGTGGAAACTGATGTTGGCATCGAGTGCCTTCGAGGAAACAGCGAATTCTTCGCTGCCGGAACAGCGGATGGAGCACTCTGGGTCCTCGATGCGCTCTCTGGAGACTGCCTTGGGGTTGCTTACAATCACCAAGGCGCCATTAATTCGCTCGCTTTCGTCCAAGATGATACGAATGTGTCTACGACGAGCCTATTGGTGACGGCCTCGACGGATGGCACCGTGCGTTTATGGGGACCTCCGTCGCACGGCACCGTCCCGTGCCTATACGCAATGGATGGGGTATTTCACGACGCTCCTGTACTTTCGTTGGCAAGTTTTCGGGACGTGGTGCTCAGCGGCGATGAGTCAGGTCGATCGTTTCTAGCGAACTGGCGAACTGGACGTGTCTTGTGTCCGTTGAGCCAGCAGCACCAGGGGAGCGTGGAGAGTGTCGTCGCTAGTCCCGAGTTTCTGGTTACGGGCGGATCAGATGGATTTCTTCATGTGTATACACCAGATGCACGATACAGAATGAGCTTTCAGCATCGCGATGTCGTCGTTGTGGTTCGGGAAACGAAACGATGGTCCCAGTGCTTTGTTTCTGCGTCCGTCGATCAGACAGTGTGCCTTTGGGATTTACGTTCTGGTGCCGAGCCAGTGCGGTGTTGGCGTGGTCACTGCGACGCGATTCTGACCATGGATATCGGAACGGAGCTGATCGTTACCGGGAGCGACGATGCTACGGTACGATGCTTTCCTCTGCAGTAGAATGTCTGTCTTCCGGGGATTCCATAACGGGCTGCATGAATGTTTTATGACTTGAGCGCTGCCTATCTTGGACATGTACCTATAACTTCATGCTGCTTCGAATGCTGTTGGACGCTATGCATGGATACATGGATGCATCGGTGCATCCAGGGATGTATATCTGTGCCCGTGTTTACACTGGTGCACGTTCACAGTTGAACATCAACATCCACATGCTTGCTTCCATCTGCTTATCATGATCGTTGGTCAGCATTTTTTCTCGGAGCATGCTGGTGGCGTCGACGTGCCCGAGGGCGCTCTGTCTCTCGAGCGAGACGCGAGAACATGAGCATGAGGCGCTCTGTGGGAACGCTCCGCTCCGCGCCGATGGACTGTGATCTTAACATGTCTCGAGGCACCGGCTTCACCAGTACAATATCGTCGCCATCATCTTGGTTGACCACTTTCCATTCAGAGGGAACATCCGTTGAGTTGAGTAGTTTTGCAAGCTCTGCTTTTCTTATTTTTTGAAAAGCCATTTCAACGATACTGCAGATAAAGTTTCGGACGCCGAGGTCAAAGTCTACAATGGAATCGAGCAGTTGGCCCAGTGGCGTTCCATGGGCAGCTTCTTGGCTTCTCAACCTCCAAAACTGATGGAACTGACCAGTCTCAAGGAGATCCGCTAGTTCCACAAGTTTCCGAACCAGCTCTGACTGCTCGGTCGTCTGCTCGGTGGTTCGGGTGTCAAGCGGTTTCAGCAGGAAACGACAGCAAGTGGTAGCCTCTGAAGGCAGCACCATTAACGACTTGGCGAGGATGATGCCTTTTATGTCGTCCTTGGCTCTATCGGGGTACAGCTGATACAGTTTTAAAGTAAGCAGGTGTGTTGCAACGTCGTGCACTGCGAGGCCACCGGCCGCGTCTAACCGTACCCGGGCTTCCAGCTCCTCGAGGCGTTGTGGGTCGTAGCGGCTGCCCCAGGGATACGTGCTCTGGGATTTCTCGATGAAAGTCACGTCCATGTGTACAGCCACAGAAAGGCAAGAAGAGCGTTGTTTCTAGGCAAACGTAGTGCTGAACGTCGACGGCGGACCGGATTGGTTTGGCGATTTCTCACACAATCACGAAACGTTTCCATGAACCGTAGACCCCAGAATGCGGGATGGATGGGTATTGGTAATCGAAAAAAAGTGCACATCATGCTACTGCACCAAGTTCTATTATTCATACTTGCTTTCGAATGTGCTGGTCGTTTCGTATGTTCTATCGCGCGCCGAGTGCCTGCTGTGAGCAGCCGCCTTAGCGCCTAGACCGCTGGAACAGATGCATCATGGAGACAAGACGGCTTTGCCGTACCAGTGAGGGCGTCGGATCGAGGAAGGCTTCACCTGATACGGAGCCGGAGTACATGGTCATTCTGGGCGCTTGCAAGCTGCGCAGACAGAACGACTGCCTGCAGAAGCTCGAAGCGATATGCTAGGAGTCTACTGCGACCAGCGCGATGCTCAGAAGCAGCCGAACCGCCGCTAGTCCCAGAATGAAGTGTGTTGCGGACGAGCTGCTCAGATCTCATTACAACATCCTCCACTTTAGAGGCACACGGAGCATGAGCCACGCAGACTCGTCCGGCTTGCGGGACCTTCCGCCTGTATGGTAAAATTTTCGAAATGCGGATAGCGCTCCCCCATGCAACGTTTACCATATAGAGGAGAAGAACCTGTCCTATCGTTGTTATTTAATGGTTCGTTTCTGTTCATGGTTCTGTATAGCATATTCGATACGCGCACCTCCATGTCTGGCAGGCATGAGATGCGGCGCGCGTTTCGCAGTGGAAGAGAAACGCGATCCTCATCGTTATCAGGTTGCTCTAAAGTACAAGGTGTCTTTGCGTTGCAGTCGTACCGAACCATAGATTTCAATTCAGTTGTTTTTCAACCCTCAAGCAAGTATATTCAAGTGATTTCTCGCGGTTTATAGCTGAAGCGTTCAACGTGTGTTCATTTTCAAAAAATAAAAAAGGGAAGTTAGCGAAAAGCAAGTTGAGGATCCCGAAGGGCTTGTGCCGCCGGCTGCCAGGAGAATAAAAAGCATGGCGGAGCAAAGAGCAACAGGAAAAGACGAAGAAGCAAGAGAAGGAGGCCCTACGCCAAAGGCTGCAAGAAAGACGACACTGCGACGGAATGGTGCTGGAAGCCTGTCTTCTTGGACATAATAATGATCCATACTAGGAAAAGTTGCGAGAGGCCATCAGAAACCGGACCGAGTCGTTCTCCAGGAGCATTATAAAGTCTTCGTCAGGGCTAATGCATTTGGTGAAGGATATGTACGAAGACGTGACGGACATCAAAAAAGTCGAGATTGCAGAAGAATTTTGCGACCAGGCCTTTATTCCTCACCTGGTGCTTGGCACCGGGGAAACGTCGACGAAAAATGAGCGAGTGCATGTCTTCCATGAAAATCACTCCGAATTCCGCTTCGACGGTACTCGACACATGCCTGACTCGAATATTTACACGTACGGAGCAATGGAGGGCCTCACGAACCTGAAGAACCATATGATCGTGAACCTCGAACGTTTCCTGATACGCACCATGTTTGCGCTGAACCCCGGCCTTTCTCGCCAGTGGATACGGGCCATCATCAATGGCATCAAGAACGCTCGCCAGAATGGACAGGAGATCGAATTCGTCGACAAAAAGACATCACACAGGAGCATGAATAATGCTTCTGTAATTCGTGCGGCTATTCAAGAGCATCGTGCGGTCTTGGGGCTTGTCAAATCCAGCTGAAACGGTATCAGATATGAAAAGAAAATGAAGAGAAACGGTATACCCTCGTACTGTAGTATTCCGTGTTTCTGAATAGAGACCTCGAACGCAAGGCGGAGATCGAGCAGAGTGTGAGGAGAAAAATGAAGAGTCAGCGAAACGGAACGCTGCCCTAATGGGTAAGCGCTTCAATGTCGTTCCGCTATGCAACATCGAGTCAAATGTTGTGACAGTTGGCCCGCTATGTACTTTACAGCAAAATGAAGGAGATCTTTCCGGAGTTCGATGTAAGCAGCAACGAGTTTACGGGCGAAAACCGGGAGACGTACTGGGTGAATATGTTCGATTTCAAACGTCTGAAAACGAGCAAACAAAAGTTATTTACTGAGGTGATCGAAGCCGATGGAGCAGCCGTGTGTGTACACGATCGGCGCTTGAAAGTGGATCGTCCCATTGCATCTTCGTGCTTCGCCGTCGGCGAGGCATAAAGAAAAAGAGGAGGCGGATCCTGCGACGCATGCGGTGCAGGATAAAGACTTTGTTGTTGGCGCGGACCCTACGAACACGAATATTGTTACCGTCGCTGTACCCAAACATGCGGAAGATGGTATCAACGGCAACTTCAGAAACACATGCGTCTGTTGAGGCTCTCAAGAGCTAGAGGTTACCGAGAATGCGGTATAATGAATGCGAGGAAAAAAATTGAGAAGTGGAATGCAGGAATGAAGGATCGCCTGGAAGCTATGAGGGAGGTGACGAGCCGAGAAGCGGGCTTTGAAGCTTTTATGAAATTCATGGAAGTTCGCGTGGCTCACTGGGAGGCGCTGTGGAAAGAGAATACAAAGCCCCAGTGGGCTCGTCTACGTATGAACCTGTACCGTAAGAAGTAGCATGCTTTCGCGAATTTTTTCAATGAGTTGAGTGCCCTGAAGGAGGACGGGAGTCAGAGGCTCGTAATAGCATGTGGAGCAGGGCGCTGGATGACCCAAAAAAGCGAGTGGACCAGCTCCAACGACGATGGTGTACAAGTAGTGCGCAACGCGTTTCGTTACGATACCTGTAGATGAGTGTCGAACATCGTATACGCACCATGAACTGGGATGCACACTTCAGAGAGTGGAGAAGGAAAAGTGTCAGAGAAGACCTTGGGATACAGAGAAGTGCGGAGAGCTGACAGAGCAGCAAACGTAAAGAACGGCGAAAGTTCGTGGACTCCATGCATTAGTAAGTACAACCAACGGCAAGCAACGTATGGAGTTTGTGAATCGCGACTTTAACGCAGCAATCAATACCAGGAGATGTGCGGTGATGGAAAGAAGACCTCCGGAGTTGACAAGAGAGAATTTTATGGACAACCTTCTACGATGGAATTAGATGAGGAAAGTTGAAACCTGTAGTAGGTGGCCGGTCGAGAAAAACCGACAAGGCGTCTGTACGTCGCCCTAAAGGCTTCCACGCTATCGGCGTGACGTATGTGCGTTCGTATACCCGTTTTCCGGGTGGCAGTTCCCGCGCACAACGTTTCGCTTGTAGCGCCGCGACTCGAATGCCGCGGTACACGATACGGAGTCTACTCGTGTTGGGTTGTGCTTCTTTTGCTATTTACCAAACATCGGCTTCGAAGTATGAGCCTGATGGTCGCGAAAGTATAAGATCGACTCGACAAGCGCCCGAAAGAGGGCACAGGACGCGAGCGTCACCTGAACCAGCGAACCACAGAACCGGACAGGGAGCGATCTTGTCTGCTTTGCTGAGCACTAGTACTGAGGGCACGTTATCGAGTGCAACGAACAGTGTAGAAGGACTGCGTATTGGTCTTACGAATCAAACGGAGGCTGCTCTTGCCAGCGTTACGCCCGTGCTGCAGCCTGATGCTGCGGAACTCGAGAACGCGTGCACTTTTCAAGCACCAGAGTTGAGCGCCTTGTCCGGAACGTCAAGTCTCATGGAAGACCTGAGCACTGGAGCGGACTCAGTTGCCGGCACTGATAATGACAGTGATCGTTCAGAACAGATGACGCGAAACAAAATTAGAGACCGCTCGTGGTCGTTGTATCGTCACCTGATGGATCCACCAGTTGCATCGGAGGTAGGCGTTGCAACTCCCCGTTTGCGTCGCCGCATTGGGCCGAATCCGCAGGCAGTAGGAGTCAACCCCCTTGACTCAAGCGGCGAACGTAACGAATGCAGGGCGATGGCTCCGTCCTGAATCGAGGCTCGGGATGGATACGGCTTTGGGAGTTGAGCACTTCTGCCTCCGCAAGCTGCCGTTCACGCGCGACTTGACATGGTTCGACGGCGCTGCTTGCTCACGCGTTCAACGAAGCGCGACTCGAATGATCGTGCAGGTCGCGGTCATGGTCTGTCGCGTTCCCTAAACATTTAAAAGGACGTGACGCATTGCCCTGTCGTGAATATGCTGTCCCAATGGTCTGCTCTAGGTCTATCTGTCGGCATGTCTCTCTTGCTACGAATACGGATTCGTCCTTGAGGCATCGCACGTGCGTCGCTTGAGACCCGAAGCCATTGAATGCAAGAGCAATCTCCCTATCTTTTCAGTAGGCTTCTAGAACTGCAGAAAAAACTCGCGTCCGATACGATGGATTGGGCGGAGCGGTTGCAAATCCTCGAAAGCGGAAGACTTTCGTGTCCAGTGCAACAATCCTGTGATGGTGGACGCGTTCATCCCAGGCCGCTGCTTTCACACCATTGTCCTGAATTTTCCATGTTCATGTTCAACTCCTGTTCAACTTAAAATCTCTGTGAAACTCCCCAATCAACGCTGAACCCTTGATGCTCCGTGATGGAGACCACGGATTCGCTCTACTCAAGGCAGCAACGACCGACATGGAAGTGAGCGCAGCCAGCGCAGTCGCCACTGCACCAGAATGTCGGATAGCGTTCACAAATCGCCAGGCTGTCGCTCTGCCCGAAACCGATACGGCACTTGCGCGTGCACCAGGTCCGCGACGCCTGGAATCGATTTTTTTTCATTGACAAAACGTTTCCATTGGCCAGCGTTCTCCGATTATGCGCATTTTCCTTTTCTTACTTTTTTGTGTTATTTTTTCAGTGCACTGTGAAGTATCTATCAAACACCCTATCTCCATGTTCCATTACCTATACTTCGTCTCGGATATTCTGGACGTTTCATACGTCCTATCGTGCGTGGAATCGATGCTGTGCATCCGCGGCTCGCCCGCGAATGAAGCGCGATCACGACGCGCGCATCTCATGTCCGTTTTGATCAAACGGCTATATATATCAGATTTGACGAATTTTTGGCGGCATTGCGGACGTGTCCGAGTGGTTAAGGAGAACGATTAGAAAGCGCCTAGATATCGTTTGGGCTCTGCCCGCACAGGTTCGAATCCTGTCGTCCGCGCATCATTGTTTTTATTCGATACGTGTATCTGCCCTTCTTGTACAAAACAAATCAGCGGATGAAACGCGTATGGCAGGCATGCACCAATCGGGGTACCGCCCGGCGCTAGGCATCAAAAAGGACTCGAGCGGGGCCTCGCGGCGGACGAGCTCGCCGAGCGCGACACCCGCTGCTGGATGCAGCGCTCCGAAGCTGCAGCAGCGCACGAATACGCTGTCTGTATTCGGTAGGCATGGAATATTGTACCGCTCAGATGGTTTCTGCTTTTCGACTTTTTCCGCTCTTTGCCACAGATGCACAGCGTCGACGTTGAACGCGCTGCTCTTCTGGCTTACGGATTCATTCATTGTTTGGGATTCTCGGTCGTTTATTTTCTCGGAGTCGCTCTGCTGCCCTTGGCTGGAGGGATTCCTTACGTTACCGGAACCGAGATGAATCGTTACGTCCTCGAACAAGGATCTGGATACATAACCGATATCATGATGCAGTCCATGAGTACGATTGCGGACTCTTCTGCTTGACTCGTGTAGAGCACGTCCAAATCACGAATGCTTCAGCATTTCTATCTCTCTGGCTCGAGCAAGTCGTGGGCGCAGCAGTGCACCCCGCCGTATTGGCGAGGAAAACGCGTAGTGTCGTTCGTTGATGACTTGCTCACAAGCTCATGCCGAACGGTCACCGAACTCGTTACGTCAAATAACCGATTCCATTCGAAAGCCAAATTTTCCTCTCTTCGAGATCATCCCTGAGACGGCACTCGGCAGCAGCACGGTAATGCGCTAGAGGTATGCTTCAAGAGGCTCCCGTCTCTTCTGTTTACGTGGGGCAGTGGACTTTTTCCGGACCGCGGTCATCGCAGCTATCGCTTCCAATCGACAGGGCGCAACCGCTTTGCATGAAGAGAGCGTAGACGATTCGACATTCCCTGACTTGCTGTCCCGCCCGGAATTTCGTCCTGGTACGCACTTCATTATGGATAACAGCGCGTTCGATGAATCCTCTGTCGGGCGGCACAACAAATGCTAGCGTAAACGACGGATTCGGTATGCACGAGGCGCGGTTGCACAGAAAAAGCAGGGGATCCGAGGATGAAGCATCCGGCGCAATAGCGATGGAGAGAAGCGAGGTTAGCCTTCGCAACTAGCTACACGTATGCGTCGAGCGATGAAACAATCCTGGAAGCATGGCACGGGCGGTGCTGTAGGAAGGCATTGTGATGGGCATTCAGGAACACCTGACCACAGTTACTTGTAACAATTACGAAGGGCGCAACGAGGCTGCACGCGAACAAATTGAAAATACCAAGCACGGGTCCTAACCTCCACCTGTGCATGCAACGAATCGACAACAGCAGGATGCTGCGAAATCAAGACTTGCACAGGGCAAACGATACATTCGATTGCCGACAGTGGAGCTGGCGTCACCGGAGTGACCGACTTGTGTTAGGCAGGATACTAGAGAGAGAGAGCAAAAGGATTCAGTTGCAGAAAAAACCGACACAGGCTTTTTCTCATGATAATAGTACAACCACCAGCGTTCACAATCGACGCCCGAACTCGCCGAGCGGACCTCTTCCATGCAATGCGCTTATGAATGTACTCATGTTCGGCGCGCGAGGCCCCGATTCAAAACAGGAGCTTTCAAGTCGCTTTTCGATACCTGATTCGCCCCCGAGATGGAGCTGAAGTCACGTGCCTCTCGCGACTTTACTGCTGCATCCCAGCAATCGCTCCTCCAAGCGGTGCGTATCGCAAATCGACTCTGCACAGAAGGCGTTTTTGCACCCTTACCCCTTTGCGTACGGGAACGCTCGCCTCTTGGCATCCTGCGCGAACGCCTCCGGACTCCTGGGCGTACACGTTTGCTCCGCGTTCCACTGCCACGAGTCTGAAGCACCACCAAAGCCAAAAGCTGAAACACATCCATAACGAATATGACGTAGCGAGATCGCTTGCGAGATGCACAGCGTACCAGTACCGACTTGTGCAAACAAGCCTGGCGGCGTCGTGGTGCACTGCCTCGGCACGCGCGTCCTCGAGCCGACGCCCTCTGTATTATAGAAAAGCAGTTCTGCCCTGGTGCAGCAACCGCACCGGCGCTACAGACGCCATTGCGGTCGCGTTCGGCAGGACTAGGCAAAAGATAGGACGTATCAAACGATCAGACTATCCGAGAAGAGGTTTAATTCATGTAACTTGGACGAAGAGGGTTTGATGGATACCTCACCGTGCACTGGAAAAGAAAAGAAAAGAAAGAGCGCATCATCTGAGAACGCTGGCCTAAGTAAACGTTTTGTCAATGAACGTGAAAAATCGCTTGGGGCACCGCCCTGCACGAGATACCCATGTTCACGAGCTCTGTTGAAACTCGATTTGCGCTTGCCTCTGAGAATGGCGAACCAGCGACGAGCCCGTAAAAATCAAAGTAAAACAAATCAAAGGATAAACAGGGATAACAAACACAGCAGGGAAAGCGCTGAGGAAGAGGAAACGCTCAACTGTACCTGCCAGCGTCCGTACGTAGACGGAGAGCTGGTCGTCTGCTGCGACGCCTGCACGGAGTGGTTCCATCCGACTTGTGTCGCTCTTTCGCACGAGGAAGCTGAAGCGTTACCAGTGTTCGTGTGTCCAGGGTGTTTGGAGGAAGCGGCTGCTGCCACAGCATCTGCAGAGAAACGCAAGCTTGCGAACAAGTTTCGCGAAGCACACCTGCGCTACGTGCAGCAGAAGCGTCAACGTCGGTACGAGCACCGGCAATCCGTTGAGGCAGCTGCTGCTGCTCTGCGAACGCACCAGAGCAGCTCGAACAGTAGTAGCGGACTTGCAGAGGACCCGCTCGTCTCCAGATGTGGGGTCTCAGTACCGCCCGAGCGCGTTGTTTCGGAGACAGCGTCGGCTCCGAAGAAGCGCCGCCGTCCGAGCGCAAACGAAGCATCTCCTGCTTCTGAGCCGGGGCCGGCTCCCGAGCAGGAGTCGACGCCCGTATCCCCGAAGAAGAAGCGGGTGAGCGGGGATGGAAAACCTGTAGAGCCCATACGGCAAAAGGCACGCCAAATGCTGTATGAAGCGCTACGTTCCCCAGTTGCCTATGAAATAGAATCGGCCTTATTTGAGCTCATGGATCACAAGGTTCACGATGACTACCGTGCTCGTTTACGGAACCTCGTGGCCAACCTGCGCGACCAGCGAAACGACGAACTTCGCGAAGCCGTGATCAGTGGCTCGATATCTCCGTCCACACTATGCCAGATGAACTCAGAGGAGCTGGCTTGCAAGGAGCTTCGCATCAAGCGCCAAGAACAGCTTACACGTGCAGAAAAGCTCCGCGTCATTGAGAGCGCTGAACAAGTTGGTCTCATTTTCAAAGAGGTTCCGCCAGCGAATGCACGTGATTCAGATGACCCCGAAACGATTCACGCTCTTGATGCAAACATAGATACTCGAGAAAATTCGAGTGAAGCGCCCAAAGTGCTACCATCCGCGGAAACTGCAGAGCAAGGCAGCGCGACCCGGACATTGTCTCCCGATGCGCCGCTTTCACCTGCACAGAACGACATGATCGCGCACGCCAAGGATACCACTGAACCGCTGAGCGCTGCCGATTGCCCCTCTACACAGACCGACACGACCACTGTTCACGAAACAACGTCAGCAACGACTTTGCAGGCGGAGCAGACGCATCTCCCGCCGCGACTCGCCGCAGATTTGGAACCCGTTCGATGCTTTCAGGAGAACGCTTTTACGGTCTACGAGGCGGAGCCGCTGGAAGCTGCACACACACCGGACGACACGTCGACGCCCGAATCTGATCCATACATGCCCGTAACCCAGCCAGCACCACCATATGCAAAGCTCGAAAGCGAAACGCCTGCATTGCCGTCATCCTTGCAGGTCTTCCAGTGGCACGGCAAGATCGCCACAGGTGCTGCCCCAGCATTTAAACCTGTTCTTTACGTGGGTCGAAACTATCCTGCGTCCATGAGCGAGCTCACCCGGCTCGCAGAGCTTCTGGGTGGCCACACCGTGCAACTCAACGAGATGGCACGAATACGTCAGCGAGACGCACTTGCCTTCATTCGCGACGTTCGGGAGCGTTCCAGCTCCCGGCGGTTGCTTTTGTTTCACGTTGGCTTGAATGCGATGGATACCGATGCCGCGGCTCGTTGCCTCAAAGCCGTGAACGAATTTCGGAAGCGAGATCGTGCTTCCTTGTTGATGCGAAATGATGTGCTGGAGTTGTACTTGTTGCCAGTCACGGACGACACCGCAGCCTATCTAGACGAGGTCTGCAATCCGGACGGAGCGCTTCTCGCTTGTGTCGTTCGTCGAGACGCGCTCGAGGCACCGCTGCGCTCCGGAATGAATGTCGACGCGGGAGGCGCCTCAGCAGAGGTCGCTCAACCGCCGGGCTTTGACATCAGTCTCGCTTTGCAGATCCTCAGTCGACAATATCGCCCTTCATAATGCCGAAAGCCGGTGCGTTCGAGTCAAATAGCGACCTAGTCAAGAAGCGACTTGGACAGCATCCGCTGGGAGACCAGGTGCCCGGGTGAAGCGCACAGCGGCGTACGACGCCAGCAGCTGTGCGCAGAACGCTCCAAAAGCCATGAACTGGTGATCGATCGCGCGCTGCACTGAACAACGATGATGAGGATGAGGATGAGAATGAGAGGCATCGAGCATTTGTCAACAGAACCCGGATTCGGTACATACGACATTGCACGCCCGAAGTAACGCGAGCACTTGGGACAGTTGCTTTTCTGCGGGGAGTTTTCCTGTGCCGCGCAGTAGGATTTGCGTTCCCTGGATACTCGATCGACAGGAGATATGTTCGATGTTCAGAGCTGAGAGCGCTCGCGACCTTGTACTCATCTGCCTCAGCTCGTCCAGAATCTGCTTCCAGATGTGGACTGGTGCTGGACTCTGTAGGACGGTGTCCGATCCTTCGGAGCTAATCCGCAAAACGCCCAGCTGCCGCGCATACAACCTTGTCTTCATCATTAATACAAGGTGTTGAAGAGGTTTGGGCATGGGCCGTCCGCGCAAAACGTCGGCAAATTCTTCATCAAGCTCAGATTCACTGCCCACGGAAGTGAGGTCACGGTAGACCTGGGCCCTCTGTTGCGAGTCCGGAATGAGATAACGCGGTATAGCTGGTGAGAGTCCCTGCAGCGCAAATTCGCAGACACACATGTACTCTCGAAGGGATGGCGATGGCGCCGACGAGTCGGCGAACGTCCTCTCCCTCTTCTGTTTGTACTGCAGATGCTTGATCGCTTCTCGTAACATTTTCGTGAAGAGCTCTGGCCCCAGATTCCATTGTGTTCCAGACTGGCTTGCTCCGAGCAAGTCGCCTGCTCCGCGAATCTCCAGGTCTCTTTGGGCGATCCGCAGTCCGACAGAACGCGGGTTGCGCTTTTGTGCGGATCGCTCTTGCGTAAGTTCCCGCAAAGCCTGCAACCGCATCTGTGCGTCCTGGTTGTCCTCGATCACCCTCGAATCAAATAAGTAGAGGCAGTATGCCTGGAGATTAGCGCAGCGACCTACACGTCCTCGCAGCTGGTACAGCTGGGCGAGGCCGAACTTGTGCGCGCTCTCCACGATCATCGTTCCAGCCGATGGAATGTCGATGCCGTTCTCGACAATCGTTGTCGACAAAAGTATTCTACCACGACCAGAAGCGAACGAAACCATGACATCTTCCAAGCGACTCGTTCGACTGTGCCCGACCAGGATCGGGTAGTGTACCACCTCCAGTTTCTTGGACGCGAGCGATGCCTTGATGCGCTCGTAGGCGGCTGGAATGTCCGCGATGCGCGGCACGACGTAAAAGACTTGACCTCCTCGTCTCAATTCATGAGCGATTGCCTTGGCTACTAGCAATTCGCTCTCCGGACCTTGCGCAAGAATGAACGTGCGGACTGGTAAGCGAGACGCCGGTGCTCGATGAATCATGCTAACATCCCGGATGCCGGAAAGCGCCATGTAGAGTGTCCGCGGAATGGGTGTTGCACTCAGAGTCAGCACATCAACGGCAATATCGTCGGCATAAAACGACCTCGTTTGATCGAGAATTTTGATCTTTTCCTTGTGCGTTACGCCGAATCGCTGCTCTTCATCGATGACGAGCAGCAGGCCATCGCGAGCAATCCGCGGAGCATTGCCCGATGCGGGGGTCAGTGTTGGTGACCCACTCCGACTCCGAGCGGCCGCAGCTGCAGTTGCGTCTGCCGCTGTCTGTGCATCGCTCACATGCCGTCGGCGCAAATGGAAGCGCACGCGCTCATTGAGCAGGGCATGCGTCCCCACCAGAATATCTATCTTGCCTGAAGCAACGTCTTCAAGCACTTGGCGTGCCTCCCTTGTGGAGACATCGCGATACAGGGCCCCAATACGCACGTATTCGGGCATACGTCGCCGCAGCGTCCGCAGGTGCTGGGCGGCGAGCGTTGTGGTTGGTGCCAAGACTGCTACCTGCCGGTTGTTCAAGATTGCTAAAAATATCGCACGCATCGCGACCTCGGTCTTGCCCACACCCACATCTCCACAAATCAAGCGGTCCATCGGCAGATCCCTCTCACAAAGATCGGAGAAAACGTCAGCAACGCACCTTTGCTGATCCTCTGTGAGACCGCCCGCACTGTTGTACTCGAAAGCGCTATCAAAATCTACGTATAACGGATCTTTCGGATCAAATCGATAACGCGGACGCTTCACCGACTTTCGAAGCGCCTCAATTTGCAGGATATCTATTGCTGCCTTTTGGACGGCCTTGAAGGCACGGTTCCGTCGCTGCTCCCAGTTACGCGTCCGGCTGATGGCGTCTAGCCGAGGTTTGCCGCCAAGCGCTCGTTTTTTCACTCTCGAGGCTTTGCCTGAGCCTGGCTTTCGACCCCGCACCGACCTTGATGTCTCTACCTCTTCGTATGGCAGTTCACTATCTTCATCAGTGTCCTCGTCGACGTCCAAAACACCGGACTGAAGCCGAGACAACAGTTCTACTTGGTCCACGGGTACGCGAAGGATCCCGTCGGCGTACTGCAACACAATGAACTCCTGCAACTCCGTGGCGTTTCCTGTGCTGTTATTGAGAATTCGTCTTCGTAAGAACTCCAAACCGAGATACTTCCCCACGCCGTACGTGTTGTGCACAACGTAGTCATTCGGAAATATGTCTCCGAGCGGGACTGCTCGAAGCTTTCCTTCCTCAGGGTCGCTTTCCTCTGGTTGACTCGGATGAATCGAGGGTACCACCAACGCCGACTGAACGCTCAAGCGCTTCCATAGTGCCGGCGAGCCTGTCCGTGAAAACGCTCCCCGACACAGGCGATGCACAAAGCCTCTTCGTATTGAGACGTGCCTCGTATGCCAAGCACCTACCACCGTTGCTTTGGGGCATGATACCTGCTTTCGCGAAGCTAAAGCACAGTAGAGCCACATTTCATAGCCTCCTCCGCTCGGCCACTCAATAGCCTGGAAAGGAGAAGCAGCTTGCGTTCCTCTCCAAGGCGCTCCAGTAGCACGCGTTCGAGGTCGAGTACCGGAGCGCTGCGATCGCCCAGCGCCGACGTCGGTACCAGGGCACCGCCACCGCTGGTGATCTGCGTACTGGGCATTGCGCACGAGTTGCAGCACAATGTGTATCTCTCCCTGAGTGTGTCTGTGTGTGTGTTTGAGTTTGAGTTTGAGTATCGACTGCAAAGCACGCGCTGCGACGCTACCCTACACCCGTGTCAGGTGAAAGGAGCATACTAAAGTGCTCGGTGTTCCTGGATATCGATTTTGTCTGAAAGCTTTTTGGTTTGTGGAATATGTATTCTACCATTGTAACAGGAAGGGCATGAGGTTTCATATGTAATTAAGGGATTCTCGGCCGTCTTTTCTGACATGCTTGTTCGACGCTCTGCCGTCGAAACGCAGGGAGGCTCGGGAGCCAAGACGATTTGCAACGAAATCGAGCTAGGGCTGGTAAAACAAGCGTTAGCACGATTTAATGCATACATACAAGCCTTTTGCATGTGCGTACCCTTCCGTGCAGCACGCTCGATTCACGCGTGCTTCCAGTTTTCGACCGCTCTGTTTCAGGGCTGCTCGTGCGCGCACCAATACCTACTGCGTATGCGGCTCGGCGAAGTGCTCAACGCCATCTCTTGACGGGCTGTTCGCAAACTCGTGCCGAACACTCACCGGACCTGTCATCTTCAGATGATCATCGATTTCGTTCGATAGACAAACTCGCACCTCGTACCCGCCATCGACGAGGCGTCATTCCGCAGCAGCTGCATATCCCGCACGGAATATGCTCACAGAAGCGCTCCCGTCTCTTCGGGTGCATCGAAGGGCGTCACGGAGTCGGACGTTGGTCGTCGCTGCGATGGATTTCATAGGAGAGCGCGTACACGCTTTTCAGTGGGAAGGCGTCGGGCGGCCGAAGTCCTGCGACTTGTCCTCCAGCCAGGGGACTCGCTCCGGTGTATTTTGCATCGCGGATAGCATTGCATTCCAGAAACCCTCGATCGATTGGAACGTCGTTCGCCTGCGTGTCCAGCGCGCAGAGTACTCGCTGAGCGGACAGCGCAGAAGACGCCCCTAGTCGCAGGGTACGCCAACAGGCGCTGAAACGTGTGAGGGCATGCGAGGGATGCTTTCCTCGCCCGTCGAGTGCATATACCTATGCGATGAAGCGTACCCTCCGGAGCCTCAGGGCGGTTCTCCGCGGAGGAGGTTTGGTCGACATATAGGACAACGCAACCAGGGACCAGTCGCATATCTGGAAGAAGGTGCGTCGACGCAGTGTACAACGAACGTGAGAGTGGAAAGCGATGCGTAGGACACAACCAGCGCCTGCACATGAAATGCGTCGCTCTTTGCTGCAATCGGTGAACTCGTGGCTTGAATGGTGCCAGCACCACCGTTGGACGGCTTCCAAGAGAGCTGGAGGAAAAACATGAACCATTGTATGTAAAGCCGAAGATAAGAGAGAGAGAGACAGAGTAGGGAAGCAGTCGCAGAGGAAGCCAGCAAAGGCTGGTGTCGTTGACAATTGGAAGAGACCCAAACTTTAGAACGTGCGCCCCAGTCAGGTATGCGGATCCGTTCCGTTCTATTCCCCCGTGGGTGTAGCAGGGAGGCCTTAGGAGTTCTGGTTGTTTAAAAATATTTTGATGCAAGCCGTGTGTCGCCGAGGGTTTATCCGTACTTGTTCCGTCATATGCATGCGTACCGCGGCATAGATTTCATGCGGACGTCCACAGTGCTTGCAAGTTCATGCTTCCTACTCTGGGTGTGAAACGAACCACACAACGGTACCACGGATGGCAAACGTTCTCGGAATCACCCACCCACTGAGCGGGCATCGGGTTTCAGGACGCGAGTCCACGATTCCACACCGACTTGCGGCTCAGTCGAAGGGGCGCAACAAATACCTCGGAGGTTTTTACGGATGCATAGGATCCCCAGACTGATACAGCGACTCCATGGTACGGCCGTCTCACGTCACAAAATTGTGGAGCGGAAAACAGTCTATTGAAAGCATCAGCTTCGAAACTTGAGTTGCTGTATCCATCTGATGGCTGAAGCTATCTTGGTAATCCTTCAGCAAGCACGACAACTCTGCGATATCTCCTATGCGCTCATAGCGTGAAACAAGGCGTTGTGCATTCGAGCGGTGTTAGGTCCCCTGTCAAGGAGCCCTGTGCAGAGTACCGCGGACGCACCCCACAAAGGATACTGGCAAGCCGCAGAGGACGCTACGAGCGGGCAGCGTTTAAGGCGCGAGTCGCCCGCTCACGGACGCTCGAGGCACACTTCCCGAACCGGATACGGGTGCTAGCGAAGTATCGCTCCGTCGAAGTACTATGTCGTACTGCTGCACGCTCGTTCAGTTTCTCCTTTAGCAGTCTTTGGTGCCTCGGAAATCGGATCGCCTGCCTAGCGTGCCGTTTATTGTCTGATCGGGTGGCGGTCGTCGACGACTACGCCCTACTGGAAACTAC